>Ga0073899_10006243_pt1 | contig 10316 bp, 6 predicted proteins | sample KloWWTmetaKNB5Ph_FD_88975 | JGI IMG/M metagenome (GOLD analysis project Ga0073899, IMG submission 88975) | Active sludge microbial communities from Klosterneuburg, Austria, studying microevolution and ecology of nitrifiers - Klosterneuburg... | ecosystem: Engineered > WWTP > Aerobic digester >...
CGCCAGGGCGCAGGTGGGCGAGATTTCGGTCGCCCTCAACAGCGGCCGGCACACCACCACCCACACCCAGTGGTACGACCTCGGTGCCGGAGCGGTGGGCGAGGGCGCCTGGTTGGACTCGCCCGGTTTCCAGACCTTCGGCATCCAGCAGATCGGCGTGATGCGCCTGGCCTCGCTGATGCCCGACCTGGATGTGCACGCCCAGGGCTGCCGTTTTGCCAATTGCACGCACCGGCAGGAGCCCGGATGCACGGTGCGCGCCGCGCTCGAGGCCGGCCGCATTGCCGCGAGCCGCTACCGCATCTACCTCGAACTGTTCGAGGAACTCGGCGGTCGCTGAGGCCGGCACCCCCGCGTCCGGGGTGAGGGGGCAGGGGATGACAGATGTCAGCATTTGTCTGACACGCGACCTGCCAGCTAGCTGACTTCGCGCGGCGGGCGCAATCCCTAGAGTCAGCGCCGTTGCAAATCGTTGCGTGAAGCCCGGAATCCACCGTGACCGACTCGATCGCCTATCTGCCCCAGCGTGGTTTGCCGGGCATCCAACCCCTCGACGAGGCCCTGGAATCGGCGCCCCTGCCGCTCATCGTCGAGCGCCGTGCGCGCAGCGACCGGCGTGGCCAACGCGAGATGCGCGAGGAGTGGCTGCCCTTCACCGTGGAGGTGGTGCGCGACGTCGAGTCCTTGCAGGCCGCGGTGCGCGTGCGCCAGCAGGCCTATTCACGCCATCTGCCGACCTTTTCGGCCACCCTGGCCGCCCCCGAGGCGGCCGACCTGGAGCCCGGGGTCGCGGTGCTGCTGGCGCGCTCCAAGCTCGATGGCAGCCCGTTGGGCTCGATGCGCATCCAGACCAATCTGCTCAGGCCCCTGCCGGTCGAGGCCTCGGTGGAGCTGCCGTCGGCCTTGCGCGACGCCAATCTTGCCGAAGCGACGCGCCTGGGGCTGGCGGTCGGCGATGCCGGCAGCCTGGTCAAGAGCGCGCTCTTCAAGGCCTTCTACCTCTACTGCCAGCAGCACGAGATCGATCACATGGTGGTGGCCGGACGCCCGCCGATCGACCGCCAGTACCTGCGTCTGCTGTTTCGTGAGGTGTTCCCGGAGCGGGGACTGATCCCGCTGCGCCACGCCGCCAACATCGCGCACCGCGTGATGAGCCTGGACCTGCTGCAGGCCGATCGCATCTGGCACGAGGCCCAGCATCCGCTGTGCGGCTTCATCTGCCACACCGCGCACCCCGACATTCAGGTGGGCGTGCACGCGCCGCGCGTTCGCGCCATGGCCGCGCACTTGAGGCAGTGGGCTTAGGGTCGGGAGTGAGCCTAGGCTGCAGCGGCGCGCGGGCTGCCGCCGACGAAGAGATCGGGCAGGGTGCCCTGGAATTGCAGACGCTCCACCAGGGCCAGCGTCTCGGCGTCGCGCACGAAGTCGGCCGACGAATGCTTGTGCAGCAGATCCTCCGGCATCTGCGGGCGGGCCACCGCGTAGCCCTGCACGTAGTCGACGCCGATTTCGGCCAGGGTCTCGACGGTGGCGGCGTCCTCGGCCCATTCGGCGACCGTCTTCATGCCGAGGTTGCGCGACAGGCTGACGATGGCCTCGACGATGGCGACATTGGCCGGGTGCTCATTCATGTTGACGATGAAGCTGCCGTCGATCTTCAGCAGGTCACCCGGCAGGTCCTTCAGGTAGCTGAAGGAGGTGTAGCCGGCGCCGAAGTCGTCCAGCGCCACCTTGGTGCCGTACAGGCGCAGCTGCTGGATGAAGCGCTGCGTGTTGCTGAGGTCGTGCAGGGCCACCGACTCGGTGATCTCCAGGCACAGCAGCGGCGCCACCTCGCGGTGGCTCTCGAGCAGGTCGTAGACGTCCTTGATGAAGCGCTCGTCGTTCAGCGAGGCCCCGCTCAGGTTCATGCAGACGAACTGCGTCTGCGTGAGCTCGCGGTGGTGAGCCTGCAGCCAGTTCAGGGTCTGGCGCAGCACCCAGCGGTCGATCATGCTCATGCGGCCGCTGTGCTCGCCGGCGGTGATCAGGCGGGGTGTCGGTACCAGCTTGTCGTCGTCGCCGCGCATGCGCAGCAGCACCTCGAAGTTCAGCGCGCCGGTCGGTTTGCGCAGGCTCATGATGGGCTGCATCATCAGGAACAGGCCCTCCACGTCGCCGCCCGCCGCCAGGCGCTCGATGAGTTGCATCTCGGCGGCCAGTTCCTCCAGGTCCTGGGCATCGTGCTCGAACACCACCAGCCCGTCGGTCTGGTGTGACTTGGCCTCGCGGCAGGCGCGATCGGCGCTGGCCATGGCGTCCTTGAAGGCGGTGTCGGCGCCGACCTCGACCAGGCCCATCGAACCCCGCACCTGGAAGGCGCGGTCACCAATCTGGTAGGGGCGGTTGCCGATGGCGGTCAGCACGCCGCGGGCGATCAGGCAAGCCAACTCCAGGCTCATGCCGGGCAGCAGGATGACGAATTCGTCACCACCGACGCGACCAAGCCGCATGTCGCCCGACAACAGTTCGCCGATACGCTCACAAACCTGCTGCAGGACCTCGTCGCCGGCCGCATGGCCGTAGAGGTCGTTGAGCAGCTTGAAGCGGTCCAGATCCAGATAGGCCATCGGCAGCCGTCGGCCGGCGGGCAGCTCTCGCTGCAGTCCGGCCAGCGCCTGCTCGACCCCGCGGCGGTTCAACACCCGCGTCAGCGGGTCGTTGAGCGCCATGAAACGCAGGTCCTCGTTCAGGCGCGATTGCTCGGTGACGTCCTGGATCAGGCCCTCGACCTGACGTCCGGCCAGGGTGGCCCGGACCGCGAAACGGTGTCCGGCCGGTCCGACGAACTCCAACTCGGCGCTCGGCTCGTCGCGCAGACGTTCCATCAGGGACTGCCAGCTGCCGCTCGGAAAATGCGTGGACCAGGGCGGCAGGAGGTCACCCTCGCTTTGTCCGAGCATGCGTCGCAGCGCCGGGTTGGCCTGGATGAAGCGCCCCTGCTGGTCGGCGCTGAACAGGCCGACCGGCACCGCTTCGTAGGTCGATTGCAGGCGGCGCTGGGCCTGGCGGCGGTCGTCGCGCTCCTGCTTCATCTGCGCGGCCACCGCCAGCGAGGCGAGCAGACCCGAGAACAGCGCGGCCGTGACGCTGTTGACCACCTCGGTCAGTCCGCGCACGCCCAACCAGGCCGCGACCACCTCCGAGAGGCTGGCGAACAAGGTGATGGCGAGGGATCCGGCGTACCACAGGGCCACTTGGGAGCGCGTCAGCCACAGGATGCGCAGCAGGTAGGCCGTCACCAGCAGCACACCGCCGGCAGTGGCCAGCCAAATCACCGGCAGGAACTGTCCGAACGGCAGCAGCAGGGACAGCAGCAGCAGCGGCGGGCAGCTCCAGGCCACCAGGCGCAGCGTCCACAGCGAACCCAGGTGGCGCAACTCGTCGCGGAAGAAATTGCGGAACAGCGCGTAGGTGCTGATGAAGTACAGCGTCACCGTCAGCAGGCGCATCTGCCCGAGCCAGGCGCCCGGCACATGCTGACCGAGCCACTGGAAATCGGTGCCTGCCGACAGCGCGGCCATGCGCAGGTTCAGCAGCATCCAGCTGGCAAACAGCACATAGGTGCCGTTGCGGTTGATCAACCCGGTGATGAAGAGGAACAGACCCAGCACGATCAGGCCGCCGTCGAGCCAGCCGGCCTCGCGGTTGTAGCGCTCGACCAGCGCGTGCAGCTCGTCCTGGCTGCGCGCCGCCACCGAGATGTGCGCCGGGCCGAGGAATTCGGCGCGGCACAGCAATCCGTCCTGCAGTCCGGCGGGCGTCAGTGCCAGCGCAAAGCCGGCCCGCACCGGTCGCCACGAACCGCTGGCCCGATCGCGATCGATCTCACCCAGCGATTGCCCGTTGCTCCAGCAACTCATGCGCGTGGTGTGGCGCGATGGGAATTCCAGCCAACCGGTGTCGGCGGGCATGGCGTGGCGGTCCACACGGATCCAGAACGGGTGTGCGGCGCGGTGCGTGCTGCGCTGCAACTGGGCAGGGGCGCCGGCCAGTTCTTCCGCAGCCTGCTGGGGAGTCCAGCGGCCGGCTTGGTCGGCCACGCTGCGGAACACCAGGGTGTTGTCAGGCGGTCGGGCGTCCTGGCTGGTCCAGCTGGCCAGCGCCCAGATCGACAACCCCAGCAGCAAGATCGGCAGCATGTAGGCGATCAGCCCATAGACGAGCCGATCGGCGGCGCCGTCGCGGACTATCCCTGATGAACCGGCCGGACCGCTGACTCCGTGCATGCGCTCGTGAGGTGGGGAAGGTGGGGTGGGCGCAAGCCCTAATTCACGGGGGGCATCGTAGGGCCTCGCCGTGAAAATTAGTTTGTGGTTTTCACTCCCGCCGCAAGTCTTTGAATCTGAATGGATTCAATCGCGCGCAATCCGGGCTCGCCCGAGCGTTGTCCTTCAGCCCTTCTCCCTGCTTCAAGCCACTTCTCAGGCCACCCATTCGCGCCACTGCGGATGGCGCTCGATGTAGCTCTGCACATAGCTGCAGTCCGGCCTGATGCGCAGCTTGTGCTGCACGGCCCATTGCAGGCCGGCTTCCACCAGGTGGGCGGCAAGCCCCTGCCCGCGCAGGGCTTGCGGCACCCGGGTGTGCGTGAATCTCGCCACGCCGTCGTGCACCTCGTAGAGCAACTCGCAGGCAACCTCACCGCGCGCCAGGCTGAAGCGGCCGTTCTCGTGGACGATGTTGAACGCTTCCATCAACGGACTCCTTCGCCAAGCTGCGACCACAGATAGCTGTACTCAAGCGCCTGCCAGGTGGCGCGCTGCTCGTTGTCGGCGGCGCCGCCGTGACCGCCCTCGATGTTCTCCCAGTACAGCGGCGCGTGGCCCTGCTCCAGCATGCGCGCGGCCATCTTGCGCGCGTGACCAGGGTGCACGCGGTCGTCCTTGGTGCTGGTATTGATCAGCCAGCGCGGCTGCTTCTTGCCGGCCTGTACGTTCTGGTAGGGGCTGTACTTCGAGATGAAGGCCCATTGCGCGGGCTGGTCCGGGTCGCCGTACTCGGCCATCCACGAGGCGCCGGCCAGCAGCTTGTGATAACGCTGCATGTCCAGCAGGGGCACCTGGCAAACCACCGCGTTGAAGAGCTCCGGTCGCTGCACCGCCACGGCGCCGACCAGCAGCCCGCCGTTGCTGCCGCCCATGATGCCCAGGCGTTGGGGGCGGGTGATGCCGCGCCGGACCAGGTCCTCGGCCACGGCGATGAAGTCGTCGTAGCTGCGCTGCTTGTTCTGCAGGATCGCGCTCTGGTGCCAGGCCGGGCCGAATTCACCGCCGCCGCGGATGTTGGACAGCACGAACACGCCACCGCGCTGCAGCCAGCCGCGCCCCCAACTGGTGCGGTAGCCGGAATCCATGCTGACCTCGAAGCCGCCGTAGCCGTACAGCAGGGTCGGGTTGTGGCCGTCCGTCTTGGCGCCCTTGGGGAAGATCACGAAGTAGGGCACGCGGGTGCCGTCCTTGCTGGTGGCGAACTGCTGCTCGACGCGCATGCCGCTGGCGTCGAAGCCGGCGCGACGCGCCTTCAGGCGCAGGCGCTCGTCGCTGCCCGCCGTGCCCAGGGACAGCGTGTCGGGCGTCAGGAAGTCGGCGTAGGCGACCAGGTAGCGGTCGGCCAGCGGGTCGTTCTTCAGGTCGCTGTCGTGCAGGCTGCGGATGTCGAGCTTGCCGGGGAAGGGGGCCTTGACCTCGCGGCGTTGCGGCTTGCGGGTGGAGAAGTCCCATTCCTCGAGGCGCGAGGCGACGTTGTCGGCCACGTTCAGCAGCACATGGCGCCGCGTCGTGACATAGGCGTCGAGCGAGCGTGTGGCGCTCGGCTCGAACAAGGCCCGGAAGCCCGGCCGGCCCTGCCACAGCCCCGACCAGGAGCCGACCAGCAGCGTGCCGGCCGGGTGCGTGCGGCCACCGGTCGTCCAGTCGGAACGCAGTTGCACCAGCAGGCGCTCGCCCCACAGGCGCGGTTGGGCGTCCAGCGGCAGCGGCAGCTTGCGCAGGCGGCCGTCGGCCTGCAGCCAGTGGTACTCGGCGCGGTAGAAGTCCAGCGCCCGTTGCACCAGGGCGCGCTGGCCCCTGCCATGGCCGTCGACCTGCACGCCGACCCAGGTGTCCTTCTGCTGACCCTCGAACACGGTGCGGGCGCTCGCCAGGGGCTTGCCGCGCTGCCACAGGCGCGTGATGCGCGGGTAGCCCGAGTCGGTCAGGCTTCCGGGTCCGAAGTCGGTGCCCACGAAGAGGTGATCGGCGTCGCGCCACTCCACCTGGCTCTTGGCCTCGGGCAGCTCGAAGCCGCCCTTGACGAAGACCTTGTCGACGGTGTCGAACTCGCGCAGCACGGTGGCATCGGAACCGCCGGGCGAGAGCTGCATCAGGCAGCGCCGGTAGGCCGGTGCCAGGCAGTTGGCGCTGCTGAACACCCAGCTCTTGCCCTCAAGCCGGCCGAGCTGGTCCAGGTCCAGCACCAGCTCCCATTGCGGATCGGGCTTGGCGAATTCGGCCAGGCTGGTGCGCCGCCACAGGCCGCGCTTGTTCTTGTCGTCCTGCCACAGCGTGTAGATGAAGTCGCCCAGGCGCTGGATCTGGCCCGGTCGGTCCAGGCGCGGGATGCGGTCGCTGGCGTTCAGGGCCTCGAGCAGCTCGGCGCGCAGCGCCGGGAAGTCGGCACGCGATTTCAGCAGCGCCTCGGTCTGCGCGTTGCGTTCCTTCACCCAGGCCATGGCGCGCTCGCCCGTCACGTCTTCGAGCCACAGATAGGGGTCGGTCTGCGTCTGGGCGGACGCAGCCGCCGATGCGGCACACAGAGCGGCCAGGCTCAGGGAAAGGGTCGCGTTCATGGTGTCGGTTCGAGCGAGGAGGGCGCCATTATCTGGAGCGGCGCGGCGCGGGCCGAAGGCCATGGCATCATCCCCAGCTGTCCTGTCTCCTTACCTTTGAAGCCATGGTTTCGACCCCGATCCGCGTCGCCGTGCTGGGCCTCCTCGTCGCCCTGAGCCCGCTCGCTACCTTGCACGCTCAGACCGCTGCCCAGGCGCCCAAGACCGCCAAGCCGGCCGCCAAGGCGCAGCCCGCCAAGCCCAAGCCGCCGCAGTTGGTGGCTGCGCCCGGCGCGGTGATCCAGGCCAAGCCCAAGGTCAAGCTGATGACGCGCGACGAGCTGCGGGCCTGCCTGGATCGCCAGGACGCCAGCGCCGCGGAGTCCAAAGCCATCGAGGCCGACGACAAGGTGCTGGCCGAGGAGCGCAGCAAGGTGCTGCTCGAGCGCGATGCCATCAAGGCCAAGCAGGTCGAGATCGAGACCGCCGAGAAGACCCTGCTGGCCGACAACGCCGCCGTTGCCAAGCGCTTCGAGGAGTTGAAGGAGCTGCTGCCCAAGATGAGCAAGAAGGAGCAGACCGAGGCCAAGGCCGACTACGAGGCGCGCGCCAAGGGGGTCAACGAGCAGATCGATCCGCACAACCAGCGCAAGAAGGTCTTCCTCTCCAAAGTCAAGGCTTTCGAGGAGCGCGTAGATAGCTTCAACAAGCGCAAGGACGCGCTGGCCGAGCGCGCCGACAAACTCGGCGACGCCCAGGAGTCCTGGCGCAACGAGTGCGGCAACAAGCCCTACGACGAGGCCGACGAGATCGCCCTGAAGAAGGAAAGAGCGGCCGCCGCAGCCAAGCCGGCCAGTCAATGAACCCGCTGCTGAGCGACTGGGGCGGTGCATCCGAGGGCGGCTTGCCGCCCTTTTCCATGGTGCGTGCCGAACACTTCGAGCCGGCCTTCCACGCTGCCATGGCCGCGCAGCGCGCCGAGTTCGACGCCATCGCGGCCGACCCGCAGCCGCCGAGCTTTGCCAACACCGCTGCGGCGCTCGACGCCAGCGGTCGCTGGCTGGGTCGGGTGGAAATGCTTTTCCACACGCTCAATGCCTCGCGCTCCACGCCCGAGTTGCAGGCCGTGCAGCGCTGCATGGCGGCACCGCTGGCCGCCCATGCCAGCTGGGTGGCCATGCACCAGGGCGTGTTCGCGCGCCTGGACGATCTGTTGCGGCGCGTCGACTCGCTGGGCCTGGACGCTGAGGCACGTCGCCTGCTCGAGCGCCTGCACCTGGAGGCGGTACGGGCCGGCGCGCGCCTCGGTGCCGCCGAGCGGCAGCGCTGCGCCGAACTGATGCAGGAGCTGGCCGAGCTCAACACCCGCTTTGCCCAGAACGTGATGGCCGACGAGGCCGGCTACCAGCTGGTGCTGCGCAGCGAGGCCGAGCTGGCCGGCTTGCCGGAGTTCGCGCGCGCCGTGATGCGCCAGGCGGCCGCTGAACGCGGCCTGGCGCCGGGCGACCACCTTGTGAGCCTGAGCCGCTCGCACATCGTCCCCTTCCTGACCTTCAGCGCGCGGCGCGATCTGCGCGAGCAAGCCTGGCGTGCCTGGGTGGGGCGCGGCGAAAACGCGGGCGAGACCGACAACCGCGCCATCGCGCAACGCATCCTGAGCTTGCGCAACGAGCAGGCGCGCCTGCATGGCCAGGCCAGCTTCGCCGACTACCAACTGCTGGACACCATGGCCGGCAGCAAGGGCGCCGTGCAGGGACTGCTGCAGCGCGTGTGGGACGCGGCGCTGTGCGCCACCGAGCGCGAACGCGATGCCGTGAGGGCGGCCGCGCTGGCGCATGGCGCCACGCATGCCCTCGAGGCCTGGGACTGGCGCTTCTACGCCGAGAAGGTGCGCCAGGCCCGCTATGCGCTCGACGAGGCGGAGCTCAAGCCCTACTTCCCGCTCGAAGCCATGGTGGCGGCGATGTTCGACTGTGCCGGTCGGCTGTTCGGCCTGCGCTTCGAGCGCCGCCCCGGCTGGCCGGTCTACCACCCGGACGTCCAGGCCTACGAGGTGTTCGATGCCGACGGCAGCCACCGCGCCGTGTTCCTGCACGACAACTTCGCGCGCCTGGGCAAGCGCAGCGGCGCCTGGATGAACGCGCTGCGCTGGCACCGGCTCGAGGGCGGGCGCCAGACGCCGGTCATCCTCAACACCAACAACTTCGCCAAGGGTGCGCCCGACAGCCCGACCCTGCTGTGCCTGGACGACATGCGCACGCTGTTCCACGAGTTCGGCCACGGCCTGCACGGCATGCTGTCGGAAACGCGCTTCGAGCGGCTGTCGGGCACCCAGGTGCTGCGCGATTTCGTCGAACTGCCCTCGCAGCTGATGGAGCACTGGATCGCCGATCCGGCCGTGATGCGGCGCCACTGCCGCCACTGGCAGAGCGGCGCGCCGATTCCCGAGGCCTTGATCGATCGGATCCGCGCCGCCGAGCTGTTCAACCAGGGCTATGAGACGGTGCGCTACACCGCCTCGGCGCTGGTCGACCTGGCCATCCACTCGCTGGAGGAGGAAGAGGCGCCGGACATCAGCGCCTTCGAGCGCGACACCCTGGCGCGCCTGGGGGCACCGGCCGACTGCGGCATGAACCACCGGTTGGCGCATTTCCAGCACCTGTTCGTGGGCGACAGCTACGCCGCCGGCTACTACGTCTACCTGTGGGCCGAGGTGCTTGACTGCGACGCCTTCGAGGCCTTCAAGGAGGCCGGCGACCTGTTCGACGCCGCCACCGCGGCGCGCTACCGCCGCCATGTGCTGGCGGTCGGCAACGCGGTGGAGCCGGGCGCGACCTACCGCGCCTTCAGGGGCCGCGACGCGCGCATCGAGCCCATGCTCAAGGGGCGCGGGCTGCTGCAGGTTTGACGCCGCTCAGGCCTGCCGCTGCACGCCCATGCGGGCGAGCAGCGGCGTGACGGCCGGCACCGTGATCATGGTGCTGGCCACCGCCATCAGCAGCAGCGCGGTAAAGGTGTCGGCGCTGATGATCTGTTTGTCCAGCAGCACGTTGGAAAAGATGATCATGATCAACGCCTTGGTCTGCAGCAGCAGGCCGATGGCCAGCGACTCGTCGCGCGACCAACCCAGCAGCCGGCCGGCCAGGCCGACGCCGAGCAGCTTGCCGGCCACCGCGGCCACCAGGAACAGCGCCGCCGCCACGAACACCATGGCGCCACCCACGCCCCATTGCGTGCGCAGGCCGGTCGACAGGAAGAACACCGGCATCAGCACCAGCAGCACGTTGTCGCGCAGCAGGTCCATGCGGCGCTGGTCGAACCAGTGGGCGTCGAGCACCGCGCCGGCCAGGAATGCGCCGATCATGAAGTGCAGTCCGCACCAGTCGGCCCCCAAGGAAGCCAGCGCCAGCCACACCACCGCGATGTACCAACGGTCGCGCTCGCTGACCGCCCGCATCAGCCGGCGCAG
>Ga0073899_10006247_pt1 | contig 10314 bp, 9 predicted proteins | sample KloWWTmetaKNB5Ph_FD_88975 | JGI IMG/M metagenome (GOLD analysis project Ga0073899, IMG submission 88975) | Active sludge microbial communities from Klosterneuburg, Austria, studying microevolution and ecology of nitrifiers - Klosterneuburg... | ecosystem: Engineered > WWTP > Aerobic digester >...
AAGGGTGGGCAGGGGTTCTCAAACTCTCTACGGAGGTCCACTCGACGGACACTCTCTCCACAGAGTGTCCGTCGTTCACTTTCCCGGGGGGACGGCCCGGCGGGGCGCTCGTCGGCGGTGTCGGTGGGGTCTGGGAGCCAGTGCCGGTCGAGAAGCACGCGATCCTCTTCCTCAACGTGGCCCCCAGATCCGGGTCGGTGCCGGGCGCCTGCGGTGGACCTCTCGGAGGTCAGCTCGTCCATCTCAAGCACGAGTTTGGCGCGCAGCTGGACCTGACCGACGGAGTCCACACGGGGATGAAGCCCACCACGGCTGCAGCGTCCCGGAAGGCGCACGGCCCCCGGCTGGAGCTTCTGGACGAGGTGATCGCCCGACTGAACGAGCAGTTCGCGGGGGAGGACTTCCGCGAAGACCAGGAACGATCGTGGGTGGAGGCCCTGGTCGCGCGATGAATGCCGACGCGGAGTTACGGGGACCAGGCCGAAGTCAACAGTCAGTCACAGTCCCTCTCGTCGCCTTCGCTGCGGGACGCGGTCACTCTCGCCGTCGTGGAAGACAGCGACTCCCATGAGAGGACGGACTTGTTCCACGCCAAGGGCGACATCGAGGGCATCCACCTGCTGGGCAAGCTGCTCTACCTCGACGTCCACGGCGACCGCAAACTGAACTGAGTTGAGCAGCCCTGGCGGGCCAAGAATGAAGCACGCGGCTGGCAACTTCGATCGAGGCGCAATCGGCTATCCCGGGCGAGGTGAGGGCTCGAGTACCTCAGGCACTCTTGGGGTCAGGGCGTCGGTTGCCCCACCGCTTCGAAGAATCCGCGTCCCCGTGCAGTCGCCTCGATGAAGCCCTTGTCGAAGTCGATCGAATGTCCGGCTTCACCATCCCCCACCACGGGAAGTCCATTCTCGGCCTCGCGGAACTCCGGGCGCCTTTGCACCCATGCGTACAAGTCAACCTCAGGGTCAGGGTGAACGGAGTGCTCTGCGAAGGTGCAACGGACCAGCCCAAGCCTCTCCCAGTTGTTGATCCACGCGGTCATCTGAGGCGGCAAGGCTTGAGGCTCCTTCGTGGCCGTACTTTCCCAACGAACCACATACTCCGCGTGAACCAAATATCCGCCGGCGGGCCGGTTGACCTTGATTCTGGCGCACTCGACACGCCGAGCAGCCAAGAACATGTTGAGGACGCCAGCCTCTCGACTGTCCAGTTGACGAATCGTGTCAACAAACGAAGGGTGGACGTCATCAGCTCGGCTGCGTGTTGAGGCTGCGGCCAAGAGGTTGAGATACATGTCCTTCAAGTCTGGCTCTTCAAGGCTGTAGCCAAGCGCCTCCATGGCTGGAGCGACGATCGCCGCCTTCGGCGTTACCAACTGCTCGTCCGAGACTGCATTCAACTTGGCTGCCAACTCCCGGGGGAAATCGGACTCGAAGTAGTCTCTGGACACACCGAAGAAGCGGGCCAGCGGTTTCCACAGGTTCAACACGACCTGCTCTTTGATGGCCAACCGTTGGCCGTAAAGGTGTCCGGCGCGCTCAAGTCCCAGAGAGCCCTTAGCAGCCTCCCGAACCGCGTCCTTGTCGGACATGACGCCGTCGGTGGCGTTCGTGGCCAGGGCCTCGAGCGCCTTGGCTGCTCCGCCGGCGATCATCATCTCGGGTCCGGTCATGTCCGTCATCATCTCACGCTGTCAACATGCCCCTCCCAAGCGTGTACCTCGCGGGAGAACCGCAGCCGAGTTGCAGGCATCCACTCTCCCCAGGTGACAGACACTCAACTGCCGAATCTGGCTCTATAGGATCAAGACGTGACAGTCGGGCAGGTTGAAGATCACGCTCGCAGCGTCACGCTGCGAGCACGTACGCTCGATCACAGCTCGTGGTCCTTGTCGTCTGGGCGGATGTGTCGCAACACCCATCCCAGCGCAAGGCCACCAGCCCTTGCATCAACGACCCACCACGCTCAACTGCGAATAGCCGCTTTGCCTGGTCTTGGCTTTGTCTCAAACATGGCCGTGATGACGATGTCAAGGGGCTCAACGAACGCAATTGCAGTTGCCGGTCCGAACATCCGCAAATGCCGCGCTTAGTATGTTGAGGAAACCGGTTGTCAGAGGGGGAATCGTAGAGGAGTAGCGCGGCGCGGCGCACGCTGCGAAGGGTGGCCTGCCCGGCTAGGTACCCGACCCACACGGTATTGGCTCTATGTCGCCGCTGGGTGCACGGCCACCTACCCGCCTTCGTGGACGGTTGATGGCCACAGCCCTCGGGTGACTTTCGACAACGCCTTCTCGCGGCATGTGGATCAGTCGGCACATAGCGCATTCGATGGCGGAGTCCACTGGTACGCGATCATCAATGAGCCGGCTACTTCTTCCTGCGCTGAATCCGGCTCTTTGTCGGGGAAAAGGGGTCACTTCTCCCCTGAATGCGCAGTTCCGGGACCAAGTAGAGCTCATCAAGCGGTATCTTGCGAAGCTCTTCGTCCACCTCAGACTGAAGTCCGTCAATCGAGGCAGATAGGCTGGCAAGGACCTCCGCAATTAGTGCCATGAATCGCTGAGGATCCGATGGGTCAGGTAACATGCGACCATGTATGGCACCCGAACCAACATAGGCACGCTCCGCTGGATTGCTCGTGTGCTTCAACATAAACACCGCGACATTGGCTTCCATGTCATTCACTGAATGCGCCACAGACTTGTTGCGGATGGCCATGATAAGGTTGTGCGTCCCAAGTGATTCACTTGACAGTCCGTTAACCAGCGCATCCTTGTCGAGGAATCCACGAACCCCGGACATGAATGCCCGGCCGTAACGGATGATCGCGCATTCCCAGAGCATGGTCCGTACTGAGGCATCCTGCTGTTCCATCATCGCTTCGAGCGCCTCCCGGGCTCCCGTGATGTCCGCCCGGTAGCTGGTCAAGTCCTCGAGCGCCTCCGCCTTGGCGCCACAGAACCGATGGTAAGTCTTGTCCATGGTGACCCTCAGTCTCTCAGCCCAGGGTGGGTGTCTGGGCCACTTGCTAGCGTCACCGACGTCTCGCCGCTCCCACGGGTTCGGTGTCCATTGCTTGGCTCTACCGGGGACGGCGCCCTTGAGCAGCCATGTTGCGTGGTGCGCTGTCAACGACGTTACCCTCGGGTGCGGCTGCGCACGGATCTGCCGCGGGGCGCGCCGGCGTCTCTGACGGGTTGGGCCCGAACGGATCCCCAATCGCGCTCCAACTGAGTTCCCTGAACTACTGTTCTTGGTGCCGACTTGTGACCATGAGGACAACCGGGAGTTGTAGACGGCGAACCCGCCGCGACTGCAGTGGCGTCCCTCGGCCGGGAGCCGAGCGTTCAGGGATGAGCTATCTTCATCATCATGATCATCATCACGAAGATGATGACGATGAGCGTCGGGGGTGCAGGTGGAAGCTACAGAGCTCTCCGACATGGTCGCGTTGTTGCGTCGCGTCCGCGGCGATGTTCAGCAGGTCGAGGCGAAACGTGCGCTTGATGGCCTACCAGCATCCACGCGTGAGACCCTCTCCGCCTTCTCCAACACGGAGGGCGGTGTGATCATCCTCGGGCTGGACGAAGGCACCGGGTTTCAGGCCACTGGCTGCCGTGATGCCGGTAAGGTCGCCGCCGACCTCGCGTCGATGTGTTCCACGCAGATGGAGCCGCCGCTGCGACCGCTGATCGAGGTCATGGCTTTCGAGGGGGTGCAACTGGTCACTGCGGAGGTCCCCGAGCTTGAACGGTCACTGAAGCCTTGCTTCTACAAGGGTGGAGGGCTCACGAAGGGTGCGTTCCTGCGCGTGCATGACGGTGACCACCACATGAGCCCGTTTGAAGTTCAGATGATGCTGGCCAATCGAGGTCAACCCGTCGAGGATGAGAAGCCGGCGGCGGGGGCCTCTATGTCCGACCTGGACCCGGCTGCGGTGGCAGCCTTCTTGAAGCGCTCCCGGGAGAACCACCCGTTGACGTTCGGGGGCCTTGATGACGGAGAGGCGCTTCGGCAGGCGAAGGTCTTGGTGGAGTGGCCCGAGGGGTCAGGTGTGCTGATTCCCTCCCTCGCGGGACTTCTCGCGTTGGGGCGGCACCCGCAGCGCAGCTACCCGCAACTGGGGTTGACGTTCGTCTCTTACCCGACGACGGCGGGACCCGATGAGCGGAGCGGAACACGGTTCCTCGACAACGTGTCCGTGGACGGGGCGATTCCGGTCATGTTGGAGCAGGCCCTGGCTGTTCTGCGCCGCAACATGTCGCGACGGGCGGTTGTGCGGGATCTTGGTCGCTCTGACGTGTGGGAGTATCCGGAGACTGCTCTGCGTGAAGCCATAGTCAATGCGCTGGTGCACAGGGACTTGTCGGATGCGTCCAAGGGAGCCCAGACGCAGATCGAAATGTACCCGGACAAGTTGGTGATCAGGAATCCGGGAGGCCTCTTCGGCCCCGTTTCTGTCGCCAGGCTGGGTGAGGAAGCGATCTCTTCGTCGCGGAACGCTGCACTGATGCGCATCTTGGAGGACGTCACGATCCCCAGTGAGGGTACGGCCGTCTGTGAGAATCGCGGGTCCGGAATCCGGGCGATGCTCGCGTCCCTTCGCGCAGCCAAGATGAGCCCCCCGACTTTCCGTGATTCGGTTGCGGCATTCACCGTGACCTTCCCGAATCACTCGCTGCTCAGCGATGAGATCATTCATTGGATCGAGGCTTTGGGTGAGCAGGGACTCACCGAGTCGCAAGTCATCGGCCTGGCGATGCTGAAGGCCGGATCTGACCTCGACAACGCCGGTTATCGCAGCGCGACCGGCGTTGACTCGAGGCGCGCCTACGCCGAACTGAGGGACCTCACGATTCGTGAACTCGTCGACCAAGTCGGTGATAAACGCTGGGCCAAGTACGTCCTGAAAGACGGACTGGCTTCCACCGACAGATCTCCCTTGGGACCCGCGCCTCGTCGAAGGAAACCGGCTGACAGGCGTCAGGAGATCCTTTCTGCTCTGGGAACAGCAACCATGTCTCGCGCAGAGTTGGCCGCGGCAACTGGGCTCAGCGACGGCATCGTTGGCCGGTGGCTGAAAGTCCTCAAGTCAGAGGGCAAGGTGAGGGTCGCCGGTGACGTGGACTTGCGGAGCAAGCACACAAGGTACGTCCGATTGCGCCCTGCGACCCCCACCCTCTTCGATGAGGCCGATCAGCCCTGATGTTCAGTGAGGGCACCAATACTGGGAATGGGGTCCCGTCCACATACTGGCTATTCGTAGTTGAGCGTGGTGCCTTGGCTGGTCAAGCGGTGTTGCCGCGCCCGGTGGGCGCTGCGTAGCAGGATACGGGTCTGGTAATGGGTGTTGTTCCGGTAGCCGCGTCCGGTTCTCCTGATGTGTTTGATGGAGGTGTTCGCGGCCTCGGTGCGGGCGTTCGTGACGCGGCTGGTGATGAACACTTCGATGGCTGACCACCACACCGTCAGGGTGGCCCAGAGCCGATCCGTTTCGGGGGTGTCCGCGGCGGCGACCCAGCCGACGAGGTTCTGTCGGGCGGTGGCGGCGTCGGTCAGGGTGCGGCAGGCCAAGACCAGCCGGAGGCCTTCCTTCACGCCCCACGCGGCGCCCAACTCGCCGGTGGGGTCATCGGTGGCGAACACTTGGTCGAGCCGGTGCCGGGCTGATGGGGTGAGGGTGTCGTAGCCGCGGAGCAGCAGCATCCGGTGCGCCCACGCCGGATCAACCCTCCGGCCGCGCCGCTGGGCATGTTCCTGGATGAGGCGTTGCCGCACCCGGGTCACGGCCAGGTTCGCCAGCTGGACCAGGTGGAACGGGTCGACCGCGATCCGCGCCGCCGGCAGGCAGGTGGTGATCGCCTTCCGGAAGGCGGCGGACGGGTCGATCGCCATGATCTCGATCCGCGCCCGCCACTCGGGGCTGCGCGCAGCCAGCCACGCCTCCACGGTGGCGATGTCGCGGCCGTCGACGACTCCCAGCACCTGCCCGGAGGCGGTGTTCACCAGGGTCGTCATCCACGGTTCCACCCTGCGCCACGCGCTGGTGTCGGGGTCACGGTGCCAGCGGACCCGGCGGCAGCGATGCTCGTCGATACCGAGGTGTTTCACGTGCAGGTCATCGACGTCAGGCAGAACGACCACGGCCGCGTTCCCCGGCTTCTGGGTGGTCCACCACGCGACCCCGAACCCGGCTGCGACACCGGCGACGGGCCCCGGCCGTGGTCGATGACCGCCTCCAGCAGGCCGCGCCGCAACCGGCTCGAGCAGCGGGCCCGCAACGGCAACTCCGAGGTGGTCCGGCTGAACGCCCGCCGCGTACACGCCCCCTCGGCCCACACGAGACGGAGCTTGACCACCACCAGATCCAGATGGCCGGCGTGCGGGACATCCTTCACGCGTTGCCGACACCACGCGTGGACCCGGGAGGAAACCACCCCACAGTCGGGACAGCCACCCTCGAAAGTGTCGGCCCGCACCACGACCCGCCGACCCCCCAGCGGCAGGTCGATCGCGTCGATGACGTGACAGTCGGGCAGGTTGAAGATCACGCTCGCAGCGTCACGCTGCGAGCACGTACGCTCGATCACAGCTCGTGGTCCTTGTCGTCTGGGCCGATGTGTCGCAACACACATCCCAGCGCAAGGCCACCAGCCCTTGCATCAACGACCCACCACGCTCAACTACGAATAGCCCGTTAGCTCCACTCGACGGACACTCTCTCCACAGAGTGTCCGTCGTTCACTTTCCCGGGGGGACGGCCCGGCGGGGCGCTCGTCGGCGGTGTCGGTGGGGTCTGGGAGACTGCGCAGGTGAGCGCGATGGGTAAAGAGGCCGAGCGGGCAGAACTCCACAAGACGATCTGGCGCATCGCCAACGATCTTCGTGGCAGCGTCGACGGCTGGGACTTCAAGAGCTACGTGCTCGGCATGCTGTTCTACCGGTTCATCTCCGAGAACCTGACGGCCTACCTCAACGAGGTGGAGCGGTTGGCCGGTGACCCCGACTTCGACTACACCCTGCTGCCCTCGACCGACGCCATCGCGGCGATGCCGGAGGTGGTGAACGAGAAGGGCTTCTTCATCTTCCCCTCGGACCTGTTCGCGAACGTGCGCGCTCGCGCCCGTCACGACGCGAACCTCAACGAGACCCTCAGCCGGGTGTTCACCAACATCGAGGCGTCCGCGAAGGGGGCGGCGAGCGAGGACGACTTCAAGGGACTCTTCGACGACCTCGACGTGAACAGCAACAAGCTCGGTCCCACGGTCGCCCGCCGCAACGAACGGCTCGTCAAGCTGCTGGACGCCGTCGGTGAGCTCAACCTGGGCACCTACACCGACCACACCATCGACGCGTTCGGCGACGCGTACGAGTATCTGATGGCCATGTATGCCTCCAGCGCCGGCAAGTCTGGCGGCGAGTACTACACGCCCCAGGAAGTGTCCGAGCTGCTGGCGCGGATCACCGTGGTGGGCAAGACCGAGGTCAACAAGGTCTACGACCCGGCGTGCGGGTCGGGGTCGCTGCTGCTGAAGTTCGCGAAGGTGCTCGGTAAGGAGAACGTGCGCCAGGGGTTCTTCGGTCAGGAGATCAACCTGACCACCTACAACCTGTGCCGCATCAACATGTTCCTGCACGACATCAACTACGAGCAGTTCGACATCGCCCACGGCGACACCCTCACCGACCCGGCCCACTGGGACGACGAGCCGTTCGAGGCGATCGTGTCCAACCCGCCCTACTCGATCAAGTGGGAGGGCGACTCCAACCCGCTGCTGATCAACGACCCGCGGTTCGCCCCCGCCGGCGTGCTGGCGCCGAAGAGCAGGGCCGACCTGGCGTTCACCCTGCACATGCTCAGCTGGCTGGCCGTCAACGGCACCGCCGCGATCGTCGAGTTCCCCGGCGTGCTCTACCGCGGCGGCGCGGAGCAGAAGATCCGCAAGTACCTGATCGACAACAACTACATCGACGCCGTCATCCAGCTGCCGCCCGACCTGTTCTTCGGCACCACCATCGCGACCTGCATCATCGTGCTCAAGAAGAGCAAGCACGACAACAAGGTGCTGTTCATCGACGCATCCGACCAGTTCGTCCGCCAGGGCAACAAGAACAAGCTGTCGCACGCCCACCAGCAGGCCGTCCTCGACGCCTACACCCAGCGCGTGGACGCCGACCACGTCGTGAGGCTCGTCGACAACACCGCCATCGCCGACAACGGCTACAACATCGCGGTCTCGTCCTACGTCGAAGCCAAGGACACCCGCGTGGCGACCGACATCACGGCCCTCAACGCCGAGATCGCCCGCATCGTCGCCCGCCAGCAAGAGCTCCGCGAGCAGATCGACGCCATCGTCGCCGACCTCGAGGGAGGGCGGCCGTGACCGAGGTTCAGCCGTCCGGCGACATCGCCATCTCCCAGGTCGTGGCCGAGTTCCGTGCCCAGCGCCGCGAGCCGACCTCCATGAGCGGCTGGCTCGGTCACCTCGACCGGCTGATCGACGCGGCGGACGCCGAAGTGCTCACCGAGCCGGGCTCGGTCAGCCACCCGCGAGCGCTGGACAGGGCGGCCGCCGAGTACGACAAGTACAAGGAGCTGCGGGACGCCGAGCCCTCGCCGGTCGAGCGGGACTACCTGGCTGACCTGAGGTCGACGCAGAAGCGGTTGGAGGGGAAGCCGGAGTGAGCAGGATCGAGACGTTGATCGAGGAGTTCTGCCCTGACGGTGTCGAGTTTCGGCCCATGGGCGAAGTAGGAGTGTTGGTGCGAGGCAACGGGATGCCGAAGACGGACTTCACTGAGGAGGGAATCGGCTGTATCCACTACGGTCAGGTCTACACGCATTTTCGGACCTGGGCGAAGGACACCAAGTCGTTCGTGCTGCCAGCGGTAGCAGCGAAACTCGCCAAGGTTGACCCCGGCGACCTCGTCATCACCAATACGAGTGAGAACGTCGAAGATGTCTGCAAGGCCGTGGCTTGGCTTGGGGACGCCCAGGTCGTCACCGGCGGACACGCCACCGTCTTCAAGCACCAGCAGGACCCGAAGTTCCTGTCCTACTACCTTCAGACCGCAGAATTCTTCGCCAAGAAGAAGAAGCACGCCACTGGCACGAAGGTCATCGACGTCTCAGCGAACTCGCTGGCCAAGATCGAGATCCCGGTGCCGCCGCTTGAGGTGCAGCGGGAGATCGTACGAATCTTGGACACGTTCACGGAGCTGGAAGCGGAGTTGGAAGCGGAGTTGGAAGCGGAGTTGGAAGCGCGCGAGCGTCAATACCAGCACTACCGCAACTCGTTCTTGACCTTCCCCAATGAGGTGCCGACCGCGTCACTGGGCGATCTCGGGATCATCTTCGGCGGACTCACCGGCAAGACGAAGCTCGATTTCGAAGGCTCAGGCAATGCCGACTTCGTCACGTACATGGACATCTTCGGACGAAGCTCCATTACTGAGGGGAGTGGACGAGTCACAGTCAGTCCGGGTGAGCGGCAGACGCGTGTACGTCGAGGAGACATCCTGTTCACCGCTTCTTCAGAGACCGCCGACGAAGTCGGCATGTCGAGCGTTGTCACCCGTGAGCATGATCAGGCCTTGTACCTCAACAGCTTCTGTTTCGGATTCCGGCCGCACGATTCTAGTGTCTGGATTGACGAGTTCGCTACTCACTTGTTCCGATCAGAGGGAGTGCGTCGCCAAATCGTGCGGACGGCAAGCGGTGTCACCCGTTTCAACATCTCAAAGGACCGGTTTCGCAGAATCGTCGTTCCTGTCCCACCCCACCACGACCAGAGACGCCTTTCGGCTTTCCTCGACAAGCTGGACGCCCTGGTAAATGACCTCTCCGTCGGCCTGCCTGCCGAGCTGGCCGCCCGTCGTCAGCAGTATGAGCACTATCGGGACCGGTTGTTGACGTTCGAGGAGGCCATGTCGTGACGGGCCGCGTGGGTTCTGGGGTGGTGTACGAGCCGATCGCGTTGAGTGCCGAGAGCACGGTGGTGGCGGAGTTCGTCCCCGAGCCCGCGGCGCAGGCGGCCTACCAGAGCGAGGCCGACCTGGAGCGCACGTTCCTCGCGTTGTTGGTGGAGCAGGCCTACGAGGACCTGCCGGTGCGTTCGGAGGCCGATCTGATCGCGAACCTGCGCGTGCAGTTGGAGGCCCTGAACCAGGTCACGTTCACCGACGGCGAGTGGCAGCGGTTCTTCACCCACCAGGTGGCGAGCGCCAACGACGGGATCGTGGAGAAGACCACGAAGATCCAGTCCGACCACGTGCAGGTGTTGAAGCGCGACGACGGGTCGTTCAAGAACAT
>Ga0073899_10006248_pt1 | contig 10314 bp, 11 predicted proteins | sample KloWWTmetaKNB5Ph_FD_88975 | JGI IMG/M metagenome (GOLD analysis project Ga0073899, IMG submission 88975) | Active sludge microbial communities from Klosterneuburg, Austria, studying microevolution and ecology of nitrifiers - Klosterneuburg... | ecosystem: Engineered > WWTP > Aerobic digester >...
GCGGCGAAGAACGGCTACGAGCTGGTGCGCTTCTTCTTCCTGCTGACGTTCGCGGCCGCCATCCCCGCGATCGTCTCGGGCGGCATCGCCGAGCGCGCGAAGTTCTGGCCGCAGCTGGTGGCGACCGCAGTGATCGTCGGCTTCGTCTACCCGTTCTTCGAGGGCATCGCTTGGAACCAGCACTTCGGCGTACAGGCCTGGATCGAGGCGGCGACCGGCGCGCCGTTCCACGACTTCGCGGGCAGCGTCGTGGTGCACGCGGTGGGCGGCTGGATCGCGTTGCCGGCGGTGCTGCTGCTGGGCGCGCGCCGCAACCGCTATCGCAAGGACGGCGCGATCTCGGCGCACCCGCCGTCGAGCATTCCCTTCCTCGCGCTGGGGGCGTGGGTACTGACGGTGGGGTGGTTCGGCTTCAACGTGATGAGCGCACAGACGCTGGACAAGATCTCGGGGCTGGTGGCGGTCAACTCGCTGATGGCCATGGCCGGCGGGACGCTGGCGGCGCTGCTGCTCGGCAGGAACGACCCCGGCTTCGTGCACAACGGGCCGCTCGCCGGGCTGGTGGCGGTGTGCGCCGGCTCCGACCTGATGCACCCGCTGGGCGCGCTGGTGGTCGGCGGCATGGCCGGCGCGATCTTCGTCGGGCTGTTCACGCTGACGCAGAACCGCTGGAAGATCGACGACGTGCTCGGCGTGTGGCCGTTGCACGGCTTGTGCGGCACCTGGGGCGGGATCGCCGCCGGCGTGTTCGGCAGCAAGGCGCTGGGCGGGCTGGGCGGGGTGTCGCTGGGCGGGCAGCTGATCGGCACTTCGCTGGGCGTGGGCTGGGCACTGCTCGGCGGCACCGTGCTGTACGGCGCGCTCAGGGCCACCATGGGCCTGCGGCTGTCGCAGGAAGAGGAGTTCGACGGCGCCGACCTGTCGATCCACAAGATCAGCCTCACTACGGACCGCGAGGTCAACTGGTAGTTGGCGCCGGCATCGAGCCCTCGTGCGATCATCTCCGTTCGCGCGCGCCGCTTCATCGGCGCACGCGACGATATCGCGCCTCGGCGCGGCCCACCAGCGAGCCCTGGAGAGATCGATGAGCGACCCGAAGATTGCCCAGAAGAGCCCCTACGCGGTGGCGGTCGAGGCGGGCAAGAGCTACTGGTGGTGCGCCTGCGGCCAGAGCAGCAAGCAGCCGTTCTGCGACGGTTCGCACAAGACCACGCCGTTCACGCCGGTCGAGTACAAGGCCGACGCGTCGAAGACGGTCTACTTCTGCGGCTGCAAGCACAGCGCCGGCAAGCCGTTGTGCGACGGCACGCACAAGGCGCTGTAGGACCCCGGCCGTTGCGCGAGGCGGGCCTGGCCATGCGCCGCGGCCGCGGCGGACAGCGATGATCCCGGCCCTCGACGACCCGCGCTCGGCCCTGCGCGTCGCCGCCGCGCTCGCGCTCGGCGCGGCGGTGTCGCTGGGGTTGGCGCGCTTCTCGTACGCGTTGCTGCTGTCACCGATGCGCGACGACCTCGGCTGGAGCTACCTGACCGGCGGCGCGATGAACACGGTCAATGCCGGCGGCTACCTGGTCGGCGCACTGCTCGCGCCGCGCTGGCTCGCGCGCTTCGACGCGCGCGCGGTACTGCTCGCCGGCTGCGCCGGCGCGGCGCTGCTGCTGGCGGCGCACGGCGCGGTGACCGGCGACGCGGCGCTGTACCTGCTTCGGCTGGCGACCGGCGTGGCGAGCGCGGCGACCTTCGTGTCGGGCGGGCTGCTCGCCGCGCGGCTGGCCGCGACGCACCCGAAGTCGGCGGGGCTGATGCTCGGCATCTACTACGGCGGCACCGGCATCGGCATCATCGCGTCGGCACTGCTGGTGCCGCCGCTGATCGTGCTGCCGACCGCGCACGCGTGGAAGTGGGCCTGGGTCGCGCTGGGCGTGGCGGCGGCACTGTGCACGGTGCTGATGGCCACCAGCACGCGGGCGCTGGCCGCGCCGCCGACGCGCGCCGGCGGGCACCTGCCCTTCGACTGGCGGCCGTTCGCGTTCGGGCTGGGCGGCTACTTCATGTTCGGACTCGGCTACATCGGCTACATGACCTTCGTCGTCGCGCTGCTGCGCGAGCAAGGGCTGGGCACGCCGCAGATCGTCGCGTTCTACGTGCTGCTCGGCGCGGGGGTCGTGGCTTCGTCGTGGCTGTGGGCGCGGCTGCTGCAGCGTTCGCGCGGCGGCGAGGCGCTGGCGCTGCTCAACGGCCTGCTGGCGCTGGCGACCGTCCTGCCGGTGCTCAGCGCCCATCCGCTCGCGGTGTACGCGTCGGGGGCGCTGTTCGGCGGCGTGTTCCTGTCGCTGGTCGCGTCGACCACGGCGCTGGTGCGCCACAACCTGCCGGCGGCGCTGTGGCCGGGCGGCATCAGCGCGTTCACGATCGTCTTCGCGATCGGCCAGATCATCGGGCCGAGCGCGGTGGGCTGGATCGCCGACGCGGCGGGCGGGCTGCAGCGCGGGCTGGCCAGTTCGGCGCTGGCGCTGGCGCTGGGCGCCGCGCTCGCGTGGCGCCAGAAGCCGCTGGCAGCCGCCGCGGCCCGGGGGAGTGCGCGAGCGTGATCGAGTCGATGAACCGGGAGTGCTTCTGCATCAGCCTGGACCGCCAGGCGCTGGCCGACGCGCTCGAATCCGAGCTCGGATCGCCGGGCCTGGCCGCGCAGGTCCGGCAGCAGTGTCCCTACCTGTTCTCGGCGCAGCCGGTGTTCGTGTCGCGCGAGCACCTCGAACGGATGGCGCGCGTGATCGCCGCGATCGAGTCGGTGGTGGCGTTGCCCGCCTGGCGCGACGAGGCGCTGGCGCGCGCGCCGGCGAGCGCGCGTCACGACGGCGGCGCGACGGGCGTGTTCCTCGGCTACGACTTCCATCTCGACGCCGGGCGTCTCGGGCTGATCGAGATCAACACCAACGCCGGCGGCGCGCTGCTGAACGTGGCGCTGGCGCGCGCGCAGCGCGCGTGCTGCGAGGCGATGGACCACCTCGTGCCGAGGCTCGAGCACGTGGCCGAGCTCGAGCGCGACGTCTTCGCCATGTTCGTCGAGGAGTGGCGGCGCTCGGGCGCCACGCGGCCGTTGCGCCGGATCGCGATCGTCGACCGCGCGCCCGGGCAGCAGTACCTGTACCCCGAGTTCGTGCTGTTCCGCAGGCTGTTCGAGCGCAACGGCGTGGCGGCGGTCATCGCCGATCCGGCCGCGCTGAGCGTTCGCGACGGCGAGCTCCGCCACGACGGCCTGCCCGTCGACCTGGTCTACAACCGGCTCACCGACTTCTACCTCGAGGAGGCGGATAGCGCCGCGCTGCGCGAAGCGTGGCTGGGCGGCGCCGCGGTGGTGACGCCGCATCCGCGCGCGCACGCGCTGTACGCCGACAAGCGCCACCTGGCGCTGCTCAGCGACGATGCGCGGCTCGCGGCGCTGGGTGTCGACGCCGGCACGCGCGAACTGCTGCTCGCGCACGTCCCGAGGACCGAAGTGGTCGATGCGGGCAATGCCGACCGCCTGTGGGGCGAGCGTCGCGGCCTGTTCTTCAAGCCGGTCGCCGGCTACGGCGGGCGCGCCGCGTATCGCGGCGACAAGCTGACGAAACGGGTCTGGCAGGACATCGCGGCCGGCGGCTACGTCGCGCAGCGCTTCGCCGCGCCCGGCGAACGCGTGGTCGACGCCGACGATCCGGCGCGGGTGCTGAAGTTCGACCTGCGCAACTACGTCTACGACGGCGCGGTGCAGTGGGTCGCGGCGCGCCTGTACCAGGGGCAGACGACGAACTTCCGCACGCCGGGCGGCGGGTTCGCGCCGGTGTACAGCACGCCGTAGCCCCCGTCGGCTCGCGTTGCGTCGCGCCCGGGGCGCGACGGCGTGGCGTCAATAGGGACCGATGCCGCGGGGCGTGTCGAGGGCGGTACCGGCGCCCTTGAATCGGGCGGCGAGCGCCGAAGTGGCGCGGGACAGCAGGTTGGTGTCCAGGCCCACGGCGACGAACGATGCGCCCAACTCGAGGTAGCGCCGCGCCTGCGCCTCGTCGGTGGTCAGGATTCCGGACGCCTTGCCAGCCGCCGCGATGCGCGCGATCGCGCGCTCGATCGCAGTCGCGACGTCGGGGTGCGCAGCGTTGCCGACGTGGCCGAGCGAGGCCGACAGGTCCGCCGGTCCGATGAAGACGCCGTCCACGCCGTCGAGCGCGGCGATCGCGTCCAGGTTCTCGAGGGCCTGGCGGGTCTCCACCTGCACGAGCAGGCACACCTGTGCGTTGGCTTCCACGGCGTAGTCCGCATAGCGGCCCCAGCGCGACGCGCGTGCGCCGGCCATGCCGCGCACGCCTGCCGGCGGGTAGCGCGTGCTGCGAACGATTTCGGCGGCCTGCCCGGGGGTGTCGACCATGGGCACCAGCAGCGTCTGCACGCCCAGGTCGAGGTACTGCTTGATCAGCATCTGGCCCACGTGGCCATGGCCCATCGGTACGCGCGCGACGACGTGCGTGCCGGGGTACGCGGCGATGGCCTGGGCCTGGTGCAGCACGCTCGCGAGGTCGTTGGGCGAGTGTTCGCCGTCGATCAGCAGCCAGTCGAAACCGGCGCCGGCGCAGATCTCCGCGGTGCAGGCGCTCGCCAGGCCCAGCCACAGACCGATCTGCGGGTGGCGCCGGGCCAGGGCCTGCTTGAAGGGGTTGACGGGGGTCTGCATGCGTGAGCCCTTCAGGTGAACTGGAATTCGAAGCGGCCGAGCCGTCCGTAGTCGGCGATGAAGCGGTCGCCGGCGCGCGCGGCCACCGGTCGCGTGAAGGAGCCGGCCAGCACCACTTCGCCGGCCTCCAGGCACTCGCCCCAGGGGGCCAGCTTCATGGCCAGCCAGGCGACGCCGATCGCCGGATGCCCCTGGACGCCGGCGGCGAGGCCGGTCTCTTCCACGTTGCCGTTCAGTCGGAGGATCGCGCCGCACCAGGGCAGGTCGATCTCGCGCGGCGACACCTTGCGGCCGCCCAGGATGACGCCGGCATTCGCGGCGTTGTCGCTGATGGTGTCCTGCACCTGTCGCATCGCCCTCGTGTGGCGGTCCAGCTGCTCGATGCGTGCGTCGATGATCTCGATCGCGGGCGTGACGTAGGCGGTGGCATCGAGCACGTCCTCGAGGCCGACCTTGCCGCCTTCGAGCCGGCGATCGAGCACGAAGGCCAACTCGACCTCGACCCGCGGCGCGATGAAGCGCTGCGCGGGAATCGGGCCCGGCTCGAAGAACATGTCGTCGAGCAGCGTGCCGTAGTCGGGTTCGTCGATCTGGCTGGCCAGCTGCATGGCGCGCGAGGTCAGGCCGATCTTGTGGCCGCGCACGCGGCGGCCCTCGGCGATCTTCATCGCGACCCACGCGCGCGAGACGGCGTAGCCGTCCTCGACCGTCATGCCGGTGAAGCGACGGGAGAACTGTTCGACCTGCACTCGCGTGCGTTCGCTCTGGTGCAGTTCGGCGGCGAGTTGGTGCACGAGCTCGGGGGTGAACACTTCAGGAGTTCCTTGCCATGGCGCCTGGACGGTGATCCGGGCGATGCGTCAGGTCGCGTCCGGCTTCCCGCTGAAATGCGGGTGCAGGGTGCTGTGCTTGCCGTCGTACACCTGCCCGGGGCTCTCGTCCACCTGCACGGTGAGGCCGAGCAGGCGACGCTCGAAGAGCGGGCCCAGGTGTGCCCGGGCGCGCTCGAGCACGGCATCGCCGGCGGCCTTCTGAACGGCCGCGCTGCGGCCGGCGCCCATGCGCAGGTTCATGTAGATGAACGCGTAGTCGCCCTGGCCGTCGGCCACGACGAAGTGCGCGGCCGGGTAGGCGAGCACGCGCGTGCCGCCGGTGGGGAAGACCTGCTCGCCGGCCTCGTCGCGCAGCTGCAGCATGCCCGCGGCGAGCGTGCGGCACAGCGCCGTCATGTCGGTCTCGGCTTCGAGGTTGGGCGTGTACAGCAGGACCAGGTGAGGCATCGGTCTTACAGCCGGCTGGAAACGGCGGTGTACTTGTCGGCGGCCGAGGCCTGTGCCTCGGGCACGGCTTCGCCGGTCTGCGGCGTCACCGGAAACACGACGTTGACCTGGCCGGTGCCCGAGGCGCCGAAATAGGGCGTGACGATCTCGGCCGGCGCATCGTAGGCCGACCAGCCCAGTGCCCCGAGCAGCATCGCCGTGTCGTGCATGAACCCTTCGCCATGACCCTTGGCCGCGTATTCGTGCAGCATGCCGCAGAACTCGGCCCATTCGCCCTGTTGCCACAGGCGCAGCACCTCCCGGTCGAGCGCCTCCAGGAACGGGCTCCAGATCCGGAACGCGTACTCCGGCGCCAGGCCGTTCTGCGCGAAGCGGTGCGAGAGCGATCCGCTGGCGAAGATCGCCACGGTGCCGTCGTAGTGGTCTTCGATGGCGCGCCGAATGGCCCAACCCAGTCGCGCGCTGTCGTTCAGGTAGTGCGCCTGGCACATCGCCGACACCGACACCACCCTGAAGTGCTGGTCCGGGTTCATGTAGCGCATCGGCACCAGGGTCCCGTACTCCGGGGCGAGCGTGGTGGCGTCGTGCGCCAGCGTCTCCACGCCCCAGTCGTTGCACGTCTTCGCCAGCAACTTGCCGAGCGCCGGGTTGCCGGGGAACGCGAACGCCATGTTGCTGATGAAGTGCGGCAGTTCGTTGCTGGTGTACAGGCCCTGGAAGTGTGGCGCGCAGTTGACGTGGTAGTTGGCGTTGACGAGCCAGTGCGTGTCGAACACCACGATGGTGTCGACGCCGAGTTCGCGGCAGCGGCGGCCGATCTCCGCGTGGCCGTCGATCGCGTCCTGGCGTGATCCCTTGCGCGGGCCGTCCAGCTCGCTCAGGTACATCGAAGGAACGTGCGTGATCTTGGCGGCCAGCGCTAGCGTACCCATTGCGCACTCCTCGTCGGCTCGTGGCGGCGATGTCGGCGCGTCATCGGGCCCCCCAGTGCGGGATGTGGTGCTCGCCGAGCGCAACCGCGACGTTCTTGGGTTCCAGGAACACCTCGTAGCTCCAGGTGCCGCCCTCGCGGCCGGTACCCGAGGCCTTGGTGCCGCCGAACGGCTGGCGCAGGTCGCGCACGTTCTGGCTGTTGACGAAGCACATGCCGGCTTCGATCGCGGCCGCGACGCGGTGGGCGCGGCCGATGTTCTCGGTCCAGACGTAGCTGGACAGGCCATAGGCGGTGTCGTTGCCGATGCGGACCGCATCGGCTTCGTCCTCGAACGGGATCAGGCAGGCCACCGGGCCGAAGATCTCTTCCTGCGCGATTCGCATGCGGTTGTCGACGTCGGCAAATACCGTGGGCGCGACGTAGTTGCCCCGTTTCACCCGATCGGGCAGCGACGGCGCGTCCAGGCCGCCGCACATCAGCGTGGCCCCCTCTCTCGGGCCCAGTTCGATGTAGCTGCGCACCTTTGCCAGGTGGGCCTGCGAGATCATCGGGCCGATGATCGTCTTCTCGTCGAGCGGGTCGCCCACGGCGATGGCCTGGGCGCGCGCCACGAACCTGCCCACGAAGTCGGCGTAGATGCGCCTGTGCACCAGGATGCGGCTGCCGGCGGTGCAGCGCTCGCCGTTGTTGGAGAAGATCATGAACACCGCGGCGTCCAGGGCGCGCTCGAGGTTTGCGTCGTCGAAGATCACGAACGGACTCTTGCCGCCCAGCTCCATGCTGAACTTCTTCAGCCCCGCCTCCTTGACGATGCGATGGCCGGTGACGGTCGAGCCCGTGAACGAGATGGCGCGCACGTCGGGGTGGCGCACCAGCGGCTCGCCGGCTTGCCGGCCGTAGCCGTGCACGATGTTCAGCACGCCGGGCGGGATGCCCGCCTCGAGCGCGAGTTCGCCCAGGCGCGCTGCCGTCAACGGCGAGAGCTCGCTCATCTTGAGCACGGCGGTGTTGCCGAAGGCCAGGCACGGCGCGACCTTCCAGGTGGCGGTCATGAACGGCACGTTCCACGGCGAGATCAGCGCGCACACGCCCACCGGGTGAAACAGCGTGTAGTTCAGGTGCGTCTGCGTGGGATAGGTGTGACCGTCGACGCGCACGCACATCTCGGCGAAATAGCCGAAGTTGTCGGCCGCGCGCGGCACCAGCTGCTTGCCGGTCTGGGCGATCACCTGCCCGGTGTCGTCGGTCTCGGTCCGTGCCAGCTCGGGAACGTTGCCGGCGATCAGTTCGCCGAGCCTGCGAACGAGCCGCGCGCGCTGCGGCGCGGGCAGGCCGGCCCAGGCCGGAAACGCCGCCTTGGCTGCGGCGACGGCGGCGTGGACCTCGGCCTCGCCGCCGCTGGCCACCTCGGCCAGCACCTCCTGCGTGGCGGGGTTGACGGTTTCGAAGTAGTCGGTGCCGGCGACCGGCTTGCCGTCGATCAGGTGTTCGATGCGCATGGATGGGGCTCAGGCGATGGTGTTGACCAGCGCGCCCAGCCGCTCGATCTCGGTGACGACCACGTCGCCCGGGCGGCAATCTGCCACGCCGTCGGGTGTGCCGGTCAGGATGAGGTCGCCGGGCTGAAGCGTCATGAAGCCGGTGAAGTACTCGATCAGGAAGGGCACGTCGAAGATCATGTCCTTCGTGTTGCCGGACTGCGTGAGCCTGCCGTTGACGGTGGTCTGCAGCGCCAGCGCCATCGGATCGGGAACGTCGGCGCGATCGACCAGGAACGGACCCAGCGGCGTGGCGCCGTCGCGGTTCTTCACCCGCAGGTTGGGCCGGTACCAGTTTTCGAGATAGTCGCGAATGGCGTAGTCGTTGGCGACCGTGTATCCGGCGATGAAGTCGTACGCATCGTCGCGCCTGACCCTGCGCGCGGTGCGGCCGATCACCACCGTGAGCTCGCACTCGTAGTGCATGAACGACACCCCGGGCGGCCGGCGCGTGAACTGGCGGTGGCCCGCGAGCGTCGTCTGGCCCTTCAGGAACACCAGCGGTTCGTCGGGAGCCTTGAACGCGAGCTCCCTGGCGTGGTCGGCGTAGTTCAGGCCCAGCGCGAGGATGGTGCGCGGGCGCGGCACCGGCTCGAGCGGCGGCAGCCAGGTGACGGCGTCGAAGCCGACCCGGGCGCCGTCGTCGAGCAGCAGTTGCCCGTCACGCTCGAGCCCGTGCCGGACGCGGCCCTCGTGGATCACGCGGGCGTGCTTCATGGCGTCTCCGCGACCAGGGTGTGGGCGAGGGTGCCGAGCGCGGCGCTGCGCAACTCGATGCGATCGCCCGCGCGGGCGCGCGGCCGCGGGGCGGCGCAGCCGAACATCAGCACGTCGCCCGCGGCCAGCGTCATGAACTCCGCGACGTCGGCCAGCAGCTGCGCGGGCGGTCGCAGCAGGGCGTCGAAGCGCACCGTCTGGCGCAGCTCGCCGTTGATGCGCACTTCGATCTGCACCTCGGCCGGATCGGTCTCGCGCACTTCGGCGCCGACGCCCAGGAAGCCGTCGCGGCACTTGAAGCGGACCGGCGGCCGGTAGAAGGCGGCTTGCGGCACCGAGAGGTCGTTCATCAGCACGCAACCGCGGACCTCGCCGCCGGCACCGATCACCAGTCCGACGGTGGCCCCGATCTCGACCTCCGGCACGTTCGACGGCACCGCGATCGCAGTGCCGGCCGGGCTGAAGGTGTTGGCGGTCTTGATGTACAGCACCGGTGCCCGGGGCGGCGCCGCGTACGGCGGTTCGTGCATCTGCGGCGCCAGCGCATCGAACTCGCTGCGCAGGTTCAGCAGCGTGCCGTACACGGTGCCGCCCGGCAGCCAGCTCACCGCGCCGCCTCCGCGCTGCGCGCGCGCCCGTCGGCCCGAAGCGACTGCCGGTGGGGCATGGCGGGATGCTCCAGTTCGATCAGCTCGTCGAGCAGGCTGTAGAGCTGCGCGAGCTTGCGCTTGCCCAGCGTCTCTTCCAGCCGCTGGTAGTGCGCCTGCACGGCGTGCGAGAGCCGGGCCACCAGCGCCAGCCCCCTGGCCGTGGCCTCGACCACGGTGCGGCGCTGGTCGAGCGGATCGCGCTCGCGGCGGATCAGGCCGCCGTGCTCCATGCGGGCCAGCACGCCGGTGAGGCTGGGCCCCAGGATGAACGCTTCGCGCGCGACGCGGCCGATTTCCACCGTGCCGTGCTCGCCGAGCACGCGCAGCACGCGCCACTGCTGGTCGGACAGGCCGTGCTCGCGCAGGCTCGGCCGGACGTGCGCCATCACGCCTTCGCGCGCCTGCAGCAGCAGGCGGGGCAGGTTGCGGTGGGTCAAGGTCGTGTTCATGGCGCTAATAATTAATATATTAAATGATTATCCCCCGA
>Ga0073899_10006249_pt1 | contig 10314 bp, 5 predicted proteins | sample KloWWTmetaKNB5Ph_FD_88975 | JGI IMG/M metagenome (GOLD analysis project Ga0073899, IMG submission 88975) | Active sludge microbial communities from Klosterneuburg, Austria, studying microevolution and ecology of nitrifiers - Klosterneuburg... | ecosystem: Engineered > WWTP > Aerobic digester >...
GCCGCATCATCGCGTGCAGCTCGTCGACCGACCACGGGTCCATCGCCAGCGCGGCGACCACCTGCTGGGCGAGCACGTCGAGCGGGCTGCGCGGGTACCGGCTCTCCTCGACCTCACCGGCGCGCATGCGCGGGGTCGCGGCGGCGCAGGCCAGCAGGTCGCCGCGAAACTTCGGCACCAGGATCCCCCGCGACACCGCGTCGACCTGATGCCCTGCCCGGCCGATCCGCTGGATCCCCGCCGACACCGCCGGCGGCGCCTCGATCTGGACCACCAGGTCGATCGCGCCGATGTCGATGCCGAGCTCGAGCGAGCTGGTCGCCACGATCGCCGGCAGCTCGCCGCGCTTGAGCCGCTCCTCGATCATCTGCCGGCGCTCGCGGGCCACCGAGCCGTGGTGCGCCAGCGCCAGCTCCTCGCCCGCCGCCTCGTTGATCGCCGCCGCCAGCCGCTCCGCCAGCCGCCGACTGTTGCAGAAGATCATCGTCGAGCGATGCGCCCGGATCAGCTCGACCAGGCGCGGGTACATCGAGGGCCAGATCGAGCGCCCGGCCGCCGGGTCCCTCGACGATGACCTGACCTTTGCGACCTTGCCCTTCGGACCTGCTCCTTCTGACATGTCGACCGCGGGCCCGGCGGCCTCCGCCGCGAGCCGGGCCATGTCCTCGACCGGCACCTCGACCCGCAGGTCCCAGCGCTTGCGCGTGCCGGCGTCCGCGATCTCGACCGGGCGCGGGCTCGCCTGGCCCTCCGCGCCGATCTCGGCCCCGCCGAGCAGGCGCGCGACCTCGTCGAGCGGCCGCTGCGTCGCCGACAGGCCGATGCGCTGGGTCGCCGCGACGCCGGGCCCGGCGCCCCGCCGCAGCGCCTCGAGGCGCTCGAGCGACACGAAGAGGTGGGCGCCGCGCTTGGTCGCCACCATCGCGTGGATCTCGTCGACGATCACGGTCTCCAGCGAGCGCAGCATCGACCGCGCCTCGCTGGTCAGCAGCAGGTACAGCGACTCCGGCGTGGTGATCAGGATGTCGGGCGGACGCCGGGCCAGACGGGCGCGCTCGCTCGCCGGCGTGTCCCCCGAGCGCACGCCGACCTGCGGCACCCGGTGCTCCACGCCCATCTGCGTCGCCACCGCCGCGATGCCCGCCAGCGGCGCCCGCAGGTTGCGCTCGATGTCGACGGCCAGCGCCTTCAGCGGCGAGATGTACAGCAGCCGGCAGCGTCGCTCCGGCGGCGGCTCCGGCGAGAACATCAGCCGATCGAGCGCGGCCAGGAACGCCGCGAGGGTCTTGCCGGAGCCGGTCGGCGCGAGCAACAAGGTCGAGCGCCCGGCGGCGATCGCCGGCCAGGCCCGCGCCTGGGCCGGCGTCGGCTCACCCAGCGTCGCCCGAAACCACCGCGCCACCGGCTCGTGGAACAGCGCCAGCGGGTCATCGGGGCGAGCGCGGGGCGGCACGGCCCACCTTAGCAGAGCGCGCGCGACCGCGCGCTGCTTCACGCATGTCTCTTGGGACAGGTCGTCGCTCAGCTCGGGACCTGCTCGACGCGGAGCAGGCGCTCGTGGAGCAGGCGCAGCGCCTCGTGGGCGGCGCGCGGGCTCAGCTCGTCGGGGCTCAGCGCGCGCAGGTCGCCGAGGATCGACTCGTGGGCGATCGCCTGCGGCGCGTGGTCGCCGTCGTCGACCGGGCGGCAGAACAGGTCGAGCTGCGGCGTCGCGCCGCGGTCGGCCTCGAGGCGCGTGAGCAGGCGGTGGGCGCGTCGCAGCACCGAGGCCGGCAGCCCGGCGAGGCGACCGACCTGGATGCCGTAGCTGTGCTCGGCGGCGCCGGCCTCGAGGCGGTGCAGGAACAGGATCGTGCCGCGCTCCTCGTGGACCGCGACGTGCACGTTGCGCAGCCCGGCGAGGCGGTCCGAGAGCGCGGTGAGCTCGTGATAGTGGGTGGCGAACAGCGCGCGGCAGGCGATCTGGTCGTGGATGAATTCGGTGATCGCCCAGGCGAGCGCGAGGCCGTCGAAGGTCGCGGTGCCGCGGCCGATCTCGTCGAGCAGGACCAGGCTGCGCGGCGTCGCCTGGCCAAGGATCGCGGCCGTCTCGCGCATCTCGACCATGAAGGTGCTGTCGCCGCGACCGAGGTCGTCGGCCGCGCCGACGCGGGTGAAGATCCGGTCGACCAGGCCGACCCGGGCGCGCACCGCCGGCACGAAGGCCCCCGCGTGGGCCAGGATCGCGATCAGGGCGGCCATCCGCATCACCGTGCTCTTGCCGCCCATGTTCGGGCCGGTCACCAGCAGGAAGCGCGCGCTGCCGCCGCTGGCGTCGGCGCCCAGGCCAGGGTCGCCCCGCCGCCCGAGCGCCCCGCCGCGCAGGCTCAGGTTGTTCGGGACGAAGCGACCGGCGCCGAGCATGCGCTCGACCACCGGGTGGCGGCCCTCCTCGATCTCCAGCACCGGCTCCTCGCACAGCTCGGGGCGCACGTAGCCGTGGGTCTCGGCGATCTCGGCGAGGCCGGCGAGCACGTCGAGGCGGGCCAGCGCCTCGCCGACCTGACACAGGCGCTCGCCGGCGGCGCTGACCCGCTCGCGCAAGGCCAGGAACAGCTGCTGCTCGCGCTCCAGCGCCGCGGCCTGGGCCCCGAGCACCGCGGTCTCGTGCTCGGCCAGCTCCGGGGTCACGTAGCGCTCGGCGTTGGTCATCGTCTGCTTGCGGATGTAATCCGCCGGCACCCGCGCCAGCTGCGACTTCATGACCTCGATGAAGTAGCCGAACACCCGGTTGTGCTGGACCCGCAGGTTGGCGATCCCGGTGCGCTCGCGCTCGCGGGTCTCGATCGCCGCGAGCGCCTCGCGCCCGCCGTCGCGCAGGCCGTGCTGCCGATCGAGCTCCGCGTCCGCGCCGGGCCGGACCATCCCGCCGTCGCGGGTGTGCGTCGGCGGCTCGTCGACCAGCACCCGCGCGAGCTCGGCGTGCAGATCCTCGAGCAGGTCGCCGCCGAGGTCGAGCAGCGCCGGCCGGCGCCCGGCCAGCGCGGCGAGCAGCGCGTGCAGGCCCGGCAGCGCGGCCAGGGACTGGCGCAGCGCCCCGAGCCCGCGCGGCGAGGCGGTGCCCAGGCGCGCGCGCGCGGCCAGGCGAACGACGTCTCGCACGTCGCGCAGGCGGTCCTGCAGGTCGCCGCGGACCCGCGGCTCATTGATCAAGGCCGCGATCGCGTCCTGGCGCTCGCGGATCGCCCCGAGCTCGCGCAGCGGCGCGCCGAGCCAGTCGCGCAGCATGCGGGCCCCCATGGCCGTGCGCGTCGCGTCGACCGCCCACAGCAGGCTGCCCTTGCGCTGGCTGTCGCGCAGGGTGCGAAACACCTCGAGGTTGCGCAGCGAGGTCTCGTCGAGGATCAGCCGGTCGTCGAGCTCGTGCCGGCGCAGGCGGTGGATCAGCAGGGTGTGCCCGGGCTGGGTCTCCTCCGCGTAGGCCAGGGTCATCGCCGCGGCGCGGGCCTCCGCGACCTGCAGCGGCCCGCCGCCGCCCTCCGCCTGCAGGTGCTGGACCCGCGCGAGCACCTCGGGCGGCAACAGCCTCGGATCGCGGACCTCGAGGCGCGGACAGGCCGGCCCCAGCGCCTCGCGCAGGCCGGCGTGCAGCCCCTGCTCGGCCAGGATCTCGCGCGGCGCCAGCCGCGACAGCGCCGCCCGCAGCAGCGCCGCGTCGGCGCAGCGCAGGACCACGAACTCGCCGCAGCTGACATCGAGCGCGGCGACCCCGAAACCACTCGCGTCGCCCTGCCCGGCCTCGGCGACCACCGCCAGCAGATAATTCGGCTCCTCGCTGCGCAGGTGCTCCTCGTCGACCAGCACCCCCGGCGTGACCACCCGGACCACCTCGCGCCGCACGATCTTCGCGCCCGGCCCCTTGCGCAGCCGCGCCTGCTCCGGCGTCTCCATCTGCTCGCAGATCGCGACCTTGAAGCCGCGCTCGACCAGCGTCCGCAGGTAGCCCCCGATCGCGTGGTACGGCACCCCCGCCATCGGCACCGGGCACTCGACGCCCTTGTCGCGCGAGGTCACCGCGATGTCGAGCACCGGCGCGACCGTCACCGCGTCCTCGAAGAACATCTCGTAGAAGTCGCCCATCCGGAACATCAAGATGGCGTCGGGGTAGCCCCTCTTGATGTCCATAAACTGGCGCATGACCGGCGTATCGGCCGAGGTGTGCGGGGCATTCAGGGGCGGTGGTTGTAGCGCAGCCCGCTCGCTCCCGCTCGCTCCGATCCCTCAGCAAAATCGGTGACGTGGCGAACCGAAATTTCAAACCGCGGCGACGTCACCGCGAAGTGATCAGAGCTCCGGCGCCCGGTCGCCGGCCCGCAGCAACGCGGTCGCCACCAGACCGGCGACCAGCATCAGCGCCCCCGCCGGGACCGCGAGCACCGCCAACCCCGGGTCGGTCGGACCGTGCCACAGCCCCCCGAACACGAAGCCCGCGCCGACCAGCACGGCCCCCAGCCACGACGCGCGGCGGATCTGGCGGGCCCAGGGCTCGGGCGTCGCCAGGTGGACCTGCGCCCACGACAGGCCGACGTTGAGCAGCGCCAGCAGAGCCCCGTGCGCGTGCCCCAGACGCAGGAATTCGCGGCGCAGCGGGTCATCGACCCAGCCGGCGGCGCGCAGCCCGAGCATCGCCTCGAGCCACAGGCCCATCGCCAGGAACAGCGCCACGAGGGCGAGGGACCAGCGCAGATGTCGCTCCGGGCTCACGCGCGCAGCATACTCGTTGACGCCCGCGCCTGCGCGCCTCACTCGCCGATCCACAGCATGACCGCGGCCTGTCGCTCCTCGAGCGCCGCCCGCCGCTCGGGGCTCAGCGGACCGGGGCCGAGGTGGACGCGCAGGGCGTCGACCACCGGCAGCCGCTCGGCCGCCTCCGCGTGCGGGTCGTAGGCCCGCAGCGCCGCGACGAGCGCCTCGTCGGCGGGCGCCTCGGCAGCGACGCTCCGCAGCGCCCGCCACGCGAACCACCGCACCGCCGGGTACTCGTCCTCGAGCGCATCGACCAGCCAGGGCCTCCGGATCTGCGGGCTCACGGGCACCCCGGGCCGCGCCAGCGCGTGGATCGCCAGCACCCGCTGGACCGGATCGCCGCCGTACACGTCGAGCAGCACCCGCGAGGCCCAGGCCTCCTCCGGCGCCTCCGCCCCATCCGACGCCTGCCCCTCCGCTGACGCAGCGACCGGCCCCGCCGCCGCGCCCGCCTTCAGGCCGAGCGCCGGCAGCTGCGCGGCCGCCCAGGCCCGCGAGCGGTCGACGTGACACTGCGTGCACGCGTCCGGTTGATCATGCCGTCCGATCCACGCCGCCGGATCCGGGCTCGAGATCCGGTGGCTGATCATGCCCTCGAGCAGGCCATAGGTGATCCGCGGCATGTGACAGCCCTGGCACTCGATCGCCGGCCCGTGCCCCCCGTGCGCCGGATCCAGCGCGTGACAGTCGACGCAGGCCGCCGCCCCCTCGCGACCGGCGCGGAGCTGCATGCTCGGGCGCTCGCCGTGCATGTCGTGACAGTGGTTGCAGCCGAGCCCGCCCGCGGCGCCGTCCCCGTGACAGGGCGACTGCAGCAGGCCCTGATACTCGTAGGCGCTGAGCCGCGGCGTGCCGTCGGGCCAGAAGCGCGCGGCGAAGGGCGTCTCGTCGGAGCCGGCGATCCGCGAGTCGGCGTAGATCGGACGCGAGTGCGCCGCCAGCTCGGCGCCGGGCACGAAGCCGTCGCCCGCCCGCAGCACCGCCGCGACATCGGCGGCGATGCGGTTGCCGTGGCAGCGCCCGCAGACGTCGCTCTCGGCGCGCGGCGAGAGCCGCCCCGGGTGGGCGATCGAGGGGTCGCCCGCGCCGCCGAGCAGGCGCCGCGCGGGGCTCCGCTGGCGCTCGAGGTGGGCGGCAGCCGGTCCGTGGCAGGCCTCGCAGGCGATCCCGAACTCCCCGACCTTGCTCGCGAACCAGTGCGGTCCGGCTGTCTCCGGGGACAGATCATCATGTCCTTTCGGACCTGTCCCCTCAGACCTGTCCATCCGGCCAGGCACCGGCTCGGTGTTGTGGCACATGATGCAGTTGTCGTTCCAGCGGCTCAGGTGGCGCAGGTAGTCGTCGGCCGCGCCGCGCTGCCCCTCGGGCTCGAGGAAGGCCGCGTTCATCGGGATCCATCGCCGCTCGCCGAGGTGCCAGGCGACCGGCAGGCGCCACATCTCGCCCGGGCCGCCGCCGCGGTCGATGCGGGCGACGTACTGCTGATAGCGGTGGCTGCCGACCGTCAGGCTGACATCGACGTCGAGCAGCGCGGGGCCGGCCTCGCGGCCCTCGTCGTCGAGCGGCAGCACCCGCAGGTGCGGCCGGCCGGCGATGTCCCGGGACATGGTCGCGCGAAAGCCGAGGTGGTCGATCGACTCGCCGGCGAAGGGCGCGAGCACGGCCGCGCCGCTGGCCGGCTGCGTCATCGTCCGGTGGTGGCTCGCGCGCCAGCTCGCGACCTGCGCCGGGTGGCACGCCGCGCAGGCCTGCGAGCCCGCGAGGCCCGCGGCGCGCCGGTCGAGCTCGCCCCACGCCGACGAGTCGGCGGCGGTCCACGCCAGGCCGAGCAGCGCGGCGACCAGCCACAGCAGCGCCGGACCGAACAGCCACAGGCCGGGCTGTCTCAGGACGAGCGGCACGGTTCCCTCAACAAGCCCCGCGGACCGGCTTCAGGCCGGGCACAGCCGCACGGCCACGTTGCGGTTGTAGAGGGTGAACACCGAGGTCTGGGGGCCGGCGGCGAAGGGCATCGGCACGCCGCCCGCGAGCGCGCGCCCCTGGAACATCGTGCCGTTCTGGCTGTGCAGGTCGGCGGCCCAGATCCTGCCGCGGTGCAGGTACACGACCGCGTGCAGGCGGCTCAGGCGCGGCGAGTTGAGCACCACCTGACAGGCCTCGTGGCGGCCGAGCACGATCGGTCCGTGGCGCAGGTCGAAGCGCTGGCGAGGCTCGCCGTCGAGGATGATCTCGGCGATCGGGTGGGTGGCCGGCGGGAACAAGGGCGCGAGGTCGGCGGGGTCGGCGGGCTCGAACAGACCGTCGGTCCGGGCCGCGCGCTCGAACTCGTCGGCCATCTCCCCCGCGCCGCCGAAGCGCAGCCGCGGCTCCTTGGCCATCGCCTTGCGCATGAAGAGATCGAGGTTCGGCGTGCTGTGCAGCGCCGTCGCCTTGGGGCCCACGTCGCGCCCGGCCCGCAGTCGCCGCGGGATCTGCAGCTCGGGCACCGGCGAGTCGAGGTGCTGGCGCAGCAGATCGGGGATGGTCCGGCCCTCGAAGGGGCGGCGCCCGGCCAGCAGCTCGAAGGCGATGATCGCCATCGCGTAGCGGTCGGTCGCCGGGCCGACGCTCTTGGTGTCGCGGCACTGCTCCGGGCTCATGTAGTGCGGCGTGCCGAACACCGAGCCGCTCGCGGTCGCGGTCTCCTGGGCCAGCCACTTGGCGATCCCGAGGTCGATGATGATCGGCTCCCAGCCGTCGACCGACGAGCGCAGCAGCACGTTGTCCGGCTTCAGGTCGCGGTGGACCACGCCGAGGCCGTGCAGGTCGTCGAGGCTGCGGCCGACGCCGCTCAGCAGGCGGTGCACGGACCAGCAGTCGCCCGGGCCGACCACCGCCGAGGGGATCAGGCCGTCGACGAACTCCATCGCCATCCAGGTGCGGCCGAATTCATCGAGGCCCCACTCCTCGACCTTGATCACGCCCGGGAAGTTGGCCTTGGTCATCAGCTCGGCCTCGCGGCGGAACCGGATCGCGGCCTGGCTGCCCTCGTGGAGCTCGGCGCGCAGCCACTTGACCACCAGCAGCCGGCGCTGGGTGACATCCACGCAGAGATGGACGTCCCCCATCGATCCCTCGCCGAGCGGGCGGATCTTGCGATAAGGACAGCCAGCCATCGGCCTCGCAGTGTACTACAGCTCGAGCAGCAGCTTGGTGTACGGCTCGGCGACGAGCGCGACGGTGCGCTTGCCGATGCGGAGGGTCACGACGCCTTGTTCGCGGACCACGACCTCCCGCACCGCCCCGGGCGCGAGCACCACCGTCTCGTCGAGGCCGCCCGGACCGCGCAGCTTGACCTCGCCGCTGGCCCCCTTGAGCCTCAGGATCGTCGTCGAGTCGGCGTTGAACTCGACCGCATACGGGTAAAATGACCGGATCTGGCGCTCGAGATTGGCCATCCGGCCGTCGATCCCGGGCCCGCGGAACATGTAGCCCTCCCCGAGGCCACGCGCCTGCTCCCGCGCCCAGGCCAGCTCGCTCAGGGCCTCGCCGTAGCGGTTGATCTCGTCGTTGGGGTACTTCACGGACCCGAACTTCTTGACCTCGCGGGCGGCCCCTCGCGGCAGGTTCTCGACCGGCGACACGAACAACAATTCGGCCATGGCGACGTGCACCTCCGGCTGCTCGGAGCTCATCGCCTGGGCCCGCGCGAGCGCCGCCTTCGCCCCCTCGAGGTCCTCCTCGGCCAGGCGATCGTGCACCAGCATGCTCTCGAGGATCGCCATCACCTCGTTGTATCCGCGGGTGTCCTTCGGCAGCGCCTGCACCACCTGCATCGCCTTACCGACGTTCAGGGTGCCCGCGATCGCCAGCGCGCGCAGCAGCTTGATCTTGTTGTCCTCGGGCGCCAGCTCCATCGCCTGACGGAAGTTGTCGTCGGCCTCGACCAGCTTGCCCGCGCGCAGGAAGGCGACCCCTTGCACGCGGTGGAAGTCGGCCAGGAGCTTCTCAAAGTCGGCCTTGCGCGCCGGCGGCAGCGTGTTCGCGTACTTGGCGCCCAGCATCTGGCGCGCGCGGGTGATCGCCAGCTCGCCGCGGTTCTCGAGGCGCAGCTGCTGGACCACCCGCAGCTGCAGGAGGTACCAGTCGTCGCCACCCGCCCCCGGTGGAAACAGGTTCATCCAGCGATCGACGAGCGCGACGTCGCCGCGCTGGGCCGCGGCCATCACCGCCTGCTCGCGCAGCGCCTTGAACTGCTCCTGCGAGCCGGTGTCGGCCTCGCGGATCAGCGGGACCGCGGCCTCGGCCGACGTGAACGTGGTCTCGGGGTCGCCGGCGCCCTGATCGATGCGAGCGATCGCCAGCGCGAGCGAGGCGTCCGGCACCAGCGCCTGTGCCTGTACATAGTCCGCGCGGGCCCCCGCGACGTCGCCGGCCTGCTCGCGCTTCGGCGCGCGCTCCATCAACAACGCCGTGAGCAGCCGGCGACACAGCGTGCAGGGCTTTTCACCCCCGGCCAGCACCGTGATCGCCTCGTCCTCCTTGCCCTGATCGGCCAGCGCGCGCCCGAGGCCGTCGAGCGCCTTCTCGTCCGCGGGCGCCAGCTCCCCGGCCGCGCGAAACAGCTGCTCCGCCGCCGCCGGGTCCGACTTCAACTTCTGCTGCGCCAGGGTCACCTTGAGCCCGGCCAGCTCCGTCTGCGCCGCGGCCCGGTCCTCCGGGTCCGCGGTCATCGAGGTCCGGTAGTACTGCTCCGCCTTCGGGTAGTCCCGGGCGTCACGGGCCACACGGGCGCGCTCCAGGGCCGAGGCGCAGCCGCCGAGCACGAGCACGAGCGCAACGGCGGAGGCGAGACGAGGGAGCGAGGGGGGCGGGGTGCGAGGATGGCGGGCCATGCGGAAAACCACCGCACTCTACCAGGCACGGCGCGCTTTCGCAGACTTGCGGCGGATCTGCCGCTTCACTCCATGAACCGCCGTCGGGTCCCATCAAGCGGGTCCGCCCCATGCGTGCTCGGCGCCGCTTGGTTTTTCACCCCGATCGGCACAAAAAGCGGGGTCTCCCCCACTTGCCGGCCCCGAGGCGAAGGGCTAGCACGGCCTCCTCCGATGCCCTGCGCCCTCAAGATCCTCGCCACGGCTCGAGCGCTCCCGCCGCGTATCGTCACCAACGCCGACCTCGAGACGATGGTGGACACCTCGGACCAGTGGATCGCCGAGCGCACCGGGATCCGCGAGCGCCGGATCGCCGCCCCCGAGGTCGCCACCTCGGACCTCGCCGCCGAGGCGCTGCTCAAGGCCTGCGCGGCGGCCGGCATCGAGCCCGGGGCGCTCGACGCGATCATCGTCGGCACCTCGACGCCCGATACATTGTTCCCGTCGACTGCGTGCTGGCTTCAGCACAAACTGGGCCTGCGCGGCCCGGCCGCCTTCGACGTCAGCGCCGGCTGCTCCGGCTTCCTTTATGCGCTGGAGATCGCCGGCGGCCTCATGCACGGCGGGGCCCAGCGGATCGCGATCATCGGCGCCAAGGTCATGAGCCGGGTCGTCA
>Ga0073899_10006252_pt1 | contig 10312 bp, 6 predicted proteins | sample KloWWTmetaKNB5Ph_FD_88975 | JGI IMG/M metagenome (GOLD analysis project Ga0073899, IMG submission 88975) | Active sludge microbial communities from Klosterneuburg, Austria, studying microevolution and ecology of nitrifiers - Klosterneuburg... | ecosystem: Engineered > WWTP > Aerobic digester >...
CTCGCCGCGGGTGGCATTGGTGTCGGGCAGCTTGCGTTCGGCCAGCCAGGCATGGCCGCAGAACTCGTGGCCCAGCACCAGCCAGGGGTCGATGTTCAGCGCCTTGCCGCTGACCGAGGCCGCTCCCCAGAGTTTGTCGCTGTTGGGTGAGGGGGTGGTGACGGTGTTGCCCGAGGTGTGGGGCCAGTCCACGTCATTGACCTCGATGTTGAAGGCGTTGGGCGAGCTCACCATGTCGCACAGGCAGCCGCAGCCGGTCTTCTCCTTGGCCTTGTCCACCGGGGCCGGTGCCGGCGGGCCTGCAACGTCGGGCGACATCCAGGGCGCGCAGAAGCCCGCCTTCAGCGCCACGGCGCCGCTGGCCCGGTCCACGCTGACGGCGCCGTCGGAGCACAGCGTGCGCAGGTAGCCCTCTATGGTCTCGGCGTTCGACTGCTTGAGCCCCTTGCCCGTGGGGTCAGGAATGGCTTTCTTCGCGTCGGTCACCGTCACCTTGCGCTGCAGCGCCGCGGCGCCGCTTTGCTGCAGCACATGGGTCAGCTCGTGGGCCAGCAGCCGCCGGCCGGCGGCTGTGCCGGGCTGGAAATGCGGCGCGTCGAACACGATGCGCTCGCCGACGGTGAAGGCCTGGGCCTGCACCGATTGCGCCGCCGCCGGATCGATGCGCACGCGCACGCGGCCGAAGTCGTGGCCGAAGCGCGGCTCGAAGAACCGGCGCGTGGCGGCATCGAGGGGCTGCGCCGGGCCTTGTAGCGCGGCCTGCGCGGCCGCCGGTATGGAATTCATGGCGCCACCGTCGCCCGCGCGCTGCACGGTCTGCGCCAGCGGCGTGATGCGCGGCGGCGCACCTGCCGGCGCCCCCATGACCTGCTGCGCCACGCGATCGGCCTCCTGCTCGAATGCGTCCTGGGCATCGCCCACGCGCAGCGTGCGCGTCTGCAGGCCCAGCATCTTCTTGCGCTCGCATGCGGGGCATTGGCCCTTCAGGCCAGGGGCCGCGTTGCCGCCGCAGGCACATTTGCGCTGCAGCAGTAGGCCATGGCCAGCGGTGGCCGGTGCGCGCGCGGTGATGGATGCACGGCTCATGACCAGCTCCTGAGCTCCGCCTCGGAAAACGCCCGTTCGCGCTTGGCGCCTTCCACGCGGGCGGCCTGCATCAATTCTGCATGCCGATGGCCGTGCCGGCCTCGGCCGCCAGGAAGGCCGCGGCCAGTGCCATGTTGCGGATGCTGCCGCCGGTGGCGTCGAGCCGCGCCAGGCGCGCGAAGTCCACGTCGGCGGCCAGGGGCGCGGCCCGTGGGAACACGGCGCGCCAGATGCCCTCGCGCTGCTCCTGGTCCGGGAAGGGGAAATGCACCACGAAGCGCAGACGGCGCTGGAACGCGGCGTCTAGCGCCGCCTTGTGGTTGCTGGTCAATATCGCCAGGCCGCTGTAGGCCTCCATGCGCTGCAGCAGGTAGCTGACCTCGATGTTGGCGTAGCGGTCGTGGCTGTCCTTGACCTCGGTGCGCTTGCCGAACAGCGCGTCGGCCTCGTCGAACAGCAGCAGCGCGCCCGCGGCCTCGGCGGCGTCGAACACGCGGCGCAGGTTTTTCTCGGTCTCGCCTATGTACTTGCTGACCACGGCCGACAGGTCCACGCGCACCAGCGCCAGCCCCAGCTCATGAGCCATGACCTCGGCCGCCAGGGTCTTGCCCGTGCCGCTGTCGCCCCAGAACAGCGTGGCCAGGCCCAGGCCGCGCGCGCCCTGATCGGCAAAGCCCCAGGCGTGGTGCACCGTGAGCCTGTGGCGCGCATGGGCCACGATCTGGCGCAGCAGCTGCTGCTGGGCGGCGGGCAGCACCAGGGCGGGCCAGCCGGCCTGCGGCGCCACGGTCTGCGCCAGGGCCGGCAGTGCGGCGCTGCGCGCGGCCTCCTCGCGTGCGATGCGCTGCAGCGTGGCGCCATCGGCGCCGGGGCTCTGTGCGCGTGCCTGTTCGGCTATCTCGGCAATGCGGCGCGCGCCCAGGCGGTATTGGCTGGCCAGGTTGTCCAGCGCCGGTGCGGCAATGGGCATGCCCAGATCGTCCAGCGCGGCCCGCCAGAGTGTGCGGCGCTCGGGCGCCTCGGGCGGGTCGATGCGCAGGCGGTGGCAGGGCAGGTCGGTCGCAGGCCAATCCCGCCCCGCCAGCAACACCAAGCCGGGCAACTGCCGGGCCAGTCGCAGTGCCGCGGCCTGCTGCTCGAGGCTGGCGCCCTCGCATTGCAGCAGCAGGCCGGCGCCCAGCAGGGCGGCCTCGCGCCCCCAGAGTGCGGCAAACGCCGCCTGTTCGGCCGCATCGGCGGGAATGTCCATGCCGTGCAGCTGGTACAGCGCCGCACCCAGGCCCGCGGCCAGCGCCGCGGCCAGGTCGCGCTGGCCGTGGCCATCGTCGCCTTCGAGCATGATGGCCTGGCGCAGCGCCGGCCACTGTGCCAGCAGCCACGGCACGCCGGCGCTTTGGGCGTTGGATAGCGGTGGCGCATCCTGGGGCACGGGCTGCAGCAGCGCCTGCAGCCGGTGATCCAGGCGGTTGATGCCGGCCAGGTAGTGCAGCACGCGTTCGTCGATTTTCAGGCGGGCGTTAACCAGGCTGGCGCCCTCCTCGGGCTCCAGCAGGCGCCAGCAGCGCAGCGGTGCGTCGGGCGAGAGGGCGCTCCAGTGGGCGTCCGGCAGGGCGGCCAGGGCCAGGCCGAAGCTGGCCCAGGGGCGCTGCGTGGCGCTGGCCTGGGCGCACAGCGCGGCCAGGCGCGCGTCCATCTCCACGCCTGCGCAGAGCAGTACCAGGTCGCGCTCGAAGGGGCTGAGCTGGAACAGCTTGGCCAAGGTGTCGATGGCCGCGGGCGCGGGCATGAGCGAGCGCGCCAGGCTGATCTGTGTGTCGGCTTCGCCCTGCCGTGCCTCATCGCCCAGCAGCGCGCGCAGCCGGGCGAACTCGGCCACCAGCAGCTGCTGGTTGGCGGCAGTCCAGTCGATGACGCGTTCGGGGGCGTTCATGTGATGCTCACTGTGAGGGGCAGGAACTGCGGCGCAGTGCCCGGCAGCAGGCTCATATCGACGATGGGGCTCTCTATGCCGTCCACGCGCAGGCGCGCGAGGTAGCTGCCGGGCTGGGCATTCGGTATGCGGAATTGCAGCGAACTGGGCGTGGCACCCGCCGCCAGCGGCGCCACCTCGTCGTTGCCCAGCACCAGCACGGCGTGCTGGCCGCTGCGCAGGTCGGGCGTGAACTGCAGGGTGATGGTGGCCGAGCCGTCGCCCGCGCGTGCCACGGTCTGCGGCAGGTTGGTGATGCGCGGCGCCAGAGTGAGCGCGAGCCGGTTGCTGGCCATGCGCTTGGCCTGGGCCAATACGTCGGGGCGCGTGACTTCCAGCGTGGCCCGGTAGATGCCCACCGGCAGCGCAGCGGCCTGGCCGGCGAGCGAGAACCCGGCCGTGGTCGCGGCCGGCCGGTCGGGCGGCAGCGGGGGGGCAGCGGCGATCTCCAGCGCCACCTGCCAGGGCTCGTTTTCCAGCAGCACGCGGCGGTTGGCGCCATCGAGCGCCTGGCCGTACAGCACGACCAGGTCGCCAATGCCGGCCACGTTCTGGCCGGCCGGCGGCTGGGCGCTGGTCAGCAGCGGCAGGGCGGCCAGCAGGCTGGGCTGCACGGCGATGCCGGTCTCATGGCCCTGGGCGTCGCGCGGGCCGCGCGTGAGCACGGGCAGGGCGCTGCGCGCCGGCTGCTGCGCCTGGATCAGCACGACCGAGGCGGTATAGGCGGCGCTGGGCCGCAGGTGGCTCTGCGTGGCGGTCCAGAACTTGGACAGCTCCTCGTTCGACTGCACCACGGGGGTGATCTTGATCAGCTCGACCTGCTCGGCCAGGCCCGAGTCGGCCAGTGCGCGCAGCGCCGGCGGCAAGGTGTTGCCCGCGGGGGGAGAGGGGATCAGCGAGGTGCGGATGGCGGCGCGCGTGAGCACCGGTGTCTCGTGCAGCAGCTGCATGGCGTAGCCGAGCAGGATCTCGGCATGCAGGTCGGCGCCGCTGTAGGCCGACAGCAGGTAGTGCAGATCCAGCGCCAGCGGCGGGTTGGACAGGCGCTGGCGGCCGCTGCCGTCGCGCCCGGGCAGGCCCTCGTTGCGCCAGCCCTGGTTGGGCGTGACCAGGTACATGAACAGGTTGAGCTGCGAGGCCTCGGCCGCGTTGGCCGCGACCACGCGGTCTGGCGCCTGCACGCTCACCGTGACGCTGGAGCCCAGCACGCCGCTGATGTTGTGGTTGATCAGCCCGTCGTTGAGCAGATCGCGCAGCACCGCGGTCACGCCGGCAATGGCCAGGGCCGTGCTCATGACGGCTCCTTGCGCCGGGCCAGGTAGGCGTCCAACGACAGCGGCTGCGAGTGTTCGCGCGCGGCACGCTTCTGGGGTTGTGGCTGCGTGATCGCGGTGACCTCGATGCGGCCTATGTGCACATGCACCTCGGTGGGTTCGGCCGCGGTTGCCGGCGTTGCCAGGGGCTGGCGCAGCGGCTGTTGGGCATGGGGTGCGCGCGGCATGCCGTGCTGCGCGATGCCGGCTGCCGTCTGTCGATGCGTGGCCGCGCCACGCTCCATCGCCGTGGGCAGCAGCGGCGCCGGGTCGGCATGGGGGGCGGGGCCCTGCGCGAGGGGGCTCGCCGTGCGCTCCGTGATCGGACGGTGGCCTGTGGCGACGGCGCCATGCGGCCTATCGTCCGGGGCAGTCGGTTGGGCAGCGACCTCGCTGTGGACTGCGGCAAGCGGGCTTTGCGCCGAGCCGGGTGCGGTGGGTGCATCTTCAGCCCCGGCCCATTGCCGCGCAGGTGCAAGCGGCAGCATTGCGGCGGGTGTCGGCGCAGGGGACGGAAGATTGGCCGGCCGCGAAAGGGTGGTTTGGGCTGGTTCGGCCTGGACGGGGCGATGGCTGGTGGCCGGTTGCGGCGGCTCTATGGCCTGCACCTCGGCCATGGCCGGCGCGCTCGCAAACGGCAGGCGTGCGTCGCTGCGCAGCGCCCAGGCGCTGCCGGTGGCGCGTGCGGCCAGGCGTTGCAGCAGGCCGCTCATGATGCCGCCTCCACCAGGGCCAGGTACTGCGCGCGGCGCACGGCGGGCAGTGCCAGGATCTGTGCCTCGCCCCAGCCGTAGCGGCTGGCAAGCAGGTGTACCTCGTGCAGCAGCGCACCCACGCGGGCGGTGATCTCCTCCCATAGCAGGGCGGCGGTGTCGAGCTGGGCCATGTCCGTCCGGCCGCAGGCCACGCAATTCAGGCTGAAGGCCAGGTCGGCCTGCGGGTCTAGCGCCTCAAGCGCTTCATCCACCTGCGCGCGCGCGGCGTCATCCAGCAGGGCCGGCTGGCCCGCAAGCGTGCAGCGCGCCAGCAGCGCGTCGGCGGCGTCCGCGGGCTCCAGGGTGGCGACGGCGGCCAGGTCGCGCAGGCTGGGTGCACGCAGGTGCAGGCCGGCGACCTCGGTTTCGGGCACCGTGTCGGCGGCCTCTTCGGGCGGCGCCTCGGCCAGCAGCTCGGCCACGTCCAATGCAAAGGACAGCCGCTGCCCGCAATGACGGCAGTCGGCATGTGCGTCCATGTGCGTGCCGAAATTGGCCGCACGCAGGCGCAGCAGGCTGGCGCCAATGGCACCCAGCGGCAGGTCGGCTATTGATTCGGCCGGCCAGTCCGGGCGCGCCGCGGCCGCCAGCAGTGCGGCGCGATCCAGCGCGTGGCGCGGCTGGCCGCGTTCCCACAGCGACAGCAGCTCGGCTGCGTCAAGCGTGCGCACGGCGACATCTCCGGGCTCACGCCGGCTCGGTGAAGCTGGGCTCGGACGGTTCGCCCACGTCGTAGTCGCGCTCCCAGCCCTCGTTCTCCAGCTTGATGTGCTGTATGGCGACGGCGTTGGCGTTGGCGTCCAGATCCGGCAGCGCCTGGAATTCGGACACCCAGCAGCGGAACACCTTGTAGGCCAGGGCGAGCTGGCCGGCCTCGTTGTAGACCTCGATGATGAGGTCCTTGCGGAAGTCCTTGAGCGAGACCTCGGCGCCCAGGCCCGAGCCGTAGTTCCAGACCTTGTTGGCCCATTTCTCGAACTCGGTGTCGTGCGTGACGCCGCGTTCCAGCGTGATGGCCTCGAACTTGGTGCGGCCCGGGGACTTGCGCGAGCTCGATGGATCGCCGCCCTCGCGGTGCTCCACGGGCTCGGTGCTGCGCTTCAGGGCCCCGACCTTGGAGATGCCGGCAACATACTTGCCGTCCCATTTGACGCGGAATTTGAAGTTCTTGTACGGGTCGAAGCGGGTGGCGTTGACGCTGAACTGTGCCATTTGGAACCTCCTTCGTCAGGCCTGGATCTGGCCCGCCATCTGCTGGATCTGTATGACCACGAACTCGGCCGGCTTGAGCGGCGCAAAGCCCACGATCACATTGAGCACGCCGAGGTTGATGTCGTTCTGCGTGGTGGTCTCGCTGTCGCACTTGACGAAATAGGCCTCGCGCGAAGACTTGCCCTGGAAGGCGCCCTGGCGGAACAGGCCCTGCATGAAGGCGCCGATGTTGAGCCTCACCTGGGCCCACAGCGGCTCGTCATTGGGCTCGAACACCACCCATTGCGTGCCGCGGAACAGGCTCTCTTCAAGGAACAGCGCCAGGCGGCGCACGGGTATGTACTTGTACTCGTCGGCCTGCGCGTCAGAGCCCTTGAGCGTGCGCGCGCCCCAGGCCACGCGGCCATAGGCCGGGAAGTTGCGCAGCGCGTTCACGCCCTTGGGGTTGATCTGCCCGTTCTCCAGGTCGTTGAGCGGTGTCGCCAGGTCGAGCACGCCGTTGAGCGTGGCATCCGTGCCCGCAGGCGCCTTCCATACGCCGCGGTTGGCGTCGGTGCGGGCATAGACGCCAGCCAGCGAGCCCGAGGGTGCCATGGCACGGGGGCGCAGCTCGTTGAGCGGATCGACCAGGCTGATCGCGGGAAAGTACACGGCCGCATTGCGCGACTGCGTGACGCCGTTGGCCCAACTGGCAATGTTGGACAGTGTCTTGCCCGCGGGCGCATCGACGATGTAGAAGGCGCGGCGCCGCTCGCACAGATCCACCGCCGCCGGGATGACGGCCGCGGCCTGCAGGTCTGTCATGTCGTAGGTCTCGGGGATGCTGAGGATGTTGAACAGATCCACATCCAGCAGGGCGTACATGCCGGTCTTGCTGCCCGGGGTGCCGACGATCTCCGTCGCGCCGGCACGCGCGCCATCGACGCCCTTGGTGGGGGGCACCACGTTCGATGCGACGGCCGGGCGGTGCTGGGCGTTGCCCGTGAATTCGCGCCCGCCGTTGGCCAGCCCCAGCTGTATGCTGCCCGACAGGCCGCCAAAGGCGCCGCCGGCAATCACCACGCTTGACGACTCGCCGCTGGCGAGCGATGCCAGCTTGAGGCAGCCGCTGCCGGCGCTGCCGTCGACACCCGACTCCGAGGCCTGCAGCGCCGCCGTCAGGCCCGCCGTGCCTATGGCGGTGTTCACGGCCGTCACCAGGTTGGCCATGGTGCCGGGGGCCGGCCCGGCCAGCGTCAGCCTGAAGGCCGTGCTGCCGTTGACCACGCCGGTGATGACCAGGTCGGTGGCCGTGAGCGGAAAGGTCACGGCCGTGCTCACCGCGAAGCCCGCCTGGTTGAACACCAGGCCGCCCCTGCGCTTGGCGCTGACGAGCATGGACGCGTTGTTCACCACCGACTCCACGTAGCGTGACGACGCGGAGTTCATGTCCAGGTTGCGGTGCGTCTCCAGCGGCGTGATGGTCACGCCGTCGGCCTGCACCTGCGAGACGACGAGGTTGAACTGCGCATCGGGATTGCGTGCGCCGGCGCGATCCACGCTGATGCGCAGGCCATTGCCCCAGGCGCCGGGGCTGGCAGCGGTCACGTCGAGTGCCGCAGCGGGAGTGCTGTCCTGCAGTGTCCAGGCGGCCGACGCGAAGCCCGTGGCCACGCGCACGATGATGGCTTGGCTGCCCCCATTGGCGAAGAACTGCCGCACCGCATACGAGACGGGGCTGTCGCGATCCAGCCCCCCGTAGGCGCGCTCGAAATCGCTGAAGCTGGTAATGGCCACGGCCTTGTCGGGCACGCCCATGCGCGTATAGCCCACAAAGGCCGTCAATGAAGTCGCCACACCGGTGATGGTGCGTACGCCGCTGGGCAATTCCTCTATGTAGACCCCTGGATAACTGAGCGCACTCGGCATATATCCTCCGATCGGTCAATCGACGATGAGCGCGCCATGCGGCTGCGCTCCTGCCCTCCAGCTATTTGGTCTTATGTGTTCCGTCCTTCGGTTGCGCGCAATGCCTGTGGCCGTGAAGCCATGGCATTTGGCGTAAGTAAACACTGGCTTTGATTCTCTTGTGAGCGGGCGCCAAGTCAATGCATCGTTGCACTTGCTGACACCAATTGGCGGCGCTTAACAAGCTTGATCAGTTTGTGGCCAAGCGCTTGAGCTGGTAGAGCGCATCCAGCGCCTCGCGCGGGCTCAAGGCGTCAGGGTTGATCTGTGCCAGGGCCGATTCCACGGGGCTCACCGCTTGGATCTCGGGCGCGGGCGGCGGGGCGAACAGGTCTACCTGCAGATCGTCCGCGCCGGCACGCTCCTCCAGCGCCGCCAGGGTGTGGCGCGCGTGGTTCAGCACGGCGGCAGGCACGCCCGCCAGCTTGGCGACCTGTATGCCGTAGCTGCGGCTGGCCGGGCCGGGCTGTATCTCGTGCAGGAAGACGATGTCATGCCCGGACTCGGTCGCGCCCACATGCACGTTCACGGCATGCGGGTGGCGCGCCGCGAGTTCGGTGAGCTCGAAGTAATGCGTGGCGAACAGCGTGAAGGCGCGGGTTTTGTCGTGCAGGTGCGTGGCGATGCCGCTGGCGAGCGCCAGGCCGTCGAAGGTGCTGGTGCCGCGGCCGATCTCGTCCATCAGCACCAGGCTGTGCGGCGTGGCGCCGTGCAGGATCTGCGCGGCCTCGGTCATCTCCAGCATGAAGGTGGACTGGGCGTTGGCCAGGTCGTCGGCCGCGCCTATGCGCGTGTGGATGGCGTCGATGGGGCCCAGGCGGCAGGCGGCGGCCGGCACATGGCTGCCCATGCTGGCGAGCAAAACGATCAAGGCCACCTGGCGCATATAGGTCGATTTACCGCCCATGTTGGGGCCGGTGATGATCTGCAGGCGCGTGTTGGCATTCAGGCGCGTGTGATTGGGGATGAAGGCGCCGCTCGACGTCTCGGCCAACCGGTTCTCCACCACCGGGTGGCGGCCGGCCTCTATGTCTATGCAGGGTTGATCGACGAACTGGGGTGCGCACCAGTCGAGCGTGAGCGATCTTTCGGCCAGGCAACAGAGTACGTCCAGCTGGGCCAGCGCCTGCGCCAGCTGGGTGAGGCGCGGCACATGGGGCTGCAGCCGGTCGAGCACCTGTTCGTACAGCCATTTCTCGCGCGAGAGACCCCGCTCCTGGGCCGACAGGGCCTTGTCCTCGAAGCTTTTCAGCTCTGGCGTGATGAAGCGCTCGGCGTTCTTCAGCGTCTGACGGCGGCGGTAGTCGTCGGGCACCTTATCCACATGGCTGGCGGTGACCTCGATATAGAAGCCGTGCACCTTGTTGAACTGCACGCGCAGGTTGGGGATGGCGGTCCGCGCCTTCTCGCGCGTTTCCAACTCCAGCAGGAAGTCGTCGCAGTTGTTCTGTATGGCGCGCAGCTCGTCGAGCTCGGCGTCGAAGCCCGGGGCGATCACGCCGCCGTCGCGCACCAGGGCGGCGGGCTCCTCCAGGATGGCGGCGCGCAGCAGCTCGGTGGCTGCCTGGGGCGGCTGCAGCTGGCCGAAGATTTGCGCCAAAAACGGCTCTGGCACTTGACTGTTAAGCGCTAGCAGCTCTGCCTTTTGTAGCGTCTTGCATAGCGCCACCAGCTCGCGCGGGCGCACCTGACGCAGCGCGATGCGCGCCGTGATGCGCTCCACGTCGCTCACGCCCTTGAGCTCGCCGCGCAGCAGCTGCCACGGGCCCTGGCCACTGCCCGCGCCGCGCAGCGCCTGCGTGGCGGCCAGGCGCTGGCGCGCGTCGCCGCGGTCGCGCCGCGGCTCCAGCAGCCAGGTCTTGAGCAGGCGGCTGCCCATGCCGGTCATGCAGGTGTCGAGCAGCGAGAACAGCGTGGGCCCGTCCTCGCCGCGCAGGGTCTTGACCAGCTCCAGGTTGCGCCGCGTGGCCAGCGGCAGGTGGATCAGCGCGTCGCTCTGCTGCACGCGCACGCCGTGCACATGGGTCAGC
>Ga0073899_10006253_pt1 | contig 10311 bp, 9 predicted proteins | sample KloWWTmetaKNB5Ph_FD_88975 | JGI IMG/M metagenome (GOLD analysis project Ga0073899, IMG submission 88975) | Active sludge microbial communities from Klosterneuburg, Austria, studying microevolution and ecology of nitrifiers - Klosterneuburg... | ecosystem: Engineered > WWTP > Aerobic digester >...
CTCAAAGACTTTTTCGAGTTTGTCCCAAGTATCGGAGGCGCGTTCCTTCACTTTTTCCACCTTGGTCTCCACGACGTCACGCACTTCATCAACCTTGCCGGTGGCAAACTTGCGCGTCTTCTGTTCGATTGAGAGGCCTTCCTTCACCAGATTCTCGAACAGCTTGCCACCCGAACCCTGCGCATTCTTCAATGCGCCGAGACCGGCGGCCCAGATCTGCTGCGCCGACTCGACCAGCGCACCGGCCTTGTTCGATGCAGCTGCGGAAGCGGCCGATGATGTGCTCTTGGACTTGAACTTGGGCTTGCTCATGTTCCCTCCACAAAAGTTGTTGGCCAACCGAAGGTCGGCACTGTGCCGAGGATCTTCTGCACACTGCCTAGAATAATCACACTATGTGGCGGCTTGGCGTCGCCGATCTCAGCGACGTTTGCGTTCTTGGATCGCGTGGTCGAGGTCGTCGAGTGCGTGACGCAGACGAGCGGTGACATCTGTCCGCCGTGGGCGCCGCCCGAGTCCTTCCATCAAATTGCGCTCGGGATTGTCGATGACATCGCGGCGCAGCGTGATGCCATGGCGCGCGAAAATCGGTGCGATTTCGTCGTGGCGCTGGGACAGGTCATCGAGCGTGGCGCGGTAGGCATGTTCGGCCACGCGTTGGCGCATGGTGTAGCTGAACGGATTGGTGAAAAACATTTCGACGTCGTCGGGACTTGGCTCGAACACCATCAGGTCGGCGTGCTCGTGCGATTTTTGATACTTGTCGAGGCCGACCTGCATGCGCGATTTCAGCATCGTGCGAAAGGTTTGCGACAGCACCGCTGGCAGTCCGCTATCGACCAAGCTGTCCGGCACCTTGCGCTGGTTGATCGTGGCGAGCCCGGCATCGAACGGCACCAAGGGGTTGATGCCGAGTACCAGCTCCGCACCCGCTTCGAGTGCCACCGATGCGTGCAAGGTGCGTCGCAATGCACCATCGACGTAGAACTTGCCGTCGATCTCGACCGGTGGATACAGACCGGGTAGGGCGGCGCTGGCCTGGATCGCGCGCGAAATCGGGACGTGGTCGAACTCCTCGCTGCCGAAACGGACGGTTTTGCCGGTGTCCAACTCGACACCGATCACATACAACTTGCGCGACAATTCACGGAAATCATTGGTTCGCCCATGCGCTTCGAACAGTTTGCGCAGAAAGTATTCGATCTCGTTGTTGTCGAATAGACCGGTCGGGATGAGTGCGCCGAGGCGACCGAAGACATCGGTGAAATTGGTGTCCAGCGGGTGCGACGCGAGATCACCGAGCCAGCCGAGTAGCGTGCGCGGAATGGCCGCAAGGCGCTTGGCATATTCGCCGAGCGCAGGACGCAAAAAGATTTCCGGGCGGAATCGCTCTTGGTCGGTGACATCGGTCAGGAAGATCCGGCACATTTCCGCCGTATCGAGGCGATTTGCTAGCCCTGCGGCCAAGAATGCACCCGAGCTGACGCCGACGTAGACATCCAGACCGGTCATGTCCAGACCGTCCATCGCCTCGTCCATCGCGCGCAGGGCGCCGAGTTCGTACATCCCGCCGATTGGGCCGCCGCCGGCGACAGCCAATCCGATGCGGGGATGGCGGCGCTTGCGCACCGGCTTGATCGAGGCTTGAACAATCAGCATTCAGAGTCCATCTTGGCCATTGCAGTCGTTCGATTCTAACCGAGCATGCACGCTGGTCGTCGCTGAGATCGACTATCGTTTACACGAACCGGGGCGCCGTACCATGACCGACATCGCTGATCGTTTGCACGGGTTGCTGCGCGACCTGCACGAGGTGCGCCATCCCGAGCGCGAGCCGCGCAATCGCTTGCCGCAACTGTCGCGCTTGCGGCGCTGGCAGAGTGCGCGCCTCGGGCGTAGCTTCGGTAGCCTGCGCGATCACCCACGCTACGGCGGCGCCGCCGAGTTCTTCCTGAGCGATCTCTACAGTGCCGAAGACACCACTTGGCGTGACCGCGATCTGGCGCGAGTGTTGCCGACCATGCTGCGCTGGTTGCCAAATGGCGTGCTCGGTTCATTGTCTGATGCGTTGGAACTGGATTTGATCTCAGTGCGCTGTGACTTGGCCATGGCCGAACATCTGTCAGCGGGCGAAATTGATGTCGGAGCCTATGCTCAGGCTTATCGAGCCAGCGTCGATGCCGACCAGCGCTTGCGCCAGATTGCGTTGATCGGCAACGTCGGCCGCGAATTGGAAGCGATCGTGCGCAAACCGTTCGTGCTCGGCGTGCTCAAACTGGCGCGTGGCCCCGCACGTGGTGCCGGTTTTGGCGAATTGCAGACGTTTCTTGAACGTGGTTTCAGTGCGTTCCGAGCGATGGGGCCAGCGGACGAGTTTCTAACCAGAATCACGGTTGGGGAAACCGTCGCCATGCAGCGTCTGCTGGCGGCGCATCCGGATCCATTCGGGTTTGAACTGCGTGCTTAGCTCGGTCCAAACTCGTCATCGAGATAGCGTTCGATCTCGTCTTCTACCGAGCTGCGAATCACCATCAGCAGGAAGCCAAGCGTGGCCTCGACCTTGACGCTGCCCTTGGCGAGCGCGATATGGCCGTCTACGCCCGGACGCGAAAAGTGCAGGGTGTCGCCTTGCCATTCGTGGCTGACCTGAAACTTGCGGGCGATGCCCTTGGCGACCCGGTCGATCGAAGCACGCGCCTCGGGCATGGACTTGTTGTGCTTACGGGAAATCGAGATCGTCGCCATGCCGTGCCCTGTAGAAAGTCGCTGGTGTCGGTGAAGTGCTGCGCTAAGATCATGCCAGAAGCCCATGATCTCTGGAGCAATGACTGATGCGTGTTTGTTTCTTGCTCTGTTTGCTGCTGGGAATGATTGATGCGACCGCAGCAGACCTGTCGGGAACGCTGCGTCTGTCCGCGAATGGCAAGCCCTTGCGCGAGTCAGAAGCGAGCGAGGCAATCATCTATTTCCGCCCGCAGACGCCCGTGCTGGTCGCGCCCGCTGCTGAGCCGATCACGATGACGACACGCCGCAAACAGTTTGTGCCACGCGTGTTGGCCATCACCGCCGGGAGTTCGGTGCGCTTCCCGAATGAAGACCCGATTCTGCACAACGCCTTTTCGACCTCACCCGAGAATGCATTCGATACCGGCCAGTACAGCCGTGGCGATGGCCGTACCGAGCTATTTAGCAAGCCGGGGTTAGTGCGCGTCTATTGCAACGTCCATCATTCCATGTTCGGTTTTGTGTTGGTGCTGGATACGCCGTTTTATACGCGTGCCGATGCTGCCGGGCGTTTCCGACTCGACGGTCTGCCTGAAGGCGACGGCGAGCTCGTCGTGTTCCATGATCGCGGAGCGCCACTGAAGCAACAGGTCAGTGTGACCAAGGGCAGCACCATCGCGCTCGATCTCGACCTTAACAAGCGTCGTGTCCCTGCGCACTCCAACAAGTTCGGCAAGCCTTACGCGAGAGCGCACAATGCCCATTACTAAGCCCGGCTTCCGCCTGCCGCTTGGCGCGCAGATCTTCTTGGTGTGCGCGGTCCTGATCACGCTGGCAGTGGGTGCTGCGGTTGCGATCACCTATTTTCAGGGGCGAAAAATCGCTGAGCAAAGTGTTCAGCGCACCCTCGACACCAGTTCTGGCGTGCAAGCCAACACCAAGCAATCGCAGTTGCAGCAGGTGCAGAATTTGGTGCAATTCATCGCGCAAGATCCGGCGATCGTCCAGTATTTCGAGAGTTCTACCGACGTCGACCTTGGGCTCGGTGACGCAATGGGCGGCACCATGTCGCTCGCCGATTTGCTGTCGGAACGGCGCGAGCAATACGGATTTGATCTCGGCATCTTCCTCGACGCCGACGGCGAAGTGTTGGCGCGCACTGACGAAACCGAAGCGGTGAAGCAAAATCTCTCCGGCGACGTGTTTCTTGCATCGGCCATCAGCGAGGCGACACCGGTCTCGGGCCTGTGGCGCCAAGGCGATGTGCTGCTGCAGGCGGCGGTGATGCCGATCTTGCGGGGCGACGATCTGCTCGGCTTCTTGGTGCTGGGCGAATCGATCGACGATCGGCTTGCCGCAGATATCAGCAAAGTCAGCGGCGCCGATGTCGCCTACGTCTTCGTCGATGATGATCGGGTGGTGTTGAGTGCCAGCAGTCTCGATGCAGATACCGCGGAGGCACTGACTGGATTTCTTGCCGCGCACACCGACGTGCGCGAGGCGATCGCAGAAGCCAAGCCGTTGGATCGGATCGACGTGCACCTCGGCGACCGCGACTGGATCGGCCGGGTCGGCCCGGTTGATGCAGATGCCGGCGGCGCGCTCGGCGCAACGGTATCGCTGACCTCGCGCGATCGTGCCTATGCTGGGTTTCAGCGCATTCTCAATCTTGTTCTGGCAACCGGTATCGGTTCGCTACTCGCCGCCTTGCCCTTGTCCTACCTGCTGGCGCGCGCGTTACTAAAACCGGTGCGCACGCTGGCCGATGCCGCCGAATTGGCCGCGGATGGCCACTATCAAACTCGCCTCAGCATTGCCGGGAACGATGAATTGGCGCGTCTATCACGCGCCTTCGACCATTTGCTTTCCGATCTGCGCGAAAAATCCGACATCGAAGGGTACGTCACCAATCTGTCGCGCTTCCTGCCCGAGCCGTCGAGTGAGCGGAAGACGCAAGGGAACGTCGAGTCGCGCGCGATCAGTGCCGCCCCGGCAACGCGCGCTCCCGACCTCGCAACCCGTATCGTGCTTGGAATCGATTGCCGTGCGTTGGCCAAGCCAGTCACGCGCGATCAGGCCGACCGTCTCGGTGATGGCATCGAGCAGTTCACACTGGCCGTCGATGATGCAGCGCGTCGAGCAATGGCGCACGTGCTTGCCTTCAACGGGTTTCGTGCGGTACTCGGATTCTCTGGTGAGGCATCTTTGAGCCGAGCGCTGCGCACCGCGCGATTCCTGCGTCGTGATGCGAACCTGCCAGATGCCTTGTCGGCATCGTTGGCATTTGCCGTTCATGAAGGCGATGTGGTTGAAGGCTTGCTCACGATCGCCGGCGGTTCCGTGCCGGTGGCGGGCGGCGGCACGCTGTACCAGTTGGATCGTCTACTGTCCGAATCGAGCGAGCACCAAATACTGGTCGCCAAACCGATGTTGGACCAAGTCAAGTTGATCTGCGGTCATGACACTCAGGCCGCAACCGGGTTGGTCAGCGGACGCGCCTTTCCAGTTCTGGATGTGGCGCGGCTTGATGCGTTGGAACCATTACTGGCGAAAGCCCCCGGCTCCGGCGGTGACTACACCACGGTTGTCACGCCTGGTACGTCGATCGCTGCGACTAAGCGCGGCGGCGTGCAAGACATTTTGCTCGGTAGCGTGTTTGCCGGTCGTTACGAAGTGCTATCCGAACTGGGTGCCGGCGGTATGGGCGTGGTCTACAAGGCCCGCGATCTCGAGCTTGACGACATCGTCGCCATCAAGATGCTGCGCGGTGCCGCAGTGATGGACGCCGAGCAGTTGGATCGGCTCAAGAGTGAAATCAAACTGGCGCGCAAAATCACCCATCCGAACGTCTTGCGCACCTTCGATTTCGGGGAGTCCGACGGGCGCCCTTACATCTCGATGGAATACGTCCGTGGCATGACGCTGCGCTATCTGATCAAGCAGGCCGGGCGCATTCCGTTTTCTGCCGGACTGCGCATCGCGAAGCAGTTGTGTGCGGGGCTCGGTGCCGCGCACGAGGTCGGCGTGTTGCACCGGGATATCAAGCCCGAGAACTTGATTCTCGAATCCAGCGGCAATGCCAAGCTGATGGATTTCGGCATCGCGCGACCGATTCGGCGTTCCGAACCCGGACATACCCAGCAGGGCATGTTCGTCGGCACGCCGCATTACGCGGCACCGGAGCAGTTGGCGGGCGACGATGTCGACCATCGAGCCGATATCTATGCCAGCGGTGTGCTGCTGTGCGAAATGTTTTGCGGCAAACTGCCGTTCACCGGCAGCAACACGATGGAAATCTACATGGCGCAGATGCAGCAGGCGCCGATCAAGCCATCGGAGTACTGGCCGGAGATTCCAGCCGGGCTGGAAGCGTTGATTCTGCGTTGTATTGAGCGGCGTGCGGATGACCGCTTCCAAAGCGTCGACGACTTGGGCGCCGCGCTGGCGCAGTTGCGCGCATGAACCTCGTGACAAGGAGATCAATGTGAAAATTTGCAAGTTGCTGTGTTCGGTCGCAAGCCTCGGTTTGTCGTTGCCGCTGTTGGCTCAGGACGATGTCGCGCCCAGCGATTGGTCTTGGTATGGCGACCTGAAGCTGCGTGTCGATCATGTCCAGGATTTGGCCGGTCGCGATGATGTCGAACGCAACCGCAGCCGTTTTCGCTTCGGGGCGCACCGTATGTTCGACGATCTCGAGTTCGGCATCGCATTGGAAGGTGCGCTCGGTAGTGATGCCAATCGCGACAACCGCCGCAACAATGACAACGAACGTAGCGATGCGCTGAACCTGGACGAGCTCTATTTGCGTTGGAACCTCGCTGAAAACACCAGTCTGCTGGTCGGCCGCAGCGCGATGCCGTTGTCGTTGACGCCGATGCTGTGGGATTCGGATCTGCGCCCAATCGGTGCAAGTGTGTCGCATAGCATCGCCACTGGCGATTTCGACCGCCTCGCGCTGACCGCTGGCTACTTCGCCGGTACGCATCTGTATGACGATGAGTCACGCATCGCGGCATTGCAGGTCGGCTGGTTCTTGCGCGAAGGAAGCGACTTCGGCGGTGACATTCAGCTGGCTTGGCTGGATTTTTCCGAGCTAGATCAACTGACCTTGAACGGTCTCGCGCGCACCAATCGTCGTGCCGGCGCGCTGCTGCTGTCGGAATACAACATCGTCGATCTGCAGGCCGGGCTGCATACCACCGTTGCCAGCTGGCCACTGGCGCTGCGTGCCGATGTTGCGCGCAATACCGGTGCCGACGACCACAATGAAGCTGGACGATTCACCGCCGTCCTCGGCGACAAATTGCAGCCGATGGGTTGGGAATATGGTTTCGCCGCACAGCGCATACAGCGCGATGCCGCAATGGCCGCGTTCAATGAGGACGATTGGTGGTTCCACAGCTTTGCCAAGGGGCACATGCTTTGGGTCGGCTACGGCATCGACGAGATTTGGAATACTCAGTTTTCGATGTTTCGCGAGAACCGCGATGGCATCAGCGAGGACGTCGATCGCTTTATCCTCGAACTCAACGCGCGCTGGTGAGTCAGCGCCGGGCGCTGTGCTACATTTCGGCGAAGTCGACGGATACGGCGGTGTATGCGGCTCCATTTTCCGCACGGTGAACAAACCGATGTCATGCTCCGCGAGGGTGAAACCTCGTTGGGTTCGGCTGCGTCCAATGCGGTCGTCGTCAATGGCGAAGGCGTGTGCCCAATCCACGCGTCGCTGTTGTTCGATCGCCGCGGCCTCACGTTGATCGTTCGTGAAGGCGCCGAAAGTACCCACTTGAATGCACGGCCGGTGCGCGAAAAGGCCATCGTTCGAGTCGGCGACTTGCTCAGCCTCGGCAATGTGCTGATCGCGGTCAAACCCGACAGCGATCAATACATCACCAGCCGCATTCCGCCCACGAGTAGCCCTGAAGAGCCCATGTCCGAACAAAACAACGAAACCCGCTATCGCATGGCACCACCGAAGGCCGTGCTGCGCGGTGTCTCCGGTCCGTATTTCGGCAAAGTCATCGCGATCGCTGGCCGCCTGTCGATTGGGCGCGGCAACGACTGCGATCTGGTACTCGATGAGCCGGAGATGTCGCGTCGCCACGCGATGGTCGAAGCCACGCCAGCTGGCATCTGGTTGCGCGACCTCGGTTCCGCAAATGGCACCTATGTCAACGGCGTACAGGTGCGCGATGCGGTGCTATTTACTGGTGACCAGTTGGCGTTTGACCGCAACCGTTTCCTGATCGAAGCCCCCGGCACACCGACACGCCCGCTCGGCTTGGACGTGCAGGACATCAGCGCCAAACCCAGGGTAGAGGTCACGCAAACCTTGCAGGCGATCCGACTGGATGCTGAGCAAAGTTACAAGACCGACAAAGTCGCCGAAGCGGCTACTGCGAAGCCCGGCAGCCCTTGGTTGTTGATCGTGGTCGGTGCGCTGATCGCGGTCGCTGTCGCCGCTCTGCTCAGTTCCGGCCGCTGAGTCGCCGCCAGCGCAACAGCATCAACACGGCCAGAATCGCCGCGTAGATCAATGGTTCGCTCAAGTCGGCCTTGACTAGCCATAAGAAGTGCAGAACGCCCAAGACGGCAATCAGATAGCTCAGTCGATGCAGCGTCTGCCAGCGTTTGCCAAGTCGGCGCATCATCGCATTGGTGGAGGTGATCGCCAGTGGCACCAGCAACAGCCAGGCGCTGAATCCGACGGTGATGTACGGTCGCTTGACGATGTCAGTGAGCAACTGCGCCCAGAATGCACCGAGATCGAGCAACAGATAGCTCGCGAAATGCAGGCAGGCATAGAAGAACGCGTAAAGGCCCAGCATGCGCCGGAAGCGAATCAGCAGATTCCAGCCGCTGAATCGACGTAACGGAGTAATCGTCAGCGTGATCAATAGGAAGCGCAGTGTCCAAGCGCCAGTCTCGTGCACGATGCGTGCGACCGGGTCCGGGCCGGGATCGCCGACGAAAACATCCCAGCACAACACCGCCGCTGGCACCAAGCAAAGCAAGAACAGCACGACTTTGGTAACGGCGATGCGCACCAGCGTTAGTAGAGGGTTTGCGGATCGAGACCCGTGTACATCGCTGCAACCTGCTCGGCATAGCCGTTAAAGGATGTGGTCGCGATGCGTGCCTTGAAGATCGACATGCCTTCGGCGATCCGGCGCTCGGACGCTTGGCTCCAGCGTGGGTGATCGACGGCTGAATTCACATTCGCGTAGAAGCCGTATTCGTCTGGTGCCATCACGTTCCAACTGGTTGGTGGCTGCGTTTCCGAGAAGTGGATCTTGACGATCGACTTGATGCTCTTGAATCCGTATTTCCACGGGACGACCAAACGCAGCGGCGCGCCGTTCTGGTTGGGCAGCCAGCGTCCGTAAACACCGACCGCAAGAAGCGTGAGCGGATGCATTGCCTCGTCGATCCGCAGGCCTTCGCGATACGGCCAGTCGATGATCGCGGAACGCTGCCCCGGCATTTCGCGAGGGCGTTCGATCGTCTCGAAACGCACGTACTTGGCTTTTGACGTCGGTTTGAAGCGCTTCAGCAGGCTGGCCAGCGGAAACCCATTCCAAGGGATGACCATGGACCACGCCTCGACGCAGCGCAGTCGATAGATGCGTTCCTCGAACGCCATGCCTTTAAGCAGGTCATCAAGGTCGAAGCGTCCGGTCACTTCGGCTTCGCCAGCTACTTCGAGCGTCCACGGTCGTGGCTTGAAGTTTGCGGAGCGTGCCGCCGGATCGCCCTTGCCGGTGCCGAACTCATAATAGTTGTTGTAACTGGTGACATCGCGGAAGCTGGTGCGTGTTTCGCGTGAGCTGCCCGGCCAGGTCTTCAGGCCAGGGATTTCGGGTTTTGGCGTCGGCAGGACCGGTGTCTCGGCCTTGGCCTCGACCTCGTGTTCGCAGCCGGCCAAGCCGGCAATCAGCCCCGCAGCAAGGCCCTTCATCAGCGTGCGACGCTGCATATAGGCGGACTCGGGGGTGATCTCGGACGCGATGATCGGATCGAACAAGCGCTGGCGCATGGGTGTACCTCCGTGATCAAAGACCCGAACGAGGCCTAAATCCTGACACTGCAGCGTGTAGGCGCCGTCAATCAGGCACCTTGGTTTCTTGCCCGAATGTTCGCTGGTACGGTCGGGCAGTCTGCGGTTTAGCCCGTGTACTTCAGCGTGCGTGGCCCGCATCAGGTTCCCCATCGACAGTCGCTCCGTTCCTGCGGAGCGCAAAGGAGTGTTTGTGAGCCGCGCCTACAACTTTTCCTCAGGCCCCGGAGCAATTCCGGAACCCGTGCTGACGCAAGCGCGCGACGAGATGCTCGAATGGTCGAGCGCCCGCGCTTCGGTCATGGAGATCAGTCATCGCGGCAAGCACTTCATCCAGATTGCCGAGCAGGCCGAGGCCGATCTGCGTGCACTGATGGCGATTCCGGCGAACTACAAAGTGTTGTTCCTGCAGGGCGGTGCAACTCAGCACTTCGCTCAGATTCCGATGAACTTCGCCGCCGGCACCCGTGCCGATTACATCGTGACCGGCCAGTGGGGCCAAAAAGCGTCGAAGGAAGCCAAGCCGTACA
>Ga0073899_10006256_pt1 | contig 10307 bp, 13 predicted proteins | sample KloWWTmetaKNB5Ph_FD_88975 | JGI IMG/M metagenome (GOLD analysis project Ga0073899, IMG submission 88975) | Active sludge microbial communities from Klosterneuburg, Austria, studying microevolution and ecology of nitrifiers - Klosterneuburg... | ecosystem: Engineered > WWTP > Aerobic digester >...
GCAAGGCGATCAAGTTCGGATGCGAGAAGCGGGTTTAGCTCGCTCATATTGTCGCCCTGCAGTTCCTCGGCCATCTTGAGGAATGACTGCCAAGCTGATTTCTCCTTCGGAGTTGGTTCAGGGGGGCGCGGCCGGCGAACCCGAACCTTCTCCATCATCGACTTTTGTTCCATGAAGCTCTCCTGGTTAGGGCATATAGGGGCGAAGCATTCCGCCCTTGCCATCGAGGTAGGTAAGCTCCTTGGGCGCAACTGCCGGCAGATGGCTTTCGGTGGGTACGAGGATCGAATACCGGTCGTCTTCATAGACCTGTTTCCATTTGCCGCCGGCGAGGGCAGCCTGCCGGATTGCCATATCAAGGCGCAGCAGCAATGCCTTGGGCTTATGCATCTCAAGGACCTTTTCCCATCCCGGAGTGGCGCGGCTGGCCAGATACCACTCGAAGTAGAACTGATCTCGATAGAGATCCATCCGTCCATCGACAAACACTGGGATGCCGCGGTGAATCAGATAGCTGGCCTCGAGGGTGTCGGATAGCACCCGGCCGGACAAGTCGTGTTGTTCGAGATAGTCGGAAGCCTTGATCGGATACTGGAGATTCAGGGTTGCATCCCAAGTGCCATTCCCTTTTGCTGCGATCGCCGGAAAAGAGCCAGCGAGCATTGCCAAAATTAGGGTGTAGATGATCGGACGACTGGGATCCTCAAGCGTTGGCAGCATCCTGGCGTAGTGGGGTGTCCGTGAGAGAAGGGCCGCTGTCACCGGTGCCATCACCGCCGCACACATTGCCACCTGGCGGTTGGCCAGCACGCCAAAAACAAGGAAGAAGCCGGCGATCATTCCGTGGGTGAGTCGAGGTTTTTCCTCGGAAATACTCATCAGGGCGACGAAAGGGACAAGGTTGAGGAGATAGAACCAGCCCAATTCATTGGTGAGATTTACCGGCATCCATTCTGAAATGACTGAAGAACTACGCAGGCCGCCGATCATGAGCACTGTCAGCATGGCATTGATGCCGTACGGATTTAGAAGAGTTGCGACGGTAGCGGCCGCAACGGTCACCCAAACCGGGATAAGTTCCCGGATCGACGCCTTCAAACGCTTGGCGAGTAGGGCTTCCCCAGTGAGTCCGGCAGCAAGCATGCCTATCAGAAGCAGTCCGACAATGAAGCCGCCGTGGAGGTTCACCCAGAAGGCCATGAGTGCAGGGTAAGCGATCAGGTACTTAGGGCGTCGAGTCTCAATGTAGCTGACGACCAAATACGCCGCAATGGCCAGTAATGCAAACGAGAAAAGTTGAGGCCGCATCGGCGTGACAATTTGCACCAGGTTGCAGAGGACAGCGAGTCCAAACGCCACCGAGTTGTGAACATAGCGGCGCGCGCCCAACCAGGCGAAGCCAATCGTGATGCCGGCGAGAACTACGGACAGGATCTTCGTGCCACCAAGGCCGCCCAAGTTGTAAGCGATTCCCATTGCCGCTTCACCCATCCATTGCGTGAGCTGGTAGGGCTGGCCGGCGAAGGTCCAGCTGAAAATGTCCCCAGTTGGGATGGCCGAATGTTCAACCATCCAGCGTCCATAGGTCAGGTGCCAGAAGAAGTCGGTATCTGCGATCCCTGACGAGGCCGGGTAGATGGCCTTCACCCAGAGGATGGCGATGAAAATCAGGACGGTGGTTGGAAAGCGCAGCAGCATGTTCATGACTTGAGTTGGTCAAAGATGGCCCGGTTCGCGGGGATCATGGGAATGGACGGCAGTTCGGGGTGTGATCCGGTACGGACAAGCACCGTATAGGCAGTCCCCTCAAAAACGGGGCGGTACTTGCCGGCGCCGGCAAGCAGATGGCGGAGAGGGGAGGGGTTGTTGAGCAATACGACATCAGGATCAAGACGATCCAGGTAGTCCTGCCATCCGGCGTCGCCGCGCTGAGCGAAAAGCATCTCGAAGAAGGCCCGATCCCCGTACAGGTCGTAACGGGTATCCATTGAAACTTTTGTTCCCAAGTGGTGGATCAGGTATCCGCCGGCCTCGGGTGGGTTGAACAGCTTTCCGCCAAGCCCATGCTGTTTCATGAACGCTGTCTCCGTCACGGGCAGTTTCGTCGCCATGTACCGCTCAGTTGTCTTGTCGATGCGGGCCAGTCCATAGGAGGCAGACAGAACGATCACTGCGGCGCCCACGGCAATCCCCAAGGGGTATTTCCGATCGAATTTACGGGCGTCGCCGTCAAAGGCGAGATCGAAGAACGGGGTATGGCGCAGACTCGCCGCGAGCAAAGGAACCATGAGGACGGCGGTCATGACCGAAAGTCTTACTGCGGACCAGCCCAGGGCCATCAGCGCAAGGGCCAAGAGGACTTCGCTCAAGGTCAAACGCTTTGCTGTCATCGTCATGGAGGCGATAAGGGCAGAAGCTACGAGGAAGAACGAAAGGCCAGCTTCTGTCTTGATGCTTGTGGCCGCCCATTCATCGACCACGCCGGCTGCCGACGATTTAAGACTGGCAATCTCGACTGCGTATTGCCAGGCACCCCATCCGTAAGGGTTGAGCAGGCTGGCCAAAAGGGCTGCACCGGTGCCAACGAAGAGGGGTAGTGCCCTTGTGCGGAATCCGGCCGGGTCGCGTTTGACATACGTCTCCACGGCGACAAAGGTGGCAACCATGCCCAGGTACGTCAAACCAAAGGCGTAGCCGCCGTGCAGATTGACCCAAATGGCGAACAGCGGCGGCAGCCAACGCAGCGCATGGCGATTTCCAGACTGGAAGGAAACGATGATCCATGTCAGCAGTGCCAATCCAAGGTGGGTGAATTGATGAGGACGGCAGGCCAGCGATATCAGCGTGGAGTTGCAGGCGAGCGCCACAGCGAGTGCAGCGAGACGGTTGTCGAGGAAAACCCGAGCGGCGCGGTACGAAGCAGCCATGGTCAGCGTAACGAGGAGGGCAGCCAAAGTTGATGTTCCCATGTGGCCAGCCGCCAGATTTGCAAAGCCCATGCACGTTTCGCCAAGCCATTGGGTCAATCGGTACGGGTGTCCATCGAAGGTCCATGACCAGAAGTCCACCTCGGGAAGCCGGCCATGCGCGAGAATCCATTCGCCGTATCCAACGTGCCAGTAGTAATCAGGGTCGGTAATCCCTGCGCCAGCAAGGGAAGGGGCGCGATAGGCAAACAGGCAAAGCAGAATGATGAAAGGAACAGGAACCGCCATAAGTCAGCCCCGTCCCATCAATTCGTTGAGTCGTCCCTGAAGGACAGCAACCAAAGTCTCCGCGTCGTTCAGTGCATCAACTGGATCGCGCGTCAGGCATTTCCCAAGTGCCTCCTTCAGCCAGAAGGAGGAGGCAGGGTCATTCAGTATCTGTTCGGGGGAGGTAGGAGTCATTGTTGGCTTTCAGCTGGAGTCAGGAAGACGAAGACCCGAGAGAGGATGTAGGTCACAGCAACGTGGCAACCGATGGCGAGGGTCTGCGCGATGTACGGATTTGCTCCGGCCTGCAGGCAGGTATAGAGCACTTCAAAGTTGGCTGCATAGCCGACGCATATGGTGGGGATGTAGCGGAAGAATGCGGCCCGGCGGCTTCCCCTGTCCTTAAAGGACAGGTCCCGGTGTGACAGGAAGGAAATTGGCACGACCACCAGGTAGCCGATCAGGTTGGCCACGATGTCCGAGAAAATCTGCCTGGCGCCGAAAATGACGCCAAGCCCGAGAATCGTGTTGCCGATGCCGACGATCAGGAATCGGATCAAGGTGCGGTCGATCATGCCTGCGGCCGGCGAAGCACCCAGCACTGGGTCCAGAGCAGACCCGCGAGGCGCGTACCCTCAAGCCTCGAGGCAAACCACTGGCAAATTTTGGTGCCGGTCTCACCGAAAAATTCGGCCACAACGGGCAAATAGAAGGCGATGTTCTCCTGCCGGATAACCTCGAAACCGGCAGTATCGATCTGGGCCCGCAATTGGCAACGAGTCATGCGGTTGATGTGCCCAAGATCATCGACGGATTCGCCATAGACCATCCGGGCCAATTTGACGACCGGACCGTAGGATAGGAGGCGGGCCGTGAGCTCAACAGTCGAGTAGGAGTTCGGCGTTGTCAGGATCAAATAGCCACCGGGCTTCAGACTGGTGAAAATGTTCTTCAAGGCGGAAGCCGAATCGGGAACGTGCTCGAGGACTTCGGAGCAGAGCGCCACGTCATGAGCCGGAGCGAAGGAGTTCTGCGTGATGTCTGCAACCTGAGCAGCCACATTTTGGATTGAGTTGGCGGCATCAACGAAAGCCGGATTGATGTCTACCGCGAAGACCTTGCCTCGTTGTGCCATGAGGTTCGTGTAGATCCCGCATCCAATCCCAATCTCGTAGAAGTGGGCTTGCGAGGGGGAAACCTGGTCAAGGGCGCGCATGACCCAGTTACGGCGGACGTTGTGCAGCCACCGGCGGGTCGGGTTGTTGGACTCGTAGAGATTTGCCTGGAAGTTGATATGTTCCTGGCGAAGTTCAGCGACGGACATTAGTAATTTCCCCGAGCAGCTACAGCGGTTTCGAGATGGACGACGGACGGCCCTGCGCCGCGCTCGTCGAACCCATGCAGGGCTCCAACGAGGAAGAGTGGCCGGCGCTTGGTTTCGGCGACGATGCGGCCGATGTACTCGCCAAGGACGCCAATGCCGATCAACTGCACGCCACCGAGGAAGAGAACCACTGAGGTAAGCGTTGCGAAGCCGGGAGTGACCACACCCCAGATCAGGGTCTTGGAGACGATCCAGAAAGCGTAGGCAAAGGAAAAAAGGGCGATGAGGCCCCCGATGTAAGACCAGACCCGGAGTGGGAGGGTGGAAAAGCCGGTGATCCCATCCAGGGCGAAATTCCACAACTTCCAGAAATTGAACTTAGTGTGGCCAGCGGCACGCTCGGGGCGGTCATACTCAACTTGAGTGGCCTTGAATCCAGCGGCAGCCATGATCCCCTTCATGAATCGATTTCGTTCGGGGAACGAGAGGATGGCGCTAACTACCGCACGGTCCATCAGGCGATAGTCACCACAGTTGGATGGGATTTTGACATCGGTGATGTCTTCCATCAGTCGGTAGAAGGCTCCTGCCGTCGAACGCTTGAGCCACGAATCGGATTCTCGTGAGCGTCGGACTGCATGCACGACCTTTGCCCCTTCCTGCCATTTCTGGATCATTTCAGGGATCAACTCCGGCGGATCTTGCAGGTCGACGTCCATGGGGATAATCGCGTCGCCACTGGCATACGTGAATCCGGCAGTCATGGCAGCCTCTTTCCCGAAGTTGCGCGAGAGTTCGACCAGGCGGGCGGCCGGATAAAGAGCAGACATGCCAGTGATGACACTGACCGTGCTGTCCTTCGAGCCGTCATCGACGAAAACAACTTCGTATTCGAGCCCAGTGCTTTCAAGAACTGGGGTAACGGTCGAGAGGAAGACCGGCACGGCTTCCTCTTCGTTATAACAAGGAACAACGATGGAGATTTTCATCTGGCGGCAACTCCAAACTGGAAGTTGGTCGGATCGAATCCCATGCCAGCGAGCGCATCGATGGATTCAACGACTGGCTGTTTCGTGGCGGGCTCGGCGGCGACCGTCGGGGATGCGGGAACGGGCGGTTGAGCTTGAACCGGCGCTGGGGTCGTGGTCGATGCGGGGGACGGGTCGGGCTTCTTGTGGCTGCGCGGGATTCCGACCACTGGAGCCAGATGGGGATGTTCCCCGGCATGCGGAAGCGAGGGGATCTGTCCGTTTGCTACCTGGAGACCGAGGCGCATCAGCATGCGAATGCGCGCACCTTTGTTCAGACCAGTGTAGCGGCTCAGGTCCTTGTCGAGTTCTGGATCCTCGACACGGTTGAAGCGGACGTTGACCCGGAAGGTTTCGTCTTGATCGCTCATGCTACGGCGCTGGTTTGCTCACGAAGTTTCATGGCTTGGCCGAGGGACTTGGCCAGCAGTTCACCAATCATGTGGAAGCCACGCACGTTGGCCAACGCCGGGTTTTCGAGGGTTACGACCTTGTGCATCGGAAACTTGTCCTGAACGGCAGGGGCGTAAAGGGATGCGCCGCCGCCCGACAGGATAATCACATCGATATCGCTGCCCGAACCGACCGAATTCTTGATGGCTTGGGCCGCTTCTTGGATGACGTCATTGCCGGCGACCATGTGGGGTTCAAGATCGAAGTCATGCCCGAAAAGCTGGAATGGCTCGCCGGTCGTGAGGGAGTTGTCGATGCGACGGACAAGTTCGGCAGGCGTGGCGTCGAAGCCATGTGCCTTGATCATGTCTTCGGCGATCGCCCTGAGGACGGTGCCCATGCCACGCTGGACGGCATCGCTCAGGGAGTCATTGGCGGACATGCCTTGGCAAACAAACCAGTCCACCGTGTTGTAGCCAGGGTCGATCGACAGGGCCATCGGTGCTTTGCCGGGCATCGCGTTTGCTGCAACGTAAGACATGTAGCTCCCGAGAGGCTGGGGGTACACGTGACAGCTACGGATCGTGACTTCCTCGCTGGCGTCGTTGATTTTGAAAGTGCCGGTGAAGCGTTCGGCCAATTTCTGGTGCAGCTTGGGATAGGTGTTGAGCGGGAGGCCGAGAACCAAAACATCGATCACGTCGGCGGGCAGGCCCGGCATCATGTAATTGATCGCGCCGAAGAGGCGGGCGGTGTACTGGTCAGAGAGCGCAAACTTCTCGTCCAGGACTTCGGTTTCCTGCTTGCCAGTCAGTGCGCGATGAACCTCGCGGCCCACTTCAAACGTGCGGCCTTCAACAGGCACAACAAAGGTGTCCCGGCGCTTCATTACGCCGCCGCCGCTTGCGACGATCGTCCCCTTATAGGCAGGAGACAGGGAAGGAATCGAAACCGTGCGCAACGCACCGGTCTCGGTGTCGCGTCCGTCGGTGAACTTGATGTGTCCGTAGCCAACGTCGATAGCGCGAACGATCAGATTGTGAGTGGTCATGACTGGGCCTTTCATGTGGGATGACGAATTGTCTTGAGCCCACGTCGACCAAGGAAGTCAGGAACGCCGCCGAAAAACGGGGGGTAGGTGGAGGAATGGATGGCGACGTGAAAATATTTCCGGACCGTCGCATCGGTGGCGCCAGCATGGCGCCAAGATGGCGCCGCTCTGGCGCCACCCGCCTCGTCTACCTTCAGATGGCAATATCTGGCGCCAGGCTGGCGTCAAGCTGGCGCCACGACCAGTGCATCCGCATCCCAAAGCGGTTTTGCGGGGCTTCCGCCGGATTTCGGTGTTGGGAAATGGCCAGGCCATTGCGTTTGATTGCCAACTTCCAAGGGCGGAGGAGGGCGCAAAATCCCCTGTTTTCGACCCCGATAGCCGGGTTGAAAGAGACGAATTACGCCTCTTTTTCACCTTCGATGTCCCTCGTCTCAGGGGAGATTTCCCCATTCCTACACATAATCAGGCGCAACCTGACGGGGATCGATTCCTATATCTGGATTAGTTTTCTGGGGTTCCTTCCCAACTTAATAATCACCTGACGCAAAGTTGTGTCCGTTACGGACGTTGACAATGTGGTTTTCCTGTGGTCATAATCGAGTCATTGTGAGTAGTGATGCTCGCCCAGGATCACGACGGCCTCCTGGAGCTGGATGAAGTAGATGCCAGTAAAGCCGTTGCTTCTTCGTCGCGAGCCGCGATGGACCCCGCAGATCTTCTGCGGCATTCGGTACCTGACCGTACCGGGCCCGCAACAAGGGTCGTTTCCCGAGGCGTAGATTCGCCTCCCATTACGTCGCTGTGCGTTCCGTTGCGGACGCCTTTGGATATGGCGACACCTTATCTGGACCTTTTGGCATGAGATGCGTCACCGCAGGGTCGGTCCCTGTCCGTCGTGATCCCTCACCCACTGGTCGGCATTGGATAAGCGAAATTGCAGCGCGAGTGTCCTGAATGGACCCCTGGTATTGAACCCGGCAATTGCAGGGAGTTCGTATTGGACAGCGCATCCGAGGTCCCTGGTGGCAGGGGGCAAAAGTCCTTTATAGGCCGGAGCAATTTCAAGAGATAAGCGATCGAGCCTGGCCGAGTAATTGGCAGGCACCGTAGTGGAGTTGCGCAAGCGGGCTACAACGGTCGGACTGCGAAGCTGTCGTCCTGTGAGGACGCGGTGGTCGCAGAGAGTCGGAATCGGTGCGGGCAACAATCCGCCTGGGGGTCCTTCTTTAGGGGTGCTCCCGTCGCTGTGATGCGACTTAGTGGATTCTCCGCTGTGAGCGGTTGAATCATCGATTTCGGGCGAGCCGCGCATGTGATGCGCCGCCGCTGACGATGGGATTCAGAAATGAATTCTGCCGTCGCCACCTGGATTACCTTTCTAAACACCCACGCCATTGTTTCAGTAGCACCAGACACATTCGCCTTGCGTACGGCTCACGCGGGGCTGGCGCGATTCTGCGCCACCGACAGACCGAGTCGGTTTTCCGATCGACAACTGGAGAACCAACTATGCGTTCCACTGAGTTGCGGCATCCCGCCGCATATCCCCCTTTAGATGTGGTGATCGCCTTGCACCGTTACGGAATCGATGTAGCGGAATCGGCGGTCGCTTGCATCGACATTCAGCCCGTCCCGCAAGACGCGGCTGAATCTGTCCCGACTGACGGATGTGAAGTCATTGAGCTTCCGTGCGAAGTCGCGGTTTCTGAATACCCGGTGATCGGCGGTTTGCGCGAGAGCGTGCCGGTCCGTCGTGCCTCGCCGGCGCTGTTGAACAAGGAGATTGCCCATGGCCACCTCGCAAGCGCATAGCACGCTGCCCAAGTCCGTACTGGACGGCGTGTATCGGACGATTGATCCGATCCTGGCATTACGCGCCAATGGCAAGGGCGTCTGCTCGAGCAAGACCCGTACGGAGCGCCGGCAGTTCTACCTCCAGATGGTCGCCCAGCTGTGGGAACTCGGCTTCCGTATTCGAAAGCTCGACTCCCTGGCTGGGAAACACGTCGCTGCTTTGATGAATCACTGGCATCAGCAAGGCGTGAGTGTTGGGACGTTGCATACACGTCGGTCGATGATGAATCACCTCTGCTCCTCGCTCGGAAAGCTGAACGTGGTAAAGGACATCACCGACTACCTGCCGGAGGATGAAGTTCGGCGCCGGACGGTCTGCAAGGAATCGAAGGCTTGGGAAGAGAACGAAGTGGATCCGCTGGAGGTGATCGACCTGGCGCGGACCATCGATGAGCGCCTGGCGGTAATTCTCGCCATGCAGCACTTCTTCGGCTTGCGGGTGAAAGAAAGCATCGAACTGCGTCCGGCCAATGCTTTGGTCGAGGGCGGCACCATGCTGGAGCTTCACGAAGGCACCAAGGGTGGTCTTCCCCGTCGCGTGCCTATCAAGACCGACGATCAGATGGATGTGGTCAATTGGGCGCGTCGAGTGGCAGCCGCTGGCAATACCAAGCGTCTGCGCTGGACGGACTGCACCTGGAAAAAGGCTCAGAACCGCTTCTACCACCTGATTCGCTACCGCCTCGGCATTACCCGGAAGCTGAAAGGCATCACGGCCCACGGTCTGCGGCATGGCTATGCCCACCGCCGGTACCGCCAGGAAACGGGTCTGCCAACTCCGGTAGAGGGCGGAGCGCTTGGCCAGATCGACCGTGAGACGCACCACGCGGCATGCATCACCGTGTCCCGTGCGCTCGGACACGGCCGGATCGACGTGACCACCAGCTATTACGGCAGCTACGGACATCAACTCCGCACGCAGCCGGTGACCAACATGACCGTGACCTTCGTCCCGGCCAAATTCAGCCTGCCGGTTTGACCGCGGCGCTGACTGAAAGGAATGATTATGGAATCCGTATTTCTCCCGGGCACGGAAGAGACTGCCCCGACCTGTATTGCCGCTGCGGGTTTGGCGCCTGTGTGGAACGGCAAGTCCCGTTCGGAGCTGACCCGTTCCGACATGGACGACATGCTGGTCTTCTGCATGAAGGAAGTTCGCCAGATTGGCCATGACGACTACCGCTTTGGCCGTCCGGTCCGGGTCAATCCGTTCCACCGTCGCTACCTGCACGGTATGCCGCACCTGTACTTTAAGGCCTTCTACCAGATCGGCAGGAAGGATGCGGCGGACCAGATGTCCAAGCAGCCGGCGCTGCTGGCAGCCTGATCAACGTCTATAAGGGACAAGGATCATGGAAACCATTGAAAAAGCAGGGGACGCCCAGTTCGCCCCGGTGATCGTGACGGCGGAAGGCCGGCCGCGCTGCTGGTCGGGCAAGTCGGTCATGTCCATGACGCGA
>Ga0073899_10006259_pt1 | contig 10304 bp, 9 predicted proteins | sample KloWWTmetaKNB5Ph_FD_88975 | JGI IMG/M metagenome (GOLD analysis project Ga0073899, IMG submission 88975) | Active sludge microbial communities from Klosterneuburg, Austria, studying microevolution and ecology of nitrifiers - Klosterneuburg... | ecosystem: Engineered > WWTP > Aerobic digester >...
CAGGCGCGCACGCCGTGGCCGAACTCGTGGATCTATCGCGCACTGCTGGCACCGCCACTGGTCGATGCCAGCGACTACGCCTGGGATCTCGACGAGCTCAACGTCGATGAAGTCTGGCAGGCGCTTTCCGGGATCGAGGCGAGTGTCTGGCGGCCATCGAACAACGAACGCACGGTCATCGTCGCCGCCGTGGTGCCCTTGCGTTGGGGCGGTGCCACGCGTGGCGCGCTGGTGCTGGAGCAGTCGAGCGACGCGTTGCTGGTGATCGCCAACGATGCCGTCGCCAAGCTGATGGCGGCGAGCCTGATCGCGGTACTGGTCGCGAGCTTCGTGCTGTTCGGGTTCGCTGGCGTGCTGTCGTTTCGCATCCGTCGCCTGCGCAATGCCACCGAACGCGCGCTGCGTCCGGACGGTCGGCTCGATCCCAAGTTGCCGCATCTGCGGGCGGTGGACGAAGTCGGCGACCTGTCGCGCAGTTTCGCGCGCCTGCTCGACGAGATCGGCGGCTACAACGAGTACCTGCGCACGCTGGCGAGCAAGCTCTCGCACGAGTTGAACACGCCGCTGGCGATCGTGCGCTCCTCGCTCGACAACCTCGACCACGAGCCGCTGCCGCCGGAGGCACGCGTCTACGCCGATCGCGCCCGCGCCGGTGCCGACCGGCTGTGGGGCATCCTGCGCACGATGGCCGAAGCCAGCCGCATGGAGAAGGCGATCCAGGCCGCCGAGGCCGAGGACTTCGACCTGACCGGCGTCGTGCGCGGTTGCGCCGAGTCCTATCGCGGCATCGCCGGCAACCGCCAGCTGCACGTGATGCTGCCGGAGTCGCCGATCCGCCTGCACGGCGCGCCCGACCTGATCGCCCAAGCGCTGGACAAGTTGTTCGACAACGCCAAGGGCTTCACTCCCGAGGGCGGCTGGATTCGCATCAAGCTCGTGCTCGACGCCGAGGGTGCCGAGATCGGCGTCGCCAATTCCGGTCCGCCGCTGCCGGCGAAAATGCAGGAGCGCTTGTTCGATTCACTGGTCTCGATGCGCGACGCCGGCTCGCTGCGCGCCGCCGGCGAAGTCCCGCACCTCGGCCTCGGCCTGTACATCGTGCGCCTGATCGCCGAAGCCCACGACGGCAGTGCGCTGGCCTACAACCTTCCCGCCGAAGCCGGCGTCGAATTCCGCCTGCGGCTGAAGGGCATGCCGCGGTGAAAAGCTCAGTCGGGTAACGACTGCAGCAGTTGCAGCCACCAGCCGTTAGCGGCGGCGATCCACAGCGCGATCACGATGAACGCGATCAGCTGCCAGCGCGAGGCCACCGATTCGTCTTCGATCACCAGGCCCTCGTCCCAGGGAGCGCTGCCCTTGTTCAGCGTCTGCGCGCCGGCGATGAGAATGGCGAACGGAGCGATGAAGGGCAGGCCGAAGCCGAGTCCGCGTCCGAGCACGCTGAAGCTGCGCCGCAGCGCGCGTGGAATGCCGGGCGCCTGACCGCGTTCGTCGCGCAGGCGCAGCCCGAGCAGGTACTTGCCGGGGGTGGTGCCGAACACGCCGATCAGCACCGACTCGATCACGAAGTACGCAACACATGCCATCCACAGCAAGATCCAGAATTGCGGTGTAGCCAATGCCTCGGGGCCCTGGGCGCCCTCGGTGCTCGCCCACCAGGCCGCAGCAGCACCGAGGCCGAGCGACATTACATCGACATAGCGTGCGAGCAAGCGCTTGCCGATTTGGGCCAGGTTGCGCATCGAAGCAGCGGCGGCTTCGGCCTTGAGCGCCTCGGCACTCGCGGCCAGTGGTGGTGGTCGGCTGCTTCGGGTCGGAGTGGCGACACGCTGTTTGCGTTGTTCGGCGCCGGCGCGGGCCGCCGCGTCAGTGCGTTGCGAGGGCGGTAGCTCGCGTTGCTTGCTGCGCTCGTCGCGGCGCTCCGCTTTCGCCACTTGCGCGGCACTGGGCGCCTCCAGAGTAGTGCGGCCGAAACGCAGCAGGATGCGCGACAGCGGCAACCACTCGCCCAGGTCCACATGCCAGACCAGTGCGTCGGCAGCGAATTCATTGCGGCCGGCGGCGCGCACGACCTCGTCTCGGCTCATCGGGCCAGTGGTCGTACCATCGGTTTCCGCCACGTACCAGACGTCGCTCATGCAGGCTCCTCGTGGGAGCGAATTCTGTCATGCCTCGCGATCACTTGGCGCCAGCCTTGTCGCACCGCGATAATCGAACGCTCCACTGGACGTTGCCGATGCTCACGCACGACGAATTCAACGCGCTCGCCGCACAAGGCTTCAACCGCATCCCGGTGGTGCGCGAGGTGTTCTCCGACCTCGATACGCCGCTGTCGGTGTACCTGAAGCTCGCGGACGGGCCGCACACCTATCTGTTCGAGTCGGTCGAGGGCGGCGAGAACTGGGGTCGCTATTCGATCATCGGTCTGCCGGCGAAGACCACGTACACGCTGCGCGGCCATCGCCTGTCGATCGCGCAGTTCGGCGAGGTGGTCGAAGAGCGCGAACTCGCCGATCCGCTGGCGGCACTCGATCGCCTGCGCGAGTCCTTCCGCGTGCCGAAGCTCCCGGACCTGCCCGCCTTTACCGGCGGCCTGGTCGGTTACTGGGGTTTCGACACCATCCGCTACGTCGAAGCCAAGCTCGCGCGCGACGACAAGCCCGATCCGATCGGTGCGCCCGACGTGCTGCTGATGCTGAGCGAGGAAGTCGCGGTGTTCGACAACCTCAAGGGGCGCCTGTACCTGATCGTGCACGCCGACCCGAACGAGGCGCGAGCCTATGCGCGCGCGCAGCGGCGCCTGGACGAGCTGGTGTTCCGGCTACGCCGCTCCGGGCCGAGCTATCCGGAAGTGCTGGACCCGACCAGCTTGAGCGAAGCCGATTTCATCTCCGGCTTCACCCGCGAAGGCTTCATCGCCGCAGTCGAGCAGTCCAAGGAATTCATCCGCGCCGGCGACATCTTCCAGGTGGTGTTGTCGCAGCGGCTGACGGTGCCGTTCCGCGCGCGCCCGGTCGACGTCTATCGCGCGCTGCGCGCGCTGAATCCGTCGCCGTACATGTATTTCCTCGACCTCGGCGAGCGCCAGATCGTCGGCTCTTCTCCGGAAATTCTGGTGCGCCTGCAGGATGGTCAGGTCACGGTGCGCCCGATCGCGGGCACGCGCCCGCGCGGGCGCACACCGGAGCAGGACCATGCCCTCGAAGCGGAACTGCTGGCCGATCCCAAGGAACGCGCCGAGCACCTGATGCTGATCGACCTCGGTCGCAACGACGTCGGTCGCGTCGCCGAGGCTGGCAGCGTGCGCGTGCCCGAGCGTTTCGTGATCGAGCGCTATTCGCACGTGATGCACATCGTCTCGGAAGTGCAGGGCAAGCTTGCCCCCGAACTCAAGTTCGCCGATGTGCTCAAGGCCACCTTCCCGGCCGGCACCGTCAGCGGTGCGCCCAAGATCCGCGCACTGGAAATCATCCAGGACCTGGAACCGATCAAGCGCGGCATCTACTCGGGTGCGGTCGGCTACGTCGGCTGGTGGGGCGACGCCGACACCGCCATCGCGATCCGCACCGCGGTGATCCAGAACGGTCAACTCCACGTCCAGGCCGGCGCCGGCATCGTCTTCGACTCCGACCCCGAGAAGGAATGGGACGAAACCATGAACAAGGGCCGCGCCCTGTTCCGCGCGGTGGCGCAGGCGGCGAGCGGGCTCTGAGCGCTCCTCCGTGACCACGCTGGTGCTGCTGCCTGGCCTCGATGGCACTGGCGGACTGTTCGCCGATTTCGTCGCGGCGCTGCCTGCGGACATCACGACCACGGTCATCGCCTACCCGAATTCGCAGTTGCTCGACTACGCCGCGCTCGAAGCCTTCGTGCGCGAGCGGCTGCCCGATCGTCCGTTCGTGCTGCTGGCAGAATCGTTTTCCGGTCCGATCGGGCTGGCGATAGCGGCCGCACCGCCGCCTCAGTTGCGCGGACTGGTGTTGTGCTGCACATTTGCGAAGCTGCCGTTTCCGTTCGCGCGCTGGATGCGCCATCTCGTCCGTGCCGCACCGATGGCGATGCTGCCGCAATCCTCGCTCGATGTCGCCCTGCTCGGCGGGCAGGCGAGCGCGCCGCTGCGCGCGCGATTCGCGGCAACACTCGCGACCGTGGCACCCGAGGTGCTGAAGCATCGCGCGCTGCAGGCGCTGCAGGTCGATGTCACGGCGCGTCTGCCGGACATCCAGGTGCCGACGCTCTACCTGCGTGCACGACGCGACCGCTTGATCGGATGGCGTGCCCTGCGCCTGCTTGGCAATGGCGTGTCGTCGTTGCAGACACTCAGCTTCGACGCGCCGCATTTCCTGCTGCAGGTTCGACCAGTCGAGGCGGCGGCAGCGGTCAGCGGCTTCGTGCGCGCCACCATCGACCGCTGATCGCTGCACCGATCAGTGACGTCGCGATGCGACGAAACGGTAAACGGCGAGGCCGAGCACCGCGCCGATCATCGCCATCGCCGAGTCCTTCTGCGCGTCCCAGATGTCGCCCTGGGTGCCGAGGTAGGCTTGGCCGAGTTCGCCGCCGAAGATCTCGGCGGCTTGCCATTCGATCATCTCGAAAAGTTCCGAGTTGGACATGATGAACATGATCGGGACCAGGTTGCGCCACCAGCCGCGCAGCGGGCCGCGTGCTTCGATCAGTTTGGCGACGGCGGGTACGACCAGCAGGCCGTAGCTGAAGTGGATGACGCGGTCGTAGTGGTTGCGGCTCATGCCGAGCGCATCCATCGCGTCCCAGCCGGTGAGCGACTTCAGCCAACTGCTCCAGGGCACTTCGGCATAGGTGTAGTGCGCGCCCACTTCGTGCAGGCAGAAGAACACGAACAACAGCGTGTAGGCCAGGTTCGAGAAGCGCATGCGCCGATAGCTCCAGATCAGCAGCGGCACGGCGATGAAGACCAGCAGGTTCTCCAGCAACCAGTCCTGGCGGAACCACGGTGCGATCGCAAGCGCCGTCCACCAGGCCAGGAACAGGCCCAGCAAGGTCAGCGGGTAGCGCGACGAGGGCGCGGTGGAAGCGGTCGGGTGGTCGGTCATGCCGGAGCTCCGCAGTCCGTTCCAGTGTAAGCCGTGTCCGCGCCGCCGGGGCTGAGCTAGTCTCGGCCCCGGGCTTTCCGAGGACCCATGCATGGCCGACGCTGCGCAACCGCCGTTTCGCATCCTGGCGCTGGCCGGTGGCGGCTACCTCGGCCTGTATACCGCCTGCGTGCTGGCCGACCTCGAGGAGCGCGCGGGGGAACCGCTGGGGCGCCGCTTCGACCTGATCGCCGGCACCTCGGTCGGCGGCATCCTCGCGCTGGCACTCGCTTACGAGATTCCGATGACCAGGCTCAAGGACCTGTTCCTGGAGCACGGCCAGAAGATCTTCTCGGCGCGCGGACTGCCGAGCAATGCCGTGGCCAAGTTGCGTGATCTCAGCCGCGCCGTGCTCGGCCCGAAGTACAACGGCATCGCGCTCGCGAAGGCCCTGGCCGCGCACCTCGGCAAGCGCACGTTGGGCGACGCGCTGCACCCAACCGTCGTGCCCGCGGTCGATGTCACGCGCAGCCGGACCAAGGTGTTCAAAACCCCGCACGCGGCGGCTTCGCGCGGAGACGGGGACGTGCGCGCCGCGCATGTCGCGATGGCGACTTCGGCGGCGCCAGCGTATTTCCCGTCGGTGCGCATCGGCGACGCGCTGTACGCAGACGGCGGCTTGTTTGCGGTGGCCCCCGACCAGGTGGCCCTGCATGAAGCGACGCACTTCATGGGCGTGGACGAGTCGCGCATCCGCATGCTCTCGCTCGGCACCGGCACCGCGAACTATCGGCCGGCAGACGCCGCCGAGGAGTCCGATGGGGCCGTCGACTGGTTGTCCGACGGCCGCCTGATCCTGACCCTGATCTCGGTGCAGCAGCAACACGTGCAGGCGATGATGGAAGACCGCCTGCGCGACCGCTACCTCCACCTCGATGCCGACTGGCCGATCGGTGCCGAGCTCGGCATCGACATCGCCACCGACCAGGCCACGCGCATTCTGATCGGGCTCGCCGGGCAAACCGTGGCCGAACCGATCCTGCGCAAGGTCGAGCGCCAATTCCTGCAGCGCTGAAGCCGCGCCCCCGTCTCAACCTGACGACGGCGCCCAAGCGGCTGCGCACAGCGAAACCATGCGCCAATCGCGACGGTCGCGCAGGCCGAGCATGGCGTAGCGCGCTTCCAGGGCCTGGTCGGTTTCCGGGAGCACTTCCCAGATCGTCGGGGCATCGGCCACTTGCGGGCAGAACGTATGCAGCCGGCGGCGCATCGACGGCGCCAGCAAGCGATCGTAGGCGTTCGGGTTGAGCGCCTCGTCCCACCATGGATTCACGTGATCGGCGAAATCGAACTCGCGCTGGATGCGCCAGCCGGCGCCGCTGCGCACCAGGATCGCCGGCTTGCCGGGAACGATGTCGTCCTCGAACAGCGAGCGGTAGAAGCGGTGACCCTCGTAGTTCGCGACCAGGTCGGCATTCGAATAGACGCCGGTGGTCGCGGCACCAAAGATCGCGCGCTCGGTAAATGCCGACTGGCGTGCCGCAGCGGCTTCGTCGTGGCTGCGCTGCCAGCGGCGCCAGAACTTGCGGCCCTGCGACAGGAAATGCCCGAGCTTGTCGGAACCGATCAGCACCCCGGCCACGCGAAAACTCGGACCGATGCCGAACAGCCCGGCGACGCGCACCGCATACAGCGGCTGGTGCGCGTAGACCGATTCGTGCGGCGGCGTCGGCAGCTTCTCGACCTCACGCGAACGCATCGCCCAGCGTTCGAGCCGGTCCACCCAGTGCAGGCCGCCGATGCGGCGATAGATCGCATCGACCATGCGTGCCTGGCTCGCCGGACCGCGCCAGTGTTCGACCAGATCGCGCAAGGTACGGTTGACTTCGCGATTCAGCACCGTGCCGGCGTCGGCGGTGGCTACGGCGCGGTTCTGGAACGGGTCGGTCTCGTAGGCCAGCACCGGAGCGCACAGCAAGACTCCGAGCAACGCCCGGGCTGCGAGTCCGTTGCGACGCCCGGTGGCCATGGCCGATGCCGCCGCCCGCGCTATTCGCCGAAGCGCCAGGTGAGATTCAGCAGCGTGCTCTTGCGCGCCGAGTTGCTGAACTCGAAGTTGAGGTCGATGGTGTCGGCCAGCCGCCGATGAATGCCGAACACGGCGCTGTCGCGGCGCTGGTTCTCGAGTTCCACGGCGAACGGCACATCGCCGAGGAAGGGCAGGGCGATGTTGCCGGCGTGGTTCTCTTCGATGTCGATGAACATGGTACCGACCCAGAATGCCCAGTCGCCCGTGAGCAGGCCGACGCGCGGTTGCCAGGCCTTGGTGGTGACGTTGCTGTCAAAGTCGCCGGAGAGCGAGGTCTTGGCGTAGGTTCCGGTCACCGAAGTGAACCAGTGTTCGCCGCCATAGGCCAAGGTCAGCCCACCGCCATACACCTCGCCGCTGTAGCGAATGACCAACTCGTCGAGCAGCCCCGCCGGCACGTTCGGAATGCTTACCGCGCCGAGGTCGACATTGGTGTTGGCGTGTACCTTGCCGACCATCGCGAACACGTTCATGAACGGAAACAGCCAGGCATCGGCCTTGAGGTCGACGTGGGTCAGCGCGTTGTCGACGCGGATCGCCGAGGTGTCGGCAATCGTCGCTCCCGGCAACTCGAAGTCCAGCGAGCGGATCGCATAGCCTTGATCCATCGAGAACAGATCGAAGCCGACGCCATACGGCTTCGGCAGATCGCGGTCCCCGGCCCAGGAGCGACCGAACGGCAGGGTACTCTCGGCCTGGGCCAGGCCCGCGGCGGTGCATAGCAAGACGGCACAAAGGCGCTTCATCGTCGTGGCTCTCCCGGTGGCTGGGGTCGAGTATAGGCGCGCCCCACCGCCCCGCGACAAGCCTGTTCGCCCCGGCTGCGCCCTTGAGCGTCCCCGGCCGATCGGTTCTACTGCGGGGCCGCGCGGCTCCTCCGCTGGTGTGCACGCCCATGCTGCTGATGATCGATAACTACGACAGCTTCACCTTCAACCTCGTGCAGTACTTCGCCGAGCTTGGCGAGGAGGTCAAGGTGATCCGCAACGACGAGCTGACGCTGGCCCAGATCGCGGCGCTGGCGCCGGCGCGCATCGTGATTTCGCCGGGGCCGTGCACGCCGAGCGAGGCCGGGGTTTCGGTCGAGGTGTTGCAGGCGTTCGCGGGCAAGCTGCCCATGCTCGGTGTCTGTCTTGGCCACCAGAGCATTGGCCAGGCTTTCGGTGGCAAGGTGGTGCGAGCCGGGCGCATCATGCATGGCAAGACCTCGCGCATCCATCATGCCGGCCAGGGTTTGTTCGCGGGCATCCCCGCGGCGTTCGAGGCGACGCGCTACCACTCGCTGGTGGTCGAGCGCGCCAGCTTGCCGGATTGCCTGGAAATGACCGCCTGGACTGAGCACGAGGACGGTTCGATCGAGGAGATCATGGGGCTGCGCCATCGCGAGTTCCCGATCCAGGGCGTGCAGTTCCATCCGGAATCGATCCTGACCCAGCATGGCCATGCGATGCTGAAAAACTTCCTGGCGCAATAATCCATGTCGATCACACCGCAAGCCGCGCTGGCACGCACCATCGAGCACCGCGAAATCTTCCACGACGAAATGGTGGACCTGTTCCGCCAGATCATGCGCGGCGAAGTGTCGCCCGCGATGACTGCGGCCATCCTCACCGGCTTGCGCGTGAAGAAGGAGACGGTCGGAGAGATTGCCGGCGCCGCACTGGCGATGCGCGAGTTCTCGGCCAAGGTCGAAATCGGGCCGGACCCGCACTTCGTCGATATCGTCGGCACCGGTGGTGATGGCGCGCATACCTTCAACATCTCCACGGCGGCGATGTTCGTCGCCGCCGCTGCCGGCGCCAAGGTCGCGAAACACGGGAACCGCAGCGTATCGAGCAAGTCCGGTGCAGCCGATGTGCTGGAGGCGCTGGGCGCGCGCATCGACCTGCAGCCGGCGCAGGTCGCCGAGTGCATCCGTCGCACCGGCATCGGCTTCATGTTCGCGCCGATCCACCATCCGGCGATGAAGAATGTCGCCGCGGTGCGCAAGGAAATGGGCGTGCGCACCATCTTCAACATCCTCGGGCCGCTGACCAACCCCGCAGGCGCGCCAAACATCCTGATGGGTGTCTTCCACGCGGATCTGGTCGGCATCCAGGTGCGCGTGCTGCAGCGGCTTGGCGCGCGCAATGCGCTGGTGGTCTACGGTCGCGACCAGATGGACGAGATCACGCTTGGCGCCGCCACGCTGGTGGGTGAACTGCGCGATGGCGTGGTGCGCGAGTACGAAATCCATCCCGAGGATTTTGGCCTGCGCATGGCCGCGAGCCGCAACCTGCGTGTCGACAATGCCGACGAGTCGCGCCAGCGCGTGCTCGAAGCGATCGACGGCGTCGAAGGCCTGCCGCGCGAAATCGTCGCGCTGAATGCCGGTGCCGCGCTGTATGCCGCCGGCGTGGCAGCGGACATCGGCGACGGCTTGCGTCGCGCACGCGAGGCAATGGCGAGCGGTGCCGCACGTGGCAAACTCGAGGCCTTCATCGCCGCCACGCAACAGATCGCCGGCGGGGCCTGAGATGGCCGATATCCTCACCCGCATTCTCGAACGCAAGCAGGTCGAAGTCGCCGATCGCCGCATCTATCGGCCTCTCGCCGAGATCAGGGCGAGAGCCGCCGATCTCGGTCCTGCGCGTGGCTTTGCCAGCGCGCTGCGCCTGCGTCTGGCGCGCGACGAAGCAGCGGTGATCGCCGAGATCAAGAAGGCTTCGCCGAGCAAGGGCGTGATCCGACCCGACTTCCGGCCGGCCGAGATCGCCGCCAGCTACGAACGCGGCGGCGCCAGCTGTCTGTCGGTGCTTACCGACATCGACTTCTTCCAGGGCGCCGATGCCTACCTGCAACAGGCGCGCGCCGCGTGTTCGCTGCCGGCGTTGCGCAAGGATTTCATCGTCGATGCCTACCAGATCCACGAGTCGCGGCTGCTCGGCGCCGATTGCGTGCTGCTGATCGTGGCAGCGCTTGGTGCCGACCAGTTGCAGGACTACGCCGGTGTGGCCATGGAAATCGGTCTCGACGTACTGGTCGAAACCCATGACGAAGAGGAAATGACGCGCGCATTGCGCACCTCATCGCCGCTGATCGGCGTCAACAACCGCAACCTGCGCGACTTCACGGTTTCGCTCGACGCCACCTTGGCGCTGCGCGAGCGCGTCGACGGCGGG
>Ga0073899_10006260_pt1 | contig 10301 bp, 9 predicted proteins | sample KloWWTmetaKNB5Ph_FD_88975 | JGI IMG/M metagenome (GOLD analysis project Ga0073899, IMG submission 88975) | Active sludge microbial communities from Klosterneuburg, Austria, studying microevolution and ecology of nitrifiers - Klosterneuburg... | ecosystem: Engineered > WWTP > Aerobic digester >...
CCAGCTGATCGTCAGCATTCCGCTCGACGTGGTGCGCATTGCCATGCCGCTGCTGATCTACTTCGTGGTCATGTTCCTGTTTTCCTTTTACATGAGCAAAAAGGTCGGGGCCGGCTACAAAAAGTGCGCCACTTTGTCGTTCACCGCAGCCAGCAACAATTTCGAGCTTGGCCATTGCGGTGGCGGTGGCGGTATATGGCATCAATTCCGGTGCCGCCTTTGCAGCCGTTATCGGCACGCTGGTCGAAGTGCCGGTGATGATCGCGCTGGTCGGCGTTTCGCTGTGGTTCCGGAAACGCTTTTTTTGCGCTGAAGCCTGATGACGGCGTGGACGCACTGTGAAGCCGAACTGCGCGGCTATTTATGCCATCGGCTCGGCCACCTCGAAGACGCAGAGGAATTGCTGCAGGAGGTCTTCATCAAGGCCATGCGTCAGGGAAAACAGTTCTGCGGCGTCGATAACCCGCGGGCCTGGCTCTTCCAGGTGGCGCGCAATGCCCTGGCCGATCGCTTGCGCCTGTCGCGCCAGCACGTGCCGTTGCCGGATGAGCTTGCGGCGCTCCCGGCAGAAGGCCCTGCGCCGGTCGATGCCCTCAGTCAATGCCTACCACGCGTACTCTCGGAGCTTTCTGAAGAAGATCGCTTGGCGATCACTATTTGTGACATCGACGGCGTTTCGCAGCAGGCATTGGCCGAGCGACTGGGGATTTCCCTGTCCGGCGCCAAATCCCGCATTCAGCGCGCCCGTCAGCACCTGAAACAAAAAATGGAAAAAGGCTGCCAAATACGTTTTGATGAAACCGGCGCCATCGGCAGCTTTACGCCGCGCCCACCCTTGTCCGACGAATGACGCTTAACGCACAAACAGGCGCGTCGTTTGCCGGACACCATCGTCTCCTGTAGTAAGTTTTTGGTGAAAACAGTTGCGAAATCTCGACTGAGTTGACTGCCTGATCTCATTACACCTGAGCACGAAATATCGTCTTCTCGACCAGGTGGTATCAGGCAGCAATCGGCCATTATGCACAGTGCCCAATTGGACTAAACCGCTGGCGCGGTAGGCGCCCGGTTTGAGAGCCGGCGGGCGGGGTTTTAGCTTGGGCAGATAGGCTGGAGGATGGCAGGTCGGGTTCACAGGAAGCTCGGATCGGAGAACGATGGAATTGCTGTTCGCAGCATTTCCCTCAATCGCGAGAAGGAGCTTTGCCATGACACCGCTACGTCAGCGGATGCTCGAAGACATGGGCATTCGTAATCTTGCCGAGAACACCCAATCCGCCTACCTGCAGCAGATTGCCGCGTATTCCCGTTACTTCAACCGCTCGCCTGATCAACTCGGGCCGGAAGAGATTCGCACCTACCAACTGTATTTGATGGAGGTCAGAGCGCTGACGCCGAGCAGCATCTGCGTCGCGATGGGGGCACTTCGCTTCCTCTACAAGGTCACCCTGAAACGCACCTGGGCTGTCGACGAGATTCCGATGCCCAAACGCCCGCGCAAGCTCCCTGAGATTCTCAGTCCCAAGGAAGTGATGCACTTCCTGAACGCAATCACCAATCACAAGCACCGAGCGATTCTCATGACCGCCTATGCGGCCGGCCTGCGCGTCTCCGAAGCCACGCACCTCAAGGTGACCGACATCGACAGCCAGCGAATGATGCTCCGGGTCGAACAAGGCAAAGGGATGAAGGATCGCTATGTGATGCTCTCGCCACGATTGCTGGACGTCCTGCGCACCTACTGGAAATCCGCCCGGCCGACCCGGTGGATGTTTCCAGGCGAGGTGCCCGGTCAGCCGATCACTCGCGAGGCTGTCGGACTCGCCTGCCAGAAAGCACGCCGTGACTCGGGAATTACCAAGCCGATCACCCCGCACTCGCTGCGTCATGCCTTTGCTTCCCACCTGCTCGAATCGGGTGCCAATTTGCGTACCATCCAGCTCCTGCTGGGCCATCGCAGCCTGGCCACGACGGCGCGTTACCTGAAAGTCGTGACCAGTACCGTGTGCGCCACGGCGAGCCCCTTCGATCTGTTGCCCAAGTTTGACCCGCCGCCGACACCGACTCCGCTCATGCATTTCTGAGTTCGGCCCTTGCGTGCCATCGAGCTCGAACTGGCGGACATCTTCCGCCAAGCCGGCCCTGCCTACCGTCAGGAACATGGCGACTCACTCAGCCGTGGTCAGCGCTGCGTCATGAGCGCGATCGAGCGTTGCCGCACGGCAGCGCTCGGCGGCCATGTCGAACAGTGTGACGCCTGTGGCCACCAGCGTATCGCCTTCAACAGTTGCCGCAATCGGCACTGCCCGAAGTGTCAGTCGCTGGTCCGGGCGCAGTGGCTGGATGACCGGCGGGCAGACCTCATACCCGTTGAGTATTTCCACGTCGTGTTTACGCTGCCGGAAGAGGTTGCCGCGATCGCCTACCAGAATAAGGCCGTGGTCTATGACCTCCTGTTCCAGGCGACGGCCGAGACCTTGCGGACAATCGCTGCCGATCCCAAGCATCTGGGCGCCGAAATCGGCTTCATCGCCCTGCTGCATACCTGGGGGCAGAACCTGATGCATCACCCCCATCTGCACTGCGTGGTTCCTGGCGGCGGCCTGAGTGCCGACGGCGAGCACTGGATTTCCTGCCGCCCCGGTTTCTTCCTGCCGGTACGGGTGCTCTCGCGGCTCTTCCGTCGTCTGTTTCTGGCGCGGTTGCAGCGTGCGTTTGACGCCGGCGAGCTTCGCTTCTTCAATCGCCTTGAAGCACTTTCTTCCCCTGCTGCGTTTGCCCGGCATCTGGTGCCGGTCAGGCAGGCCGAGTGGGTGGTTTACGCCAAGCCACCGTTTGGCGGTCCCCTGCAGGTTCTCGAGTATCTTGGCCGTTACACGCATCGGGTGGCGATCGCAAATAGTCGTCTGATCGACTTTGCCGATGGCAAAGTGCGCTTTCGCTGGAAGGATTACCGCCACGAATCACAGCAGAGGGTCATGCATCTCGACACACCCGAGTTCATCCGTCGCTTTCTGCTGCATGTGCTTCCGAATGGCCTGCAGCGAATTCGGCACTACGGCTTCCTCGCCAACCGTTATCGTGCGGTCAAACTGGCTCGCTGTCGCGAATTGCTCGCCGAACCCGTCGTCAGCCTTTCCGCGGCGCCAGCCGACTATCGCGACCACTACTTGCTGCTCACCGGCACATCGCTCCGTGACTGCCCGCAGTGCGGTCGCGGCCACATGGTGTGCATCGAAAGCTTCCCGGCGGGCTTGATGCCACGTGGACCACCCCGCGATCACTGATGAATGCCATCACACCACGCCGAGTCAATGCACGTTTCCTGAGATATTTCGCGAAACGGCGGGAACCCCAGCGCGACACCTGGCTAATTCCAAGGTCTTGCCCTCTGGCGGCCAGCCGTTCGCTTATCGAACGGCACAGACCCCCTCAAGAATGCCAAGCGTTTGGTCGAAAGTCCGACAAACAGGCTTCTTTCGAAGGCGCTTGCTCAGCGCACGCGCCCTTGGTTGGCGCCACCGCCCTGATTCAATCCCCATAGCGTCACCGCCGGCGCGTCGGTTCAGTCCAAAGGGCTTTTTAGCCAACCGGACGCGGAATCGTCGCTGCACCTCCGATCAGATGCCGTGCGCCGCGTCCGCTAGGCTAAAAACCCTCTGCATTTTTTAGCTTTCCATAACGGCCAAGAGCGGACAATCGACTAGCTCATCATGCAGTCCTCTGAGCGAGCGCTGCGCTTCAAAACCTGCCTTACGCTCAATTCAACATCTACTAGTGTCTTACTAATGTAGTTAAGAGTTAGTAGATGATTGCTAGTTGCAGCTGACATCTTTCCCAGAGGAGAGATCACTTGACGGTCTCGCAAAGAAGCTCCTCATCTACTAGTGTCCTACTAATATAGTTAAGAGTTAGTAGATGATTGCTAGTTGAGCTCACAACCTCTCTCCTAGCAGCCCTGGAGGAGTTTTCATCAGACAACCACCTAGAGAGACTACAAACCTACTAATTTGATTTGCATTTAGTATACATCTGTACACAAGAGGCACTAAACTTAGTAGTACTAATCGACCATTAGTTTAGTAAAAAATGAAAATCCCTCTTAACCCACCCAATCTTGATGAAGTTCTTGCTAATTTAAAGCCAGAGCTATTCAGGCACATTTACGCTGCCAGCACCCCTACCGTAGACGGCACATATCTGCACTGGGATCAACTTCGGCATCGTGCCCCTCCCGAAGGAATGACGTCAGAATTGTGGTGGGCTGCTATCAAATTGGCGCGAGGAGGGATGCTCCAAGCCCTACCGCTGTTAGACAAAGCGGGGAAACCATTCCTGATTGCCACCCCCGAGGATGTCCTTATTCACTTGCATCATATTGATAAGGATGCAGCTGGGCACATACAGTCTGCGGCGGAGGTTACGACACCGGAGAATAGGGATCGCTATCTTTTCCAGTCCACTGTTGAGGAAGCTATTACATCTAGTCAGCTTGAAGGTGCTGCAACAACGCGTCGGGTGGCTGAAGACATGCTGCGAGAGGGAAGGAAACCTCGAGATCACAGCGAGTGCATGATTTTCAACAATTTTCAAGCAATGGAGCTCATAAGAAAAATCAGAAATGAGCCAATTACTCCAATCCGTATTCTTGAGCTACATCGCATTCTGACCGATGGAACCTTAGATGATCCTGCTGATACAGGGCGTCTGCGGATGACCGATGATGTGCATGTTGTGGACAACCGTGACGGCACAATCATTCATCAGCCACCCAACCATACTGAGCTTACCTCTCGCTTAGAAAAACTATGCGCCTTCGCCAATGCAGATGAAAATACAAAGCCTTTCGTACACCCTGTCCTCCGTGCAATTTTGTTGCATTTCATGATTGGCTATGACCACCCTTTTGTTGATGGCAATGGGCGAACTGCACGTGCGTTGTTTTACTGGGCAATTGCGCGGAGCGGGTATTGGCTTATGGAGTTTGTTTCGATTTCACACTATTTACGGAAAGCACCTAGTAAGTACGTGCGCTCCTATCTCCATACAGAAACCGATGGAAACGATACAACATATTTTTTAATTTACCAGTTAGCGGTTATGCGTAATGCAATTCAAGGGCTCCATGAGTACTTGGCTCGCAAGGTTTCTGAGCAAAAATCAACAGAGCGCCTTTTGGTTGGGTCTGGGAAACTAAAAAATCGGCTTAATCATCGTCAATTGGCGCTATTGACTCATGCCCTTAAACACCCGGGTGAGACTTATAAAATTGATGGGCATCAGCGCAGCCATGCAGTGGTGTACCAAACGGCTCGTTCAGATCTATTAGAATTGAGCGAGTTTGGTCTGCTTAGCAAGCAAAAAATTGGCAAAAGTTTCTTGTTCCAGGCGCCTCAAAATCTTCGAGAAACAATTGCCAAACTTGCAGATTAGCAATTGATTGGTTGCCCTTTGGAGGTGGAGAGCGGTCGCATTGGGTGGGAACTGATGAATGCTGCATTAAGGAGATGAAGCATCTCACCCCCCTCGCAACACAGACCAGAATCTCAATCTCATGCGAGTCTAGCATCGAACCGATGGGGCCTCCCTTTTGCACATTGAAGGACCGGATGGGCGCAACTCACTTCCTGACTCGTGGGCAGGTGCGGCTCAGAGCTGAGATGGGCTTGCATGCTCTGGCCTACATCGTGTCTCCACACAGCCTCGCCGACGACCAGTCAGCGAGCAGTCATCAGGAACGGCAGCTCAATTTTGTTACCCGACTTTCATCTGGCGATGGTCTGGATGTCGGCATTGGGTCGATTTCTGTCAGTTACCAGTCAATGCCAATGCCATATCGGTGTTTTCCGTTCCACTGCGCCTCAGACCCCAAGATAGAGGTGAGGGAATTTTTCACAGTCTCTCAGCCGTGCTTATCCGGTTTTCACACCCGCCTACTGGATGTAGTGGCCTGTGATTTTGCGGCATAGAGCTCAGCGTAGGTTGGTGCGGAGACGCCGCCAGCGATGCCGAGCAGCGAGCGGAAGGCATTGAACGGGTTGAAGCGGCGGTTGAATCGGAACGTAAACTCGTTGAGATAAGCTTGAAGGTGCTGCGGGCTGACGCCGTGATGGATGCCGCGCAACCAGGTTTTGAGATTGGAGAATACGAGGTGGATGATAGGCAGGAAGGCTTCTGCGACTTGCGGATCGCCCCGTTCTGGGATGGCGGTATGGCCATAGGCGTTCTCGGCCAGTTTGGCATAGCCGCTCCAGTCGTCGGTGAGGATGGTGGCACCGGGGGTAACCGAGCGCTCAATGAATCCGCCCAGCGACTGGGCGCTTCTGTCGGGCACCAGGGTGAGCCGAACACGCCCAGCGTACCGTCGGTCTTACGTTTGTTGAGAGCGCTATCCCGCTTTCGCTGCCGAACCTCGACCGCACCGGCGACGAGAACCATGTCGTGAACCCCTCGCCCTTTGCCCCGAGTGCGGCCGCCCACATAGGTTTCATCGGCCTCGACAACTTCTCCGGGCTTGCCGCCGATTCGGTCTTGGTCGGGACGTACCATGCCAGCGCGAAGCTTGTGAAGTATCTGGAAGGCAGTTTCGTACCGCGACAGTCCCAGTTGCCGTTGGAACTGGACTGCCGACATACCGGGTGTCTGGCTGGCAACCAGGTAGGCCGCCCAGAACCAAACCGAGAGCGGCGTGTGCGTGTGATCCATGACGGTGCCAGCAGTGAGGCTCGTGTCACGTCTGCAGTGCCGACAGCGAAGCAATCCAAGACGCGTGGAGAGGTATCGCGGCTCATCAGCCACCCCGCAGAGAGGGCAGACGAACCCGTGGATCCACCGAGCCCGCTGAAGATAGGCTGCGCATGCTGCCTCATCAGGAAAGAGTCCCTGAAATTCCGGAAGCGAACCTGGAAACGGCAAGTCGTCTCGTTCGAGAACGTCAAAAGCCACGATCGCTCCACAGAAATGCAGATACTCAACATACTACCCCTAGTGGGTGGGTGTAAAAACCGGATAAGCACGCTCTCAGCCTCCCGGCCACTCTCCATCATTGAAGCCGGGTCGGGCGGACCCAGTAGATTTTTCCGGATGGGAGGTAAAAAGTTCCGTTGGTAATGCAATTTTTGGACGGAAGGCGTCGTCTATTGTTGTCGATGGCAACGCAACGCATGACATGAAGTACGTCAAATTGTCGCCATCATCAAAGCCAGGCCTTGCCCGCTATACGAGCCGCAATCCCGTCGGCAGGGATTCGCCGAAGGCGCGTTGTTCGTCGGCCTTGTCCAGTTCAACCACGGTACTGACCTGCCTGATCCACTGGGCACTGGCATTGATCGCGCTCAGGCGGGCCAGCACGCTTTGGCGCAGGCTATCCGGCAGGTCGCGGGCGCGGTCGCCGGTCAGGCGGGCGATTTGCGTGGCGGCAAAGGCGGCCGGCTCGACCTTTTTCCAGTCAAGGGCGAGCAGGGCTTCGAGCCAGCAGCCGGCGACCTCGGGCGGCACGACCTGGTGGGCGCTGCCGAAAAGCGGTTGACGCGCCCCGATTCGGCCGAGCGCCCACCAGCCCGGGCCTTTTGCGTTGCTTGTGCGCAATGTTTCGAGCAGCCAGTTGCCGACTTCGACCTTGTGGTCGACCGGCACCCGTTCGAGCGCGGCGAAGAGACGCAGCATGTGGTCGTGGCTGCCGCCAATCGCGGTTAGCAGGCGACTGCGGTGCTTCGTCGCCTGCGCTGTAGCCTCCAGGGCGTGGCCCAGTTCGACCAGCAGCCTTTCCTGAACATCGGCCGGCAAGCCGCCGGCGATACGCCGCCACAGCGTCCACCATTCCGACCAGTTCTGGCTCTCGCCGTCGTAGGCAATGCCGGCGGCGACAACCTCGCACAGTTGCTCGATGCGCCAGGGGTCGAGGGCGTCGCCGAAGCCCGGACGCAGACAGAAACCGGCGAGATTGAGCCACAGGCGCTCATGCTCCGCCGAGCGCCGCCGACGCCGGGCGCGCTTCAGCAGGGCGTCAAAAAGCGCGCGGAGCAGCGGCATCTCCCAGGTCTCGCGCTTGCCGAGCAGATGTTCGAGCTGGCTGCGCAAGCGCTGTACCTCCTTGCGCAGGTTGGCGTTCTCGGCCGCCGGGGCGCGATCCCCGAAAATCTGCTCGATGCACTGGATGGCACCGGCGAAGCGGGGCGGCAATGCTGCGACCATAGAAACAACGGCTGGCCCTAGGGTCGACGCTAAAAAATCGCTGTTTTCACCGCGCAACTGGAATTCAAGCCGCCAGCGCTGCGTCGAATCGTCTTCGCTGACGCAGTGAGTTTCGAGCGTGCCGACTTCAGTCATCGTGCTGATCAGTTGCACGCGCATGTCGCGCCGGGTGCTGCCGGCTGGCAGCGGGACGACGGTGGCGATCGGCGGCAGACGGACAAATTCCTCACCGCCCGGATCGGTAATCTCGCCAGCCTGATAGTCGGTATCGGCCGCCGACGAAGCCAGGTGAAAGCGTACGGGCTGGCCGAGGCGCAGGCTGAAAGTGCGCTCCGGCAGCGTGATCTCGTGACCTTCCGCGCAGCCGCGCGGCAGCAGGCAGATGCCGCGCTTTGCCTGGCCTTCGTCGTCGAGCAGCAGAAAATAGCTGCGCGCCGAGCCGCCACCGATCTGTCGCCCGTGCCCCTGGCGGACCAGCGCGTAGGCGACGGCGCCACGGGCCACCGCGGCATCGGGATTTGCGTTATGCAGGACGCGCGGTGCGGCGCCCCGCCAGTCACCCAGCGTGCTCTGCAAGCGCTCGGCGAGGGATTCGGCATGGAATACGCCGCCATTGAAAAGCAGCGTATCGGGGACCGGCAGGCGCTCCTCGTCGCCGTCGTCAGCGGCGAGTGCGTGCCGCGCCGCCTGGGCATGCCGCTTGAGAAAGGCGGCGACATGGCGGGTGATCGCCGGATCGGCCGGGTAGGGCAGGCCGAAGGCGACCAGCGCCGTGCGCCGCTGCTGGATCGGCGCATCCGGCGCGATGCGTGGGAAGAAGCCGTCGACAATCAATTGTTGCACTTCCTCGCGCCGCAATTCGACGCTTTGGGCGCCGCCGATCAGCCTGGCGCCGCCGCCGAGCAGCGTCAGTTGCACGCTTTCTGGTGCATCGGTGGCCAGCAGTTGCTCCTTGGCTGACCGGCAACGTGCGGTCAACTGGGAGAAACGTGCTGCGCTCAGTCGTCCATTGCCATTGAGCAGGCGCGATTCGACGAGATGGGCGAGGGCGAGATCCATGTTGTCGCCGCCGAGCATCAGGTGGTCGCCGACGGCGATCCGGGTCAGTTGCGGCTCGCCATCCGCCAGCGTCACCTGGAGCAGGGTCAGATCGGTGGTGCCGCCGCCGACATCGCAGACCATGAGCAGCCGGGTGCCGGCAAGGTCTTCGGCAAGCGTTGAGCGATGCTGGAACAGCCAGTCATAAACGGCCGCCTGCGGTTCCTCCAGCAGTTGCAGATTGTGCAAGCCGGCCTGCCGCGCGGCCTGCAGCGTCAGCGCCCGCGCCCCTTCGTCGAAGGAGGCGGGAACGGTCAGGATGACCTGCTGCTCGGCCAGTGGCGCCTCGGGAAAACGTTGCTGCCAGGCGGCGCGGACGTGGGCTAAATAGCTGGCGCTGGCATCGACCGGCGACACCTTGCTGACCGCGTCGTCAGCCCCCCACGGCAGGATGGGCGCCAGCCGGTCGACCGCGGCGTGCGACAGCCAGCTCTTGGCGCTGCTCACCAGTCGTCCGGGCACCTGGGCACCGAGGTCGAGTGCCAGGCGGCCGATCAGCGCCGGTTCGCCGCCCGCAGCCTGGGGCCAGGGGAGTTGCAGTTCGGCCGGCGGGATTTCCCCGGCGGCCGGATGGTAACGGACCGACGGTAGCAAGGGGCGTGCGGCCACCTGGCCGGGTGCGACCAGTTGCTCGATCTCGAGCAGCTCGATTTCCTGCCGACCCGGCGCCGCGTAGGCGACGGCGGTGTTGCTGGTGCCGAGATCGATGCCGACGATGTAGCGCTTGCTCATCGCCCTCAATCGGCGGCGCTGCCGCGCACGTCGAATTCGACTTTCCAGTGCGCCGCACCATCCGGCAGCACGGCTTCGAGTTCAAGCGTGCCCGCCTCGGTCACCCGCGCCTGCAGGCGGACCGGCACCACGTCGCCGGCGGCAGCGTTCCCGCTCGGCGGCAAGGTTGTCTCGATTTCGTCGAGTTCCTGCAATTCGTCCGCCTCCCAATCGTCGAGCAGCGTGCCGACCTGGTCCTGACGGCGAACCGAGGAGCCGAAGAAGCGGAAATGGACCGG
>Ga0073899_10006262_pt1 | contig 10298 bp, 9 predicted proteins | sample KloWWTmetaKNB5Ph_FD_88975 | JGI IMG/M metagenome (GOLD analysis project Ga0073899, IMG submission 88975) | Active sludge microbial communities from Klosterneuburg, Austria, studying microevolution and ecology of nitrifiers - Klosterneuburg... | ecosystem: Engineered > WWTP > Aerobic digester >...
CGCGGCGAAGTCGCCGAGGTCATCCTCAATAATCTGTACAAGCAGACGCAGTTGCAGGACACCTTCGGCATGAACATGGTGGCGCTGGTTGACGGTCAGCCGCGCCTGCTGAACCTGAAGCAGTTGCTCGAATGCTTCCTGTCGCATCGCCGCGAAGTGGTGACGCGGCGTACTGTATTTGAACTGCGCAAGGCGCGCGAACGCGGTCACATTCTCGAAGGTCTTGCCGTTGCGCTCTCCAACGTCGATGACATCATCACCCTGATCAAGGCGGCACCGACGCCGGCCGATGCCAAGCGCGGCCTGATGGAGCGCCAGTGGCGCAGTGCGATGGTCGAGGAAATGCTGGTGCGGGCGGCTTCCGACGCCTCGCGTCCGGATGGCCTGGCGCCCGAATTCGGTCTTTCCGAACAGGGTTACCGTCTATCCGACGCCCAGGCGCAAGCCATTCTTGAACTGCGTCTGCAACGCCTGACCGGCCTGGAACAGGACAAGATCGTCAGCGAGTACAAGGAGGTCATGGCCAAGATTCTCGACTTGCTCGATATCCTGGCTCGCCCGGAACGGATTACCGAAATCATCGTTGGTGAATTGACGGTTATTCGTGACCAGTTCGGCGATGAGCGTCGTTCCGAGATCGTTCTGCATACGCAGGAACTCGGTATCGAAGATTTCATCACACCGCAGGACATGGTGGTGACGCTCTCGCATGGCGGCTACATCAAGGCCCAGCCGCTGACCGATTACCGCGCCCAGCGTCGCGGCGGTCGCGGCAAGCAGGCGGCTGCGATCAAGGACGAGGATTTCGTCGATCAGCTGTTTGTTGCCAATACCCACGACTACATTCTGTGCTTCTCGAACCGCGGCCGTTGCTATTGGTTGAAGGTGTACGAAGCGCCGCAGGGCAGCCGCGCCAGCCGTGGCAAGCCGATCGTCAATCTCTTCCCGCTCGAAGAGGGCGAACGGATCAACGCCGTTCTGCCGGTCAAAGAATTTTCCGACGATCAATATATCTTCATGGCGACCGTCATGGGCACCGTCAAGAAGACGCCGCTCTCCGACTTCTCCAATCCGCGCAAGGCCGGCATCATCGCCGTGGCGCTGGATGAAGGCGATTACCTGATCGGCGTTGAGCTGACCAATGGCCAAAGCGACATCGTGCTCGTTTCGAATGCCGGCAAGGCGGTCTGGTTCGACGAAGAAGACGTTCGTCCGATGGGCCGTGGTGCGCGTGGTGTGCGCGGCATGCGTTTGCAGGAAGGTCAGTCGCTAATTTCCTTGCTGGTGGCCGAGAGCGATCAGCAGACGGTGCTGGTGGCGACTGAAAATGGCTACGGTAAACGCACCGTATTGGCCGATTTCCGCCATTCAGGTCGGGGTACGCAGGGTGTGCGCGCCATTGCCGCTGATCGCGAACGCAATGGTTCGGTGATCGGTGCCAAATTGGTTAACGATGAAGACGAGGTCATGCTGATTACCACCGGCGGCGTGCTGATTCGGACTCGCGTTGCCGAGATTCGCGGTATGGGCCGGGCGACGCAAGGTGTCACGCTGATTTCGCTTGATCAGGGCGAGAAACTGGCCGGGCTGGAAAAGATTGTCGAATCGGTTGGCGAGATTGATAGCGATGCTGAAGTTACTGGCGATGCAGCTGGTGAAGTTTCAGGCGAGGTGGCTGATAATCTGCCTGATGTAGCGGCTGGCGAGGCTGCCGGGGAGGAATGATGAGTCGGGTCTGGAATTTCAGCGCGGGTCCGGCGGCATTGCCGGAAGAGGTGCTACGTCAGGCGCAGGAGGAATTGCTCGACTGGCACGGCGCCGGTTGCAGCGTCATGGAAATGAGCCATCGCGGTAAGGAATTCACCAGCATCATCGAACAGGCCGAAGCCGATCTGCGCGAGTTGATGGGGATTCCGGCCGGCTACAAGGTGCTTTTCCTGCAGGGCGGCGCAACCCAGCAGTTCGCGCAGATTCCAATGAACCTGCTGGCCGGGCGTTCGGCCGATTACATCGTGACCGGTTCGTGGTCAAAGAAAGCGCTGCAGGAAGCGCAACGTGTTGGCAATGTGCGCTGCGCCGCAACGACGGAAAGCAGCAGCTTCAGCCATCTGCCGACGGCCGAGGAAATCAAGCTCGACCCGTTTGCGGCGTACTTGCATGTCTGTACCAACGAAACCATCCACGGCGTTGAAATTCCCGCCGAGCGGATTGCCGATACCGGCGTGCCGCTGGTCGCCGATATGTCATCGCACATTTTGTCGCGGCCGGTGCCGGTCGAGAAGTTCGGCCTGATCTACGCTGGGGCACAGAAAAATATTGGTCCTTCCGGGCTGACGCTGGTCATCCTGCGTCAGGACTTGTTGGGCATGGCGCCGCTGACCATCCCGAGCGTGATGGACTACGCGGTGATGGCCGAAAACGGCTCGATGTTAAATACGCCGCCGACCTTTGGCATCTATATCGCCGGCCTGGTTTTCCAATGGCTGAAGCGCCAAGGCGGCTTGCAAGGCATTGCTACGGTGAACGCCGAAAAAGCCCATATTTTGTATCGCTGCATTGATCAATCGGGTGGTTTTTATAGCAATCCGGTCGATATCGATTGCCGCTCGCGGATGAATATCCCCTTTACGCTGGCCAATCCGGCGCTCGATGCCGCTTTCCTGGCCGAGTCGAAAGCGGCCGGTCTGGTGTCGCTGAAAGGCCACAAGTCAGTCGGCGGCATGCGCGCCTCGATCTACAACGCCGTCTCGCTGGAAGGCGTCAAAGTACTGGTCGATTTCATGAACGATTTCGCCAAGCGCAACGGTTAAACAAGATGAGCGACGATCTGCAAAAGGCACTGGCTGGCGTTCGTACCGAAATTGACGGCATCGATGCCGAACTGCTGCGCCTGCTGAATCAGCGCGCCCGTTGTGCCCAGAAGGTCGGCGAGATCAAGGCCGAGCATGGCGAAGCCGGGCATATTTACCGCCCGGAGCGTGAAGCACAGGTTTTGCGTCGTCTGCAGGAGACGAATCCCGGCCCCTTGCCCGGTGAAAACATCACCTTCTTCTTCCGCGAGGTCATGTCGGCCTGTCTGGCGCTGGAAGAACCGCTCGGCATCGCCTATCTCGGGCCGCTCGGCTCGTTTACCGGCAGTGCGGCGACCAAGCATTTCGGCCATGCCGCGCACCTGCAGGCGCAATCATCCATCGACGATGTCTTCCGTGAAGTTGAATCCGGCCACGCCCATTACGCCGTGGTGCCGGTCGAAAACTCGACCGAAGGTGCGGTCGGCCGCTCGATGGACCTGCTGCTCGCCACGCCGCTGAAAATTTGCGGCGAGGTGGTGCTGCGCATTCACCAGAATTTGCTCTCCAATGAAACGGATCTGAGCAAAATTACCAAGGTCTATTCGCATGCTCAATCCCTGGCCCAGTGCCATGAGTGGCTGAACCACAATTTACCGGGCGTACCGCGCATTTCGGTGAGCAGCAATTCACTGGCCGCCCAGATGGTGGCTGAGGAAAGCGGCGTCGCCGCAATTGCCGGCGAGGCCGCGGCAGAGCGGTTTAATCTGCCCAAGCTGGCCACGAATATTGAAGATGAGCCGAACAACACGACGCGCTTCCTGGTCCTCGGCAAGCATGACGCCGGCCCATCCGGCCGTGACAAGACCTCGCTAATCATGTCGGCGCAGAACCGTACCGGGGCGCTGCATGAATTGCTGCTGCCGTTCTCGCACGCTGGTGTATCCCTTTCCCGCCTTGAGTCTCGCCCGGCCCGCCATGCGCTCTGGGAATATGTTTTTTACGTCGACATCGACGGTCATCGCGAAGACTCTGCCGTCAAGGCTGCGCTCAATGAACTGGCCAGCCGTGCCGCCTATCTGAAAATTCTCGGGTCTTACCCGGTTGCCGTTTATTGAGAAATGACCATGAGCCTTGCCGAACAAGCGCTATCCTACGTGCGCGCCATTTCACCCTACCAGCCGGGCAAGCCGATCACCGAACTGGCTCGTGAAATGGGCATTCCGGTCGATAGCATCGTCAAGCTTGCATCCAATGAAAATCCGCTGGGCGTCAGCCCGAAAGCGAAGAAGGCGGTTGAAGCCGCCCTCAATGGTGTCGAGCGTTACCCGGACCAGTTCGATCTGATCAAGGCGGTCGCCGAGCGTTCCGGCGTCAGCCAGAACCAGGTTGTGCTGGGCAATGGTTCGAATGATGTGCTTGATCTGGTCGCCCGTGTTTTCCTGGCGCCAGGCCGTTCGGCGGTTTTTGCCCAGCATGCCTTTGCGGTTTACCCGCTGGCTACTCTGTCCACAGGCGCCGAACTGATCGTGACGCCGGCCAAAAATTACGGTCACGATCTTGATGCGATGCTTGCGGCTATTCGGCCGGATACGCGCATTATCTGGATCGCCAATCCGAACAACCCGACCGGTAACTTCCTGCCTTACCCGGAAGTGCGCGCTTTCCTCGAAAAGGTGCCGAAGGATGTCGTCGTTGTCCTCGATGAGGCCTACAACGAATACCTGCCGCCGGAAGAGCGGGCCGATACGGCGGCGTGGATCAAGGATTTCCCGAACCTGGTTGTTTGCCGCACCTTCTCGAAAATTTTCGGCCTGGCCGGCCTGCGCATTGGCTATGCCCTGGCTGCGGCCGAGGTGGCTGATCTGATGAACCGTGTCCGGCAGCCGTTTAACGTCAATAACCTGGCGCTTGCTGGCGCCGTGGCGGCGCTGGACGATTACGACTTCATCGCCGCGAGCTATGAGCTTAACCGCCTGGGGATGGCACAGATCGTGGCCGGCCTGAGCCATCTTGGTCTTGAATACATTCCGTCATTCTGCAATTTCGTCACCTTCAAGGCCGGCGATGGCGCGGCGGTCAATCAAAAATTGCTGCAGCAAGGGGTTATCGTCCGGCCGATTGGCGGTTACGGTTTGCCTGAGTGGTTGCGCGTGACGATCGGTACCGAGCCGGAAAATGCGCGCTTCCTGGAGGCGCTGGAGAAAGCCCTCTAAATGTCCGCGAATGCGCCCGAGTTCGGCAAAGTCGTTGTTTTTGGCACCGGCCTGATCGGCGGTTCTTTCGCGCTTGCCCTCAAGGAAGCCGGTGCGGTGGAAGAGGTGGTCGGTTTCGGGCGGACACCATCGACCTTGCGGGTAGCGCAACAACTTGGCGTGATCGACCGGGCCGGCATCAATCCGACGCATGAAATCGAGGAAGCCGACATCGTCCTGGTTGCCACGCCGGTGGCCCAGATGCCGGAGATCTTTGCCCGGATTGAACCCTACCTCGGTCCGCATACCATCGTCACCGATGGCGGCTCCACCAAGGGTGATGTTGTTGCGGCGGCGCGGGCCGCCTTTGGCGACAGGGTCAGCCAGTTCGTGCCGGCCCACCCGATTGCCGGCGCCGAGAACAGTGGTCCCTCGGCGGCGCGCGGAGACCTTTATCAGGGCAAGAAGGTTGTCGTCACGCCCTTGCCGGAAAACAGCGATGACTCGTTGGACCGCATCAAGCGCGCCTGGTCACTGTGCGGTGCCGACATCTACGAACTGTCGCCGGATTTGCACGACCGCGTCTTCGCGGCCGTCAGCCATTTGCCGCATCTGCTTTCCTATGCGCTGGTGCATGATCTCGCCGTGCGTGAAGATGCCGATCTATTCTTTACCTTTGCCGCTTCCGGCTTTCGCGACTTCACCCGGATTGCGGCGAGCCATCCGGAAATGTGGCGGGATATTTGTCTGGCCAATCGTGGTGCGCTACTCAATGAGTTGGATATTTACCGCACACAGCTTGATGAAATCCGACGGGTACTTGCCCAAAGCGACGGGGAGCGCCTGGAAGAAATCTTTGGTATTGCCCGCAAGGCCCGCCGAGACTGGGCCGGGGAGGCTTGATGTCGCGTCTGTTACAAGCACTGTTGCTTGGGCTGACATTTTTCCTGCCGAGTTTTTCTGTCCTCGCCGAGGCGCCAGCGATCCTGCTGGCTGGCATGTATCAAGAACAAGTCGATGTTTCTCGCTATCTGGTCAGCGAAAAGCTCGATGGCGTCCGCGCAGTCTGGGATGGTCAAGTCCTCCGGTTTCGGGGTGGTAAAAATATCAACGCGCCGCGCTGGTTTCTGGCCGCATTGCCCAAACAATCCCTCGACGGTGAATTGTGGATCGGCCGTGGCAGCTTTGACCGCCTGTCTGGTATCGTCCGCCGTGAAACGCCAGTTGATGCCGAATGGCATGAAGTGCGCTACATGCTCTTCGAGCTACCCGGTGCGCCAGGTACGTTCAATGATCGGGCTGAACAGATACGCCAACTGGTGCGGCAGGTCAACGTGCCGTGGCTAAGTGAAATTGAGCAATTTCGCGTGGTTGACCGTAGCAGTCTGCAGAAACGCTTCGCAGAAATTGTTCGGGCGGGCGGTGAGGGTTTGATGCTGCATCGCGCCGATGCGCTTTATCAAATTGGCCGTAGCGACGTGCTGTTGAAAATGAAACCTTTGCAGGACGCCGAGGCTCTGGTCATCGGCCATCAAGCTGGTAAGGGAAAATATGCCGGCGCACTGGGTGCTTTGCGTCTGCGTACCCCCGAAGGACAAGTATTTTTGCTGGGGAGCGGATTCAGTGATACGCAGCGCAATAATCCGCCGGCTATTGGCACGACGGTGACCTATCGCTATCGTGATTTAACCAGCAAGGGCTTGCCACGGTTCGCCAGTTTTTTGCGAGTACGTGAGGAGTAAAGGGTAGGGCTGCCTGTTCTATGACTAAAGTCGGGATTCTGGAGTTTGCTGCGCTGCGATATAATCCCGTGGTTATTAGAAGGGGTATCGTTCGATGATTATCGTCACTGGCGCAGCAGGTTTTATTGGTAGCAACTTCGTTCTCGATTGGCTGGCTCAGTCAGACGAACCGGTTATCAACCTTGATGCCCTGACCTACGCAGGTAATCTCGAAAACCTTGCTTCGCTGCAAGGCGATTCGCGCCACATCTTCGTCAAAGGGGATATTGGTGACATTGATCTCGTCGCCAAGTTGCTGGCTGAGCATCAACCCCGTGCCGTGATCAATTTTGCCGCCGAAAGCCACGTCGACCGTAGCATTCACGGCCCCGAAGATTTCATCCAGACCAACATTGTTGGCACCTTTCACCTGCTCGAAGCTGTCCGTGCCTATTGGGGCCAGCTTGAAGGTACAGCAAAGACCGACTTCCGCTTGCTGCATGTTTCCACCGACGAAGTCTATGGCTCCCTGGCTAAAGATGATCCCGCCTTCGCTGAAACCAATCGCTACGAACCGAACAGCCCGTACTCGGCCAGCAAGGCCGCATCTGACCATCTCGTCCGCGCCTACCACCACACCTACGGCTTGCCGGTACTGACCACCAACTGCTCCAATAATTACGGCCCTTACCACTTCCCGGAAAAACTCATCCCGCTGGTGATGCTCAATGCGCTTGCCGGCAAGCCATTGCCGATCTACGGTGACGGCCAGCAAATTCGTGACTGGCTCTACGTCAAAGACCATTGCTCCGCCATCCGCCGCGTCCTCGAAGCGGGCAGGGTAGGGGAAACCTATAATGTTGGTGGCTGGAACGAAAAGCCCAATCTCGACGTTGTGCACACCCTCTGCGCCACTCTCGACGAGTTGCAACCGCGCGCCGACGGCAAGCCCTACAAAGAGCAGATTACCTACGTCAAGGATCGCCCCGGCCACGACCGGCGCTATGCCATCGACGCCAGCAAGATCGAGCGCGAACTCGGCTGGAAACCGGCTGAAACCTTCGAAAGCGGTATCCGCAAGACAGTGCAGTGGTATCTCGATAACCAAGGGTGGGTAGCGAATGTGACTAGCGGCGCGTACCGAGGCTGGCTTGAGACCAATTACGCCGATCGAAGCTGACATGCCCATTCTTTCCGTCTTTTTTTGGCATCATTGTGCGCATGTGGCACGACGATCATCCGCCGCCGCACGTCCATGTCGAATACCAAGGGTTTGCCGCACTGATTAGTATTGAGACGGGTGAGTTACTGAAAGGGTAATTGCCGCGCAAAGCCGCAGCGATTGTCAAGGAATGGTGCCTGCAGCATCAGGCTGAGTTGATGCAAAATTGGCAGAAGGCGCAAAGATTTGAACCACTTGAGCGAATTCAAGGAGCGGATCAAGATGATTAGCCTGTTGCGTATCGACTATCTTGGAAATAGCCAGTTTGCGGTCAGTTTCTCGGATGGTGCTCATGGAAGTTTCGATCTGAAAACCTATCTTTCCACTCGTCAGGGCTCTTTGCTCCTGCCGCTTCAAAACAAAAGCTACGTTAGCAGAGCCTTTGTCGAAGCGGGGGCACTCGCATGGCCCAATGGCCTGGAAATATCGCCCCAACGGATTTACGAATCGACTCAGATCGTCAGACGCGCCGCATGAAAATCCTCATCACTGGCAAAAACGGCCAGGTCGGCTTCGAGCTTCAGCGTGCGCTCGCCACCCTCGGTGAAGTCCATGCCGTCGATGTCGCCGATTGCGATCTGGCCGATGCGTCAGCCATTCGCCAACTCGTTCAGCGCATCCGGCCCAACGTGATCGTCAACCCCGCTGCCTACACGGCGGTGGATAAAGCTGAATCCGAACCAGAATTGGCTCACGCCATCAATGCCAAGGCACCCGGCATTTTCGGCGAAGAAGCGGCAAAACTAGGCGCCTGGGTCATTCACTACTCCACCGACTACGTTTTCGATGGCTGCAAACAAGGCGCTTACAACGAAGACGATGCAACCAACCCGCAAAGCGTCTATGGCCACAGCAAACGGGACGGTGAAATCGCCTTGCAAAACAGCGGTGCCAAACATTTGATTCTCCGCACCAGCTGGGTGGTCGGCGCGCACGATGCCAACTTTGCCAAAACCATGCTGCGTTTGGCAACCGATCGTGACAGTCTCAATGTCGTCGCAGACCAATATGGCGCCCCGACATCGGCTGCGCTGCTCGCAGACATCACCGCCCAACTCATCCGCCAGCAGCAGCGTGAAGGCAGCGAAAAATTTCCCTACGGTACCTATCATCTGGTAGCAGGGGGCGAAACCAATTGGTGTGACTATGCCCATTTCGTCATTGCCGAAGCCATCAAGACCGGCAAACCGATCAAGGCCTTGCCCGAAAACATCAAGCCCATCACCACGGCCGAATACCCGACCCCGGCCAGGCGGCCGGCCAATTCCCGGCTGGACACCACGCATTTCCGCCAAACCTTCGGCCTGGCGCTACCGCCTTGGCAAAATGGCCTTTACCACATTCTTCAGCAGATACTCTAAATAACCATGACCCAACGCAAAGGCATCATCCTCGCCGGCGGCTCAGGCACCCGTTTGCATCCCGCGACGCTCGCCATCAGCAAGCAACTACTGCCGATCTACGACAAGCCGATGATCTACTACCCGCTCAGCACCCTCATGCTGGCCGGTATCCGTGACATTCTGATCATCTCCACGCCGCAAGACACCCCACGCTTCGAACAACTACTTGGTGACGGTTCGCGCTGGGGTCTGAATCTCCAATACGCCATCCAGCCCAGCCCGGATGGCCTGGCCCAAGCCTTTATCATTGGCGAAAAATTCATCGGCAACGATCTCTCCGCTCTGGTGCTCGGTGACAACATCTTCTACGGCCACGAATTCCACAAGCTGCTGGCCAGCGCGGATGCCCGGCCGCAAGGCGCTAGCGTTTTTGCCTACCATGTTCACGACCCTGAGCGCTATGGTGTCGCCGAGTTTGACTCCGCAGGCAAAGTTCTAAGCCTCGAAGAAAAGCCCAAGCTGCCAAAATCCAACTATGCAGTAACCGGCCTGTACTTCTACGACAAGCAGGTGGTTGATCTGGCCAAAGAGCTGAAGCCCTCGCCGCGCGGTGAACTGGAAATCACCGATCTCAACCGTTTGTACCTTGAACAAGAAGAACTCAATGTTGAGATCATGGGCCGTGGTTATGCTTGGCTCGACACTGGTACGCATGAAAGCCTGCTCGAAGCGGGGCAGTTCATTGCCACCATCGAAAATCGCCAAGGGCTAAAAGTCGCCTGCCCGGAAGAAATTGCCTTCCGGCAGAGTTGGATCAATGCTGCTCAACTCGAAATACTTGCCCAGCCATTGGCCAAAAATGGGTATGGCCAATATCTGCTCAGTTTGTTGAAAGAAAAGGTTTTCTGATGTATGCAACACCAACAGTCATACCCGAAGTAATTATTCTTGAACCAAAGGTGTTTGGCGATGATCGTGGGTTTTTCTTTGAAAGCTTCAATGCCAAAGCCTTCGAACAGGCCTCCGGC
>Ga0073899_10006263_pt1 | contig 10297 bp, 5 predicted proteins | sample KloWWTmetaKNB5Ph_FD_88975 | JGI IMG/M metagenome (GOLD analysis project Ga0073899, IMG submission 88975) | Active sludge microbial communities from Klosterneuburg, Austria, studying microevolution and ecology of nitrifiers - Klosterneuburg... | ecosystem: Engineered > WWTP > Aerobic digester >...
CGCCGCCAGCAGCCGCGCGCGCGCCGGCGACGGTGTGGGGTCGATCGCGGCCGGCTCGATGGCCGCCGCCAGCGCCACGCTCAGCGCCCGCAGCCGCGCCCGCAACAGCGCGTGCTCGTCGGCCACGGCCCGCCGCCACGACACCACGCCGACGACGGCGAGGATCGCGAACAGCGGCACGGCGAACAGCGCCGTGGTGCGCACGTGGAAGCGCTGCCACGGCCGTAGCCGGCGCCCGGCGAGATCGAGCATCTGCCCGATCTACTACATCCGGCCCGCGATCACGCCTTCGCGAGCTCGAACAGCTGCTGCAGCTTCATCGCCAGCATCGGGTCGCCGGTGACGATGAGCTTGCCCTGGAAGTAGAGCTGCATGCCGGCGTTCGGGTCGCTCAGCATGGTCTTGAAGTCGTCGTGCGCGATCTGGATCGTGCACTGGGCGTTGCCGGAGTCGCCGCGGACGCAGGTCGGCGGATCGCTGGTCAGGTCGACGGTCCAGTCGCCGCCGCCCTCGCCGCTGATCTTGAACCCGTAGATGGCGTTCACCTCGCGGGCCTTGTCGCCGTGCTCCTTGAGGCCGTGGGGGATCGCGACGTCGAAGGTCTCGGTAGCGTTGGTGGGCATAGCAGCCATTGACGAATCCTCCGTGAGACTGAGCCTGGGGCCGCACCTGCGTGCCCCGATGGAAAGCGCGGTGTACCGCGGCGCGTCAGGAGGGTCAAGCCGACCGCGACGACGGGAAAGTGGAGGAAAGGTCCGGGTCGCGGCGGCCCTCCAAGGGCTCAGCGGCGGCGGCGGCGGCGACCCAGCAGCGCGGCGACGCCCAGCCCACCCAGCACCGACGCGCCCGGCCCGCCGCCGGTGCTGCAGCAGCCGCCGTCGTCCTCACCGGGCGGGCTCGGATCGCAGGCGTCGGCGTCGCCGGCCACCGTCGGGAACGGCGTGTTGGTGAGGCCGGTGACGACGAGGTTGTCGATGATCCAGCCCTCGCCGCTGACCGCCTGATCGGTGCCGATGCGGAAGCGCAGGCGGAACGTCTGGTTGGCCAGCTGGGTGCCGAAGTCGAGGACGAGGCGGTCGCGCCCCGGGTACGACGGGTTGGCCTCGCCGAACGCCATCCGATCGGCCAGCGGGTTGCCGCTGTCGCCGGTCAGCACGCCGTCGTAGGGCACGGTGGTCAGCGTCGAGGCGTCGCGCCAGGTGGCGCCGTCGTCGGTGCTGACCTCGATGACGCCGCCGTCGAAGTAGGTGCCGCTCGAGAACTCGAACTGGTAGCTGTGATCGAACGCGACCGTGACCGCGCCGCCGCCGGCCTTGAGCGGCGGCGAGATCAGCGCGGTGTCGGTGAGCGTGCCGAGATCGGCGCCGCGCCAGTGGCGATCGAGCGCGGTCGCGCCCTCGAGGTTCCAGGCGCGGTCGGCGTCGAGGCCGTCCTTGGTCCACGGCGAGGTCAGCGTGTCGAAGGCGTCCGTCGCCGACGCGGCGGCGACGTCGTCGGCGGCCAGCCGCACCGGCAGCACCACCTGGCGGGTGGTCACGCAGCCGCCGCTGGCGGCGATGGTCACGTCGACGGTCGCGGCCGCCGGGCCGGTCGCGGCGTCGAGCCGGACCTGGAAGGTCGCGGTGCCGCGGGCGTCGGGCGCCATCGCGCCGAGGTCGGCCGACGTCGCCAGCAGGGTCAGGCCCGGCGTCGTCGTCGCCGCCGTCACCGTCACGCCGGCCAGCGCGTCGGCGCCGACGTTGACCACCGGCACGGTGATCGTCGCGGTCTCGCCGACGTCGAGCGCGCCGTCGCTGTCGCAGTTCTTGACGTCGATCGCCAGCGTCACCGACTCGGGCGCCGCGTTGCCGCGCACGGTCGCGTCCTCGACCGCGCCGATGAAGTCCTGGGAGCCGCGCGGCGGCGACTCGGCGCACGAGCCGAGCCCGCGCCGGGCGAAGGCGGCCGCGAGCGTCGCGGCGTCGGCCGGGCTGACCGCGCGGGCCGCGGCCAGGATCGCGCTGCGGGTCTCGGTGAACGTCGCGTCGGGCGGCGCCATCAGCAGGCCGTCGACGATGTAGCGCTGCATCGTCTTGCGGGTCTCGGCGAAGCTGGCGCTGCCGCGCGCCTGCTGCAGCGCGACGTAGCCCTCCCACATCACCTGGGCCCAGATCTCGCCGGCGTTGTGGACCTCGGAGTTGGGCCCGCCGCCGCTGGTCGGGTGGCTGGTCGGCAGCGGCTCGCCCTCGGCGACCAGCCGGTAGCTGAACGCGTTCTTGGTGCCGTCGGTCGAGTACGGCGCGCGGCGCAGGCCGAAGTACGGATCGCCGCCGAACGCCGCGCCGCCGATCGCGTAGACGCCGCCGAGGTCGTCGCCGTCGCGGGCCAGCGTCAACAGCGCGATGAAGTCGCCCCAGCCCTCGCTCATCGCGCCGCACATCGCGGTGCCGCAGTCGCTGAGCCGGTGGTGGACGTAGTGGCCGAACTCGTGGGCCACCAGCGACGCGTCGACCGCGCCGTCGATCTCGGGCGCCAGCGTCCGGTGCATCGTCGCGGTGACCGCGCCGCTGGCCAGCGCGGCGCGCAGCGCGGCGCCGTCGGCGTTGCCGACCGACATCACCGGGATCGTGATCGGCGTCGTGACGTTGGCGTCGTCGGGCAGGCCCGGCGCCGCGCTGCCGGCGACGTTGTGGGCGATGATCACGCCGACGGCGCCCGCGGCCTGCGCGTTGGCCGCCTTGACCTTGCCGGTGCAGTTGCCGCGGTTGACCAGCGCGATCTGGCCGGTCACCGGGGTGGTGAGCGCCTCGCAGCCGTCGTCGGCCGAGGCCCCGCCGCCGTCCTGGCCAGCGACCACGGTCCCGGTCAGGTCGTAGGCGGGTGGGCCGTACGCGGTGGGCGCGCGGGTGGCCGGCGTCGCGCCGGTGGGCTGCACGGTCAGGCGGCGATCGTCGGGGCCGCTCCACAGGTAGACCTGCATCCGCGGCGCCATGCCGTCCTCGGGGGTCGACATGTTGGCGTTGTTGCGCGAGCCGCCGTTGGCGTCGTCCTGGTCCTCGGCGAGCAGCGCGTCGCCCTCGACGCCGCCGCGGCCGAAGTTCGAGGTCTGGCCGTTGCCGGCGGCCTCGGTGAAGCCGGCGTCGTACCAGTCGTCGTGCAGCCAGTTGATGCCGTAGAACAGCTGGGTGATCGCCGCGGCCTGCTGATCGGCCGAGGCCAGCGGAGCGCGGGTCACGTCGTAGGCGCGATCGAACGTGCCGGCCGCGGTGGTCGCGGCGCGGAAGTCGCCGGCGGTCAGGCCGCCGGGCGGGTTGAGGTCGGTGTACGCGTCGACGTTGTTGCCGACGGTCTCGGTGGCGCCGGCCGGCAGCCACGGATCGGCGGCGCCGCCGGCCGGGTGGTTGAGGCCGTCGACCGTCACCAGCGGCGCCGGGACGAACGCCGGGCGGCCTGCGCCGGGGGCGCCGGTCGGGTGCGGCGAGAAGTCGGCGGTGGGGCCGTCGAGCGGCCGGCGGTCGCCAGCGGTCTCGGCCCACACGCGGTAGGTGAACGCGTCGGCGGTCAGGTCGCGGCGCGCCAGCACGCGGCCGTCGCGGGCGGCGACCACGACGCGCTCGGCGGTGCTGGTGGTCGAGTCGGGCGCCGAGGTGAAGGCCTCGACCACCCACGCCGGCACCAGCGCGTCGCCGTCGCGGAACCAGCGGCGGCGCACCCGGGCCTCGTCGACGATGACGTCGCCCGCGCCGCCGGCGAAGCGCGCCTCGTCGGCGGTCGCGCCGGCCTTGGGCGCGACGGCGACGCCGGTGACCGCGGCCAGCGCGGCGCTGGCGTCGAGCCGCCAGCCGTTGCGATCGCGCGCCAGGTCGGCCGGCACCGGCACGCCGCTCGCCGCGAGCAGCGCCCCGTCGGGGCTCACCAGCACCCGCAGCTCGCTGCGATCGACCAGCACGCCGTCGACCGCCTGGCTCAAGCGCACCAGCGTGCCGCCGGCCAGCGGCAGGCTCGCCACCGGCGCCAGGGTCGCGACGCCGCGCGGCGCGCCCCAGGTCGGCGCCAGGCGCTGGACGTGAGCGGCCGCCGCCGCAGCCGGCGTCGCGACCGGCGCCACCACGCGATCGCCGACCCGCACCCGGGCCAGCGCGGGGTGCTCGGGCGGCGCGGTCACCAGCGGCGCCGGCGCGGTGGCCAGCGCGGGGTCACCGTCGGAGCACGCCGCCGCGGCCAGGAGGGCCGCGGTCGGCAGCGAGCGCAAGAACAGGCGAGGCATCATGGCAGGCACCTTACACGGGAAGGTCCCCAGCATCGCGTGCGGCGACGCACGGGGCAGATTCGGGTAATAACAGCTGATGGCACGCTGCGATCCGCACTCGTACGCCGACGACGCCCAGGCTCAGACCGCGCACCTCGACTGGGCCGCGACCGTCGACTTCACCACCCAGACCCTCGCCGCGACGGCGACGCTGACCTTCCGCGCGCCGGCCGGCGGCGCCCTCGACCTTGACACCCGCGATCTCACGATCACCGCGGCGGTCGATCAGGACCAGCGCCCGGTGCCGTTCGCGCTGGCCGCGCCCGATCCGATCCTGGGCGCGCGGCTGACGCTGACCCTGCCCGCCGACACCCGCGCGGTGACGCTGACCTACCGCACCGCGCCGACCGCGTCGGCGCTGCAGTGGCTGGCCCCGGCGCAGACCGCCGGCGGCGTGCACCCGTACCTGTTCAGCCAGTGCCAGGCCATCCACGCCCGCTCGCTGGTGCCGCTGCAGGACACGCCGCGGCTGCGCATCACCTACGCCGCCACGCTGACGGTGCCGCGGGCGTTGACCGTCGTGATGGCCGCCGCCCACCGCGGCCGCACCGTCGACGGCGACCACGCGGTCGAGGCGTGGCACATGCCGCAGCCGATCCCGCCGTACCTGCTGGCGTTCGCCGTCGGCGACCTCGCGTCGCGCGACCTGTCGCCGCGGTGCCGGGTGTGGGCCGAGCCCAGCGTCGTCGACGCCGCGGCCTGGGAGTTCGCCGAGGTCGAGCAGATGATCGGCGCCGCCGAGGCGTTGTTCGGCCCCTACGACTGGGAGCGCTTCGATCTGCTGACGATGCCGCCGTCGTTCCCGTACGGCGGGATGGAGAACCCGCGGCTGACGTTCCTGACCCCGACGTTGATCACCGGCGACCGCGCGCTGGTCAGCGTCGTCGCGCACGAGCTGGCGCACTCGTGGACCGGCAACCTGGTGACCAACGCCACCGCCGAGCACTTCTGGTTGAACGAGGGCTTCACGATGTACGCCGAGCGGCGCATCGTCGAGGCGCTCGAGGGCCCGGCGGTGGCGTCGTTGCACGCGGCGCTCGGCCGACGCGAGCTCGACGAGTCGATCGCGCGGTTCGCGGCGCGGCCCGAGCTGACCCGGCTGCGCACCCACCTCGACGGCGTCGATCCCGACGACGCGTACTCGCTGGTGCCCTACGAGAAGGGCTACTTCTTCCTGTGCGCGATCGAGGCGGCGGTCGGCCGGCCGGCGTTCGAGGCCTGGCTCAAGCGCTACCTCGCCGACTTCCGCTTCGGCGCGATCACCACCGACGACTTCTGCGCCCACCTCGAGGCGGCGCTGCCCGGCGCGCTGGCCGCGGTCGACGCGCCGGCCTGGCTCGACGGCGCCGGCATCCCGGCCAGCGCCCAGGCGCCGCGCTCGGAGCGCCTCGACGCGGTGCTGGCGCTGACCGGCGTGGCGCCGACCGCGGCGCAGGTCGCGGGGTGGACCGCCACCGAGTGGCAGCTGTACCTCGAGCTGGTGCCACGGCCGGCGTCGCCCGCGCTGTGCCGCGAGCTCGACGCGCGGTTCGCGCTGACCGCCGGCACCAACCACGACGTGCTGGTGTCATGGCTGACCTTGGCGCTGGGCGCCGGCGAGCTGGGCGTGGTCGATCGCGTCGAGCAGGTGCTGACGCGGCAGGGCCGGATGAAGTACCTGCGGCCGCTCTACACCGCCCTGGCCAAGGAGCCGCGCACCCGCGACCGCGCGCGCGCGGTGTTCGCGAAGGCCGGCGCCAGCTACCACCCGATCGCCCGGCAGATGGTCGAGGGCATCCTGCGCGACGCCGGGGCGTGATCGCTGCGCGGGGCTGCGCTACCATGGGCCGATGTCGGCACCGCCGGAGGGACGGCGCACGACCGCGGTGACCGCGTCGTTCGACGACGCGGGGGTCACCGCCGATCTGCCGGGCCCGCCCAGCCTGCCGCCGCGCTACGACCTCGGGCGCGAGCTGGGGCGCGGCGGGATGGCGACCGTCTACGCGGCGTTCGATCACCAGCTCGGGCGCGAGGTCGCGGTCAAGCACCTGCGCGGCGACGATCCGCGGCTGCGGTTGCGGTTCGCCCGCGAGGCGCGGCTGGTCGCGGCGCTGCGCCACGCCGGGATCGTGACCATCTACGACGTCGATCCCGACGGCGAGTACCTGATCATGGAGCTGGTCGACGGCGGCTCGGTGGCCGAGCGCCTGGCGGCGCGGCGGGTGACGCCCACCGACGCGCGGCGCTGGCTCGGCGCGCTGCTGGCGGCGCTGGCGGCGGCCCACGCCGCCGGGATCGTGCATCGCGACGTCAAGCCGTCGAACCTCCTGCTGACCGGCGGCGGTGAGCTCAAGCTGGCCGACTTCGGCGTCGCGACGATGGGCGATCCCACGATCACGGCGGAGCACGCGCGCGTCGGCACGCCGGCCTACATGGCGCCCGAGCAGCTGCGCGGCGACGGGCGGGCCCCCGCCGTCGACGTGTGGGCGGTCGGCGCCACGGCCTACGAGCTGTACACCGGCGTGCGCTTCGTCGACCGCGGCGCGGCGGGGCGCGACGTGGTCGCCGCCCTGCGCCGGGCCGGCGCCGACGCCACGCTGGCCGCGGTGATCGCGCGGGCGGTCGCCGACGAGCCATCGGCGCGCTTCGGCGACGCGGGCGCCATGGCGCAGGCGCTGGTGCCGCGCCCCCGCCGCGCCCGCCGCGCGGTCGCGATCGTCGCGGCGGCCGCCATGATCGGCGGCGGCGCCACGCTGGCGCTGCGCCCGCCCCGACGGTCGTCGCTGCCGGCCGCGGCCGCGCCGCCGCGGCTGGCCTTGCTCGGGTTCGACGACACGACCGGCGATCCCTCGCTCGACTACGCGCGCTACGGCCTGCCGCACATCCTGGCGGTCGAGCTGCAGCCGGTGCCCGGCCTGGCGACGATCGACTACCAGGAGCTGCGCCAGCACGTGGTCGGCACCGACGACGCGGCGTGGCGGCAGGCCGCGGCGGCGCGCGGCGCGACGGTGGTGGTCGACGGCGCTCTCGACGGCGAGGCCCCGCCGTGGCGGCTGGCGGTGCGGTTGCGGCGCGTCGACGGGCGCGAGCTCGCGCGCTGGGAGCGCCACGCGGCGGGGGCCGACGTGCCCCGCGTGCTGCGCGACCTGGCGCCCCAGCTCGCCAGCGCGGTCCTGGGACGCGCCGTCACGCTGGCGCCGCCCGCGCTGGTGCCAGCCGACGCCGAGGGCGCGCTGGCGCGCGGCATCGACGCGCTGGCCCGGACCGACCTGGAGACCGCCGAGCGCGCGCTGACGAGCGCGGTGGCCCTCGCGCCGGGCAACGCCGAGGCCGCGTACTTCCGCGCGGTCACGCTGTGGTGGCGCGGCGCCGCCGCCGACGTGGTCCGGGCGGCGGTCGCGGCGATCCCGCTCGACGAGCTGACGCCGGCGCGCCGCGACGCGATCACGGGCCTGACGCTGTTCGTCGACCACCGCTACGCCGAGGCCATCGCCTGGTTCGCCGCGGCGTTGACGCGCAGCCCCGACGATCGCGACCTGGCCTACGGCCTGTTCGAGGCGCGCTTCCACGGCGGCGATCCCGCGGGCGCGATCGACGCGTTCCGCGCGCTGCGGGCGCGCTTCCCGCGGTTCGGCCTGGGCGCGCTGCACGTCTTCGACTACGCGATGCTCCACGACGACGACGCGCTGGTGGCCTTCGCGCTCGACGTCGCCGAACCCGACGCGCGGGCGCTGTGGGCCATCGAGGTCGACCTGCGCCGCGGTCGCTACGAGGCGGCGGCGCAGGCGCTGCAAGCCGCGCTCGACCGCCCGCACCCGCCGCGCGACCTCGATCGCTACATGCGCCGGTGCCTGGCCCTGGCCCACGCCCTGGGCGGCCACGTCGCGTTCGCCCGCGCGCTGGTCGGCCCCCCCGAGGCGTGGCCGCTGGACTGGGCCCTGGCCTAGGCCACCGGCGACCCCGCGGCCATCGCCGCCGCCGAGGCGGCGTACCTCGGGCAGCGCGCGAGCAGCGCCCCGGGCCTCGCGCGGATGACGCTGGGGATGGAGGCGGCGATCCTCGCGCTGGCCGGCGACCGGCCGCCCGACCAGCTCCGGGCGGCCGCCGCGCGACTCGATGGCGACACGCCGGTCGAGCGCCGCGGCGACAGCTCACCGCGGCTCGTGCGCATGCTGCTGGCGGTGGCGCTCGCCGACGACGCCGCGCTCGCCGCCGAGGCCGACGGCGCCGATACGCCCGAGCTCCGCGCGGCGCTGGCCGGCGCGCTGGCCGAGCGCCGCGGCGACCTGACCGCGGCCGGCGCCGCGTGGGCCGCCGCCCGCGCGGTGACCATCGACGCGCGGCTGGCCATCCTCGAGGATCTGACCATCGCGCGGCTGGCGCGCGCCCGCGGCGATCGCCGCGGCGTCGCCGACGCGTGCGCGCGGGTGGTGCGTCCACCGCGCGCCGTCGAGGCCTGGGGCCCGGCCGCGCCGCGGTGCCGCGCGTGGCTGGCCGAGGCCGCGCCGTGACCGCCCCCGAGACCGAGGCGCTGGCGGGCGACGGCGGGGCGGTGATCCGCGGCTTCGCCGTCGAGGTGATCGATGGCGGGACGCGCGGCCGGCGCTGGGACGGCGGCACCGAGCGCTGCGCGATCGGCGCCGCGCCGACCAACGACCTGGTGATCGACGAGCCGACCGTGTCGCGGTTCCACTGCGAGCTGTGCGCGGACGACCGCGGCGTGACGGTGCGCGATCTCGACAGCAAGAACGGCACCTCGGTCGACGGCGTCAGCGTCGGCAGCGCCCGGGTGCGTGACGGCTCGGTGGTGCGGTGCGGGCGGGTCGCGCTGCGCGTGCTGCTCGGCGATCGCGCGGTCCACCGGCCGCGGTCCGAGCGGACGTCGTTCGGCGGGCTGCGCGGGGCCGCGCCGGCGATGCGCGCGGCGTTCGCGCTGCTCGAGCGCGCCGCCGCGAGCGACGTGACGGTCTTGCTCGAGGGCGAGACCGGCACCGGCAAGGACGGGGCCGCCCGCGCGCTGCACGCCGAAGGTCCGCGCCGGACCGGGCCGTTCGTGGTGGTCGACTGCGGCGCCATCTCGCCGACGTTGATCGAGAGCGAGCTGTTCGGCCACGAGCGCGGCGCGTTCACCGGCGCCGTCGACAGTCGCCGCGGCGTCTTCGAGGCCGCGCGCGGCGGCACGGTGTTCCTCGATGAGATCGGCGAGCTGCCGCTCGAGCTGCAACCGAAGCTGCTGCGGGCGCTCGAGGCGCGCGAGGTGCGCCGCCTCGGCGCGTCGGCGGCCGTGCCGATCGACGTCCGCGTGATCGCCGCGACCCACCGCGATCTGCGCGCCGAGATCAACGCTGGCAGCTTCCGCGCCGACCTCTACTACCGGCTCGCGGTGGTCCGGATCGAGCTGCCGCCGCTGCGGCAGCGGCTGGACGACCTGCCGCTCTTGATCGACGGGATCGTCGCCGACCTGGTCGCGGGCGGCCTGGCGCCCGCCATCGCCACCGCGCTGCGCGCGCCGCCGTTCGCGAGTGAGCTGGCAACCGCCGCCTGGCCGGGGAACGTCCGCGAGCTGCGCAACCACCTCGCGATGTGCGGCGTGCTCGGCGCCGCGACCCTGCCGACCGCCGACGCCGGCCGGCGCCCCGCCGCGCTGGCGGTGGACCTCACGGTGCCGCTCAAGGAGGCCCGCCAGCGGCTGCTCGACGACTTCGAGCAGCGCTACCTCGAGGCCTTGCTCGAGCGCCACGACGGCAACGTCTCGGCGGCCGCGCGCCAGGCCGGGCTCAGCCGGGTCTCGCTCTACGCGCTCCTGCGCAAGGCCGGCCTGCGCTGATCACGCCGCCGCGCCGCCGCCGTCGCCGTCGTCGGGGTACAGGCGCGCCGCGCAGGTCGGGCAGATGCCGTGGGTGAACTCGGCGTCGGAGTGACGCGCGACGTAGCGCTCGACCGAGGTCCAGGCGCCGGCGTCGTCGCGGATCTGCTTGCAGGAGGCGCAGATCGACAGCAGGCCGCGCAGCGTCCGCACCTCGGCCAGCG
>Ga0073899_10006264_pt1 | contig 10297 bp, 8 predicted proteins | sample KloWWTmetaKNB5Ph_FD_88975 | JGI IMG/M metagenome (GOLD analysis project Ga0073899, IMG submission 88975) | Active sludge microbial communities from Klosterneuburg, Austria, studying microevolution and ecology of nitrifiers - Klosterneuburg... | ecosystem: Engineered > WWTP > Aerobic digester >...
ATCAACCCCACCGGCCGCTTCGTCGTGGGCGGCCCGCAGGGCGACTGCGGCCTGACCGGCCGCAAGATCATCGTCGACACCTACGGCGGCGCCTGCCCGCACGGCGGTGGCGCCTTCAGCGGCAAGGACCCGAGCAAGGTGGACCGCTCTGCCGCCTATGCAGCGCGTTATGTGGCCAAGAACATCGTCGCCGCCGGCCTGGCCCGCCAGTGCCAGATCCAGGTCGCTTACGCCATTGGCGTGGCCAAGCCCATGAACGTCACCGTGTACACCGAAGGCACGGGCGTGATGAGTGACGAGAAACTGGCCGCGCTGGTGCAGGAGCACTTCGACCTGCGCCCCAAGGGCATCGTGCAGATGCTTGACCTGCTGCGCCCGATCTACGAAAAGACTGCCGCCTACGGCCACTTCGGCCGCGAAGAACCCGAGTTCAGCTGGGAACGCACCGACAAAGCTGCTGCGCTGCGCGCTGCAGCCGGGCTGTAAGCCCGCCGCGCATCGCGCGGTTTGGCCTTGCGTGGGCTGCGCTCATATCGCGCCAGCGATGTGAGCGCAGACCAAGGTGCCGACAAAGCTGCTGCGCTGCGCGGTGGCGGCCGGCTTGACACTGCCCGGTCTGCAGCGTCAGCACTGCGGGCTTCCAGACGGGGCCACCGGCCCAGGGTCACCGGCGCCGCCGGTGGGCTCTACTGCGAGAAGACATTGCACTGCGCCGTCTTGCCCATGGGCTTGCAGACGCCTTCACAAGTGGCACGGGCGGCTTCGTATTCCTTCATCTCTTCGCGGCAGCGCTCGCCCAGGGCCTTGAGCTTGGCGCCGACCTGGCTGCCGCCAAAGGCCCGGCAGGCGCGCGTGACGCGCACGTCTCCACGTTCAGACGCCTCGTCCACCAGGTCGTCAAGTACCGACTTGGAGTTCTCGATTCTGGCCGCCTCGGCCTTCATGAGCTTGTACTTGCCCAGCCAGTGTTTGCCTTGCGAACGCGAGTAGTCACCGTGCCCGGCGCAGTGTTTGTCCATGGCCTGGCCGTACCAATCCAGGCGCGACTCCATCTTTTCGTAGGCATTGACGTAGTGCGTGGCGAGTGTGGCGGGGTCGCGCAGCCGTGGCTCGCAATCGCGACGGAAGGCCGTGGCCTTGATGGACAAGAAGGCGGCGTTGAGCCTGGCCATGTACTCGGTGGCCTGGTCGTAGCTCAGGTCACCGCGTTTGCTGAGCTTGTCGGGAGCGCCCGGGTGCCCAATGCCATAACTCTGCAGCGCCTGGGCCAGGCCTTCGCGGCATTTCGCCGTCACCGGGTCGTTGGCATCGGCTTGTGGCCGGGGTGGCGGCGGGTTGGGAGGCGGCGGCGCCGCAGCCCATGTGGCGGTGGCGCACAGCACCAGGCAGCCGGTGGCAAACACGTGGCGAATAGACAGCATCGGGGGTCTCCTGGGACGTTGGCAACAAGGGCAGGCAAGCGCTCAGCGCAACACCATCTCCACACGCCGGTTCTTGGCGCGGCCTGCGTCACTGGTGTTGTTGGACAAGGGCGCATACGGCCCCACGCCTTCGCTGCCCAGGCGTTCACGCTTGACGGCGTGTTGTTTGATCAATGCGTCCACAACGGCCGCGGCGCGCGCACGTGACAAGCCCATGTTGCTGTCCACGCTGCCCTGCATGTCGGTGTGGCCCACGATGTAGACGTTGTTGGCCGGGTTGGCCGCCAGCCACTTGGCCATCTCCACCAGAGTGGGTGCGCTTTCGGGCTTGAGCACCGACTTGCCGCTGTCGAAATACAGCCCGTAGAACACGGCCTTGCCTTCGTCGGCAATGCTCCTGGCAATCTGCTCGGCGCTCACCACCACGCTTTGCTGCATGGCCGCCACGCGAACCATCTTGTGGCTGACGGCCGCGCAATCGGTGGCATTGCCACCGCCACATCCTGAAATGCCCCAGAACTCGCCATCAGGCCGGCTGATGCGGAAGTGCAGGCGCGCACCACCTTCTTCCACAAAGAGCACGTCGCCCTTGGCCTGCTTGATGGCGTTTTCAAAGTTGCGCTGCACTTCCAGCTTGCCTGGCAAGCGGCCCGAGGCGTCCTTGGACAAGGGTCCGTGGGTGTACCAGTACTCGCCCTCCACCTTGAAGCGGATCACCGGGCTGCGCGGATTGGACAGGTCACTGCGCCGCGCCAGTTCAAGTTCGGTGAATCGCGAGCGTTCGCAGCTGTCCAAGGTCTCCCCGGGGAAGCGGCTGAACACCGGGTTGGCTTCACATTTGGGGTTGTCCTTCGCGGCGGAGGCCGCAGCCGAGAACAAGAACAACGCTGACAGCGTCAGCGCGTGCAACAGCGTGCGCATGGTGTTTCCTCTTTCGGGTCTGACGCGGGAGGACCAGGACTGGACCTATTTGCCGGTGGCGGCTCGTTCCTGCGCCGCAGCGGCTGGTTTGCTCTGGCCCGCAGGCGGCTTCTTGTCACATGCCGCGCAACCGCCCAGGCCGATGCCGGTGGCGGCGTCGGTACCCTGGGTGGGCTTGGCGGGTTTGGTCGGCGGCGCCTTGCCGTCCAGCACGATGATGCCGGCGGCTTCGGCCTTGCCGGTGGGCTTGGCCGCAGCGGGTTTGGCGGCGGGCGCCGCAGGCTCGGCAGCAGCGGCCGGCAAAGCCAGCAGCGAACCTGCCAGCACAAGCACCAGCAGCCACAGGCCGGGCACGCTGGCACTGTGCTGGCCAAGGGAGTTCAGGGCTGGGGTGTGGAATCGGGTCTGCATGGCCATGGCATGGGTCCTGGGCTGGTGTTGAACGACGGTGGCGATATGGGTGCACGCACCCCGGTGCTACGGCGGCTCCCCACGCAGCCTGCGCAGGTTGGCGTAGACGGTGGGCATCAGTTGTTCGACACGCACCAGGTGGGCCTGGATGGTGGCCACGGCGGTGGCGTTGACGCGGTCGGCCGGCATCACCACACCCTGCCTGGCCGCCATCACCACCGTGTAGCTGGTGGTCAGGGCCAGCGGGCCCAACGCGAAGTCCAGGCCGCTGAGTGCGTGTTTGTCGAGCACGGCCTTGATGGCTGGCACCTTTTCCAGCCGCGCGGCCGAGCCCTGCAGTGTGGTGTCGCTCCAAGGCTGGCTGCGCATGGCGGAAGCTTCCTGGGGATGCTGCTTCATCCAGGTGGCCACGTCCTGCAGCGCAGCGGCACAGGCTTCAAGGCGTTGCAGCGTGAGCCCATAGGCCAGTACGGCGCGGGTGTTGGCATCCAGTTGAGCGTGGGCTGGTTGGGCGCCACCCAGTGCCACCGCCAGGCCAGCGGCCAGAGCCCAGCGTCGCAGCAGGGCACGTCGGTCCAGAGTCATGGTGTGTCCTCGCCGGCGGTGGTGGCTTCGGGGTCTTTCATCAGACTGAGCAGCACAGCGCCGAACTCGGCGCAGGCCGCCACCTGGTCGGGGTTGATGCGGGCGCTGGGCCAGCGCAGCGTCAGGCCGTGGGCGTCCCACAGCAGCGCCACTTCCCAGCGGTGGGCGCGTTGCAGCCAGTCGCGGGCATTGGGGCCCACACGTTGCAGCAGTTCGGGCCGGCTGCCAAAGGCGCGGAAGCAGGTGGCAAATTCACCGGGCGGCAGCGGCAGGTGGTGCACTTGACCTGGCGCCTGGCCCCACACCAGATCCTGCGCCCTGGCGCTGCCATAGGCCATGCGGGCATAGGTCTGCAGCGCCAGGCCGGCGGCCTTGTCCACCAGCGCCGCCATCAGGCCGCTGCCAGGCGCGCCGGGATCGGGCACAGCACCCTGGGCGCTGCCTTGCAGGTTCATCAACAGAAGGGCACCACCGCCCGCCGCCGAGGTGCCCGCCGCCGGGGCCGTCCAGCGCGTAAAGCTGCGCTGGCCTTCACCGTGGTGGCGGTCACCGATGATGTCTTGCTGGGCCAGCATGCGCGCTTCCAGGACCCAGTCCACACCGTGCGTCTGGCCGCTGTAGCGGTGCGTGGTTTCGTCCACCACGCTGCCATCGCTGCTGCGCGCCGGGGCCTCGGGTTCAGCGTATTGCAGGCCCCGTTTGGCGGCTTCCTGGGCGTTGTGCCGGGCCTGCGCGGCGCGGCGCTTTTGTGCGCCACCGCGCGCCAGCAGGCCGATCACCGCCAGCCCCAGCAGCAGCGGCCAGAACTGGCCGAACAGGGTTTGCAGGGACAGCGGCACTTCCATGGCGTGGTGCCACTCGCGGCGGCTACTTTGGCGCCTTGACCGGGCTGCCGGCCGCGCCGGGTTTGCGCGGCGCCTCGCTCACGCCTTCCCACTTCATCAGCGGCGCCGAGCCACAGGCCGCGTTCACAAAGCGGCCCGAGTAGCTGGCCACCATCACCACGGCCATGCCTTCCATTTGCGCCTCGATGCGCGTCTTGCCGCTGAACTGCTTGCTGCCGTTGAGCACCACCTCGCCCGTGCCCTTGGCGCGCTCGGCGTCCTTGCGGCAGTCCAGTGTGTAGTTCAGCTTGCTGGCCCCGCTGGTCTGCTGGGTGGACTGGCACCGCCAGCCGTCTTCTTGCAATGCCGACGCAGGGGCGCCGTCCCTGGCGGCCAGTTCCGGGGTGAAACAGAGCTTTTCCGAGTGCCGCTGGTTCACGCCCATCGGTGATATCTGCACCTGGCTGTCGATCTGCCACAAACCCGGCGTGCGGGGCGTCAGTTGCTGCGCAATTGCCGGCACGGACCACAGCACCACGGCTGCAGTCACCACGGCCCGGACACGCCAGATGCTCGGTGGGATGTTCATGACCGAAAGACTATGAGTGCAGCAGGGGCTTGGCTTGAATGCAGATCAAACCGGCTGCAGTGGTGACCCAGGGGTTTACCCGCCAAGCCGTCGCGATCGGGCCGGGCCTATGCTGAATCCCGTGAGTTCCTTGCCCACAACGCCCCACGGCGCGGCGCCAGCCCGTTGTGCCCACTGCGGAAAGCCACTGAGCACGTTGCTGCGCCAGCAACGGGCCACGCACTGCCGGGCCGCACCCTGCCTGGCGAGCGCGGACCAGGCGCGCGCAGCGCAGCGTCGGGCACAACTGGCAGCGCAGGCTGGCGCGGCAGCGGCGCACCTGCACCTGGCCGGCCAGGCGCCGGCTCGTGTGGTGTTTCTTCAACCCTGGTCAGCGGTGCAGCTGCCGGTGACGCCAACGCAACGCAGCAGCCACCTGGCGCACCTGCAGGCGGTGGTGGCCGACGGCATCGTCATCGACCGCAGCCGCCTGGCGGCCTTCACCGCCGTGCCGGGCCTGCCGCAGGCCGACCGCCTGTGTGCCCATTGCCAGGGCCACTGCTGCCAGCACGGGCTGGGCTGGCACGCCTTCATGGATCTGCGCTCGCTGCAGCGCTGGGTTGACACCCAATGCGGCGCCACGCTGGCCGACGCGGTGGCGCACTTCATGGCGCAGGTGCCCGCCGAACATGCCGACGGCGGCTGTCTGTACCAAGGCGCATCGGGCTGTGTGCTGCCGCGAGATCAACGCGCCGACATCTGCAATGGCTTCGCCTGCCCCCCGCTGCAAGCCGTGCAGCAGGCCACGCTGCAAGACCCGCAGGCCACCGTGGTGGCGCTCACCGTGCACGCCGGCCAGGCCGAGCGTGTGGTGTTGATCAGCGCCAGCGCCACCCTGCCGCTGAGCCTGCTGCCACCCGCCAGCGACGAGCCCGCGCCCTGAGACCGTGCCAAGGTGCCAGCTGCGCTGGCCTGCAAACGGCCTCAGACAGCGGCCAGCCGCGCGGCCAGTGTCAGCAGCGTGCGGTGCACCGGGTGGCGTTGCAGAAAGCCGTCGCGGTAGGCCTCGGGCACCTCGGCCTTGGCGCGTTGCTGCAGGTCGGCCGCGCACTGCGTTGCCAGTGCATTCGCCGCGCCAACTGGCGCCACGGCCTGCAGCGCCTGCAGCAGGTTCAGGCGCACCTCGTCGGCATGGCTGTCATTGGGTTGGTAGGCGGCCAGCAGTCCTTGCGCGCGCTCGGCCAGGCGCAGGGGGCCGGTGGCGTCGGGCAGGCGGCCTTGTTGCCACAGCAGCGCTCCGCTGGCGGCTGCGCGCGCAGTGGCCGCGGCCACCACGCCGTAGTGGCCCATGGCCAGGGCCTGCGCAGCCAGTTCCTGCGCCAGCGGGTAGGCCTCGTCGGGCTCCAGCAGCGCACAACGCTCCAGTTCCAGCGCCTGCCACAGCGCCGCACCACGTCCGCTGCGCGACACCCGCTGGCCAGCGGCCCGCAGCGCCGCCAGCGCCTGGGCCGGGCCATCGGCGCCGGGCAGGCTGTAGCGCGCCAACCGCGCTTCATGCAAGTGGCGCACGGCCGCCAGCCAGCCCGGCGCCTTGTCGCTGGCCTGGGCCGACAGGCGCAGCGCCTGTGTGGCGCGTGCCCACTGGCCCAGTTGCACCCAGCACAGCGCGCGGTGGTTGTGCACCACGCCCAGCCAGGCCGGGCTGTGCTGCGCCAGGTGGGCCTCGGCACGGTCACACCATTGCAGTGCCTGGCCGTGTTGGCCCAGTTCGGTCAGCACCAGGGCCATGGCAGGCAGGGTGTTGACGGCCGGACCGTCCAGCTGGTCATGCAGGCCGCGCAGGCGTTCGGCCTGGCGCAGTTGTTCAAGCGCGTGCTGCAGCAGGCCCGAGCGGCGCAGACTCAGCGCCAGGTTGCTGCTGACGACCACGGCCTGCGCGGCATAACCAATCTCGGTGGCCAGGGCAATGGCCCGCCGGTGCTGGGCCTGCGCGGCTTCGTGCTGGCCGCAGTTGTCCAGCACCATGCCGTAGGTGCCCAGGAACTCGGACCGCGCCCGTGGGCTGCCGGCCTGCAGCATGCCGTCTCGGGCCTGCTGTATGGCCGCCAGCGCGGCTTCGTCCTGGGCTTGCAGTGACAGCGCCAGCGCCTGCAGGTGCCAGGCATCGGCGCACAGCAAGGTGTCGGCTTGCGCCTGCGCCAGGGGCAGCAACGCCTGCGCGGCTTGCAGCGCCTGCGCCAGCTCGCCCCGGTTGAGCGCAAACCAGCCACGCTGCTGCAATGCGCGGCCCCGCTGCGCCGGGCTGCGGGCCAGCGCGTCCAGGCGGTCGCACAGGTCCCAGCCGATGGGGTGGCGGTCCACATCGATGCGCGCTTCCAGCAGGGCGTGCACGGTCTCGAACGCCGCGTCGGGGTTGCCCAGGTCTTCTTCGATGCGCGACACCTCCAGCAAGAAGGCCACCTGCTCGCGCCCGCGCAGCGCCAGGCGGGCTGCGTCTGCGGCCGCGCGCAGGGCCGGCAGCGCCCGCAGCGGCTGGCCGGCGGCCACCCAGTGGCGGCCGACACGTGCGGGTTCGCCGTGGTGCGCTTCCAGCCACTGCGCCACCTGCGCATGGGTGTGCTCGGCCACCGTGGGCGGCACGCTGCCCTGCACGGCGTCGGCCACCAGGTCGTGCGCAAAGGCGTCACCGCGCATGACCTGCGCGGTATCCAGTTCAGCAATGGAATCGGCCAGCGCCATGGCCGGCACCTGCAGCACGTGTTCGGCCAACGCCACGCAGAAGTCCACGCCTGCGATGGCCGCCACACGCGCCACAGCCAAAGCGCCTGGCGACAGTTGCAGCACCCGCCGCTCGATGAGCCGGCCCACCGACTGCGGGCGCGGCATGAGTTGCGCGTCGGCCAGTTGCGCCAGCTTGCGTTCGACCCAGGCCTGCTTGATGGTCTCCAGCACGAAGAGCGGGTTGCCGCCGGTGCGCCGCAGCAGGCCGGGTGCCAGCGCGGCGCCGTCGATGCCGGGCAGGCCCAGGGAGTCCACCAGCGCAGCCAGGCCGGCCAGGTCCAGCGGGTGCAGCGGCAGCGGCCGCAGCACGGCCTGGTCGCTGAGCGCGTCCACAAACACACGCAGCGGCGTGCCAGCTTCGGCCGGGCGGTAGGCCAAGGCCCAGCGCAGCGTGGCGCGGGGCTGCGCGCCGCTGGCGTGGGGGTCGTCCGCGGCCAGCGTGAGCAGCATGTCCAGGCTGGCTTCGTCGGCAAAGTGCAGGTCGTCCACGAGCAGGCCCTCGAGCCCGGGCTGCGCCGCCAGCAGTTCGGCCACGGCGCGCTGCAAGGCCTGGCGCTGGCCGCTGCCGACAGGCCCCGGGCCACCGGGCGCGGTCAGGCTCATGGCCTCGTTGCCCGCCAGCTCAGGCACGACACGCGCCACCGCGCGGCGCGTGCCGGCCTCCAGCGCCAACATGGCCGTTTGCGTGGCTTCCTGCGGCCGGCCCACCACCGTGCGCAGCAGGCGCGCCAGGGTAGCAAAGGGCACGCCAGCGTCGCCGGGCCGCGCCGCCACGTGGGCCACGCCGGGCCGGGTGGCGGCAAACTCCTGCAGCAGACGGCTCTTGCCGGTGCCGGCTTCGGCATTCACGGCCACCACCTGCGCGGCCGCCCATCCTTGCGCCAGCACGGCCAGCTCGGCGCTGCGGCCCACCATGCGCGGCGGGCGCAGCACGCTGGCGGGCACGGCATCGGCCAGCGAAGGCGGCGGTGCCGCCACGCTGCTGCGTTCAATGCTGGCCAAGAGCGCCAGGGTCTCGGCCGACGGCCTGGCGCCGACCTCGTGCTTGAGCAGTTGCTCGCAGGCGTCAAAGGCCAGGATGGCCGCAGCCCGGTCACCGGCCAGGTAGTGCAGCCGCATGAGACGACGGTGTGCCTCCTCGGCCAAAGGCTGCAGCGCCAGCAGCTCGCGGGCGTGGGCCAGCGCGTCGGGCCAGTCACGCGCGCGTTCGGCCATGTCGGCCAGGTCGGCCAGGGTCTGGCGTGTGCGTGCGCTGCGGCGTGCGCGCTGCTGGGCGAGCCAGGTGTCGAACTCGGGGCCCAGGTCCAGCGTGTGCGGCTCCAGCACGCCGTGGGCGTCGCCCAGGTCATGCGCCACGCCCTCGGCCAGCGCCAGCAGGCTGGTGCCGGTGATGAGGTCTGCGCCTGCGTGCTTGCGCAGTTGAAAGAGCCGCTGGCGCAAGGTATTGCGCGCCGCCTCGGGCGTGCTGGCGGGCCACATCAACTCGGCCAGGCGTGTGCGTGGTGTGGGGCCTTCCAGCACCAGCCAGGTCAGCAGGGCGGCGTCGCGCAGCGCCAGCGGCAGCACCGTGCCGTCGGCACGGCACAGGCGGGGCGCGCTGGCCAGTTGCAGGTGCATGGCGTGAGTATGGGTGGGCGGCAAAGGACACCGTGGCCGGCGCCTTGGCCCCGGTGCGCTGGCTGGCACCGGGCTGTACGGGTGCTCAGCCGTTCTTCAATTCACACCATCATGCCGCCAACGGCAGCGCGCGCCGCGCACGGCGCACCAGCAGCACCAGGCCCGCCACCCACAAAACGGCGGTGCCGGGCTCGGGCACGGCCACCACGGTGCCTTGCAGGTGCAGGGTCAGGTCCGCCAGCGCCAGGTCGGGGCCGCTGCCGTTGGTGCTCAGGCCATGCAGCACCACCACGCTGTCAAAGCTGCCCACCAGGCCGCTGTCAAAGCTCACCGTCAAACCGCCCAGCGTGCCACCAGCGCCCAGGCCGGCAAAGCTGTCGAAGCCGCTGAGCGTGAAGGCGTCACCCGCCTGCACGCCGGACAAGTCCCACAGCCCGGCCAGTGCGTCGGCCGTGCCCACGGCCGCGTTGCCCACCAGCAGCGCGGCACTGAAGCTGCCTGCACCCCGGGCCACGTTGCCGAAGTTGTGCGTGTAGGTGGTGCCGCCTCCGGCCAGGTTGCCGCTGCCACCGGCCTGGGCCAGGGCCACCTGCGCCAGGTGGTTGACCTGGGCGTGCAGGGCGATGCCGGCGCCGCCTTGCAGCAGGTCCGCCAGTTCGGGGTTCTGGCTCGTGAAGGCCAGCATGGCGGTGTCGCTGAAGACACCGGCGCTGCCGGTGTCCAGCTGCACCTGCAGCGCGCTGGCGTTGGTGCCGCCCGCGCCCAGGCCGTCCACCGTGCCTGCGGCCGTGAAGGGCGCGCCGCCGCCAGAGAATTGGGCCCGCAGCGTGTCCGACAAGTCCCCGCTGGCCGCGTTGCTGACCGAGACCCCGCGTGCGGCCACGGTGTCGCCCACACGCACGATGCCGAAGTCCAGCACGGGTGTGTTGACCTGCGCCACGGCCGGTGCGTACACGCGCCCGGCCAGCGTCACCGAGGCGGTACCCAGGGCTTCGTCCGGTGCCAGCGTGGTGCCAGCACCGCTGGACACCAGGGCCACCTGCGCCAGCGCCGTGCCCCCGGCGCCAAAGCTGCCGGCGGTGGTGGTGGCCAGGCTCACGCTCAGGGCGTTGCTGCTGGCGTTGGGCGCGAGGCCGCTGATGCTGCCTGCGGCCGTGAAGGCGGCCGAG
>Ga0073899_10006265_pt1 | contig 10296 bp, 9 predicted proteins | sample KloWWTmetaKNB5Ph_FD_88975 | JGI IMG/M metagenome (GOLD analysis project Ga0073899, IMG submission 88975) | Active sludge microbial communities from Klosterneuburg, Austria, studying microevolution and ecology of nitrifiers - Klosterneuburg... | ecosystem: Engineered > WWTP > Aerobic digester >...
ACAAGAAGGAGTCTGGCGTTGATGTGAAACTCAACGCTGTTGACCACAACACCTTCCAAGAGAGCCTCACGACCTACCTGCAGGGTTCGCCCGACGACGTGTTCACCTGGTTTGCCGGCTACCGCATGGCCCAGTTGGCCGAGCAGGGTCTGATCAGCGACATCAGCGACGTGTGGCCAATCGACGGTCTCGGTGACTCGTTCAAGCAGGCCTCGACTTCAGGTGGCAAGCAGTACTTCGTGCCAGTGAGCTACTACCCCTGGGCTGTCTTCTACCGGAAGTCGGTCTTCGAGAAGAACGGCTGGACTGCGCCTGAGTCGTACGACGACCTCAAGTCGCTTATGGGCGACATGAAGGGCAAGAACATGGCGCCGTTCGCTTTCGGCGACAAAGACGGTTGGCCGGCAATGGGCACCTTCGACATCTTGAACATGCGCATCAACGGCTTCGACTTCCACATGAAGTTGATGGCAGGCGAAGAGCGCTGGGACAGCGACGGGGTCAAGGCCGTCTTCTCGACGTGGCGCGACCTGCTGCCCTTCCACCAGGCAGACCCGCTGGGTCGCACCTGGCAAGAGGCCGCAACCTCGATGGCCAAGGGTGAGAGCGGGATGTACCTGCTGGGCACCTTCGTTGCTGACGCAATTCCGGATGTCATCGACGACCTGGACTTCTTCACGTTCCCTGCTCTTGACGACACCATCGGTAATGGCGCACTCGATGCACCAATCGACGGCTTCTGCTTGGCAAGCGGTGGCGCGGGCCAGGACGCGGGCAAGGAAATGCTGAAGTGGCTGGGCACTGCCGCTGCTGCTGACGCTGCGAACTCCAAGGCCGATGCGCCCATGATCGCCGCCAACGCCGGCGCGAGCACGGACAGCTACTCGGCTCTTCAGAAGAAGTCGGCTGAGGTCGTTGGTGCGGCAGAGAACATCGCCCAGTTCCTCGACCGCGACACCGACTCCAACTTCGCCAGCACCGTGATGATCCCCTCGATTCAGGCCTTCTTGAAGAAGCCAGACGACATCGACGGTCTCGTCGCAAGCATCCAGCAGCAGAAAGAGTCCATCTTCTAAGCTGCCGGGCAGCTTGCCTGCCCATTGATCTGGAGGACCATGATGGCCGCCGTTGAGAGCACGCCGAAAGCAAGAAACTCGACGGCGGCCCCCTCCAAACGCCCACGCTTCAAGGCACGAGAGCGTCTGTTGCTCGCCGCCATGGTGGGCGTGCCGTTCCTGCTTGTTCTTTGGTTGGTGTGGCTGCCCGCGCTGGGGTCGGTTGCGCTGTCGTTTGGCAAGTGGAACGGCATCGGCGAGGTCAGCAACATCGAGTGGGTGGGCTGGCGAAATTACCAAGACATCGTTTCGATCTATCCGCCGTTTTGGCCCGCCGTACGCAACAACCTCATTTGGTTGCTCTTTCTCTTTGTCTTGCCGACGGTCTTAGGCGTGCTGCTCGCGGTCATCCTGGACCGCGAGATGATGTGGAGCCGCTTCTATCAAACGGCTTTCTACCTGCCAGTGGTCCTCTCTTTGGCGTTGGTCGGATTCATCTGGCAACTCTTCTACTCGCGTGATCAAGGTCTGATCAACGACATCTTCCACGGGCAAGTGGACTGGTACGGCGATCCGAACGTGAACATTTGGGCGGTACTCGTCGCCACGGCCTGGCGGCATACCGGCTACGTGATGCTGTTGTATTTGGCAGGCCTCAAAGGTGTTGACCCGTCACTGCGTGAGGCGGCGGCAGTCGACGGTGCCACTGAGGTCAGGACCTTCTTCAGCGTGGTCTTCCCAGTGATGCGCCCGATCAACTTGATCGTGTTGGTGATCGTGGTCATCGAGTCGCTGCGAGCCTTCGACTTGGTCTGGGTGATCAACAAGGGTCGCAATGGCCTGGAGTTGATCGCCGCGCTCGTGAGCCAGAACGTGGTGGGCGAAGGCACGCGCTACGGGTTCGGCTCCGCGCTGGCCGTCATCATGATGGTGATCTCCTCTGTGTTCATCGTGATGTATCTGCGCATCGTGTTTAAGGAGGACCGGGCATGAGCGACACCGCAACCGTGGCCGAGCCGCGCAAGCATTCGGGGTCGGCGATGAGCAAGCCTCGCGGGGCCGTCGCGACGATTGCGATGCTCGTGCTTTCGCTGGTGTGGTTGTTTCCGCTGATCTGGGCGGCGATCAACTCTTTCCGTGATTACAACTACACGCAGCGCAACGGCTATCTGTCGTTTGGTGGCTGGACGTTCGACAACTACGCCGAAGCCTGGCAGCGCGGAAACTTTGGCAAGTACTTCGTCAACTCTCTCTACATCACGGTGCCCGCCGTCATCTTGACGCTGTTCTTGGCATCGCTCGTGGCTTTCGTGCTCGCCAGGTTCAGTTTCAAGTTCAACTTGGCCCTGCTCGGCTTCTTCCTAGCCGCCAACTTGTTGCCTCCCCAAGCGCTCCTCATCCCGGTGTTTCGGATGTTCAGAGAGATTCCGCTGCCTGCGTTCATGAGTGACTCGGGCTCGATGCTGAGCAGCTATTGGGCACTGATCTTGGTCAACACTGCCTTCCAACTGGGCTTTTGCACCTTCGTCTTGAGCAACTACATGAAGACGATTCCCCACGAGATCTACGAGTCGGCAGAACTCGACGGTTGCGGCATCTGGCGCCAGTACTGGCAGATGACGATGCCGCTGGTGCGCCCGGCACTAGCTGCCCTGGCAACCCTTGAGGTCACCTGGATCTACAACGAGTTCTTCTGGGCGACGGTGCTGATCCAAGACTTCGACAAACTCCCGATGACCAGTGCGTTGAACAATCTGCGTGGGCAGTTCTTCACAGACACCAACTTGGTGGCCGCTGGAGCGATCTTGGTGGCGTTGCCGGTGCTTATCGTCTTCTTCGTGCTGCAAAAGCAGTTCGTTGCCGGCCTCACCTTGGGGTCAACCAAGGGCTAAGGCGAGCACTCGCTCACTCTGGCAGCGGGCGCGAGACGATGTCTGCGGCATCGTGATCGGGCACACCCAGCATCCGAAGCAACTCATAGACGACCTGGTCGGTGACAACCGCATCGTCGGCGTCAGGGTCGTTGAGCACGGTTTGGCCGAGGTTGATCGCGGCGCCACCGACGATCAAGAAGCCAATGCGCGCATCGGAAATGGTGAACCGGCCGCTGGCCATCCCGGCCTCGATGTCGCGCAACGCACGCGGGGCTAGTCCACGTGAACTGTTGGCTACCGCGGCGCCGTTTGCCAAGAGCACCCGGCTCAAGTCGGGAGCGAGTCGGTGGAGGCGTCCGGTGAGGCGGAAACTTCGCGCGAACACCTCTGCTGGGTCGGTGAGTTCTTTGGACCAGTTGTCGAGGAGGTCGCCGTACGCATCGAGCGCGTCGTCGATGGCCGCCTGAAACAACTCTTCCTTAGATGAGAAGTGGTTGTAGAAGGAGCCCATGCCGACATCGGCGAGTTCGGTGATTTCCAAAACGGGGACCTGGGTGCGCTGCTCGGAGAGCAACTGTTGGGCGGCTCCGATGAGAGCGGCCCTGGTGCGAGCCCGTCGTCGGGCGCCACGTGCCTGTTGTTCGACAGCCATCTGAGCCCTTTCTGATCGAGTTTCTGCAATTTTGACGCATTCTACTTGACTGACGATATCGTCAAGTATGAGTATGGCGTCAACAAAGGAGGCTCGTGTGTCAACTCATTCCGATCTGCACAGCGAACGCGGGGCCCTGGCTGGAGAGCACCCAGGGCGGGCAACTAACCCAGTCATCAAGGTCATTGATCTCGCCTGGCTGGAGTTCGACCGCCCTGATCTAGATCGCACCGAACAGTTTGCGCACGCCTTTGGGCTGAGCACCGTGCTGCGCACCCAAGACGAACTGCACTTGCGTGGAGCGTTGCCCTCAGCGCCGTGTCTGCGAATCCGTCGCGCTCCTCGGTCAGCCTTCACGGGGCTCGCATTCCAAGCCGCTTCCGCGGCCGACGTACGTCGCCTCGCCGAGGCCACCGGTCAGCCGGTGATGCCGTTGGTAGAGAGCCTGGGCGGCATGGCTGTGAATCTTGTGGATCCAGCCGGAAACCGCGTGCAGGTCGTGGCCGACGTACTCCAATCGCCGGCGCTGCCCACCCAAGTGCCGATGATTCACAACAGTGGCGACCAGTTCCCCAGGACCAACGGCACCCAGCGGCCGCCACGTGTCCCTGCTGTGGTCGAGCGGCTTGGCCATGTGGTGCTGCAAACCACCAACTACAGGCGCCTTCTTGACTGGTATCTGCAGCACTTCGGGCTCATTGTGAGTGACTTCAAGTTCCTGCCCGGGCAGCGCGACCGAGGCCCGACGATGAGTTTCATCAGGTGTGATCAGGGCTCGGTGCCGAGCGACCACCACACCTTGGCGATGATGCTGGGGCCGACGGATCGCTATGTGCATTCGGCCTACCAAGTCAGCGACCTCGACGCGCTAGCCGCCGGTGGCGAACACCTCTTGGAGCAGGGCTATTACAGGTCGTGGGGGATCGGCCGACACATCGAGGGCAGCCAAATCTTCGACTATTGGCGCGACCCTGACGGCATCTTGCTTGAGCACTACACCGATGGTGATCGCTTCGATGCCAGCCTGGAAACGGGGTGGTCTGAGATGACCACCTCTGGTCTGGCGCAGTGGGGTCCGCCGGCAACGGCCGACTTCTTGGGCATCGCACCCAACCGCCCCGAGCACCGCCGCGAACTCCTCGCGATGCTCACCACCTTCCGCCGCAACAACGAATTCGACCTCCGTGCCTTGCGCGGGCTCATGGAAGCAGGACGCTCATGACCACCACCATTTACCGAACCGCCGATGGCTGGTTCGTTCAGACCCCAGCCGGCGCGGCTCGGGTGGAGACGGCTGCAACCACGACGGCCGAACTCCTTGCTGATCGAGCAGCCCTCACGGCGCTGTCAAAAGGGGTAGTACCTCTGGGCGACCTTGACCTGGTCTCGCCGGTCACGACGCCGTGTCGAGTGGTGGCACAGATGACGAACTATCGCTCTCACGTCATCGACACCGGCATGGACCCCAAGACGATCCCGCTGACCTTCTTTCGCAAGGCATCGGGGTCTGTGTGCGGACCCACCGATGAGATCGTGCGCCCGGCCCATGTTGGCCTGCTCGACTACGAAGTTGAGGTCGGTCTCGTCATCGGGAAGTCGATGCCAGTGGGCTCAGAGATCACCGAGGCGAACGTCTTTGAGTACGTCGCCGGGCTTGTGGTCACCAACGACATCAGCGCCCGCGACGTACAACTGCCAAAGACGCAGTTCTATGAAGCAAAGTCTTATCCGACCTTCACCCCCGTGGGGCCGGCGCTCGTGCTGCTCGATGAGGCCGAATGGCGGCGCTTTGGGGAGTTGAACCTGCACCTGGAGGTCAATGGCGAGGAGCGCCAGCACGCCAATGTTGGCGAGGACATGATCTTCGGGCCGGCCGCTGCACTGGCCGGCCTGTCGGCTTTCCAGCGACTCGAGCCAGGCGATGTTGTGCTCACCGGCACTCCGGTCGGCACTGCCTTGTCAGCCCCGGGCGGGGTCGTTGGCGTGATCGCAAACCTGTTGCCACCAGCGGTGAAGTGGCGGATGTTCTTTGCGGGGCAGGCCCGCAACCCGAAGTACCTTCACGACGGTGACGTGATCACTGCCCACGTGTCGACTCCCGATGGTCAGATCGATCTGGGCACCCAGCGCAATGTGGTGCGTTACCAGCGATGAGCGCTCCTGTCGTTGTGATTGGCGGTGGACCCACCGGGGTGAGCGCAGCCACCTTGCTGGGCCGCAGCGGGGTTGAGGTGCTGTTGCTCGACCGATGGGCTGAGGTTTATCCCCAACCTCGAGCTGTGCACCTTGATGCCGAGGTGATGCGGATCTTGTCGCGGGTTGGGATAGCCGAGGAGTTCGTGGCCGTGTCACGCCCGTGCCTGGGATTGCGACTTCAAGAAGCCGACGGTCGAGTGCTCGCGGTCTTTGAGCGACCCCCCGACCTCGATCGCGACGGACACCCGGCAGCCAACATGTTCGACCAGCCGGTGTTGGAGGGGCTGTTACGCGCCAATCTGGCCAGCGTGCCTCAGGTGCAACTGCGCACTCGCGTCGAGGTCACCAACGTTGCCCAAGTTGATGACGAGGGCGTGATTGTGGAGTTCACCGACCTCGACACAGGGGAACGTGAGTCGGTGCGCGCGTCGTACGTCTTGGGGTGCGATGGCGCTAACAGCGTCGTACGTCGATGTATCGGGGCGAGCATGCTCGACTTGCACTTTGAGCAGCGCTGGCTGGTGATCGACATCGACTCAGACGCCGACCTCGACCAGTGGGACGGGGTCCACCAGGTGTGCGACTCCCGGCGTGCGGCGACGTACATGAGGGTCGGTCAGCGTAGGTATCGCTGGGAGTTTCAACTGCTCGACGGCGAGGAGCCGGCCACGACCCTTGAGGAGCTGTGGCCGCTGCTCACGCCGTGGACTTCAGGGGTTTCTCCGGCAGATCTGGAGGTGGTGCGGATTGCGACGTACACCTTCAAGGCGCGTATCGCCGATCGCTGGCGTGACCGCAGGGTGTTCCTGCTCGGCGATGCCGCTCACCTGACGCCGCCGTTTGTGGGGCAGGGGCTGTGTGCGGGTCTGCGTGACAGCGCGAATCTGGCGTGGAAGATCGCTGGAGTACTTCGGGGAGACCTGCAGGAGAGTGCACTGGACTCTTACGAAATCGAGCGCAGGCCGCATGCTCGGGCGATGATCACCTTGGCCATGTTCATTGGGTCAGCCATGACTCGTGGCGGGCGTGTCGGAGCACTGGCCCGCCGCTCGCTTCTGCCTTTGTTGGATTGGCTCCCAGGTGGTGCCGGCAATGTGATCAAGAGCCAGACCCCGCGGCTGACCTCAAGCGTGCTTGCGCCGCGGCGAGGGCCTCGTGGACTGGTGGGCACTCTCTGCCCCAACGCGGTCGTGGACGGTGAGGCCAGGTTCGACGCGCTTGCTGGCTACGGGTGGGCACTTGTCACGACCGAGGCTGGGCGTAGCTTCGACGAGACGCTCGTCGTTGTTGAGGCCCAGAGTCAGCTAGGTCGTTGGTTGTCGACGGCTGGCGTGACCTCGGCACTAGTGCGACCCGATGGGACTGTTGCTTGCACTGGCACCGCTGCCGAGGTGACTAGCTGGCTGCAACTAGCTGGTTAGGCGAAGGAGCAAGCGCAGCGATCCATCTGTGAGGGCCATGAGGGTGGCGATCGTGAGCATCACGCGCGCGTGCACGAAGCGTTCGCGGTCGAGCACCTGCGAGGGCAACGGGAACAGGGTCTGGGCCAGTTGGCGTGAGCGCCACAGGTCGTAGCCAAAGGCCTGCACGCCATCGTGGGCTTGGGCGAACCTGTTGGAAGACAGGGTGGTTTCTGGCACCACATTGACCACGACAAGTGCTTCGTGATGCACGCCTTCGAGCACCGAAATGCTGTTGGGAGCCAGGGCGTCGAGGAGATCAAGGATCTCGCCTCGGTCGGCGAAGTACGCCGTCGAGCGGCTGCGAAGTACCAACCCTGCACCCATCACTCGCAGGTAGTGATCGCGATTAAAGTCGGTGTCCAAAATGACCCGCACTAGGCGTTTGTGGTCCTCGACAAGGTGTGGGTCGATCATGCAACTAAGCACCTGATCGAGCCCGTCGATCGCGCCGCAGCCGACCTGGCCAACACCGTGCTCGAGTACGTCGCGGTGGCCACCGGGAGCTAGCCCGAGCCGGACGTACGACTGGATCATCATCTCGGCATCACCGGTGAAGGTGCCCCGAGTCAGGTCGTCCTGATCGACGCCAAGGCGGTAAGCCAAAGCAGATCCAGGCGCGCCGCCTGGGACCTGGGGGCCTAACTCGGCCTCGTTGAGATCCGGGTCGTGACGCCCATCGATGCACCGGGTTTTGGCGCTCGGGTCGACGTGAACGTAGAAGTTGTTGAGGTCGCTGAAGTCGACGCTGACACCATTTGCCGACACCTGCCCCGGCCAACCAGATGAGTTGGGGCCGACCGGGTCAGCCAAGGTGCCCAGGTTCACGATGCGAGGGGGAACCTTCGTGATGCGCCGAGTCATCGCGGGCTCACCCCTACATCTGCGAGGTGGTGGGCCAGGTCGTGGAGGGCATAAACGCCCAGCGTGTAGACCGTGAATTCGCTGCCGTTGGAGCGAAGTCCCTCGCGCTCCCACTGGGAGTCCAGTACGTCGTCGTAGCCTCCAGCCAGGGCCTCGGCTGCCCCCGGAATCTCGCTGGCGACCACTCCTGGGTCGGCGTTGGCGTAGTCACTTTCGATGGCAGTTGCGTCTTGGTCCCAGTTGGCAAACGTGGGTCGGTCCTGGGTGAGCATCAAGGCGAGTCGTTGGGCAAAGAGCAGGCAGACGTCGCGGACGTGTGCGGCGTACTCAGTGGGAGACCAGGTGCCCGGGTCGGGTCGACGAGTGGCGTCATCTTCGTTGAGCCGCGCGGGCCAAGGTCGGGTGTAGGCGCGGACCAACCCCGCAATGTCGCCTTTGGTCACCTTCGTCGGGTCATAGCCACAGTCCGGGCAGGCCTGGGTGAGCGCCCACGTCCAGTCTTTGGTGTCGGGGGAGATGGTCATGGGTAGAAACCTAGACCGAGTTGGGATTGAGGATGAGCAGGATTGTTCATGCTGAGTGGTCGCGCCCCTGAATGATCACCGCAGTCCCTTGCCCTGTTACTTGTGTCCTCGTGTCTCGTGGGCGGGCCGAATCTCATAGAGCCCACCCCCAACGATCAGTCAGCAACTCCCATGAAGCGCTGAATGGCGAGTAGCTCAGCCTGGTCGTCATAATCTTGAGCTAGCCGCTCGGCGTCGGCCTGGGCTGCTTCGATCAGCGTCTCGCGATAGGTGCGCAGCAACGCGTATCGCACAGCGTCAGTTCGGCTCCCGTGCCTGTCAGCGAGTTCTTGGAGTGCGATTTCCATCGCGCCGTCTGTGCGGACATGGAGCGTGCTCATGCTCGTGAATGTAACTCGATCTTCAGTACGGCTGGAGGGACACACTTCGGTCAAGTACGGGACAACCTCGGCAACTGGGGCGGTTGCTGCCGTGGCTCAGAAGAGGTGAAGGCGGTATCTACACGTATTGACCCGGCCCAATCAACACGTGTAGCTTTCCGGCAATCTTCTAGGGAGGTACTGAGGTGTCACAACGATTTCTCCTTGCGGTAGTGCTGGTGACGAGCCTCATGTGGCCGTCGCCTTCACAAGCGGCTGGTCGCGTGTCCCCATCGGATCACCCTGATTACACCGTCGTACACCCGGTAGAAACTGAAGACATTCATGTCGACAACCCTGGAATGGGCTGGGAACTCATCGACAATGCCATCCCAGGTCACGACATCTATTCGACGAAGAAGCATCGCGACCCGAACGCGCCTGTGGGCTCGGAGCCCGATCAGACATACGACAAGTTTGGTAATGCCTACATCTTGTCCACATGGGCAGAGTTGGAGCCTCAGCCCGGTGTCTATGACTGGTCGCTGGTCGATCGGGCGATCGACCACTGGTCCGCCCTAGGCAAGCGAATTCAATTCCGGATCGCCACCGATCCACACGTCATCATCGGCTACAAGCATCCTGATGCTGATCGGCATGAGGTCTACAACCGGGGAGCGCCCGATTGGCTCACTGACCCCGAGGGTGAGTACGCCGTCCCAACCACGCCGAAGTGTCACGACGCTGCGTCAGTGCTCCCAGACTGCGCTCCGCCTCGGCCGTGGACCCCGGATCAGGGGGGACTTGATCCCAGCCAATACAAGCGGATCTACTACGTGCCCGACTATGAGAACGCGACGTACCAGTCTCGGCTGCGCTCCTTCCTGGAGGCGTTTGGTGCTCACTATGACAGCGACCGACGCCTAGAAACTGTGGACTTGATGGGCTATGGCGAATGGGGTGAGTGGCACAGCGGGCACGACTTCTCGTCCATCGAGGCGCGCCAGCAGTTCTTGCGCAATGTGGTGAGGTGGTGGTCGCTTGCTTTCCCGCACAAGGTGTTGGGCCTCTCGGCGTCACCGGAGTACCGCTCAGATGTCCTCCCAGACGTACGCAACCCGGCCACCTATGAAGAGTTCAAAGCATGGAGCGCGTTCGACTTCGCACTGCTCAACACCAAGAACGTCGGATTCCGGCGTGACGGCTTTACGGGATGCGTCGCTCAAAACGACAGCGAATTGATGCGTGAAGCATGGAGCGACCCGCGTCGTCTACCGATCAGTGCTGAGTTCTGTGGCGGCTATCCCAAAGT
>Ga0073899_10006270_pt1 | contig 10288 bp, 6 predicted proteins | sample KloWWTmetaKNB5Ph_FD_88975 | JGI IMG/M metagenome (GOLD analysis project Ga0073899, IMG submission 88975) | Active sludge microbial communities from Klosterneuburg, Austria, studying microevolution and ecology of nitrifiers - Klosterneuburg... | ecosystem: Engineered > WWTP > Aerobic digester >...
ACGTGGTTGGCGCTGGTATGCGGCGGCGGCATTGGTGTTGTTGGCTACATATGGGGTGTTGACGACCTACTCCCGCGGCCTCTATCTGACAGTTGTTATCACGGCTTTGTGCATGGCTGCACTCGCATACAAGTACCATCTCAAGGCGCCGGGTGCAACAACGTGGCATCGCCGAGCGATGACGTGGCTGCTGATTGCATTGGTCGTGGAAATCATGGGAGTCTGGACAGGGGGTGTAGTCATGTCCGATCGCTTGGTGCAGTCAAATGCCGATCTTTATCAGCGTATGGCTCACTGGAAGCGTGGCGTGAACCTGCTTCAAACGCCTGCTCAATGGACATTTGGGCTGGGCGCCGGGCGTCTGCCCGCCCATTACAGCGCGCAGACCGCCGAAGGTGCTTTGCCAGGAAGGGTGCGCTGGGTGCGCAAGGATGATGGTCATGTTGAGGCCTGGTTGTTTGGCCCTGCACGTCATGGAACAAAAGGGGAGTGGGGGGTGGCGCAGCGGGTAGCATTGGCGCCTGGTGGTGGGTATACGGTTCGTATACGCGCGCATCTCGATGCACCGGTGTGGTTGAAGGTGCAGCTGTGTGAGCAGCACCTGCTGTACACGGCCGACTGCCAGCTGCGCACGCGGCAGGTGGGTGCAGGATCCAAGCCGGCTGGTGGCTGGTTTGAACTGCCGTTGCTGGGCCCGGCATTTGCATCAGACGGCATGCTGTCTGCATTGAGGGATGGCGTATTTACCATCAAAGTTCTGCAGCCGCATGGGCTTGTTCGGATTTCAGAAGTGCAGCTTCTGGATCCTGAGGGCAGGCAGTTGCTGAAAAATTCGAATTTTGCCCGGGGACCTCACAACTGGAGCACCATTGCGTACAGCAACTTCCTGCCTTGGCACATGGACAATTTGCCCCTGGAGCTGCTGATTGAGCGGGGTTTGCTTGGCTTGATGATGTTGGGAACTGTTGTCGTATCCGCGCTGGTGTTGGTTTTGCGACAGGCGCGCTCGGGTAGCCCGCTGGCTTTGGTGGTGGGTGGCGCCATCATGGCCGTGACTGTCGCAGGGGCAGTGATAAGCGTCACGGAAATCCCACGGGTCTCTCTTGTGGTGTTGTTGTTGCTTGTCGTATCATTTTGTATCTGCGACAATGGGAGCACTGATGGAGGTTCTCATGCGTTGGCGGCAGCAGCCTGAGCGTGGGGTGTCAACTGAACGCGGCGGAAGATTTTGCATTGCATTCCTCTCGCAGTTCGCATCGTTAGAAGTGCATTTATTTTCGATAAGCTGTTTTTTTGATGGCTTGAAATAGTGGGGGTGGAGGTGGTCAAGATATTTAATCATTACTTCCGGCAAAGAGTTATTTTGCAGGCCATGGTGTATGTGATCTTGATCATGGGTACGCTGGTAGCTGCAATGGCTTGGCAGGCTGGGGGGGATCTGTTTAATGGTGAGACGATTTCATCGGGTGTTATTCGGGGTGGGTTGATAGCTGTTGGAATACTCGGAGTCAATCATGCGCTTGGTATTTATGATTGGACTTCCAATCTGACTGTGGGCCAGGTGCTGGCGCGCGTAGTACTGTCATTTTTGTTTTCCATGGCGATAGCTGGTGCGATTTTAATATTGTTGCCACTTAACCCGCCTTATCATAGTGAGCAAGTGCTTTTGGCGTTGTTGCTTATGGTGAGTGTCATGCTAATCATGCGTTTACTGGGTAGCGATCTGTTGCCGGCCTCGTACAAGCGCCGGCGTGTGTTGATATATGGGACTGGGTCCAGGGCATATATTGCCGGGAGATCTCTTGTTGACAATGATCCAAGCATTGAACTGGTAGGCTATTTCCGTGGCCCGCAAGAAAAAGAGCCGGTGGCTGCTGGCTTGAATGTAGTGTCGGATGGAAAAAACCTGACCGAGGTTGTGAGTCAACACCGCGTGAATGAGATCGTGGTGGCAGTCAACGAGCGGCGTGGGGGGAGCATGCCACTGCGGGAGTTGCTCGATTGCAAGCTTCATGGCATACAAGTGATTGATTTGGCGACTCATTTTGAGCAGTTGTTGGGGCAGATCCACCTTGAAGCGGTGTCGGCTGGGTGGTTGATTTTTGGGGATGGGTTCAAGCAAGGGTTTTTGCGCTCTGCAATAAAGCGGATTTTTGACATTGTTGGATCAGGCGTTTTGTTGCTGCTTGCTGCACCTCTGATGCTCTTGACTGCCTTGGCAATAGTTGTTGAAAGCGGGATGCCTATTTTTTATCGCCAGGAGCGTGTGGGACTCAATGGCAGGAATTTCAATGTCATCAAATTTCGCAGCATGCGCCAGGATGCTGAAAAAGACGGAACGCCTCGTTGGGCGGGCGCTGGCGATGCGCGTGTGACACGTGTTGGCAGGTTTATCCGCAAGACACGAATAGATGAGCTACCGCAGCTGCTGTGCGTGCTCAAGGGTGACATGAGTCTGGTGGGTCCGAGGCCGGAGCGTCCCTACTTTGTCGAACGATTGACGCAGGATATTCCATACTATGCGTTGCGGCATGGGATAAAGCCTGGGTTAACTGGTTGGGCGCAGGTGCGTTACCATTACGGTGCATCGGTCAAGGATGCTGAGCAAAAACTGCAATATGACCTGTACTACGTGAAGAACAACTCGTGGTTTCTGGATATTATTGTTTTGTTTGAAACCGTGGGTGTGGTGCTGACCGGAAAAGGCGCGCAGTAGTAGCCAAAACTTTTGACGGGCAGCGTCAGTTGCCTGTTCCATCTTTGGGCAGCAGCAATCTGAAATCAGCACCGGCGCCGCTGCTGCTGTGGACTTGTACCATTCCACCGTGGCGCTGCACCACGGTCTGCACCAGCGCCAGACCCAGCCCGACACCGGCTATTGCGGGGTGACTGCCTTCATGCAGGCGCTTGAAGGGCTGGAACAGATTGCCTTGTTGTTCCGGTGCAATGCCGGGGCCTTGGTCGCGCACACTAATCACCCAGTAGTGGCCTTCCGCCGTCAGCGTGCATAGCACGCTTGCCCCGGAGGGACTGAACTTGATGGCGTTGCCAACGATGTTGGCAATGGCACGTCGAATAAGACCTTGGTCACCATGGAAGGGCGCCGTTTCCGGGCATGTGATGATCTCCAGTTGCACTTGGTGATTCTGCGCATTGGCCCAGGCGTCATCCACTATAGCTTCCAGCACCGCTGCGAGATCCAACGCCGCGTTGTGGTAGTCATGTGCTTGTGCGCTGACCAGTTGAACGAAGCTCTGCGCCATGTCCAGCGACGAGCGTGCATGGCGATCGATGCGTTCGAGAAGCTGTTGCAGTGACAACTTCTCGGGGAATTCGCGCTGCATTTCCAGCAAGGTCAATATGGACGCCGCTGGCGCGCGGATGTCGTGCGATATGAAGTGCAGCGCCTGGTCTCGTTGCTGCTGCGCCCGGCGCATATCGGTCAGGTCGACCAGGGTAATCAGCCAAATCGTGTCACCGCTGAGCTCAAAAGGCTTGCTCAACATGAGCATATGGCGGCCCAGTGCGTCCTTGCCTTCCTGCTGTGCCGGCAGGTCTCGCAGATCGTTTGCTTCATGTGGCAGCAAGGGCTTGCCGGTGGAAGGGTGAACCAGGCCTTTCAGCACTTGTGCGATGGCCTGCCCATGCAAACCCCGTGCCAATCGCACATGATGCACTGCGGCAGCGTTGGCCAGGGTGATGCGCCCGTGGGCGTCGCACACAAAGGTGGGAGAGGGCAGATGCTGTAGGCTGTCACTGACGAAGTGGTGCAGTCTGCGCAGCCGGTTGGTGGCGTCTTCCACGGCGTGGATGCGCTGCTCAAGCAGGTCGCCGCGCAGCAAGGACGGAGGCCGTACCTGGCCATTATTGGGCAATGCCGACAGTCCGGTCGTGCTTAATGCCTGCATTTCCTGCTGCAGGAAGTAGGCGGCGGCACTCAAGCGGCGCCAACTCCACAGTGGGTACACAGCAGCAACCCCGACGAGTGCTGCAGCGGTGGTGAATTGCCAGCCCACCAAGGCAGGTGCGAAGGCAGCAGCCATCAGGGTGAGCACAAATAGTGCGACGCAGCTCAACAGGCCGGCCAGTGGTCCCAGCGACAAGATGGCCAGCAGGGCCAGCATCACGGGGATGAGGTTGAATGCCAGGTTCCAGCCGTCAGGGGCCGGCTGGATACGCCAATGCATGAGTTCGGCATTGAGCGCATGCGCAATCATTTCGACGCCTGGAATACGCTCCGAATGGGGCGCCACGGGTGCAGCAAACATGTCGCCCAGGCCAGTGGCTGTAGCTCCCACGATGACGTATCGGTCGCGCAGGGCACCGCTGGGTATCTGTCCTGTAAGTACGTCAATGTAGGAATAAGTGGCGAACGCGGGTTGCCCGCGCGCAAAGCGCAGGATCTGCAGGTCCTGGGTGACCCAAGGCCCGTGTCCCGGGGCGGCGTTGTCACGGCAGATGGGTAACGCCAGGCCTTCGGCGCACAGCATCGCGGTGCTGAAATGGGGCCAGATAGAGGCCTGCGGCCCTTCCCTCTGATACAGGCTGCGCGCCACGCCGTCACTGTCCAACCTGACCTGCACATGCCCCAACTGGGTCGCCGCAGCGCGCAGCAGTGGCATTGGTGCGTCGGGCGTACTGCGCATGCCCAGGTCCCGACGTGCGACGGGCAGCACGGCGTGGCCGCTGCGCTCCAGTGCCCGGGCCAGCAGAACGTCATCGCCTGGGTAGTCAGCGTCCTCTTCGCCAAAGAGAATATCCAGTCCTATGGCGCGCGGTGACTGGGCCGCAATCCTATCCACGAGCTGGGCGTGCAGCGCCCGGCGCCAGGGCCAGCGGCCTATGGATTCGATGCTGCGGTCGTCAATGGCGACGATGACGACGTCAGGGAGTGCGGGCCGCGCATAGAGACGCATGCCCGCGTCCTGCACCAGGTGGTCTATCCGCCGCAGGCCACCCGTGGCGCACAGCCACGCCACCAGGCCCAGCATCAGCAGCGAGAGCAGCACCCACTCCCGGCGTAAATTGCGGCGGTAACCGGCCTGCGCAGATGGTGTCAGTTCACGCAATTGACGGCGTCCACGTAGACAGGTCAGGGGCGTGACAGTGGGCGTCCGTCAGACGATGTCACCGGCTCGCCGGTGCTCGATTGCACTGCGGCTGGCGCCTGTATCAAGCGTGGCGTGGAAAAGTCGCTTTCCAACCCTGATGGGTCGCGTGTTTGAATACGCACGAAGTAGCTACCGGGCATCAGGCCCCTGGCAATCCATGTGGGAGCGTTCAGACGCTCGTCCACGAGCGGGCTGGCAAAGTCCTCCGATGCCGCAACTTGCAGGCGAAAGCTCTGGTCGGTCTGGCCAGACCAGTGCAACTGCAGGTCAGGGCCGCTGCCCGTCACCTGCAGTGCCGCCGGCGCACTGGGATTGTCGGCCACCGTGAATGGCTGAGCTGATGCGTAAGGGCCCTGGTCGCTGCCCCCGCCGGGCAGGTCGCGCAAGCTGGCGCTGCGCCAGTAGTAGCTGCCGGGTGTCAGCGCCGCCACTCGCATGCCGCAATGCTGTGCCATGGTTTCGTCCAGCACCGGTGCGGTAAAGCCTGCATCGCTGGCCACCTGTATGCGGTAGCGGGCACTGCCGACGACCTGGGTGCACACCAGCTCACCCTGGGTGCGCGAGATGGTGGCCCCCGGCGTGGGAGCCTGGTAGAGAGGTGGCACCGGCTGTGTCTTGACCGTGATGACGCTCTGCCCGATCAGGCCCGGCAAGCCGGAGCTGTCGATGGCGCGAACCGCCAGGTGGTAGCGGCCGTCCTCGACCGTGCGCATGCGCACCATGGGGGCAGTAAAGACGCCATCACGCACCACTTCTATGAAGTCGGCGTCGCGCGCGACCCGTACCTGATAGCCCACTGCCGTGCCAACTGGCGTCAGTGTCAGGCTCAGAAAATCGGCCTCATGCATGGTCGCCGGAAGCGCCGACAGGTCAGGTGCTGGCAACAGGGCATGCGGCCCCTCAATCTGGCCATTGGCTGCCACGGCCATGCCTTGGCCGGCCCCAACCATTGCCGCGGCATGGGACGCCAGCGACTGCACGGCAACCTGGCCCTCGGTGACCGCAGTCAGCATGCGCTCATCGCTGTCCAGCACGACGGCAAAACGCGTGCCTCGCACGCTGGTCGAGGCCTTGGGTGTGCGGATCTCAAAGCGGCGCCCATCGCTGCCGGCGGGTGGCACCGAGGTTTCCACCTGACCGCGGCGCAGCTCAAGCACCGATTGCGCATTGCCTGCACGGCCGCGCCGGCGCAACAGCTGCAATTGCAGGTCGGAGTCAGCCTGTATGCGGATCAGGGTGCCATCAGCCAGGCGCACGGTGACGAATGAGTCTGGCGCAACCTGCAAACGCGCACCCTCGGTCAGGGGCTGACCGGCCTGCAGGGAGGTCGAGGCTCCACCACCTGGTGGTGTGATGCGGGCCTCGCCTTGCACGAAGCTCGCCTGGGCCGTTCCCATGGGCAGCAGCTGCATGGGGATGCGCAAGATGGAGCCTGGCTGCAGGCGGCGGGGGTTGGCGATCCGATTGTGTGTCTGCAGCTGTGACCACAGTTGGGGGGTGCCCAGGTAATGCCTGGACAGCGCCTCCAGCGTATCGCCAGGCTCTATCCGATGCTCCAGCTCTGCTTGCGCTGCCGGTGCGCCGAAGTGGGCCAGGGCGGCGCAAATGGCAAGCGTCACGTGCAGATTGCGGCAGCGTGACCTAAGCCGTGGCTGAGTCATGGCCATGTTGTTTTCTCCCTTGAACCGATGTGCTCTCGCGTCGGTGGCGTGGCTTGCCAAGTGATGTGCTTTGGCTATTTGGCCTGGTTGCTGCCCGTCGCAGCAGCTTCTTGCGTGCTTGGCTTGACCGCTTCGAGACGGTAGCCGACGCCGTATACGGCCGTGATCATGTAGCCGTTGGCCGGGCGCAGATCCAGCAGGGTGCGCAGGCGTGAGATATGCGTGTCGAGCGAGCGTGAGATCACCTCGGCGCTGTGCCCCCAGATGATCTCGCGCAAATGGTCGCGTGACAGCAGGCGCCCCATGTTCTGGAACAGGAACAGGGCCAATTCATACTCCCGCGCCTTGAGTTCCACAGGCGCGCCAGCCATTTCCAGGCTTCGCGTTTCGGGCACAAAACGGTAATTGCCGAACTCCAGCGCACCGCTGGTACTGTCTGGATAGGCGCGGCGCAACAGGGCGTTGACTCGGGCAGAGAACTCGGCTACGCGCACCGGTTTGACCATGAAGTCGTCGGCACCGCTGGCCAGACCTTCGACGATATCGCTCTCGGCCTGGCGGTTGGTGACGAAAAGAATGGGCAGCTCGGCGCCTACTTGCTGGCGTGCCTTGGCCACGAGTTCGGGGCCCTCGATGTCGGGCAGCTGCCAGTCCACGATCAGCAGGTCGTAGGTTTCACGCCGCAAATCCTTGAGCAGCGCCGCACCCGTGGTGTAGGTGCGGCAGACATGCCCGTTGGCCGTGAGGGTGTGGGTGAAGAATTCGAGCTGGAGCGGGTCGTCGTCCAGTGCCGCAATGCGCATGACACTCCTTGCTGGCGAGGGGATCGGATACGGAAAGGGCGAACAGCCGCCACCATGCTACTGCCGTCCCTCGTATCGGCGTAGCTTGCTGGCCGCCGTGCTTTTGGCGATTGGTTCCCAAGTCATTTTACCCAAGCCGTTGCTTCGACGGCCGCCAGGCGCCAGCGGGAAATGGCGGTGTGCGTGGCTCGGGCTTTGCTCAGGACTCGGCAGCCGCGGCCAGGGCCTGCAAGGCGACAGCCACTTCATCTGCCTGCACGCCTTCCAGAGGGGGCAGCTGCTGGGCCATGGCCTGCAGGGCGCCGGCATCCTTTTGCAGCCGGGCAATGGCCTGGCCCGCCTCGCGTGGCGCATCAAAACCGGTGCTTTGCAGCAACAGCCGACCGTCTGCGGCCACCAACTTGAAGTAGAACTTGCCATCGGCTTCGCGGTACTGTTTGAAGGCGGGCAGCGCAGCCTTGCCGGATTTCGACGCGCTCTGCGCCGGCGCCTGCATGGCCGTCAGCGGTCGCAGACCCACGGCGGTACGCAGTTGCTGCAGCAGCGGGGCGGCCAGGGCGCGCGCACGCTGGGCGCCGATCTGGAGCTGTGCTTCGACCTTCCCGGGGTGTGCCATGAGGTCGTCATAGCGCGCGCGCATGGGGGCGATCTCGCGGTCTATGCATGTGAACAGCATCTGCTTGGCGTCACCCCAGGCGATGCCATCGGCATAGGCGCGGCGCATGGCGGCAGTCTCATCGGGTGTGGCGAATGCCTGGTAGAGCTGGAACAGGGCCGAGCCTTCAACCTCCTTGGGCTCGCCGGGCGCGCGCGAATCGGTGACGATGGAGCCGACCAGCTTCTTGAGCTGCGCGGGCGCGCAGAACAGCGGGATGGTGTTGTCGTAGCTCTTGCTCATCTTGCGCCCGTCCAGCCCCAGCAGGGTGGCCACGTTGTCTTCGATGGCGGCCTCGGGCAGCGTGAAATGCTCGCCGTATAGGTGGTTGAAGCTGGCGGCGATGTCGCGCGCCATCTCTATGTGCTGGATCTGGTCGCGCCCCACGGGCACCTGGTGGGCGTTGAACACCAGGATGTCTGCCGCCATCAGCACCGGGTACATGAACAGGCCGGCTGAGACGCCGTCGTCGCTGTCGCGCCCGGCCTCGGCGTTTTTGTCCTGCACGGCCTTGTAGGCATGGGCGCGGTTGAGCAGGCCCTTGCCGGTCACGCAGGTCAGGAACCAGGTGAGCTCGGGAATCTCGGGGATGTCCGACTGGCGGTAGAAGGTCACGCGCTCGGGATCCAGGCCCGCTGCCAGCCAGCTGGCGGCGATCTCCAGCGTGGAGCGGTGCACGCGCTCGGGCTCCTGGCATTTGATGAGCGCGTGGTAGTCGGCCAGAAAGTAGAAGTTCTCCACCCCCGGTGTACGGGTGGCGGCGATGGCCGGGCGCATCATCCCCGCGTAGTTGCCCAGGTGCGGGGTGCCGGAGGGGGTGATGCCGGTGAGAAAACGCGTGGTGGTCATGAGGTCAGCGAAGCAAGGCGGTAAGAGGCGAGATCAGCAGATCGATGATGGTGTAGCCCAGTGACATCAGCGGGCGCAGCCAGATCTGGCTCACTACGCCGGCGACGAGCAGGGCCAGGACGATGAAGAAGCCATAGGGCTCCAGGCGTGCGATGAGCCGAGACTGCTGGCTCGGCAGCAGTCCCACCAGGATGCGACCGCCATCGAGCGGCGGCAGCGGAAACAGGTTGAAGGCCCACATCACCAGGTTGACGGCAATGCCTGCGCGTGCCATTTCAATGAAGAAGCGCTCCTGCGCGCCCATGGCGACCAGGCCCACCAGCAGGATTGCCCAGGCGATGGCCTGCGCGAAATTGGAGGCAGGACCTGCCAGCGCCACCCAGACCATGTCACGCTTGGGGTTGCGCAGATGGTGGAAATTGACCGGCACCGGCTTGGCATAGCCGAACAGGAACGCGCCCGAGGTGGCGAAATACAGCAGCAGCGGCATCAGCACGGTGCCCACGATGTCGATGTGTTTGATCGGGTTGAGCGTCACGCGCCCCAGCATGGTCGCCGTGTTGTCGCCAAAGTGCCGCGCGGCGTAGCCATGGGCAGATTCATGCACCGTGATGGCGAACAGCACGGGCAGGGCGTAGATGAGTACGGTTTGAATGAGATTGGAAAGGTTCACGGCGCGGATTGTGTCAGACACCATGCCCTGCGCAGGTGCATGCGACCAGGCAGGTCAGGCACGCAGGCAGTCAGAGCCCCAGCGCCTGCAGGCTGCCGCGCCCTTCGCGCACCACGATGGCGTCGCCGCCGGTGCCCATGGCCGTCAGATCCAGCACCGTGGTGGCTTCGAGCGGGCAGGCGCCGGCGTCGATGATGCCGTCGAGTTGCTTTTCGTAGCGCTCGCGGATCTCCTGTGGGTCGTTGAGCGGTTCATCCTCGTCGGCCGGGATCAGCGTCGTGGCCAGTAGCGGCGCGCCATGCTGCTCCAGCAGCATCTGCAGGCCCTTGCGGTCGGGTACGCGCAGGCCGATGGTCTTGCGCTGCGGGTGGCTCACGCGCCGCGGCACTTCCTTGGTAGCGTCCAGGATGAAGGTGTAGGGCCCCGGCGTGGCCAGCTTGAGCAATCGGTACTGGCGGTTGTCCACATGGGCGTAGCTGGCCAGCTCTGACAGGTCGCGGCACAGCAGCGTGAGATGGTGCTTGTCATTGATCTGG
>Ga0073899_10006271_pt1 | contig 10286 bp, 10 predicted proteins | sample KloWWTmetaKNB5Ph_FD_88975 | JGI IMG/M metagenome (GOLD analysis project Ga0073899, IMG submission 88975) | Active sludge microbial communities from Klosterneuburg, Austria, studying microevolution and ecology of nitrifiers - Klosterneuburg... | ecosystem: Engineered > WWTP > Aerobic digester >...
GTGCGCCAGGTGCATTCGAACTACCACATCCCGATCTCGAACACGGCGGCCGGGCTGATGGTGATGGAGCCGACCGCCGGCGCCGCGCAGCGCGCAGCGCAGCCGGCCTAGGGTCGACGACACCCCGCTCGCCGGGTACGGCGAGCGACCCTCCGCGAGGGTCGCGGGCCTTGCTTGCGGCGGCCCGGCGCGGCGGCCCGGGAGAACGGCACGCGCGGCGCTGCTACAGACGCAGCGCCGCCGCGTAGCCTGTCATCTCGAGATAGCCGCGGCCGACGGCGCGGCCATCGGCCGCGTCGACGAGTTCCGACAACCCTTCCCAGTAGAACGCGCCGGTGCTGGCGCGGCTGTCGAGTTCCTGCGCGTCGAGCAGCGCGCGCAGCACGTGCCGGCCGGCCGGCGTCTCGATCGTCCACTCGACGGGGTAGCTCGCCTGCGACACCGGGCTCGCCCAGCGCCGCCCGGGCATGAAGCGCACCTCGTCGGCGCCGAAGCTGCGTTGCGTGCCGTCCGGCGCGCGCCGACTGCCGCCGGCCCACAGCGTGCTGCCGTCGCGCTGACGCAGGCGGAACGCCGTCAGCGCGCCGCCGTCGTGCAGATTGATGCCGATCCAGTCCCAGCCCACCGCCTCGGGCGCGAGCAGGGCGTCGCTCCATTCGTGGTCGAGCCAGGCCGTGCCGCTCACGGCATGCTCGGCGCCGCCCAGCGCCAGCGTGCCGCGCGCCGCGAGCTGCGGGCGGCTGTAGTAGCGGCTGGCCTGGGCGGCGTCGGGGCCTTTGCGCGACCAGCCGGCGTCGCCCTGCAGCAGCGGCGGCGCGTCGGCGGCGAGCGCGAGGTCGAGCGCGTAGCCGGCGGCGTCGCTGCTCAGGCGCGCGCGATAGGTGTCGCCGTCTTCGCGGCGCAGCGACCAGTCGCGCAGCCGCACATCGGTGTCGCCCTCGCGCGCCTCGGCGACGCCGAAGCCGGCGCGCGCGACGCGCTGGTCGTGGAGCAGCCGGCGCCCGCCGACGTCCGACAGCGCGGCATGCGCGAACACGAGCTGCGTCGCGGCGAAGCGGCTCGGGTGCGCCGGCGGCACGTCGGTGCGCGAGCGGAAGAAGGTGAGCTGGAAGCCCCACAGCCGCGAGCCGGCCTCGAGCGCACCCGTCACGTACCACCATTCGAGGCGCGCGTCGGGGTGTGCGCCGTAGTCGCGCGGGAACGCGAGGGCGCGGCGCTCGAGCGCGTGGAGCGGCCAAGCCGGCGCCGCCAGCAGGGCCGCTGCGCCGAGCAGGCCGCGCCTGCGCATCAATCGTCCTCCTTCGCCGCGAGCGCGAGATCTCGCGGCGCGGCGTGCTGCGTCGCGAGCGCGGCGGTCGCCGTGCCGGCGGCGACGACGGCGCCGGCGAGCGCGGCCAGACGCGCCCACGGCAGCAGCAGCTCCATCGTCCAGTGGAAACTCTGCGGGTTGACGACGTGCACCAGCACGACGGCGACCGCGATGCCGAGCGCGACGCCGAGCAGCGCGCCCGCCGCCGACCACAGCGCGCCCTCGGCGGCGACGACGCCGAGCAGCTCGCGCCGCGTGAGCCCCAGATGTGCGAGCAGCGCGAATTCGCGGCGGCGCGCCAGCACCTGGGTCGAGAAACTCGCCGCGACGCCGACCAGCCCGATGCCGATCGCCACCGCTTGCAGCGCATAGGTGACGGCGAAGCTGCGGTCGAAGATGCGCAGCGACACGGCGCGCAGCTCGCCCGGCGTCGCGAAGTCGATCAGCGCCGGAGCGCCCGACGCGACGCGGATCTTCGCCTGCACGGCGGCGGCGTCGGTGCCGGGCTCGAGCCACAGCGCGACGTCGTTGACGCGCCGGTCGCCGCTCAGGCGTCGGAAGTCGGCCAGCGCGATCGCGATCGAGCCGTGCTGACGCGCATAGTCGCGCCACACGCCGCGCACCCGCGCGTCGATGCGCGTTCCGTCGGGCAGCGGCAGCGCGAGGTCGCTGCCGGCGCGCGCGCCGTAGAGCCGCGCCGTCGCCTCGCTGGCCCACACCGACACGCGCCCGGGTGCGGCGGGCGCCACGTCGCCGACCAGCGGCAGGCGCTCGCCGGCGGCGCCGGTTTCGCGCGCGAGCAGCACGACGTCGGGCCGCGCCGCATCGAGCTGCAACGGCACGGCGCGTTGCGCCTCGGCACGCGCCACGCCGTCGATGCGGCCGATCGCGTCGACCAGCGCCGGCGGCAGGAAGGCGGCGTCGCCGGCCGCGCTGCTCGCGGCAGTCCGCAGATACAGCTCGGCCGGCAGCACGGCGTCGAGCCAGCGCGTCACGGCGTCGCGAAAGCTCGCCACCATCACCGTCAGCGCGACGGCGAGGGCGAGGCTTGCGACGACGCCGGCCATCGCGACAGTCGCGGTGTCGCGCCGGTCGCGCGCACGTTCGACGGCCAGCAGCGCCAGCGCGCTGCGCGGCGCGACGACGCCGAGCAGCGCCTGCACCGCCCACGGCACGCAGGCGATGCCGCCGACCAGCAGGCATGCGACTGACGCATACGCCGCGAGCGGCACCCCGCCCACCGCCGGCGCGAATGCGAGCAGCCCGCCGGCGACCAGCAGCACCGGGCCCCAGCCGCGGTGCAGCGTCGCATGCGCCGCGCCGAGGCCCTTGAGCGCTTGCGCCGGCGCGAGGCGCGCTGCGGCGCGCGCCGGAATCCAGCCTGCGACGAGCGCTGCGACGATGCCCGCGGCCGCATAGCCGAGCGCCGCGCCGGCGTCGAACCGAAGCGCCGGCGCGAGGCTGCGGAAGTAACCGCCGCCGAGGTCGCCGCCGAGGCGCTGCAGAGCCTGGCCGGCGATCAGCGTGCCGGCGGCGATGCCGAGCGCGCTGCCCGCCGCGCCGATCAGTGCCGCTTCGGCGAGCACCAGCGCGAGGCGCTCGCGCGCCGCGAGGCCGAGCACGCCGAGCAGCGCGAACTGCGGCTGGCGCTGCGCCACCGACAACGCCAGCACCGAATAGACGAGGAAGGCGCCGGTGAAGAGGGCGACCAGCGCCAGCACGCCGAGGTTGACGCGATAGGCGCGCGACAGGTTCGACACGCGCAGCGCCGCCTCGTCGGGCGCGGCGGCGCGCACGCCGGGCGGCAGCTCGAACTCGCGCAGCGCCGCTTCGCGGTCGGCGCCGGGTGCGAGGCGCACGTCGATGCGGCCGAGCCGGCCGAGCCAGCCGAAGTGCTGCTGCACGCCGGCGATGTCGATCACGGCCAGCGCCGGCCCGTCGGCGGCGACGCTGCCGCGCAGCGCGAAGCCGACCGTTGCCAGTCCGCTCTGCACGCGCAGCGTGCCGGTATCGCCGAAGGCGCGGCGCGCGGCCTCGTTGACGAACGCCGCCTGCGGGTCGAGCGCCGCGCTGCGCGTCGCGCCGGGCGCGCCGCGCGGCAGCAGTGCCGGCGTCAATGCCGCGGCGGCGAAGGCGTCGATGCCGACGACACGCAGCGCGACGCGCCGGCCGCCGGCGTCGAGCGCATAGGTGTCGATCTCGATGACGGGGCTGGCCTGCGAGACGAGCGGATGCGTCGCGACGCGTGCGTACAGCGCCTCGTCGAACCCGCCGCGTTGCGCGCGCAGCTCGAAGTCGGGCTGGCCGTCGACGGCGCGCACTGCGGCGCCGAACTCGGCCAGCGCCGACGCGTGGATCAGATGCACCGACCAGGCCAGCGCGACGCCGAGCGCGACGGCGACGAGCGCCATCGCCTGGCGCAGCGGGTGGCGGCGCAGCTCGGGCCAGGTCAGCGTGCGCAGCAGTGCGAACATCGTGCGCCGATTGTGGCGCGCGATGGGGGTGGAACCCCGAGGAGCGTCAGGCTTCTTCGCTGTTGCCGCGCCGGCGCCAGAACAGCGCGCCGATCGCGAGCAGCGACGCCGCCATCAGCGCGTAGAACTCGCGGTCCGCCGAGGCCGGCTGCGCCGTCGGCTGCGGCGGGGCCTTGCGCTGCGCCGCCGCGGCGTCGGCGCTCGGCGTGGTGCCGGCGATGACGGTGTCGGCGGGCGAACTCTGCGTCGCGGCGTCGGTGGGTGCGGCCGTGGCCGAGGCGGCCAGCGCGATGGCCAGAGCGGCGAGGACTGCGGTGCGTTTCATCGTGTGGAGGCGAGGCGGGTCGGGAGCGGTGCGCAGGCGGCTGCACACCGTGGCGCCACTCTAGGCAGACCGCGCGCCGCGCGCGCTCCCGCGACCGTGGGACGCACCCTCGCACGTGGGGCGGGTGCTTGCGCTTCTCAGGCGCTTGTGCTGGCGTCGTCGACGATGCCGTCGGCGGTGAGGTGCAGCACTCGGTCGGCGCGTTGCGCGGCGACGCGGGAGTGCGTCGCGAGCAGGCAGGCCGCGCCGCCGGCGCGCGCCTGCGCGACGAGCAGGTCCAGCACGCGCGCCGCCGTCTTCGGGTCGAGGTTGCCGGTCGGCTCGTCGGCGAGCACGAGGCGCGGGCCGTGCACCAGCGCGCGCGCGATGGCGACGCGTTGCAGCTGGCCGCCCGACAGCGTGCGCGGCATGCGCGCGCCGAGCCCGCCGAGGCCCACGGCATCGAGCATCGCCGCGACGCGCGCGTCGTCGGGCCGGCGCTGCAGCAGCAGCGGCAGCGCCACGTTGTTCGCGACCGAAAGGTGCGGCAGCACGTGGAAGGCCTGGAACACGAAGCCGAGGCGCTCGCGGCGCAGCAGCGCCTGCGCACGCTCGTCGAGCGCATCGATCGCGACACCGTCGAGCTGCACCGTGCCGGCGTCGATGCGGTCGAGCCCGGCGATGCAGTTGAGCAGCGTCGACTTGCCGACGCCCGACTCGCCGAGCAGCGCGACGACTTCGCCGGCCGCCACGTCGAGGTCGACGCCGCGGAACACGGGCGTTTCGCCGTAGCGCTTGGCGAGGCCGCGGACTTCGAGCAATGCCGCCATCGCATCAGCCTGCGCGTACGAGCGCGGCCGCCACGGCCTGCGTCGTGGCATCTGCGTCGTCGCAGGCGATCACGCGGCGCTCCGGCATGCCGCGCAGCCAGGTGAGCTGGCGCTTGGCGAGCTGGCGCGTCGCCGCGATGGCGCGCTCGGGCAGGTCGTCGAGGCGGCCGCTGTCGAGGGCTTCCCAGGCCTGGCGGTAGCCGACCGAGCGCATCGACGGCAAGCGCGCATGCAGGTCGCCGCGTGCGCGCAAGGCGCGCACTTCGTCGACGAAGCCGGCGTCGAGCATGCGGCCAAAGCGCTCGGCGATGCGCGCGTGCAGCCAGCCGCGGTCGCGCGGCTCGAGCGACAGCAGCGGCAGCGGCCAGGGCTCGCGCGCATCTGCGCCGGCGCCGCGCTGCCAGTCCGAGATCGGCCGGCCGCTGGCGCGCCACACTTCCAGTGCACGCTGGATGCGCTGCGTGTCGCCGGGCGGCACGCGCGCCGCCGTCGCCGGGTCGACGCGGCGCAGTTCGTCGTGCAGTGCAGCCCAGCCGTCGCGCGCAGCCTCGGCGTCGATCGCGGCGCGCAGCGCCGGGTCGGCCGCCGGCATCGCATCGAGCCCTTCGATGAGCGCCTTGAAATAGAGCATCGTGCCGCCGACCAGCAGCGCGACGCGGCCGCGCGCCGCGATCTCGCCGACGAGGCGGCGCGCGTCGGCGACGAACTCTGCCGCGGACCAGGGCTCGGCCGGGTCGCGGATGTCGATCAGGTGGTGCGGCACGAGTGCGCGCTCGTCGGCGCTCGGCTTGGCCGTGCCGATGTCCATGCCGCGATAGACGAGGGCCGAATCGACGCTGACGATCTCCACCGGCAGCTCGCGTGCGATGGCCATGGCCGCCGCGCTCTTGCCGGCCGCCGTCGGCCCGGCCAGACCGATTGCCTGTTGCCTCATGTGCTGCCCGCCGCGCGCCGCACTTCGCCATGGCGCTCCACCAGCGTCCACGCGATCGCCGCGACGGCGACGCCGCAGGCGCCGATCGTCAGCGTCAGCGGGTAGACCGTGCCGTCGAAGCTGTGGCCGAGCCACAGGCCGATCGCGAACGCCGCCGCCATCATCGCGAAGCCCGACAGCGACGCCGCCGTGCCTGCCTTCTCGGGGAACGGCCCGATCGCACCGGCCTGGCTGCACGGCTGGTGGATGCCGTGGCCGAGCACGAACAGCCAGTTCGGCAGCATGATCGCCCACACGTCGTGCCAGCCGGTCAACGACAGCGCTGCCATCGTCGTGCCACCGGCCAGCGAGAACGCCGCGCCGATGCGCACCGCGACGCGCAGCCCGTGGCGGCCGAGCAGGCGTCGGCACAGCAGAGTGCCCAGCAGGTAGGCGAACGCCTGCGACGATGCGAAGGCGCCGTAGGCGGCGCGGCTGATGCCCAGCGTGTCGATGAAGACGAACGACGAACTGGCGAGGAAGACAAAGAGTCCGCTGTAGCTCGCCGCGCCGAGCAGCGCGAAGGCGCCGAAGGTCGGGTCGCGCACGATCTGCCACCAGTTGCGGAGCAGCGTCGCGACGTGCGTCGCGCGCGGGTCGCGCTGCGGCACGGTCTCTTTGAAGGTGCGCGTGACGAAGGCCAGCGTGACGGCGCCGAACAGGCCCAGCACCAGCATCACGGCGTGCCAGTCGAGCGCCGTGACGACCGTGGCACCGACCAGCGGGCCGACGACGGCGATTGCGCCGAGCCCCGTCAGCGCGCGCGACATCACGCGCGCGCCGTCGAGCGGCTCGTAGAGGTCGCGGATGATCGAGCGCGCCGTCGTCACGACGGCGGCGAGCGCCAGGCCCTGCAGGGCGCGCCAGGCGATCAGCCAGCCGATCGACGGCGCCGTCGCCGCCAGCAGGCTGGCGACGACGTAGCAGCCGAGTCCGCCGAGCAGCATCGGGCGACGGCCCCAGCGATCGGAGAGCGGGCCGGCGGCGAGCTGGCCGACGCCGAAGGCGAGGATCAGCGCCGACAGCGTGAACTGCGCGGCCGCGAGCGTCGCGCCGAGCGAGCGCGCGATCGTCGGAAGCGCCGGCAGGTAGAGGTCGGTGGAGACGGGCTGCACCCCCATCAGCAGCGTCAGGGTCAGCACCACGGTGCGCGGCGCCATGCGCGAGTGCGCGGCCATCGGGATCGTCATGGGCGCCGAGCCTAGCAGGCCGCACCTTGGCGCCGCGCCGGCGGCGGCACGGGCGGGCGCGGCGCTTGCTCCCGTCGGCTTGTTGCACCTGCTGACAGTACGGCGCCCTGCGGCGCTACGATGCCGACTGTTCCACCACGCACAACCGCCACCGGAGGCCACCATGAAGAAGACGTCCCGCCTCGTCGCCACGTTCGTCGCCGCCAGCGTCGCCTACGCGGGCATGTTGCATACCGCGCAGGCCGCGCTGATCGGCACGGCCGAAGTCGCCACCGCTGAACGTGTGCCCGGCGTCGGCGACGCGCGCGCCCAGGTGCTCTCGACTCTGGCGCGCGCCGACGTGGCGCGCGCACTGGCCGAGCGCGGCGTCGATCCGGCGCAGGTACGCGCGCGCGTCGACGCGTTGAGCGACGCCGAGGTGGCGCAACTGCAGCAGACGATCGATAGCGCGCCGGCAGGCGCGAGCGACGTGCTCGGCGTCATCGTCTTCATCTTCGTGCTGCTGCTCATCACCGACATCCTCGGCCTGACGAAGATCTTCCCGTTCACGCGCTCGGTGCGCTGACGCCGGTGCCGTCGCGCGCGCGACGGCGCGTCGCGCTCGCCGTTCTGGCCGCGCCGCTGGCCGGCTGCGCGGTCTGGCGCGATCCGCCGCAGACGGCGGCGCTCGTCGGCCGTGCACCCGCCGGCCTGCCGCGCCGCGTCGAACTCGACGCGACGCCGTTCTTCGCGCAGACCGAGTACCACTGCGGCCCCGCCGCGCTGGCCGGCGCCCTCGGCGCGGCCGGGCTGGCTGCGCAACCCGAGACGCTGGCGGCGCAGGTCTTCCTGCCGGCGCGCCAGGGCACGCTGCAGGCCGAGATGCTCGCCGGCGCGCGCCGCCAAGGCGCCGTCGCCGCGCTGCTGCCGGGCGAACTCGAAGCGCTGCTGCGCGAAGTCGCCGCCGGCCACCCCGTCGTCGTGCTGCAGAACCTGGCGCTCCCGGTCGTGCCGCGCTGGCATTACGCCGTGCTCGTCGGCTACGACCTCGATGCCGGCGAGGTCGTATTGCGCTCGGGCACGACGCGGCGCGCGACGCTCTCGCTGCGCACCTTCGAGCACACCTGGGCGCGCGCCGGCCACTGGGCCTTCGTCGCGCTCGTGCCCGGACGTCTGCCTGCGACGGCCGGCGAGGCGAGCATGACGCAGGCGCTCGTCGCGTTCGAGCGCGTGGCAGCACCGGCGGCCGGGCTGCGCGGCTACGAGACGGCGCTCGCGCGCTGGCCGGCGAGCCTGACGCTGGCCGTCGGCGTCGGCAACACGCTACACGCCGCCGGCCGGCCGCGCGCCGCGCTCGATCACTTCGAGCGCACGGCGCGTCGCCATGCGAGCGCCGCGGCGTGGATCAACGCAGGCACGATCGCGCTCGAACTCGGCCAGCGGCGGCGTGCGCGCGATGCCGCGGCGCGCGCACTCGCGATCGGCGGCGAGTGGAACGATGCGGCGCGTGCCCTGATGCAGCGCATCGACGTCCGCCCCCGACCCGACTGAACCGACCGCCGCGAACTGCGGCGGCGGGCGGCGCGTTCAGAACCGCTCGAACGGCCCCAGGTAGCGCCACTGCCCCGGCGGCAGCGCGCCGAGCGCGATGCGGCCGATGCGCACGCGCTGCAGCGCCGTGACGTGCAGGCCGACCAGCTCGCACATGCGGCGGATCTGGCGCTTGCGGCCTTCGCGCAGCACGATGCGCAACTGCGCCTCGCTCTGCCACGACACCTTGGCCGGCTGCAGCGCGACGCCGTCGAGCTCGAGGCCGTGGCGCAGCCGCTCGAGCGCGGCGGGCGGCAGCACTTCCATCGGCGCGCCGGCCGCGGCCAGCGCGGCATCGATGCAGCGCACGCGCACGAGGTATTCCTTCTCGATCGTCGAGTCGTCGCCGATCAGTTGCCGCGCGATGCGACCGTCCTGCGTCAGCACGAGCAGGCCGCTCGAATCGAGGTCGAGCCGGCCCGCCGGCGCGAGGTGGTGGCGCTGCCCCGGCGACCACTGGCGTGGCGACGGGTCGCTGCGCCAATGGTTCGCCGCGGTGACGAGCACGATGGCGGGCTCGTGCCCGTCTTCGGCCTGCCCGCTGACGTAGCCGAGCGGCTTGTGCAGCAGCACGGTGACGCGCTCGGCCTGTTCGCGGCCGGCCTCGGGCGCGACGCTGACCTGCTGCTGCGGCAGCACGCGCGCGCCGAGCGTGTCGACGATGCGGCCGTCGACGCGGACCCAGCCGCGCGCGATCCATTCGTCGGCTTCGCGGCGCGACGCGAGGCCGAGTTCGCTCAGGCGCTTGGACAGGCGCACGCCTTCGCGTGCGGCGTCGGGCGGCTGCGGCCTCGGGCGTCGCTGCGCGGCGGGCCGCGCCGGCGTCGCCGGCCTCGGCGCACCGCTTCGCGCGCCCGTCGCGGGCGGCGTCCCGTTTCGCGTCCCGGTCGCCGGCGCCGGCGACCGGGGGTCGCGCCGCGGCGGCTCGCGTTCGCTGCGCTCGCCCTGCGCCCGTTCGCGCGCGCGCTCGGCGCGCTCGGCCTGGGCTTCGGTCAGCGTCGGGCGCGGCCGTGGTCCCGCGCCGCGCAGCGGCGGGCGATCGCCGCGCCGCGTCGTTGTCGTTGTCTTCTTGAGTTTCAGTGTCGCCACGGTCGTACCGCTCGTTCGCAGTGAGCCCTTCGACCGGGCGCGGGGCAGGGTTCGATCCGCCCGGCGCGAACGGACTTCCTGTCCGTCAGGCCGTCACGCGCCCGCTGCGGTGTCGCCGGCGGGCGGAGCAGCAGGTTCGTCGGCCGGAGCGCCGGACTGCGGCTCGGCCGGCGTGTCGCGCGGCGCGGCCTTGCGCTGCGCCTTCTCTTCCTTCTTCTTCTTCTTGGCCAGCTCGCGCTGGCGCTTTTCATACGAATAGTTCGGCTTGGCCATGGGCGACGGTCCGCTGCTGGTGTTGGAGGGTCGTAGGGTACCCGGTTTTGCGCCGGCGAGGCTTTCACCGCCCGCGCAGGAACAGCGCGTCGAGTTCGCGCAGCGTCACCTGGCGCCAGGTCGGGCGGCCGTGGTTGCACTGGTCGGAGCGCTCGGTGCGCTCCATGTCGCGCAGCAGCGCGTTCATCTCCGGCAGCGTCAGCGCGCGGTGCGCCTTGATGGCCGCGCGACAGGCGATGGCGGCGAGCACTTCGTTCTGTTCGCTCTCGATGCGA
>Ga0073899_10006272_pt1 | contig 10286 bp, 10 predicted proteins | sample KloWWTmetaKNB5Ph_FD_88975 | JGI IMG/M metagenome (GOLD analysis project Ga0073899, IMG submission 88975) | Active sludge microbial communities from Klosterneuburg, Austria, studying microevolution and ecology of nitrifiers - Klosterneuburg... | ecosystem: Engineered > WWTP > Aerobic digester >...
GATCTCGAACGCGACCACGGCGCTGTCCGGCCGGATGAACGTGGCCTCGATCGGCTTCCGGCTGTCGAACGCCCGGCGCGCCGAGACCGAGAGCGCGCTCACCGGCGAGGCCGCCGCGCGCTTCTACGAGAAGGCCCGCACCGCTGCCCGCGCGCTCGGCTTCGCCGACGTCGAACTGGTCGAGGCGAACTTCGCCACCGGCGGCGCCTCGGTGCCGATGCCGACCAGCCGCATCGCATCCGTTTCAAGGCGCTGAAGAAGTAGCGATGGACGCGGCCTTGTCGGCACTGAAGCGTGAGGCCGCGCTGCATCCGGAACGGCCAGAACTTTGCGCACGCCTGCTTGAGCGGGCGACGCACGTGGCCGATGCCGGAACACTACTGCCGTTGCCGCCCGATTTGCCCAGCCTCGCGTTTATCTGTTGCTCGATCAAACCAACGGTCGAGGCGCGATTCCGTGCCGAGGTCGCACGGGCATTCGCCGACTGGCCCGCAATCGAACTGATCGTGTTGAACGATGCGCGCTCGTTGGCCGAGGCTTACAACCGCGGTGCAGCGACGACGCGGAGTGACTGGATCATCTTCTGTCACGACGATATCCGCTTCCTGCGCACCGATTTCGCAGCGCGTGTCGCCCATGCCATGCAGCTTTTCGACGTCTTCGGTCCTGCCGGCGCGATTCGCGCTGATGGCCCAGCGGCGTTATGGGGCGGGCCGGAAAGTGGTCGCGCGCAAGTCAGCTATCCACTGCCGGATGGCCGCATCATTGCGACCTTGTCTGGCATTGGTCCGGCGCACCAGTCAGCCTGCCTGCTCGATGGCTTATTCATTGCCGCACGTCGCACTGCGTGGCAACAACAACCTTTTGATGCACAACGTTTCGACGCCTTCCATCTGTACGACATGGATTTCAGCCTTGGCTGCCACCGTGCCGGCTTGCGCGTTGGCATCGCCCAAGACCTGCACCTGCTGCACGACTCGTTGGGGAATTTCGACGAGCGCTGGTCCGACTACGCGGAACGCTTCGTCAGCAAATACAACCTCGTCGTCGATGCGCCACATCAGAATCCAACCCAAGCCATTGCACTCGGCCGGATCGACCAAATCGCGCCACTTTTCGACGCGATCAACGCCGCCTGATCAGGCGCCCGCCGCCCTGCGCCAGCATTCGCATACCGAGTAGCGTCAGCAGCAAGGCACCGCGCGGCGTCCATGCGCGCAAGCCTTCGTGTTTGGCGAAATAGCGCCACAGGCTGCGATGCTTGTGCCAGATCACGAAGAACGGTCGCGATCGACTCGACATGCCCTGAACATGGGTAACCGGAACGGTGTTCGCAACCGCGACTTGGCGACCGGCATCTCGCACGCGGCGGCACAGATCGAGATCTTCGGCGTGCAGGAAGTACCCTTCGTCGAACCCGCCGATACGCAAGAATAATTCGCGCGGCATGAGCATCAACGCTCCCGACGTCGCATCGACCACGCTTAACGTCTCGTCGCGCGGCGGCAGTTCCAGCCCGCGCGTGGACTCGGCATGCCCACCAAACAGGCGCGCGCATTGTGTGGACCACAACCGCGCCAGCGTAGGATCGCGGCGACGTGCAGCGGCTTCGCACAAACCATTCACATCGCGGACATCAGCACCGAGCAGGCCGATGCCAGGGCTACACTGAGCGATGTCGCAAAGCCGCGTCAACGTATCGTTCGCGACCAACGCATCGGGGTTCAGAAACAACAGCCAAGGCGAAATGCTCAATTCAACACCGCGATTGCATGCCGCAGCAAAACCGGCATTGCGGCCCATTGATTCGATACGCACGCGCGCATCCTTCATTGCGGCCACTGCATCGACAGCGCCGTCTTGGCTGGCGTTGTCGACGACGAGAACTTCGCAACACGCGGCATCAGCGAGGACACGAGTTACACACTGCGCGAGCAACGGTCCGCTGTCGTGCGCGACAACAATGACCGCGATGCCGGTCACGCGCGAATCACGCTAATCGACCACGACCACCGAGATCGCGTGCCGCCTGCCAGATCTCGGGCCAGGCACGCATCATCACGGCGAAGCGCACGAGATCACGACGCAGATGCGCGGCACAAGCCGCAGCATCCAGATCCGCCGGCCAACCGGCAAGACGCGGCGGACCGTCATACAGCAGCGCCTTGGCATTCGCCTTGACGACCGCCTGCAGGTCAGCCATCCAATACACCGGCGCCTTCGGGCCGGCCGCACTCGCGACCGCTTGCAGGCGCTGGATATGGCCGCTGTAGGTCGCCTGCAGGTAGTCGCTGAGCATGCGCAACAGATCACGGTCGGTTGCCGCGGCAAGGTCGTCAAGCCGCGCTGCAGTGGCCACCAAGCGTGCCTGCGGCGTACCCGCGAACAGGTCGTCCTCGCAGCGCGCGAGGAAGTCGACCAGGAAGTAGTTGAAATTGCGCGCAACCGCACCGCTGCCGGGCGCGTTGAACTTGTGTTCGCTATCGCGCAGATGGCCGATACTGGTTGGCAGATGCAGCACCCACGAGGTGCTGTCGAGGATGCGCGTGATCGCGCCGAAGGTACCGTCCTCACCACGCTCATCGGGTGCGACAAAGGCCGGCAGCCGCGACAGGTCCTGCGCGAATGGGGTAAATGGCGTCGAGATCATTGTCGTCGCGCGATCTGGCCCCATCCACACCTTGCCGGATTCGATCACACGCAGGTAGCGAGTGCGATCTTCGTAGAGATCGTGCGAACTCGCCGGATCGAGCAGATACATCCAATCGCTCGACACCGAGCCACTGTGGCCACGATGACCGTTCATGGTTGCGGCGATGCGCGCTTCCGGCACTAGGCGTGGCAACCGCGATGGCGCGATACGCCGCCATTGTTCGCGCGTCGGCACCAGATGTGATGCGTGGTCGAACACGCGTCCAATCGGTGCGCCACACAGGTCGAGATGCCATTGCAGCAAGTCGAAATCGGCATCATGCCCACTGGCCATCGCCGCGGCAGTTTCGGTGTAGAAGCGCACCGTCGACATTTCGTGCGCCTCGAGTTCGACGCCATCCTGCAGGTCCGGATGCAACTTCAGCGGCAGCACGAAGTCGTCATCCGCAAACAGGATGCGCCGTCCGGCACCGAGCAGTAGCGACAGATTCCAACCACGGCCAGGGCCGGTACGCGGATGACCGTCACGATTGCGGCCAATCAGGTCGTCGAGCGCAACCTGATGCTGCGGTACGGCGGCCTTCAATGAGTCGTGGACTCGCTGCCAAGCATGCGCATCCACATGGCGCAGTTTGGCGCCGCTACGTTCAGCATGTTCCTGCAGGAGCCGCGACTGAGCCGCCGCTGCCTCGGGCGAGCGCGAGTCGTCGACGACCGTCAGTGTCTGCGCCGAATGTCCTTGCTGCATGTGTTGTTGGAGGGACGCCAGCAGTCGCTGCAATTGCGCGGGACGATCACAGGCGCGGATATACAGGCCACCCGTCTCGGCGGGTGCTGACTCACTTGCGGCGGCATCGGTGTAGCGCACTGAAAAGTCTTCGGCGGCGATGATCAGGCCACGCTCGACCAATCCATTGAAAACACGACGAATGCCATCGGCTGGCGCACCCGGCGTGGTCTGACGGATTGCCTCGACGTGTTCTTCAGCACTACGGAACTCGCGGCAACGATCCAGTGCCGCGAGCACTTGATGCGTCATCACGTGCGGCAAGTCTTCATGCCGTGGGCGGAAGATACATTCGCCATTGCCTAGGTCAGCGACCTGTCCGGGCACGGTCGCGAACAACGTCGCGTTCGGGTCGAACTTCGGCTTGGGCGTGACATCGATATCGAAACTGAATTCCATGGTGCGGGTCCGTCATTAGCGGCCGAAGGGCCAGAAGCGCGATGGCTTGCGCACACTGGATGCAACGGCGGATTCAAGGTCATGGATGCGCGCCTGTGCCTGTGCGAGCGCATCGCGCATCGTTGTCAACGCTGCCTCCTGTTCGGCCAGCACGACGCGAGCACGCGCATTGCGACGGGTTTCCTGACGATAGTCGTCATAGACTGATTCGGTATCGTCAGCAAACAAGGCGATTCCGGGCAAGTTCGGAAGGTCGGCTTCGCGTTGTGCGCAGGCGGCAATGAAATACATTGGCGGTGCGCAGGGTTCATTGTCATAACGGCCATCGGCACGCGCGGTTTGCATCGCGGCGTTTGCACGCGGCCCATCCAGCGACCAGATGGTCGAGTGGAACATCAATCGCTGTCCGTACAGGCGCACGCAGCGGAAATGCCGTGACAACAACGCGAGCAATTCATCGCGATACAACTCACGCACGTGGAATGCATTCTGGTAGCCCGTTACGTCGCTATAGACAGCCTTGTCCGGTGACGAAATCAACGCGCACCCATCATCGGCCAAAGCTGCAGCGATGCCGCCCACCAGTCCATCTTGTGCCTCGACGTGTTCCAGCGTTTCGAACGACAGCACGAGGTCGTAGCGTTCGCCGCCGGCATCGAACCGGGTGGCATCGCCTTCGCGAAAATTCAGGTTCGGCAGCAAGCGGTAGCGGGACCGCGCATGCGCGATAGCGTCGGTACCGATATCGATACCCGTCACCGTGCGCGCAACCGGCGCGATCATCGCCGACCCATAGCCTTCGCCGCAGGCGATGTCGAGTACGCGTTTGCCAGCAGCGATCGGGCGCGCCAACGCATAGCGATGGACATGTTCGTACCAGATCTCGCGCACGCATTCGGGCGTGAAGCGTTCACCGGTAAAAGGCAGTTCTGGCACTACGAATTCCTCGGCTGCGGGTGGCGCACGCGCTCACTGCGCGGCGAGGTCAAGCCGGGCCGCAACCCGGGCACGGAGTGCGGCCAGCGGGTCGCGAGCGATGAAATCGGCGACTTGCGCATTGTAGCGAGGATAGCGCGCAACCAAGCGATTCAAATTCTCGCCGCCGGGTCGTTCTCCAGTTTCGGCGAACGAGGCGTGGCCTACGTGCGCAACATAGGCGGCGGGGCACAACACATTGCGCCAACCATGCCCGGCGGCGCGCAAACTCCAATCGTTTTCTTCGCCATAGCCGCGACCGAACGTCGCGCCATCGAAATCACCGATGGCGTTGATCGCGGCGCGGCGCATCCACATGCAGAATCCGACCGCAGTCGGCAGTTCCACCGCGGCAGCCGCATCCTCGAACGCAAACGCACGCGCATAAGCATCGACATCCTTGGGTACTGGATTGGAACGGCAGAAGCGTGGGAACGAGCAGATCTCGGCATGATTGGAGAACGGCGTTACCGAAGCAATTTTGGCGTCGCTCATGGCACATGACTCGATGTGCACCAGGAATCCGGGCGTGGCTACGGTGTCAGAGTTCAATAGCAGGACATCGCCATCGGTTGCCGTCAACCCACGATTCACGCTGCCGATGAAACCGAGGTTGTGTCGATTGCGCAGGACTCGCCCCCGAGCGCGTGACGCCGCAAACGCATCAAGCAGTGGTGCGATGGCCGCATCCGTCGAGGCATCGTCGATCAATATCACTTCGGTGTCCGCGTCGATGGCGCGTGCCAACGCCGCAAGGCAGGCCGTGGTCTCGCGAACCGCGTTGTAGATCGGCACCAGAATCGCGGTCACGCTTGATGCCAAAGGTGCGGCAATCGGACCAGACCCACCTCGCGGCTGCGCCCGGTGACGATGAACGTGCGTTCGACGGTATCAAACAGACGAATTGCCTCTGGATCCATTGCGTGCAGCGCCACCGCGTACGTGCCCGGCAACAGCGCGAGATCGGGATAGCGAATGGAAAAGCGGAACGCGCGCTCGCCGATTCGTATCGGGGTGACACCTTCCAATTCGCTGGATACGCCATAGACCGCGGCACCGTCGTGGCGTTTCACGCCCACCGCAAGGACGGGCACGCGACCGTCCGCGCTGTACACCGTGACGTCGACATCAAGCAGCGCAAGCATCGGCAGCACTACCGGCACATCGAGTGCTTCGCCATTGATCGCGACGGCGGTGACCGCATAATCGCCGGTGGCCGCCGACATCCGCGCCTCGGCACGCTGTTGAGCTGACTTTCGCTCGTGCCAGGCCAGGTAGCGCTGGCTCACCTCGAATACATCGCCATACGCTTCTGCGCGTCCGTGATGCAGCCACAACGCGTGTTTGCAGAGCTTCTGGACGTGATACATGCTGTGACCGACGAGTAGTAGCGTGCCGCCTTCGCGCAGATAGCCTTCGATCCAGGCGACGCATTTCTTCTGAAAGGATTCGTCGCCAACCGCCAGCACTTCATCGGTGATCAGCAGATCTGGTTTCGCCGATGCCACCACCGCGAAACCGAGTCGGACCTTCATACCCGATGAGTAGTGTTTTACCGGTTCATCGATGTAGTCACCAAGCTCAGCGAATTCGATGACCTGTTGCACCTTCGACTCGATGTCGCCGGCAGCCATGCCGAGCAGCAGCGCGTTCATGCGGATGTTGTCGCGGCCGCTGTAATCGGGATGGAAACCGGCGCCGAGCTCCAACAAGGGCGCCACGCTGCCGTGCAACTGCACCGATCCGCTGCTCGGTTCGGCGATGCCGCAGATCATGCGCAGCAGGGTGGACTTGCCGGCACCGTTTTCTCCAATCAGCGCCAATGATTCGCCGCGTCTCAAGGTGAAGCCGATGTCGTCGAGAATCTGTGTGTGCATCCGATAAGGGCGGCCGAGAATCGCGTCCCAGACCGAGCGGATGCGGTCACGACGCCGGTGCACGCGCGGATAGCGTTTGCCGACACCACGCACCGCGAGCAGCACGTCGTCGCTCACAGGAAGTCCTCGATGCGGGCAAGGAAGCGTCGTGCAGTCAGCGCCGCAAACGCAACCAGGAGTCCGGTAATGATGGCCGGCCCCCAAAGCGCGGACAGATGGGCTTCCCCGTGCAGGATTCCGGCGCGCAAGGCTTCGACCAATCCGGTCATCGGGTTTAGTGCCAGCCATTTCCCGAGATCTGGACGCAAGGTGCTGCGGTCGAAGAAGATGGGTGTCAGCAACATCCAGAACGTCAGGATCTGAGGCAACAAGGTTCCGACGTCGCGGAAAAATACATTCAGCGGTGCCAGCACCATGCTCAAAGCCGCTGCATTCAGCACGATCATCAAGTACGCGGCCAACGCGGTCAACCAACCGACGCCGGGCACGGTCTTGCCCATGAGCGTCAACATCACGACGACGAGCACAAAAGACGCGGTATGAATTAGTGCGGCGCCGAGCGTCGGCACCAGGACCAGCCAACCACGCGGAATGGCGATCTGCCCGATGAGTGCGGCGTTGCCCGTCAGTGCCGTCGTGCCACGTGACAGCGAGTCGGCGAAGGCGTGCCACGGCCACATGCCGATCGCCAAAAATGCGATCACGTCACCGCCGACGCGATTGCCGAAGCGCGCACCCAAGAGTTCGACAAAGACAAACGCATAGATCGCCAGCAACAACACCGGCGTAATCAGCACCCACGCCAGACCACCGAGCGTGCTGAGATAGCGTTCACGCAGTTCTCGACCGAGCAGCGCCAGCGCCAGTTGTCTCGAATTCAACGGAGCCGCTCCATTCGTGCAATCCAGGCGGAGTCGCTATCGGGGAACAGGCAGCGAAGCACGCTGCCGGTTCATGCCACCGACCGAATTACTTGCCGTCGATTGCCGCCGGAACTGCGGGAGCAGGCGCCATTTCGACCTTTCCATAACGCTCGCGAAGTGGTGCCACGCTTTCCTCGCTGGCTTCAACCGGGAGCGACTTCAATCTGTCGATATGGTCGGCCTGCACCTTGCGCTGGAACTTGTCCCGCTCGTTGGCGACCATTTGATCTTTGATCTCGTCCCAAGTGTACGGCTTGCCGGGAGTGCGGCTACGCAGTTGAATCAGGTGGTAGCCAAACTCGGTCTTGACCGGATCGGACAGGTCGCCTGGTTGGACAAGATTGTGTACAGCGACTGCAAACTCCGGAACAAATTTGTTCGGGTCGTAGTTTTCGTAAAGGCCATTGTTGCTGGACACGCCAGGATCATCAGAATTGGCCTTGGCCAAGTCTTCGATCGTCGCCTTACCGGCAGCAATATCCGCCTTCCACTGCAGCAATAGCGCCTTGGCCTCGGCATCGGTTCGCTTGGTCGTATCGAGCAGGATATGCGCTACCGTCACCGTCTCACCTGTCTTGTAGGTATCCCGGTCGGCTAAATACTTTTCCTTCGCGAGTTGCTCCAGATCCGGCACATCGGTGTGCTCACGCACATAGTCCAACTGGTGACGCATCAGCACCACTTCGGCCGCCTGCAGCAGTTCACGCTGGACAACTGGGTCCTTGTCCAAGCCGTGTTCACGCGCTTCATTGGCCAAGCCTCTGCGCAGCAGCAGATGACTGAGCAACTGCTGGATGCGCTTCGGACTATCGATGAAACCGGACCGATCCTTGGGCGGCATCGACGCCAAATGCGCGTCCACATCGATCGCCCAAACATCCGCATTCCCTTGCTTGGCGATCAGGTAGTCGGGCTGCTGAGCGATTCCCGCGGGAGCGGTCGAATCATCTGCATTCGCTACGCCGATGGATAGCGCAGCGACGAGAATCGCCAGTGACCTCATTAGAGCGCCCCGATCGAGACGAGCCATGTGCAATAAGACGAGGCGCACGTGGTCGTCGTCCAAGTTTGATGGTCCGCTGCGACAACACTGAGGTAATACGTCTTGTTCGGGTCCAAGTAGCAGTACCAACCCGGATTGCTCGCGGGCTTGGTGCCGATTTTCCATGTAATGCCACCGGTTTCAACACCACTCGCTTTGCAATTGGCGTCGGTCACCCAGTCGAAGTCTCCGGGGCAAGGACTGAGTTGTGCCGAGAACACCGCTGTTGAAGCAGCAGCCCAAGAAACACCGCCTGTGGCCCCGACTGGTGCGTTGGCACCCGAGGTGGTGAAACTCATTGCGGCATATTTTCCCGTGTCCAGAAACAGTCGTGCCACTTGGCCGGGCTGGTTGAAGCTGGTGCCCATCAAAGGCACGTAGCCGGAGAGATTGATCGAGCTATTCAACGGAAACTCACTGTTTTGCTGATTCAGCGTGCCACCCAAATTGTAGTTGACCATCGAACCCTGCTGTGTCAGCCCAACCGGCGCCGGGCGATTGGTACACTCGGTCGTTGTTTGCGTCGCGACGTTCACTGTGACCGTGCCGCCGCTCGTGGAACCGTCGTTGTTCGAGCAACTCACGCCAAACGAATAGTTACCCGAGGCCGTCAAACTCACGACCGTTGGGCTGGTGACAGCGTTGCCGTTCCAACCGCTAACGCCACTGGATGACGCGGTACAGCCGGTTGCGCCGGAAACGGTCCAGCTCAGCGTGACTGAGCCACCGCCGACCGGTAGTGCATTCGTGCTCGCAGTTAATGGCATTGAAAATGTCGGCGCGCTGCCTCCACCGCCGGTACCGGCTGGACACCAACCATCGCTGAACGTTCCAACGTCGGCAACGGGGTCAACGGTGATGTCGCCGGTCGCAGGACTCACCGTCACACTCCCAGTCACTGGGATGCGGTGATAACGGTAGTTGCCCGTCGTACCCAGCTTGAGCACCAAATCGCCCGCAGTGGCTGAACCACAGAAGGCAAGCAATACAAGAGCCTTCGCACAAATATTCATGTGATACCTCGCTTATCCGGGTTGATCATAACATCTGAAAGTTAAGCAGACATTAGCAGCAAGTTGGGGTAACTCGCTGTTTGCATGCAGCAGTGTTTACTTTTGATGTTCTTTCGGCACCAGACGACGGATTTCTGTGTCTCGTCCCCCAGTAGGGCGAGTTGCTCGCACTTCCCAAGTACACCCATAAAAAAAGCCCCGCCGAAGCGGGGCTCTTTAAGCATTTCCAACCTTGTCCGATTACGGAACGAGGGTGGTCGGGCAAGCCGAAGCGGCAACTGCACCACTCGGAACCACGCAACGCGAAGCCTTGTGGCGCCAGATACCGGCGAAGTTCGCCAGCACGCTGGTGGTCTGGGTATTTTCAGCCCAGAAACCAGTCACCGGCATACCGGTATAGCGCTGGCCAATTGCATCAGGACGGCTGAGATGGAGGCTCATCGTCGGATCAGAGTCATCCCAGAAACGCATCTTCATCCAACCTTCGGTGAAGCCGTAGTCGCCGACCTGAACGTTGGCAGCGAGCTTCGAACCCAACACCAGTGTTTCACCGGTGATAGCGAACGTTGCATCAAAAGCACTCGGCTGGTCAAAAGTCACGACCTGCGCTTCCCAGTA
>Ga0073899_10006273_pt1 | contig 10282 bp, 9 predicted proteins | sample KloWWTmetaKNB5Ph_FD_88975 | JGI IMG/M metagenome (GOLD analysis project Ga0073899, IMG submission 88975) | Active sludge microbial communities from Klosterneuburg, Austria, studying microevolution and ecology of nitrifiers - Klosterneuburg... | ecosystem: Engineered > WWTP > Aerobic digester >...
CGCCCCGGATCGTCTCCCTGCGCCAGGCCACCGGTCTGGACTTCGTCCCCGTCCGCCGCATCTACTCCGCCCCGGTCGACGGCGGGATGCCCCCGGCCCCCTACGCGTTCGGCACGGCCGTGGTGGTCGGCGCCGGCATCTTCGGCGTCGCCGCCGTGCCGGCCCCCGCGGGGACGTACATCCTCCAGGCGCAGGTCAACGACGTGTACGGCCGCGACGCCGCGGGGACGAACCACAACATCACGCTCGCCGCCCCCTTCGTGATGTGACCCGCCGCCCCTCCGCCCTCCGTCCCCTCCTCGCCGCCCTCCTCGCCGCGCCTCCCCTCCGCGCCTACTGCCGCACCACCGAGCCGCGCACGCCGCCTCCCTACTGCGAGCGCGGCGAGCCCGTCGCGTGGCCCGTCGCCTGCGTCGGCCTCGCGCTCAACGCTCGCGGCCTCACCGCCCCCTACGCCGCCGAGCGAGACCTCTCCGCCCTCCTCCGCGCCCACCTGCCGCGCGCCGCCGAGCGCTGGTCCGACGCTCCGTGCGGCCCCTCGCTGCGCTTCGTGGTCGCTCCTGAGGTCGCGCAGGACGATGGCCTCGTCGTCGACCGCCGCAACACAGTGTCCGTCAACCGCCGCTGGACCCCCGACCCCTACCACCTCCCCGGCGTCATCGCGATCACCGTGCTCACCACGGACGTCGCCACCGGCGCCCTGCTCGACGCCGACGTGGAGTTCGACGCGCGCTCGCCCGACAACCCCCTCGGGTACACCTTCGGCGACGGCGCCCCCGCGTGGGGAGTCGCCGACCTCCCCACCGTGCTCCTCCACGAGCTCGGCCACGTCGCGGGCCTCTCCCACTCCGAGCGCGACGACGCGGTGATGGCCGCCGGCACCGGCGACGTCGAGCGGCAGCGCCGCGCCCTCACCCCCGACGACGCCCGCGGCGTCTGCGCGTCGTACCCCGTCACCTCCGCGCGGCCACGCCCGCCGACGGCGTGCGCGCCTGAGCGCCCGGAGCCGCCTCCCGCCGCGATCACCGGCGGCATGAGCTGTGCTGTCTCCGTGCCCGTGCGGGCGCACCGGTCCCTCATCGCGGCGATGCTCGTCGCGGCGGTGCGCCGACGCCGTCCTACGAAGAAGGAGACCCATCGATGAAGTTCGCTTCCGCCGTCAAGGCGCTCGTCCTCGGCTTCGCCCTGCTCGGCCCGGCCGCCGGCTGCGGCAACGACAACCCCTCCGTCACCGTCACCGCCGCCTCGCGCGAGGTCCGCGGCACCGTCTCGCGGCGCCGCCCCGTCACCCGCGTGATCGCCGTCGACGCGAAGACGAAGCGCCAGGTGGCAAGCGCGGTGCCCGACGCCCAGGGCCGCTTCGTGCTCACCGGGCTGCGCAAGGGGGCGCAGTACAAGATCACCCTCGTGCTCGGGCGCACCTCGAAGCCCCTGGTCTTCCCCCGCTTCGCGGGCCTCTCCGGCAAGACCAACCTCTTCCGCATCGGCACGCGCCGCTGCGCCGGCGGCGCGATGTGCACCGAGGGGCCGATCGACCTCGGCGAGATCCAGGACCCCGGCCCCGACGACACCGGCGCCCTCGAGCCCGCGCCGGCCAACAGCCCCCTCCTGCAGGAGGACTTCGACATGGACGGGACGCCCGACGCCATGGACACGGACGTCGACGGCGACAACATGCCCAACGCCATGGACGCGGACAACGACGGCGACGGCATGCCCGACGCCGCCGCCTTCGGCGACAGCGACGGCGACGGCATCACCAATGAGGCCGACCCCGACGCCGACGGCGACGGCATGCCCAACGAGATGGACACCGACGCCGACGGCGACGGCATGCCCAACGAGACGGAGCTCGCCCCGACGGGCGACCTCGACGGCGACGGCATCCCCAATGCGATGGACGAGGACAGCGACGGCGACGGGCTCGCCGACACCATGGACGACTCCCCCAACGGCGAGGGCCTGCCCGCGGAGATCTGACCCGCCCCGCGCGACCCCGACGCCCCCGACCAGGAGCCCCACCATGCAATCGCCCGCCCGACGTCTGCTCACCCTCATCCCCTTCCTCACCACGCTGGCCTGGGGCGCCTCGGCGCGCGCGCAGGAGCGCGGCGCAGACCCCGACGACAACGACGGGCCCACCCGCACGCTCGGCGGCCACACCTTCATCCCCTCCCAGATCGTGCGGGCCCCCTTCACCGCGAGCTCGGTCGGGAGCCTCACGGGCCTCGGCTACGCGGGCATCCGCGTGACGGACCCCAACGGGGGCCCGGAGCTCAACTACCAGCTCGCCGCGGCGGGGCTCGGCTTCGACTTCCAGCTCGGGCTCGCGCCCTGGTGGTCGGTGCGCGTCGCGGGCTCCGGGCAGCTCCTCTCGGGCATCAACCTCGCGTCGGCGCTCGAGGCCGGCGCCAGCGCGCGCTACGCGGCGCAGGCCAGCACGGCCTTCAGCTTCGTCCACCGCGACCGGGTGCGCATGGGCGCGTCGGTCGACCTCTCGTACTCGCCCGAGTACAACTTCAACATCGTCGGCGCGATCGTGAACAGCATCGCGGCCGGGCGCGTCGACGCGCGGACGCTCTTCACCAACTCGCAGCGGCTCTCCTTCGGCGGGGCGCTCCAGGCGGCGGTGACGCTCCACCCCGCCGTCGGCGTCTTCGGCGAGGTGCGCTACCTCCACGACTTCACCAAGGTGAACGACGACCCCACCAACACCGGCCGCTTCCAGGCGGGCCTGGGCCTGAGCGTCGACCTGCACGCGGTGTCGCCGATCCCCTTCGGCTTCCTCGGCACCTGGCGCGCGTCGTCGAGCGTCCGCGAGGGGGCGCAGGTGATCCACGACCTCTCCGCGGGCTTCTTCTACACCGCGCGCCGCCACCTCGTGCTCGGGGCCGAGGGGCTCTTCACGATCCTCCCCAGCTCGCCGCAGGTGCGCACCACCGTGGCCCAGGGCGTCCTCATCCTCCGCTACTACTGGCAGTGACCGCCGCCTCGGGCGCCGCGCGGAGACCCACGCCGCGGCGCCCGCTCCCCCTCCTCTCGCCGATGAAGAGTTGAACGCGCGCGGCCCGCCGCGGACTCGCGGGCCGCACGCGCGGGGCGGAGGGCCGCCGCGACACGTCCATGGATTGTGAGGGGGAAGATCGGCGAGGAGAGGCGCCCGCGGCCGCGCGACGGCGGCGCGGGCGGGCGCCCGGTCAGTGGCGGCGGCGGCGGTGGTGCCCGTGGTCCTCGTCGCCCCCGCCCGCGGCGGCCCCGGCTCCTTCGAGGATGACGAACTCCACCCGCCGGTTGCGCGCCCGCGCGTCCTCGCTGGAGCCCTGCGCCGCCGGGCGCTCGCTGCCGTAGCCCTCGGACCTCAGCCGCTCGCGGGGGATGCCGCGCTGCGTGAGGTAGCGCATCACGGCGCGGGCGCGGTCGCGCGAGAGGCGCAGGTTGCGCCGCGCGCTGCCGACGTCGTCCGTGTGGCCCTCCACCCGAACGCGCAGGAGCTCGGGGTGCGAGGCCATCACCGAGAACACCGCGTCGATCACCCCGAACGAGCGCGACTGGATGGTCGCCGTGCCGGTGTCGAAGTAGATCGAGTCGTTGATGTTGATGCGGCCGTTCTCGATGACCGCGGCGGGGGCGGGCGCGGGCGTCGCCACCGGCGTCGGAGCCGGCGCCTGCACCAGCGCGGCGACCGGCGCGGCGCACACCGGGCAGGGCGTCGCGGGCGGCGGGGGCGGGCAGGCGGCGGCGGCGGGCTGCGCCCCGGGGCAGCCGCGGTGGCGGGCGTCGGGGCGCGGGCCGGCGGGGACGTCGGGGCAGCGGTCGTCGGCGTCGAGCACGCCGTCGCCGTCGCGGTCGCCGACGGGGCAGCCGCGGCGCTCGGGGTCGGGGCGGGGGCCGCGGGGCTGCGCGGGGCAGCGGTCGTCGGCGTCGATGACGCCGTCGGCGTCGGCGTCGGGCGGCGGCGGCTCGGGCGGCGGCGGGCTCCCCGGGAAGGCCACCGCGACGCCGGCGGTGAACCACCGCGGGTCGTTGCCGTCGCCGTCGACGGTGACCATCTGGTTGTAACGGAAGAAGGGCCCGACCGCGATCGGCCGCCCGAGCGGGATGAGCCACCCGGCGCCCACCGCGAGGGTGAAGCGGTTGAAGCCCGGCGCGCCCGTCACGCCGATGCCGCCGTCGACCTCGAACGACAGGCGCCCGAGCTTCGGCGACAGCTCCGGCGCGAGGCTGAAGCCGCCGCCGAACACCGTGAGCGTGCCCGGGCTCACCGCGGGGGCGCCGCCCTGCGCGTCGCGCGGAGACCAGTTCCAGTAGCCCGCCATGGCGTGCACGCCGACGGGGCCGGCGAGGCGCAGCCCGAGGCGCCCGCTGAGGTAGCCGCCGGGGCCGTAGCGGTCGGTCTGCGGCGACGAGAGCATCAGGTTGGCGCCGCCCTCGAGCTGGACGTACAGGGCGTCCTGCGCGTGAGCGGCGTGTGGCGCGAGGAGCGCGAGACCCGCAACAGCGACGGCCGCACCGCCGCGCGCCGCCTTCGAAGAGGTGTGCTTCTTTCCCATGTCGACGGCGGGTGACTGCATGGCGCGGGCCACGCCGCGCGCCCCCGCCCACGCCGAAGCGCCGCGCCCACGCGCTGTCCCCCGCGCGTACGCATCCGTCCCCCCGTCGTACAGCCCCCTTCGCCGCGGGGCGACGCCCGCCGGCAGGCGGTTTCGGCGAGGTGCGGGCGCTCGCGACCGCGATCGGACGGGGGGCCCGTGCTACACGGTCCCCGCTCGCGCCCGCGTATGACCGACGTCTCCATCGCCCGCCTGACCTTCGCCGCCGCCGCCACCCCCGGCGCCGCCTTCGCGCGCATCGACCCCCACCACGCGCTCCTCGCCGTCGTCCCGCGCACCCGCCTCGCGCTCCCCTTCGACCGCCCCGACGGCGCCCTCGACGCGCTCGGCGACGCCCTCGACGCGCTCCCACCCGACGGCGGCGCCGTCTCCCTCTGCGCGCTCTCCTACGACGCCGCGTGGCGCGGCGCTTCCCCGTGGCCCGTCCGCGACGCGCGCCCGCCCGGCGACCGCTTCCCCGCGGCGTGGCTGTGCTCCTACGAGGCCGCCGCGACGCTCGACCTCACCACCGGCGCGCTCACCCGCGCGGGCACGCCCGACGGCCTGCGCGCGCTCGACGACGCCCTCGCGCGCGCCGACGTCACGCCCCCCGCCGCGCGCTGGCGCTTCACCAGCGCGACCGACCGCGTCGCTCACCGCGCCGGCGTCGAGCGCGTCCGTGAGGCCATCCGCGACGGCGAGGTGTACCTCGTCAACCTCGCCCGGATGCTCCACGCGGAGCCGCCCGCGGACGTCGACCGCGCGGTGGCCGCCCGCGTGCTGGCCTCCGAAGCGCGCTACGGCGCCGTCTTCCACGCCGAAGATGCCCTCGTCGGCGCGATGAGCATGGAGCTCGCCCTCGACTGGGACCGCGCCCAGCACCGCGCGATTTCGAGGCCCATCAAGGGGACCCGCCCCCGCCGCGACGACCCCGCGGACGACGCCCGCGAGGCCGCCGCCCTCGCCGCCGACCCGAAGGAGCGCGCGGAGAACGCGATGGCCGTGGACGTCCACCGCAACGACCTCGGGCGCGTGGCGGCGACGGGGAGCGTCACGGTCCCGTCGCTGTGCGCGGTGGAGCCGCACCGCTTCGTCCACCACCTCGTGTCGACGGTGGAGGCGGCGGTGGACGGGGCGACGCCGGCGCGCGAGGTGCTCCGCGCGATGCTGCCGGTGGGCTCGGTGACGGGCGCGCCGAAGCTCGCGGCGATGGCGCACATCGCCCGCTTCGAGCGCGAGCGCCGGGGGCTCTACACGGGCGTGTACGGCGCGGTGACGGGGGCGCGGGTGCGCCTCGCGGTGGCCATCCGCACGCTGGTGCGCGACGCCGCGGGGCTCCACTACGGGGCCGGCGGCGGGATCGTCTGGGACAGCGACCCCGACCGCGAGTGGGAAGAGCTGGTGTGGAAGCAGCGGGCCGCGGAGCGCTGAACCACCGGCACCTGCCGACGGAACGCTCCCGGAGGCGTTGCTCTCCGCCCCCCGGCGCGTTACGCCACGGCGCATGGCGTCGTACAGCTTCAACCAGCTCACCCCCGAGCGCCTGGAGTCGCTCGTCGACCTCGAGGGCCCCGTCGAGCTCCCCGAGCTCTGGGCGGCGTTGGAGGCGACGGAGGTCCCCGCAGCGGCCCTCCCGCCGCTGGAGTGGGTCGTCGGGCGCGTGCGGGACGTGCTCACCGTGGCGGCCAACGAGTCGACGCTCTGGGCGCGCGCGATCTACCCTATGCTCATGCTGGCCGAGGAGCAGCGCGTCCGCGCGTGGTCGCAGGTGTCCCTCCGCGCGGAGCTCACGCGCGGCGGCGAGACGACCGAGCTCTCCGGCGTCATCGACGGCGTCCTCGCCCGTGAGAACGCGATGGGCGGTCAGGCGCGCCCGCCCTTCCTGCTGATCGTGGAGGCGAAGCGGGCCATCGACGCGCCCGACCCGCGCCCGCAGGTGCTCGGGGCGCTCCTGGCGTCGCTGGCAGCCGAAGCCCCTGCGAGCGACGCTCCGCTCGAGCGCTTCGGCTGCCTCACGGTCGGCGACGCGTGGCATTTCATCCGGGTGGAGTTCGAGCTGCGCCCGGACGCCCCGCGCCCCGTGATGCGCCTCGCCTGGTCGCGGGAGTACTCGCAGCAGGTCGAGGCGAGGCGCCTCCTCGCGGTGCTCCTCGGGCTCGTGCGGCGGCGCGCGAAGGCCCCGTAGGGCCGCCACGCGACGCCCCGTCGCCCGGAGCTACTCCGCCTTCGCCGCGAGGCTCTGCAGCCGCGCCAGCACCTCGGGCGTCGCCCGCACCTGGAAGGTCGCGCCGACGTCGTCGTAGGTCTCCGCGACCACCTTCGCGTCGCGGTGCACCTCGGCGATCACGCCCTTCGCCCCGTAGGGGACGGCGACCACGCCGTCGACCATCCCCTGGTCGAAGTGCTCCAGGATGAAGGCCCGCAGCCGCGCCACGTCGGCCGGGTCGCGGGCCGAGATGACCAGCGCCTCGGGGTGCTCGCGCGCGACCTCCTCGCGCTGCGCGTCGGTCATCTGGTCGCGCTTGTTGAAGACCAGCTTCGCGTCGATGTCGCCCGCGCCGATCTCGGCCAGCACCTCGCGCGTCACCCGGAGCTGCGACGGATGGTCCGGGTCCGAACCATCGACCACGTGCAGCACCAGCGACGCCTCCCGCGCCTCGTCGAGCGTCGAGCGGAACGACGCCACCAGGTCATGCGGCAGCTTCTTGATGAAGCCCACCGTATCGCTCACCAGCACCCGCGGGTGGCTCTCCGGGTGGAGCGCCCGCACGGTGGTGTCGAGCGTCGCGAAGAGCTTGTCGGCCACGTACACCTCGCTCCCGGTGAGGGCCCGCATGAGCGACGACTTGCCCGCGTTGGTGTAGCCCACCAGGGCCACCCGCGACTGCTGCTGGCGCCGCGCCCGGCGCGTGTCCTGCTCGCGGGCGACGGCCTCCAGCTCGTGGCGCAGCTCCGCGATCCGGTCGCGCACCTTGCGGCGGTCGAGCTCCAGCGCGCTCTCGCCGGACCCCTTGCCCCCGACCCCCCCGCGGACGCGGTCGCCGCCGCCGCCCGACTCCCGCAGGCGCGGGGCGGCGTAGGCGAGGCGCGCGATCTCCACCTGCAGGCGGGCCTCGCGCGAGCGGGCGTGGCGGTTGAAGATCTCCAGGATGACGGAGGTGCGGTCGAGCACCTGGGCCCCCGTCGCCTGCTCCAGGTTGCGCACCTGCGTGGGGGACAGGTCGTGGTCGACGGCCACCACCGTCGCGTCCCCGGTGGCGCCCGTCGCCTCGCCGGCCTCGTCCTCGTCGCCGCCGTCGTCCGCGCCGAGGAGGGGGGCGTCGTCGTCGTCCTCGTCCTCCTCCGCGTCGGCGTCTCCCTTGCGCTTCTTGGGCTTCACGGCCGGGGGGATCACCCCGGTGCCGCCCGTGTATTGAGCGAGTTCGTGGAGCTTGCCCACGCCGACGACGGCGGCGGCGGCGAGGTGGGGGCGGCGCTGGGTGACGGCGCCTACGACGTCGTAGCCGAGGGTGTGGACGAGGCGCTCGAGCTCGGCGAGCGAGAGGCGGTGGTCGCTCTCGCTCGCGTCGGGGAGCTGGACGCCGACGAGCACGGCGCGCGGTCTTTTCTCTGGACGGTCTTGCATGGAAGGGGCGCGAAGGTACCCCCCCGGCGCCCCGCGCGCCATCCCGATGGGAACACCCGGTGCTAGGCTCCGCCCTCATGAGCGACCGCCCGTCACGCCCCTCCCTCGCCAGCGTCCTGCCGACCACGCGCGCGCTGCGGGCGTACTTCGCGACGCGCGTCGACCCGCTGACCCAGCTCTACCTCGTGCTCCCGCTCTTCATCGTCTACCACATCGGCGTGGTGGCCAACGTCGAGCGGGTGCCGGGGGGCGGCTACCGCTGGGTGGGCAACGGCGTCGACTTCCTCACCGGCACCGCCCTCCACCTCGCCAACGGCAACGTCGGCGCCTACGCGCTCGGGGCCATCGTGGTGACCCTCGCGCTCCTGGGGCTCATCCTCTGGGCGCGCCGGGGCGCCGAGCTCCACCCGCGGCTCTTCGCGCCGCTGCTGGCCGAGAGCGCGGTGTACGCCGTCCTCTTCGCGGGCTTCGTCGGGTACGTGGTCGACGCGATGGGCCTCGGGGTGCTCGACTCGCAGTCCTTCGGCGCCCAGGTGGTGTCGTCGTGCGGCGCCGGGCTCCACGAGGAGCTGGTGTTCCGTATGGCCCTCTGCCACGGCCCGGCGTGGCTCATCGCCAAGCGCACCGAGCGCCCCGTCGTGGGCTGGGTGGGGGCGGCGCTGGTGTCGTCGGCCCTCTTCTCCCTCGTCCACTACGTCGGCCCCCTCGGGGACTCGTTCAAGCTCTCGACCTTCGTGTTCCGCTTCCTCCTCGGGCTCCTCCTCGCGGGCATCTACCGCGCGCGGGGCTTCGCCGTGGCCGCCTGGACCCACACCCTCTACGACATCCTCTACTTCGCCATCCGCCGCTTCTGATCACTCGCCCCGCGGCGCGGGCACGGCCGCCCGCAGCGCATCCGCCATCGACCTCAGCCGCCCGAGCCGCTCCGCCGCGATCACCCGCTCGACCTCCTGGTGCAGCGGGAGCACCGCGACGGGCTCGCCGGGCCGCGTCGCCACGTGGAGGCACGACTCCAGCACCGTGCGGGCGAGCGTGTCGCGGAAGCCGGGCTCTCCCGCCGTCGCCCAGCGCGCCGCGGCGTCGCGGGCCGTTGCCTCGGCCACCAGGCTGAGCGCCCGCGCGAGGTCGTCGTAGAGCGACGCTTCGAAGCCCTCGGCCTCCTTCGCGAGCGCTCGCACCTCCTCGGGGCGCACGGCCTCCGGGTCGCCTTCGCCCAGCGCCGTGAGCCGGCGCATGGAGTCCATCACCACCGTGGCGGCGTCGACGGCGCTCCCGAGCTCACTGCCCGCGAGGAGCGCGAGGACGCCCGCCTGGGCCTGCTGGGTCTTTCGCAGGTCGTCGGCCACCGCGACCAACTCGCCGTTCGCCTCGGCCACCGCCATCGCGACGGCGACCTCCACCTCCAGCACCTCTCCCGCGCGGCGGGCGTCGCCCTCGCCCGAGCGCTCGCCTTCGGGCGTCTCCTTCAGGGCCGCGAGCACCCTCTCCGCGGGGCCCTTCATCATCGGGGTGAGGGCCGCGATGCTCCGCGCCAGGTGACGGTCTCCCTGCGCGGTCTGCTCCTGCCGCAGCCGCGTCGCCGTCGCCCGGAGCTGGCGCGCGACGTCACGGACGGGCTTCGCCCCGGCGCCCGACCACTGCTCCGCGGCGTAGACCACGCGGGTGACCTGGGGCGCGTCCTTGCGCGACGCGAGCGCCGCCACCGGCCGAACGAGCCGCCCCGCCGCCCGCACCAGCGGGCCGAGCGGGACCTGCGCGGCGCCCGCGAGCAGCGCGAGGTGATCGACCCGGGGGCAGGTGGCCCACGCGCGCCCGAGGTCGTCGCCGTGGGACTCGGCCCAGGCCAGGAGCGCGGCGCCGCGCGGCTCGGCCAGTCGTTCGGGGGTGAGCGCATCTCGGAGCTTGTCGGCGACGGTTCCCATGGCGGCGGTATCGACCGCGCGGGGCGATGTCGTCAAGCGTCGACGGTGGGGCCCCGCGGACAACACCTGTGGACTCGTCGCGACAGCCGCGACGCGCGCAGAGCACTTGAATCGTAGTGTTTGCGGCGGTGGAGCGCCCTGGCCCG
>Ga0073899_10006277_pt1 | contig 10276 bp, 7 predicted proteins | sample KloWWTmetaKNB5Ph_FD_88975 | JGI IMG/M metagenome (GOLD analysis project Ga0073899, IMG submission 88975) | Active sludge microbial communities from Klosterneuburg, Austria, studying microevolution and ecology of nitrifiers - Klosterneuburg... | ecosystem: Engineered > WWTP > Aerobic digester >...
GCCCACGCGGCCGAGTGGGCCCTGGCCCGCGACGTACCCGCCGGGCGGCCCGTGCGTGCCCTGCGCACGTCCGTCGGCGCGGGCGCAGGGGCCGCTGCGCCGGACCCCGATGGCCCCGCGGACGGCGCGGACGGCGCGGACGGCGCGGACCCGCTGCCGCCGCCCACCGGCTCGTCGGGTGCCGGGGCCGAGCTGGCTGCCCGGCTGGGGGTCGCGCTCCTGCTGGTGGGCTTCGCCGCTCACACGGTGTCGGTCGTGGCGCGGGGGGTGGCCGCGAACCGTCCGCCCTGGGGCAACATGTACGAGTTCGTCACCGCCGCGTCGCTGGTCATCGTGGCGGGCCACCTGGTGCTGGTCTGGCGGTGGGGCCTGCGGTGGCTGGGGTTGGGGGTCGCCCTCCTCGCCGCGGTGCTGAACGGCCTCGCGGTGACCGTGTTCTACGTGCCGGTCGCGCCCCTGGTGCCGGCCCTCCGGTCGGTGTGGTTCGTGATCCACATCGCGGCGGCGCTGCTGTCGGGCGCCGCGTTCAACGTGGGCGGCCTGGCCGCGATCGCCTACCTGCTCAAGAGCCGCGCCGAGTCCCGGGGCCGGACCGGGGGCCTCGTGACGAAGCTGCCCGCGTCGGCCGCCATCGACAGGCTCTCCTACCGGGTGCTGGCCTTCTCGTTCCCGATCTGGACGTTCACGATCGCCGCCGGCGCGATCTGGGCCCAGTACGCGTGGGGTCGCTACTGGGGCTGGGACCCCAAAGAGACCTGGTCGTTGATCACCTGGGTGGTCTATGCGGCCTACCTGCACGCGCGCGCGACCGCCGGCTGGAGCGGCAGGCGAGCCGCCTGGATCGCGGTCGCCGGCTTCACCCTGTTCTGGTTCAACTTCGTCGGCATCAACCTGCTGGTCGCCGGACTGCACTCCTATGCCGGGATCTGACAACCGGCACCGCGTCCCGCGCGTGTAGCCGGTGTGACGGCGGCGGTGCTGATGAGCGACACCTGGGGGCGGGAGGCGGACGACGCCGCTGCCCTCGCCGAGGCCGACCGCTGGCTGCGCACGCTGTACGACGACAACTGGGCGGCCATGGTGCGGCTGGCCGCGCTGCTGCTCGGGTCGTCCGACCAGGCCGACGAGATCGTGCAGGACGCCATGGTCGCCGTCTACCGCCGTCGCGCGATGTTCGCCGCGTCGTCACCGCGCGGGTATCTGCGCACGGCCGTCGTCAACGCGTGCCGGTCGGCCCACCGGCACCGCGCCGTGGTGACCAAGTACGCCCGGCCGTCCTCCGTCGACGCGCCCGGTCCGGACGAGCGGGCGCTGCAGGCCGAGACGTCCGACGAGGTGATGGCGGCGCTGCGGCGGCTCCCGCAGCGGCAGCAGGAGGTGCTCGTGCTGAGGTACTACAGCGAGCTCTCCGAGGCCGAGATCGCGGAGGCCCTCGGCATCAGCCGGGGAGCCGTCAAGTCGCACAGCAGCCGGGGAGTGGCCGCGCTGCGGCAGCGGCTGACCGCCGACGGCGGAGGCGAGCGGCGATGAGCGGGTGGGACGGCGACCAGGGTCACGACGCGGGACACGACGAGTGGGCGGACCGGCTGCGGCAGTCGCTGCGTCGCGAGGCCGAGCAGGTGGCCGTCCCGGATCGCCTGGCGGCCGTGCGGGCCGCTGCGCGCCGGGCCGAGGCCCCGCGGCGAACCTGGCTCGTGGCCGCCGCCGCGGCGCTGCTCCTGGTGGCCGGGGGCGGGCTGGTGTGGCAGCTGGCGGGCTCCGGCGGCGGGGTCGCGTCGTCCGGCGCGGCGCCCATGGCCCAGGACCAGGCGGCCGGCAAGGCGGGTGGGGAGCGCGCCGGGGCCGCGGCGCCCGCCGCCCCCGGCACCATCGAGGCCACCGACGCGGCAGCGAGCCCGCCGCCGGCCCGGGCCACGGGGGCCGCCCCGGTGCGGGAGGTGTCCGGCGCGACCATCGGGTTCGCCTCCCCGACGGGCAACCTGGTGTGCTACCTCGACGGTGCCGAGGCGGTCTGTCAGATCCTGAGCACCCCGGCCTGGGAGCGTGCGGTGTCACGCCCGTGCCCGGTGATCGGCGGAGGCACCACGAGTTTCCGCCACGACCAGGGCAGCGTCACGCTGGGGTCCGGCGGGGCCGCCCTCGTCTGCGGTACGCAGGGGCTGCCGCAACTCGACCTCGCGGCCCGCGACGCGTCGACCGGCTGGTACGACGGCCGTCGGGACGCGTCGGTGACCACCGGCTACGGCACCGTGCCCGTGTTGCCCTACGGCGGCGTCGCCACCACGACGGGCGGGGTCCGGTGCGCCATGTCCGAGGCGGGGGTCCGGTGCGACGACCCGTCGGGCTCGGCGTTCGTGCTGTCGGCCGAGCAGGTGTCGCTGGCCGGACCGTCGGGGAGCGGTCGCGTCACCGTGCGCTACGTGGCCGTCACCGGTACCGGCGCCTTCGTGACGCCGAGCGGCGGCATCTGGTGCCTGGTGGACGGGGGCTCGGGCGCGGCGTGCGAGGTGGCCCAGCCCACGTACCGTCCGCCGGCCAAGCCGGCGTCGTGCGAGCTCGACTGGGGCCACCGGATCTCGGTCGACGCCTCGGGTGCGGGGTTCGCCTGCACGGGCGACACGTTCGTGGAGTCCGCGGCGACCGGCACGGCGTCGACGAGCTGGTTCGACGGGTCGTTCGGCGGCACCGTGGGGCTGGCGAACGGGCAGCCCGGGGCCGTGCTGGGCTACGGCAGCACCCTGACCGCAGGGGCGTACACGTGCGCCGTCGAGATCACCGGCGTGACCTGCACGGACCAGTCGGGACGGGGCTTCGCCGTCGCCCGGCAGTCGTTCTCGATCCTTCCCTGACCGGTCAGGAGCCGGGGTCCTGCCACCGCCACAGCGAGGGACGGCCCCGCCCGGTGCCGTGCCCCGCTCGCTGCAGCCCCGGAACCGACGTGAGCTTCTTGTTGAGGTTGCCGCGGTCGGGGGCCTCGCCGAACAGCGACGTGGTCGCAGCGAGCGCGTCGCCGACCGCGAACCGGGCACCCGTCAATGACCGGGTGAAGTCGAGATCGTTCCACAGGAGGCGTGCGAGCAGCGGCCGGCAGCGGGTCACGATGTCGTGGTGGTCGAACGCCAGCGACACGTTCTCGTCGAAGCTGCGCCACGTCACCGCCTCGCCGTCGCCCGCGGGAACCACTGCCCACAGAGCCGCCGACAGCGTGGCGCCGCGGGGGTCCCGGGAGGGCTCGTCGAACACGACCAGCTGGCCGATCGCCGTGGCCGCCAGACCGGCCTTGTCGCGCAGGGCCCGCTCGCCCGCCGTGGCCAGGCGCTCCCCCTCGAGCAGCAGCACGCCCGGGAGTGCCGGCCGGCCGAGGAAGGGCTCGGCGGCCCGCTCGACCGTCGCGTAGCGCACCTGGCCGTCGGCCAGCCGCACGGCCAGCACGTCGACCGACACCAGCGACGTGCGGTCCGGGATCTCGTCGTCGACGGCGCGGGGTCTCGGCACGGCCTCACCCTATCGATCGACCGAGCGGTGGCTCCGGGGGCTGCGGCAGCGATGCCGGTGCCGGTGACGTTCGGCGCGGGACACCGCCGGGCAGCGGTCGGAGCGCCTGCTCGGGCCGGGTGCGAGGGCGGGGCTCACCCCTCCGGGCCGCTGCCTGCCCCCAGCGCTGCAGGGCACCCGGGACACCCGGGACCGGCCGCACTATGCTGACCGCGTGCCGTACACCCACCTGTCGCTCCCGCTCCTCCATTCCGGCAAGGTGCGCGAGCTCTACGAACTGCCGGAGGGCCGGGTCCTCCTCGTCGCCACCGACAACGTGTCCGCGTACGACCGGGTGCTTCCCACGCCCATTCCCGACAAGGGCGAGGTGCTCAACCGGCTGAGCGTCTGGTGGCTCGAGCGGCTCGCCGAGCTCGTGCCGCATCACGCCGTGACCGACGAGGTGCCCCTCGAGGTCGCGGGGCGTGCGCTCGTCGTCGAACGTCTGGAGATGATCCCGGTCGAGTGCGTGGCCCGGGGCTACCTGGCGGGGTCGGCCTGGCAGGAGTACGGGGAGCACGGCACGGTCGCGGGGATCACCCTGCCCGAGGGGCTGCCGTTCGGCGCCCGGCTCGAGCATCCGATCTTCACCCCGGCCCGCAAGGCGCCCCAGGGCGAGCACGACGAGAACATCACCTACGAGCAGCTCGTCGAACTCGTGGGCGACGACACCGCGGCGCGGCTCCGGTCGCTGACCCTGCGCCTCTACATCCGGGCCGAGCGCATCGCCCGTGAGCGCGGACTGGTGCTCGTCGACACCAAGTTCGAGTTCGGCCGGCGAGCCGACGGCACGATCGTGCTCGCCGACGAGGTGCTCACCCCCGACTCGTCCCGCTACTGGGACGCCGCGGCCTACCTGCCCGGCACCCCGATGGAGAGCTTCGACAAGCAGTACCTGCGCGACTGGGTCACCCGCGACTCCGGCTGGGACGTCGACTCCGGGGCGCCGGCGCCCGCCCTCCCCGACGACGTCGTCGCGGGCACACGGGCGCGCTACGTCGAGACCTATCGCCGCTTGACCGGCGACGACTTCGTCCCGGTCGCCGCGTCCGGCGAAGCGGCCGACGAGGTTCCGCCCGCCGACGAGGCCGTCGCAGCCGCCGATGACGACGCCGCAGCCGCCGACGAGACCGGGGCACCCGCCGACGAGGCCGCCGCAGCCGCCGACGAGGCCGTGCCCGAGTCCGAGCCGCAGAGCTCCGAGCCCGAGGCGGCCGAGACCGCGGCCGGCACCGAAGACCCGTCCGGCGACGAGCCCACCGCCATGGTCGTGGTCGACGTGATGCCGAAGCCCGAGATCCTCGACCCGCAGGGCAAGGCCGTCACCGGCGCCCTCAAGCGGCTCGGCTACGAGGGACTCTCCGTCCGCCAGGGCAAGCGGTTCGAGATCGAGGTCTACGGCGAGCTCACCGACGAGCGGCTCGACCAGATCGTCAAGGCCGCCGAGACTCTGCTCGCCAACACCGTGATCGAGGAGTACGAAGTCTCGGTCTACACCGACGAGGAGGGCGGCTGCGCCAGCGATTCGTCGGGCGAGGGCTGCTGCGGCGGCCGCAAGGCAGGGGCGGTCTCGCCGTGCGGTTGCACGTGCGGCTGCGACGGTGTGCAGGGATGCGTCTGCGACGACTGCGGCTGTGGGTGCGCGCACGCCGAGCGACAGCCGGAGCCGATCGAGATCGGCGAGCGCCCCGAGGGCCGGCAGTGACGGTCCGGGTCGGCGTCGTCACGTTCCCCGGCTCGCTCGACGACGACGACGCGCGCCGGGCGGTCCGGCTGTCCGGCGCCGAGCCCGTACGGCTGTGGCACGGCTCCGACAGCCTCGACGGAGTCGACGCCGTGGTGCTGCCGGGTGGCTTCTCCTACGGGGACTACCTGCGCTGCGGTGCCATCGCCCGCTTCGCGCCCGTCATGGACGAGGTGATCCGGCAGGCGAAGCAGGGGCTGCCGGTGCTCGGCATCTGCAACGGGTTCCAGGTGCTCTGCGAGGCCCATCTGCTGCCCGGTGCCCTCACGCGCAACGCGCAGCGCACGTTCGTCTGCAAGGAGCAGGTGCTCCGGGTCGAGACCCGCGACACCGTGTGGACCAATCAGTTCCGGGTCGGTGAGCGCATCACGATCGTGCTGAAGAACGGCGAGGGCGCCTACGTGGCCGACGACGACACGTTGCGCAGCCTCGAGGACTCCGACCAGGTCGTGTTCCGCTACATCGGCAACCCCAACGGGTCGATGAACGACATCGCCGGCATCACCAACAGCCGGGGCAACGTCGTCGGCCTGATGCCGCACCCCGAGCACAGTGTCGAGGAGCTCACCGCGTCGAGCACCGACGGCCGCCGCTTCTTCGGCAGCCTGCAGCACTTCCTCCAGGCCGCGCTGACCCGGGCCTGAGCGATCCGGAGTCGCGTCCCGGTTTGCATCGGCGTTGGTTTCCTGAGACGATCGCCTCGTCTCCTCTCAGGTAACCTTCAGGAAAGGCCTCGTGTTGACCAACGCCCGGCGCATCGCCCGAGCGCTCACCGCCGCTGTGGTGGTCGTGCTCCTGGGCGTCCTGGGCGGGGCATGGTCCCCGAGTGCCGGTGCCGCGCCGACCGGCCCGTCCGCGGTGATCGTCCCGGCGCCCTGCACCGTGTCGCACGCCTTCCCGGCGTCACTGTCCGGCGCCCAGATCCGCGATCAGTTCGGTGCCACCTACGGCTTCACGATGGTGGGGTCCTACTGGACGCAGCCTGAATACCGCGGCCTCGTGCAGGTCATCTGGGAGACCACCGACGCGATGGCGTGCACACCCTTCCTGAACGACCTGCGGGCCAACCTGGGCGGACCGCTCGCGCTGAACGCGTCGGCGCTGAGCGGCTGGAAGTCCGGCGACTACGGCATCACCCGCGCGCGCACGGTCAGCCTCGACTTCCCGCAGCTGCGCACCTACTACGACAAGGGCGACCACGGTCACGTCGCCCGGCTCTTCGTGCACGAGATCACCCACGCCTACCAGAGCAACCGCGACGACAACCCCGGCTACTGGACGGCGTTCAACCGCCAGTACAACGCGCTCGGACGGCTGGGCTCCTACGGTTACTCGGCAGACGAGGTGATGTCGGAGGTCGTCGGGTGGTACGTCGCCCGGTGCGCCCTCGACAACCCCTACACGACGAAGTACCAGCGCTACTACGACTACGCCAAGGAGCTGTTCGGCGGCAAGGAGTTCGGCGCGCCTCTGGGCCAGCCCCTGGACTGTTCTAAGCAGGTCTTCCCCGTCCCTCCGCCCCCACCGACGGTCGAGCAGGCGCCCGCTCAACCTGATGCCGCCGCGGTCGCGACCCCTGCCCTCGCCCCCGACGCCGGTGCCCGGGTCGAGCCCTTCGATCCCATCCTGGCCACGGTGGCACTCGACGACACGCCGGCTCTGCTCGCCGCCCAGCACTGACCCCCCACCACCGAACTGGACCTGTGCGTCAGGATCTGACCCGTACACGGGTCAGATCCTGACGCACAGGTCCAGTTGGCACGCCGATCACGGACGGTGCCGGTGCTCGTGACAGCGATCGGCCTGCCGGCGTCGCCAGCCAGGGAGCGAGGGGGCTAACGCCGAGCGATGTCGATCCGGCTGACCAGGCTGCCCGTGGCGGTCGCCAGGAGGGCGGCGCCGTCCAGGCCGTTGCCGGCGGGTGCCACCAGCCGGACCTGTGGCCGCCGAGCCTCGAGTGAGGCCGCGAACCCGGCGGCGAGCGACTTCCCCCGGAACACGTTGCCGAGAGGGCAGACGGGCGCGTCGGGCGCCGCTCCCACACGTTCGAGCGCCGTGGCGACGGACTCGGCCAGCTCGGTGGCGGCACGGGCGACGATGGCCCCGGCCACCTCGTCGGACGCCGCCAGGTCGGCCACCACCCGCGCGTAGGACGCGATGCGGCGCACGCGGTCGGGATCGCCCTGCAGCGCAAGGTACATCTGGTCGAGCTCCGGGAAGTCGGCGGTCACGGGGGCGCTGAGCGCCGTCCCCGGGCCTCGGCCGTCGTAGGCGCGCAGCACGGCGTCGAGGGCTGCGCGGCCGATCCAGTACCCGCTGCCGGCGTCGCCCACCAGGTGGCCCCAGCCGTCGACCCGCGCCACGCTCGTGGGGCCGACGGCGAAGATGATCGATCCGGTCCCTGCCGCCACCACGCAGCCCGGTCGATCGCCGAGGCCGCCCAGGTAGCTGGTGACCGAATCGTGGGCCAGGCGTACCTCGCCCACCGGCGGCAGCTGGGCCAGCAGGGCGGCCGCCGTGTCGGACGCCCCGAGCCCGGTGGTACCGATGCACACGACGTCGACACCGGACGGGGCCGCGGTACGGACGAGGGCCGCGAGCTGGTCGACGACCGACCGATGGGTCTGGATGCCGGGCAGGTCGAAGGGGGCGCCGTCGTCGAGACGCGCGCGGCAGCCGCTCTGGCCACCGTCGAGAGCGAGCAGGGTCACCCTGCGGAGTCTAGAGCCGGGCCACCAGCGGTACGTTATGCACGTGGTAGACACCGTTGCGAACGCCCAGGCGACTCCCGAGCATCCCCAACCGTGGGCGGCCCTCGGTCTCAAGGCCGACGAGTACGACCGCATCCGCAGCATCCTCAGCCGGCGCCCGACGGGCTGCGAGCTCGCGATGTATTCGGTGATGTGGTCGGAGCACTGCTCCTACAAGTCGTCGAAGGTGCACCTGCGCCACTTCTCGACGCTGCCACAGACCACTCCGCGCGGGGCGCTGCTCGCGGGCATCGGCGAGAACGCCGGCGTCGTCGACATCGGGCAGGGCTGGGCGGTCACGTTCAAGATCGAGTCGCACAACCACCCGTCCTACGTCGAGCCCTACCAGGGCGCGGCGACCGGCGTCGGGGGCATCGTGCGCGACATCCTGGCCATGGGGGCGCGCCCGGTGGCAGTGATGGACCCGCTGCGGTTCGGCCCCCTCGACGCGCCCGACACGGCTCGTGTGCTGCCCGGAGTGGTGGCCGGCGTCGGTGGCTACGGCAACTGCCTCGGTCTGCCCAACATCGGCGGTGAGGTCGTCTTCGACCGTTCCTACGCCGGGAATCCGCTGGTCAACGCCCTGTGCGTCGGGGTCATGAGGCACGACGACCTGCACCTGGCGCACGCGTCGGGGGTCGGCAACCAGGTGATCCTGTACGGGGCGGCCACCGGCGGCGACGGCATCGGGGGTGCCTCCATCCTCGCCTCGGAGACCTTCGAAGCCGCGGGCGTGACGAAGCGCCCGGCGGTTCAGGTCGGAGACCCGTTCCTCGAGAAGCTGCTCATCGAGTGCACCCTCGAGCTCTTCGCCGCCGGCATCGTCACCGGCATCCAGGACTTCGGCGCCGCCGGCCTGTCGTGCGCCACGTCCGAGCTGGCCAGCGCGGGCTCGGGCGGCATGCACGTCGACCTCGACAAGGTGGTGCTCCGCGACCCCACCCTGGCTCCCGAGGAGATCCTCATGAGCGAGTCGCAGGAACGCATGATGGCGGTCGTCGAGCCGGCCCACGTGCAGCAGTTCCTCGACATCTGCCGCAAGTGGGACGTGCTGGCCACGGTCGTCGGCGAGGTGATCGACGGCGACCGGCTGCTGATCGACTGGCACGGCGAGCGGGTCGTCGACGTCGACCCCCGCACCGTGGCCCACGAGGGGCCCGTCTACGAGCGCCCCTTCAGCCGCCCCGGGTGGCTCGACCACGTGAACGACTGCACCGCGAGCGATCTGCGACGGGCGGCCACGTCCGACGAGCTCGCGCAGGAGGTGCTGACCCTGGCCGGCTCGCCGAACCTGTGCGACACGTCGTGGGTGACCGATCAGTACGACCGCTTCGTCCGCGGCAACACCGTGCTCGCCCAGCCCGAGGACGCCGGCCTCATCCGCATCGACGAGGAGACGGGCCTCGGCGTGGCGCTGGCCACGGACTGCAACTCCCGGTTCTCGTTCCTCAACCCCTACTGGGGTGCCCAGCTCTCGCTGCTCGAGGCCTACCGCAACGTGGTCGTCGCCGGCGCGGAGCCGGTCGCGGTGACCGACTGCCTCAATTTCGGCTCCCCCGAGGATCCGACGGTGATGTGGCAGTTCCGGGAGGCGGTGCTCGGGCTCGTCGACGGCTGCCGTGCCCTCGGCATCCCGGTGACCGGCGGCAACGTGTCGTTCTACAACCAGACCGGCGACGTCGCCATTCTGCCCACCCCCACCGTGGGAGTCATGGGCGTGATCGACGACGTCTCCCGTCGCGTCCGCTCGTCGTTCGCCTACGAGGGCGACGCGGTGGTGCTGCTGGGAACGACCGACGACGACCTGTCCGGGTCGGCGTGGGCCGACGTGATCCACGACCACCACCTGGGCGGACGGCCGCCGCGCGTCGACTTCGACCATCACGTGCGGCTGTGCTCGCTGTTCCAGGCGGCCACGAAGGAAGGGCTGCTCTCGAGCGCCCACGACCTCTCCGACGGCGGACTGGCGATGGCCCTGGTGGAGAGCTGCCTGCGACGCAACCTCGGCGTGGCGCTCACGCTGCCCGACGGTGACCCGACCGTTCAGCTGTTCTCCGAGACGGCCGGGCGGGTGCTGGTGTCGCTGGCGGGGGGGCAGCTGCGCCGGTTCCAGCAGCTGTGCGACGAGTCCGGCATCGCGCTGACCCGGTTGGGAGAGGTCACGTCCACGCCGGAGATCGAGATCCAGAACCAGTTCACGCTGCCCCTCGACGAGGTGCGGGCGGCGTGGGAGACGCCGATCCCGAGC
>Ga0073899_10006280_pt1 | contig 10273 bp, 7 predicted proteins | sample KloWWTmetaKNB5Ph_FD_88975 | JGI IMG/M metagenome (GOLD analysis project Ga0073899, IMG submission 88975) | Active sludge microbial communities from Klosterneuburg, Austria, studying microevolution and ecology of nitrifiers - Klosterneuburg... | ecosystem: Engineered > WWTP > Aerobic digester >...
GGTGGTGATCGGCAAGGACAAGCAGGTGGATCTCGAGAAGGCTGAGATCGGGCTGCACTCCACGCCCACCGTCGTCGGCGACGTCATCCTCGTCGGCTCGTCTATGTTCGAGGGCCTCGGATACGTCTACAGCACGAACGCCAAGGGCCTGGTTCGCGCCTTCGATGCGCGGACGGGCAAGCAGCTGTGGCGCTTCAACACGATTCCCGGCCCCGGCGAGTTCGGCAACGACACCTGGGAGAACGGCTCCTGGGAGTGGTCGGGCAACGTGGGCGTGTGGACACAGATCACCGTGGATCCCGAAGCTGGCCTGGTGTACCTGCCGGTCGAAACGCCGACCATCGACGAGTACGGCGGCAACCGTCCGGGGAACAACCTGTTCGCCGAGAGCCTCGTCGCGGTTGACCTGAAGACCGGCAAGCGGAAGTGGTTCTACCAGTTCGTCCACCACCCGCTGTGGGATCACGACATGTCGGCCTGGGGCCTGGTCATGGACGTGACCATCGATGGCAAGCCGCGTAAGGTGCTGTCGGTGCCGTCCAAGCAGGGCTGGCTCTACGTGTTCGACCGCATCACGGGCGAGCCCATCTGGCCGATTGAAGAGCGCCCGGTGCCGCAGAGCACGATGCACGGGGAGAAGACGTCGGCGACGCAGCCGTTCCCGACCAAGCCGGTACCCTACTCGCGCACGTTCGTGGGCGAGAACGACCTCATCGACTTCACCCCGGAACTGCGGCAGCAGGTCCTCGAGAACCTCAAGAAGTTCCGCTGGGAGCAGATCCCGTACGTGCCGCCCGTGGGTCCCGAGAGCGACAAGCTCGGCAGCATCAACATCGGCAACACGACCGGTGGCGTGAACTGGCCGGGCTCGGGATTCGATCCCGAGACGGGCATCTTCTACACGCACGCTCACAACTCGGCCGTCACCATGGCCAAGTACGATGAAGAGGAGTTCGACAAAGTCAACCCCGACAACTTCAAGACAAAGCCACGCCTGCCGCGCTGGGAAGCAGAGCCGGACTACGGTCTGCCTCGTCGCAACCCCGATGGCACCCCGGCGCCGCAGGTCCGCTTCGGGGGCCAGTCCGGCCGGCAGGCGCTCGCGCAGGGGCTCGACGGCCTCTCGCCGCTCAAGCCGCCTTATGGCCTGATGGCCGCCATCGACGTCAACAAGGGCGACCTGATGTGGCAGGTTCCGCACGGCGACACGCCGGACACGGTCCGCAACAATCCGCGGCTGCGCGGAATGAACATCCCGAAGACGGGACAGCCCGGCAACGTGGGCGTGCTCATCACGAAGACCCTGCTCATCGCAGGTGATCCGCAGGTGACCAACATCGAGCCGCGCGGCCGCGGCGCCATGCTGCGCGCCTACGACAAGAAGACCGGCCAGCAGGTCGGCGAGGTGCTGCTGCCGGCGCCGATCGTGGGTCAGCCGATGACCTACTCGGTCAACGGGCGTCAGTACATCATCGTCGGCGTGAGCGGCGGTAACTACACTGGCGAGTACATCTCCCTGCGCCTGCCGCAGAGCGCAGTCACTTCGGCCGCGCGGCAGTAGCACGCCGCCCGCGTCGACCGGTACGCACGAAAGGGGCGGGAGACATTCTCCCGCCCCTTTTCGTTTGTCCCCCTTAGAACGCCAGCCGGGCTGCCACCTGCACCACGCGCGGGTCGCCGGCCGAGGTGATGCTGCCAAACCCCGGAGAGCCGAGCACGCCGTTCGGGTTCCCGAGGGCCGGCGTGTTGGTGGCGTTGAAGACCTCGACCCGAAGCTCGAGACCCAGCCCGTGCCCGAGCGGCAGCGTGCGCACGATCGCGACGTCGAGATTCCGGTACGCCGGTCCCCGCACGGGGTTGCGCGAGCTCGTGCCGAGCACGAACTGCGGGGTGGCGGTGAAGGCGGCCGTGTTGAACCAGCGCGCGGTCGATCGCTCGCCGGACGGCAGCGCGGGGGCGGCCACCAGATTCGGCCGCTGAACGCCGAACCCGGCGAAGGCATTGAAGTTGGTGGCCTGCGTGACGGCAACGGGCGTGCCCGATTGCACACGCAGGATGCCGGTCACCGCCCATTCTCGCGCAATCGCGCCGACCACCCCGCCGGGCCGCCACCGGCGCCCCGATCCCCAGGGCAGATCGGCAACGGCCGCCGCGACCAGCACATGGGGGATGTCGCCGGAGGAGACGTCCCGATCGCGCGAGCGGTCGAACGCATCGGCCACGGGTGCGTTGGCCACCGGCCCGGTGAGAATCGAGGCGTCGAAGACGGACGAGGCGTCGTCCACCAGCCGCGAGCGGGTGTAACTGGTGGAGAGCGACAGACCGCCCGAGAAGCGCCTCTCGAGCCCGACCTCCACGCCGTGGTAGCGGGTCGTGCCGATGTTGTTACGATAGAGGCTGACGGCGGTGTATTCCGGAAACGGCTTGAGCAGCTGCGCCCGTGTCACGGTGGGCCCGCCCAGCGAGGATGTGGCCGGAAGGCGGCCGTAGAACGGATTGGGCACGCGCTCGAGCAGCGGCGGCCCCACCGAGAGCTGTTCGACGGTGAGCTGGTTGAGGTTGGCATCCGGCACACCCACGCGACCGATCCGCGAGCCGACGTACGACACCTCCAATCGCAGGTGGCGCCCTAGCTCTTGCTGCCATCCCGCGTGCCATTGCTGCGCGTACCCCGAGCCCAGATCGCGGTTCACGGCGAAGACGCCCTGGCCGAGACCGGCATCGGGTGTCGATCCGACCGGCGCCAGCGTCGGTCCGTCAGCCAGGACGAAGGCCGGCGCCAGCGTGTCGAGCGTGCGCTCGGAGACAGTTTGCAGGAAGGGGAATGCCGGCGTCGTGAAGGGCGTCGTGATGCCGGCCTGCTCGATCCTGATGAGGGCGTAGCCGGCGCGCACGACGCTCTGAGGCGTCAGGCGCGCGGACAGGCCCAGGCGGGGGCCGAGGTCCAGCTTGTGCAGCCGTCGCGCGGAGCGGGAGCGGCCGTCGCGGCCGAGGAACACGATGTGCCGGGACTCGAGGTCGAATACCGCCGCCTGGTTGTTCGCTTCGACCGACGGGAAGTTGAGCGTGTAGCGCAGCCCGGCGTTGACGGTGATCCGATCCGACACGCGCCAGTCGTCCTGCACGAAGTACTCCTGCACGTGCGCGCGATTCCGGATCGCATCCTGCTGGAAATCGATCGAGAAGGCTTGTACCTGCCCGAGCAGGAAGCTCGCCAGCGGGTGCCCGGTGCCGGGCGTCCCGGGCAGATCGGTGAACAGACTGCTGAACTGGAACGAGCCAGTGGGCGAGGGCGGTTGCACCACGTTCAAACGCGACCATCGCAGGTCCGCGCCCGCCTTCACCACGTGTTGGCCGCGCAGCCACGTGAGCGTGCCGACCGCCTGCGTCACGCTGGTCCCGAACTCGCTGGCGGCATTGGGTGCGGAACCGAGCGATTGATAGCCGGCCACCTGGAACGTCGGCAGCGTCGCCGGGAAGCGCGAGGTGGCGGGCAGGCCCGGTAAACCCAGGTCCGCCGCGGGTCCGGTGGGGAGTTGAACCGCCGTCCGCGACACGCGCCGACGCGTATCTCCCGCCCGTACTTCCGACAACAGCGTGTTCGACACCGGCCACTGCCAGGCCGAGGCCACCGACGAGGCGCGGGTGTGCTGCGGGCCGAGCGTCCCCGATGTGGCGCCGCTGCCGTCGGGCAGGGAGGCAACCGGCAGGAACGTCTCGCGAAAGCCGGACAGCCGGACGAACGCGCGGTCGCCCCGATCCGCGATGCGGTGGTCGAACCGTACGCCCACCTGGTCCTGGTTGACGATCTCGTCGTCCGTGCGAGCGTAGTTGTTGGCCGTGCCGTCACGCGTCGGCAGAGGATAGCGTGACAGCAGGGCGCGGGCCACGGGATCGATGCGCGAGGCTTGCACGATGCCGTCGGCGAACGGCCGCCGCCGCGCGGCGCCATCCTCGGCCGCGGTCGTGGCCGGATCGAAAATGGCGGGGACTCGGCCTCCGATGGGCTCAATGAAGATGCCCTGCCGCTGCAGGGCCGTCGGCACCGTCGAGATGAGCGTGCGCGCGATGGTCTGCCGCTGGCTCTGATAGTCGGCAAAGAAGAAGGTGCGGCCGCGGACCACAGGGCCCCCGGTCACGCCGCCGAACTGATGCCGCCTGAACGTCCGCGCGGCGTCCGGAGTGGCGAAGGGCGGGCGGGCATTGAGCGCGTCATGGCGCAGGAACTCGAAGACCCGGCCAGACAGCACGTTGGTACCGGCCCGGGTCGTCAGGTTGACGACACCGCCGTTGAAACGGCCGAACTCCGCGGGCGGGCTGTTGCTGGCGATGGCGAATTCCTGGATCGCATCGATGACCGGGAAGAACGCGACCTGGCCCGGTTCGGGCTGCAGTACCGAGATGCCGTCGAAGAGGTACTCGTTGGTGCGCGGCCGGCCGCCGTTGATGCGTGGCAGCAGCGAGCCGGGCGGCAGCGCCACGCCCGGGGCGAGCGCAGCCAGCGAGATGAACGTGCGTCCGTTCAGCGGCAGCCGCTGCACCTGTTGTTCGCCAACCACCTGTCCCAGACCGCCAGCCTGACCGCTGATGCTCGACGGCACGGCGGTCACGACCACCGCCTCGACCACCGGGCCCAGTTCCAGCGCGACGTCGAGCGCGAGCGTCTGGCCGGTCACCACGCGAAGGTCCGGATGATGCGACTGGCGGAATCCGTCGAGCGTGATCGACAGGTCGTAGCGGCCCGGGCCGAGCGCCGCGAACAGGAAGCGGCCCTCCTGGTTCGAAGCCGCCAACTGCCCGAGGCCGGTCTCGGACGCCAGGAGCAGGAGGCTGGCGCCTGGGAGTGGCGCGCCGCCGGGGTCGCAGACGATGCCGGCGATGGCGCCGCCCGCCACTTGCGCGGCGTGGGCGGGCCCGGCAGACGACAACGCCACCAGCAGCGCGAAGGCGAGGCCCCGTAGTGGATGGAGGTGCGCGGAGGGGAGCATGATCTGCGCAGCACTCTATATCGGCTGTATTCAATGGTCAAATAGACTTAAATCACCTAAATACGAAGTCGTGTTGTTCCGAGATGACGCCCGCTCGTACTCGTCGTTCCGGTTGGCCGCCCGGCGCTCAGAAGTAGCGCAGCAGGATCAGCTGAAGAGAGAAGGCGTGCGCGGCGAGCGAGACGGGGGCGGGAGCCGTCACGGTCACGTGGCGTCGCCGATGGCGGCCGCCAGCCGACGGGCTCCCTCGGCCAGCGCATCGGGCTTCATCAGGCTGAAGGCCAGCCGCACGCAGTGACGACCCCGCCCGTCGATGCAGGCCCGGCCTCCGGGGACGAACGAGACGCGGTGCGAGCGGGCGCGGTCGAGCAGTAGGTCGCCGTCGATGTGCGACGGCAACTCGATCCAGATGAAGTATCCGCCGCGGGGAGTGGTGAAGGTGCAGCCCGGCGGCAGGTGCGCTGCCAGAGCCGCCGCCAGCGCGTCGCGACGCTCGCGGTAGGCCTGGCGCAGCCGCGCGACATGGCGGTCGAAATCGCCCGACTGGCAGAGGGCCGCGACCATCATCGCCGCGGTGAAGTTCGGAGCGCCGCCGCTGTCGCGCAGGCCGCCGTCGGCGAAGCGGCGCGCCTGCTCGGCGCTGCAGTTGAGCCACCCGAGCCGCAGCCCTGGCGCCAGCGCCTTGGCGAACGACCCCATCCGCAGCACCACGCCGCGCGGCGCGAGCGAAAAAAGCGAGGGCGGCGCCGGACCGTCGTAGGCCAGTTCCCGATACACGTCGTCTTCGAGGATCAGGAAGCCGTGGCGGACCGCCAGATCGATGAGCGTGCGCCGCCGCTCGGGCGACAGGCTGACGCCCGTCGGGTTGTGAAAGGTGGGAATGGTGTAGAGGAGGCGGGGCGATCGGCCCGAGCGGGCAAGATCGGCCAGCCTCGCCTCGAGCGCCTCGATACTGAGCCCATCGGCATCGACGGGCACGGCTTCGAGCGCGAGGCCATGATCCTGGAGGATGCGAAGGCCGAGATGGTAGGTCGGCGACTCCACCAGGACGACGTCGCCCGGCTCGGTGAAAAGTGTGCACACCTGATCGATGGCGTCGGAGTTGCCGGCCGTGCCGATGCACTCGTCGAGGCCCACGTCGATGTGCTCGTGCGAACCTACCCGCGCCTGGATCCACGCCAGCAGCGGCCAGGCGCCCTCGGGCGCACCGTAGCCGAGCATGTCGGCCCCGAAGGTGTCGAGCGCGGCCGACGGCGCGCGGCGCATGGCGTCGAGGGGCAGCAGGTCGGGGTCTGGCTGGCCGAAGTTGAACTCCGAGTGGCCTTCACGCAGCACCATCTGCGTGGAGGCTGGCAGCACCATCCGGGGATCCTATCCGAAAGCCCGGCGGGCGGGCGCACGCTGCGGGCTCAGCGCGGTGCCAGGACCACGCCGACCCGCCTGGTGGACTTTGCCGGCTGCCCGTTTCGGCGCGCGGGCTCGTATCGCCATGCGCGCGCGGCCTCGAGCAGGAGGGCGTCGTAGGCCGGGTAGCTCGGATCGACAATGCGCGCCGCGGTGACCGCGCCCGTTTCGTCGATGTCCACCTCGATCACGCCACTGAAGCCCGATGTGAAGCGGTCGGCCGCGGCCGGCGGCTTCCAGGGTGGCATGTCCTGGCGGATCGGAATGGCCTCGCGTGGCGCCTCGGGGGGCGCGCTGGCGGGGGTGGCCACGAGCGGAGCCGCGGGCGGAGGCGGAGGCTCGGCCCGCGCGATCGCGGCGCGGCTGAGCTCGACGAAGCCCTCCCCGAGCACGCGAAGGTCCGTCAGGCTCGCCTCGTCTTCCTCCGCCACGCGGCCGATCACGGCCAGCGAGCGTTCGAGTGTCCGCACGGCGTCGGCGTAGGCGTGCCCATCGTAGGCGGCCTTGCCCTCCGCATAGAGTTCGCGCGCGATGCGCGGCAGCACACGCCGCTGCGCGACGTCGAAGGCGGCCCGCACTCGCGGCGGAATGTCGTCTCCCGGCTCGAACGCCGGATCGGCCGTGATGATCCGCTCGATGACGGCATCGGCCTCGCTGGCCCGACCGAGAGCGGTGAGACACAAGACTCGGATCTGATCCATTTCGATGGCCACCGGCACGGCCGCGGGCGGGTCGAGCCGGTCGAGCGCGCCGAGCGCCGCCTCGTAATTGGCGTCGGCATAGAACTCGTGCACCGTATCAATCGGCGACTGCCCCGCCGCAGCGGCAGAACCGAGGGCAGCCCAGACCAGTGCGATTGTCATCAGACGCGAGGTCATCGCCGCAGATCCACGCCGATGCGGGCGGGCGTCCCCACGCCGATGGCCACGGTCTGTCGCTGCTCACCCAACTGTGGATGCCGGAGGACCACGTCGTGGAAGCCGATGGGCAGCGACAGGTTGCCCACGGGTGTCTCACCGACGCGGACGCCGTCGATCCACACTTCCGCCCAGGGCTGGGCGTTGATGTTCACCAGGCCATTGACCGGTTCCAGTTGCAGCCTCGTCGTGCTGCCCCCGGTGATCTGCACCGTGCGGCGCACGCGGTAGCCCAGTGTCTCGTCCACGATGTCGAGTTCATGACCGCCCACCGGCAGCAGCAGCCGGGGCGTGTTGGTGCGGCCGAGAAGGGTGCCGTTCTCGAACAGGTCCGCCACGACCGGACTCACGACCGTGAGCCAGCCCGATGCGATGCCGCCGCCACCGAGCGAGACAATCACTGACGCCGGGGCGCCTGCCTCGACCTCGACCGAGCGGCGGATGGTCACGCCTGCTCTCGTCACCGTGACCTCGTGCCGTCCCGGCGCCAGCCCGTCGATCGTGACCGGCGATGCTCCGTGCGCCTGACCGTCCACGACTACCTCGGCCCCCGGTGGCTCTGTACTGACTCGAAGCTCGCCCGTGGACGCCACCGGTGGGGCAGCGGCCGGGGCCGCCGCCAGCGCCACGTGGACCGTGGCTTCGGTGCCGCGTTGAACCTCGATGTGCTGCGTCTGGGCACGCGCACCCTCCCCGACCACCACGGTGTGCGGACCTGGCGGCAAGGCAGAGGTGACCGGGGTGGTGCCCATCCGCACGCCGTCGATGATGACCGGGGCGCCCTCGGGATCCGACGTCACGGCCACGGGTGTTGCGTGCGCGGCTGCCCATGGCATCGTGCCCGTACCGAGCCACCAGGCAATGGCGGCAGACTGTAGCACGAGCGTGGCGGCGACAGCGGCGAGGGCGAGACGCTTCCAGAAAGCGCGCCGCCGGCCGTTAGCGGATGAAGCAGGATTGAATCGTGGCCGCCGGGCCAGGCGCGACACGGACTCGGGCTGGAAGGCCTCCAGCGAGTCGGCGGCGGTCAGCTCGACGGCGACGCGAAGCGCATCACGCGAGTCGCGCGACCGGACAACGGGCGGAGCAGCGGACTCCGAAGGCTCGGCATCCGACGACGCGGCTGCGGAAAGGGGGTTCCGCGGCACGAGGGGTGGAGTGTATCACCCGCCCCTGGGCCCGGCAAGGGACCCGTATCGCGCCTGTCGAGGAGTCTCTCAGGAGTTGCCTCAACGCCTCCTGCCGAGGGGCTGGAGCCGTCTCGCTACCGCTGGTCGGGCTCGTCGAGCAGGGTGTGCAGCTCGGAGAACGGATCGTCGGCCGGCGGGGAGGCCGGGCGCACGGCGACCGGGCGGACGCCCGAGCGGCGGACGGAGGAAGTTGGCGACGGCACCGGGCGAGGCGTTGGCCCCTGGCGCGGCGCCGCGGCGCTGCGCCGGCGGAACCACAACATCAGGACCAGGCCGCCGGCCATCCAGAAGGCCCAGCCCAGGACGAGTTCGGGCGGCAGATTGGTCAGGGAACCCACGAAAACGTCTTTCCCGCGCCGAGCGAGTAGTTCGTCAGCAGCGAATCGAGGATGGGCGCGCGCTCCGACTCGGCGAGCATCGCCGCGCGGAGCGATTCGTCCACGTTGACCGATTCGTCGTGGTCGAGGACGAGAATGATCACCACCCGGCGTTGGTCCGACGTGTCGCCGCCGGCCCGGGTCGGCGTGTGGTGGCCGATGTTGAGCTTGCGCACCGGGATGGGCTTCGACAGCGATTCGCGGATCCAGAGGGCGATGCGCTCCGCCCGTCGCGCCGCGCGCCACTCCTCGCGCGCCCGTCCGGTCTTGAGGCCGACGCCGGCCGGAATCTCCTCCGAACTCGCTCCCACGCAGATGATCTCGCGGGCACTGTCGAGCACGGCTTTCATGTCATCGGTGAAGCGCGGAAATGCAGTGCTGTCCTCGATGGTCTCGTAGGAGTTCAGCCGCCACCGAAACTCGTCCGAGAAGAGCAGAATGCGAAACGTGGCCTGCCGGCCCTGCTGGTCGGGGACGTCGCGGATGGTGACATCACGCACCACCTCGGGCGGCGTGGGTGGCGACAGCCATCGTTCGCGCACCTCGAGGGCGGTCATGCCGGCCAGAGTGCCGCCCACGGCAAGCCAGGCCAGGACGACGATCCGACGCGCACGGGCCGAAAACCAGGCAGTCATGACAGGTCGGCGTTGCAGAATCGTTGCCACGGTGACCTGCCCGACACTGACCAGGAGTGCCCGGAACAACCCCGGAGCGCTGACAGTTTGCGTCAGCCGGTTGATTCAGATCTTGTCAGCCCAGACGGTTCCAGTTCATCGGGCATCGAGCCTCCGGTCGGGCTGTGGGAGACGCCGCGTTCTAGCAGAACCAGGGCGGAACCGGAGGGCCCCACCCTGGGAAGTCCAATCACCGTCGCCGGGACGTCAGAGGTGACACCCCTTGTGCATGCAGTTGCAGTGCAACTCTGTTGCCGGTGCCTTCTTGCAGTAGTCGCTGCAGTACTTCGTGCCGGCGGGAACCATGCACACGCAGCTCGGGTGCGCGCACTTCTGAGTGACTTGCGGATCCGAGGTGGAGTCGGGCATTAGGCGGTCTCCCTTTCCCGCTCATTATGCTCTGCACGGGGCCCATCGACGAAATCATCCTTCGCCCGGCAACCGTAAAATGGTCGCGATGGAATCGCCCGACTCCCTCGAAGCCCTCGCCTTCGGCCGCCCCGACCATGGATGGCGCCGCCGGTGGTTCGTCGTGATGTTCGAGGCGGACACCACGGCGGGCCGTCTTTTCGACATCGTGCTGCTGCTGCTCGTGTCGGCCAGTGTCCTGGTCGTGCTGCTGGAGACCGTGCAGGGGCTTGCCCAGCCGTACGCCGGCCTGTTCCTGGCACTCGAGTGGGTTTTCACGCTGCTCTTCACCGCCGAGTACGTGGCGCGCCTAAC
>Ga0073899_10006281_pt1 | contig 10272 bp, 9 predicted proteins | sample KloWWTmetaKNB5Ph_FD_88975 | JGI IMG/M metagenome (GOLD analysis project Ga0073899, IMG submission 88975) | Active sludge microbial communities from Klosterneuburg, Austria, studying microevolution and ecology of nitrifiers - Klosterneuburg... | ecosystem: Engineered > WWTP > Aerobic digester >...
GACCTCGCCAGCGTCCCGGACGCCATTCGGTTGTCCCGTCGGACGTTGTCGACGATCAAGACCAACCTGTTCTGGGCGTTCGCTTACAACGTCGCGGCGATCCCGCTGGCCGCGCTCGGGATGCTCAACCCGATGCTGGCCGGGGCCGCCATGGCCTGCTCGAGTGTCTTCGTCGTCGGCAACAGTCTCCGGCTGCGCACCTTCCGCTGACGCGTTCGGCGAGCACACGGCATACGACGTCGTATGCCGTGCGCTCGCCTCAGGTGCTGCCGCCCTCGCCCGCAGTGCTCGTGGGGGTGGGCGTCGCCGTCGTGGCCGTCGGGGTGGTCGTGGGTGTCGGGGTGGACGTCGTCGAAGGGGACGGTGTCCCGGTGCTCGTCGGGGTCGGTGTGCCGGTGCTCGTCGGTGTGGACGACGAGCTGGGCGAGGCGGTGGGGGACGGTGTTGGTGCGTCCGCGGGCGGGACCACGACGGCCACGGAGGCACGCCCATCGAGATAGGGCATCGGGTCGGTGTATGCGCCATTGACGCGGACCTCGAAGTGCAGATGGCAACCGGTCGACGCGCCGGTCGTGCCGACCCTGCCGATTCCGTCGCCGGCGTTGACCTGCTGGCCGACCCGCACGGCGATGGTGGACAGGTGGTTGTACGTGGTCTCGAAGGCCGAACCACCAATGACGCCGTGCGACACCACCACTCGGTTGCCGTAGCCGCCGTCATTCCAGCCGGCGGAGGTCACCACGCCACTCTTGGTCGCAGCGACCGGGGTGCCGCAGGGGGCACCGAAATCGGTGCCGGAGTGGAGCTTGTAGGCGCCGTCGATCGGGTGCAGTCGGTAGCCGAAGGGAGAGGTGATGGGGGCGGTCAGGGGGAAGAGCATCGAACTGCCCGCCACCGGCGCCGTCGATATGACGAGGCCCTCTTCGAAGCCGAGGTCGTTCGCGTGCTCGGCAAGGACCTCCTCCTCGGTGGGGGGTTCCTCGGAGGCGGCCCGCAGGAGCTTGGCGCGGGAGGCGGCGAATTCGGCACGCAGGGCCTTGGTCTCGGCGGACTGATCCTCGGCCTGATGGTCGTCCGCGAGGATGACCGCGGCGGCTCGCGTCACCGTCGATGGTGTTGTCGAGGGGCTTCGCTCAGAGGAAAAGCCTTGGGCGACAGCGACTCCCGCACCTGTCAGGGCGAGAACGACAAGAGCGCCGACGGCAACAAACCTGGTGGGAATGATGCTGTCGGCGTGACGCCCCCTTCGGAGAAGCCCCCGCATGGGGAGCAATCCTACGAGGTCATGGGCACCAAGCGCACGGGGAGATTTGCCCGGCCGGGCCACTTGCTGGTGGGAGTCCATCGGTCCAAGGTGGTTGGGTGACGACAGATTCGAGCCGCGCCAAGGAAGTGAGCGACAGGTTGTTCTACGACGCCCACCGGGACACCTTGCTCGCCGCGGTTGAGGCCAACAGCAGGCGCGGCGCGTACACGGCATACGCCCCGATCACCCCTCCGAACGCCCGGGATGCCGACGAGTGGGTGGCCGCCCGCTCGGGGACGACCTTCATGCTCAGCGCCCCCACGTCCCGGCGGATCCGTGCGGCCGAGGTCTCGCCCTACACGAGAGAGCCGCTGGGGGTGACCTACTCCGCGCCCTCCGTGGATGAGGCGCTCTCGGCGGCAACAGCGGCCTGGCCGGCGCTGCGGGACGCGAGTGTCCGGACGCGCGTGGGAGTCGGGCTCGAGAGCCTCGCGATGATCCACGCCCGCGGCGCGGAGTTCGCGGCCGCGACGGCGCACACCACCGGCCAGAGCCTCGGGATGGCCTGCACCGGCAGCGGCACCAACGCGCTGGATCGGGGTCTGGAGGCGCTGGCGATGGCCTGGTCTGCCCTGACGCGGATCCCGGAGCAGGTGGAGTGGAGTCAATCCTTCGGCTCCAGCACCGTGACGCTGGCCAAGCGCTATCGGGCCCGCCCGGTGGGCCCGGCCCTGGTCGTCGCGTGCGCTTCCTTCCCGGCGTGGAATGCCTATCCGGCGATCATGGCGAACCTCGCCACCGGCAACCCGGTGCTCGTCAAGCCACACCCTCACTCGGTCCTCGCGACCGCCATGGCCGTCGAGGTGATCCGGGACGTCCTCATCGCGGCAGGCCTCCCCGCAGATGCCGTGCAATTGGTCGTGGACACGATGGACGATCCGATCGCCGCACGGATCGCCGAGCATCCGAGCACCCGGATCGTGGACTTCACCGGAAGCCCGGTCTTCGGTGGTTGGCTGGAGCGCAACCTCCCCGGGACTCTCGTCTACACCGAGACCGCCGGGGCCAACACCGTGATCCTCGACTCCACCGCTGACCTGCCAGCCACCCTGCGCACCCTTGCCACTGCTCTATCCCTCTTCAGCGGGCAGATGTGCACCTCACCCCAGAACATCTACCTCCCGGACCGTGGCGTGCTCACTCCGGACGGGCCCGTGTCGCGTGACGAGGTGGTTGCCGCCCTCGTCGCTGCTCTCGATGAGCTTGCGGCCAGTCCCCGGCGGGCAGCGGCGGTCTGTGGTGCCCTTCAGGCCGAGGCGACCCTGACCGCGCTTGGTGACGCGACCGAGCGGGCGGAGGAGAGCGGTCGGCTCGTGCGCAGACCCACCACCTTTGACCACCCCGACCATCCCCGTGCCAGAGTCATCACCCCCCTGGTCGTCAGCCATGACCTCCGCACGGGGCACGACCTGCCGGACGGCGAGCAGTTCGGCCCCGTCGCTCATCTCATCGCCTGTGCGGACACCGCGTCTGCCGTCGAACACGCGACGACCAGCATCCGCGAGCATGGTGCGATCAGCTCCTACTTGTATTGCACGGATGAAGTCACCATCGACAGCATCGTGGATGCCTACGCCGATGCCGGCGCCTCGCTCTCGGTCAACCTCGCTTCGTCGATGCCCATGCAGTTCGCGGCGGCCTACAGCGACTACCACGTGACGGGACTCAATCCGGCGGGCAATGCCACGCTCACGGACGAGTCCTTCATCGCGGGACGGTTCCGGGTGATCCAGGACCGGCGGCAGGTCGCGGTGGGCCCCCCGCCGGTTGCCCCGGCGCAGGGGGCCTGACCCATGGCTGAGGCCCGACCCACGCCACCTGGCGACGACCGGCCGATCGCCGAGGAGCTGACTGCTCTGCTCGCGGGCCGGCTGCCGGGGATTCTCGGCATGCGGGTGCTCGAGGCATCGCCCGATCGCATCGTCGGCGAAATGCCGGTCACGGAGCGGCTCCTCGCGCCCAACGGTTATCTCCATGCGGCGACTGTCGTCGCGCTCGCGGACACGGCATGCGGTCTCGGGACGCGCCTGTCCCTTCCCGAGACGGCGTCGGGCTTCACGACGGTGGAACTCAAGACCAATTACCTCGGCACGGCCCGGTCCGGTGTCATCTCTGCGGTCGCCGTGCCGGTCCACCGGGGTGGACGCACGCAGGTGTGGGATGCCACGGTCCTGGACGAGTCCGGACGCACGATCGCGCTCTTCCGCTGCACGCAACTGCTCATCAGTTCAGAAAGGACGACCTCATGACAGACGACATGAAGAGCCGCGGCCCGATCGCGGTCGCTCGGCCCGTGGACTCCGTCGAGAATCCCTATCTTCTGGGGGTCTATGCACCGGTCGAGGATGAACTGTCGACGGATGAGCTCCAGGTGATCGGGACGATCCCGACCGACCTCAATGGGGTCTACCTACGCAACGGCCCGAACCGTCAGTTCGCCGCGCCCGGGCGGTATCACATGTTCGATGGGGACGGCATGATCCATGCGGCCCACTTCGAGAACGGAAAGGTGCGCTACCAGAACCGGTATGTGCGCACGCAGGCCTTCCGTGAGGAGTCCGCAGCGGGTCGGGCGCTGTGGACAGGTCTCATGGAGAACCCCAAGGACAATCCGTGGGGCAATGGTCACGGGTTGGGGATCAAGGACGCCGCCAACACCGACGTGATCTATCACCGGGGTCAGGTGCTGGCGACGTGGTATTTGTGCGGCCAGCCGTATGGGATCGACCCCCTGTCGCTCGAGACGCTCGGTGCTCAGGACTTCCTGGGGACCTTCGCTGGCGACATGATGGCCCACCCCAAGGTCGACGAGCGCACTGGGGAACTCATGTGGTTCGACTACGGGCCGGACATGGACTTCATGCGCTACGGGATCATCGGTGCGGATGGCATCCAGACCCATCTCACCCAGGTTGATCTACCCGGGCCACGACTGCCGCACGACATGGCGATCACGACGAACTACACCGTGCTGATGGACCTCCCGTTGGTCCAGGATCAGGACGCGCGCCGCAACGGGAAGTACCGGATCTTCTACGACAAGTCGTTGCTGTCGCGGTTCGCGGTGATTCGGCGGCACGGCACCGGCGATCAGGTGCAGTGGTTCGAGGCCCGGCCCTGCTACATCTACCACGTCGTGAACGCCTGGGAAGAGGGCGATGAGATCGTCATGGACGTCTGCCGAGTCAAGAGCCCCCAGCACCAGAGCACCTTCGATCACCCGCTGGCGAGCATGCTCGCCTACATGCGCCTCGATGCCCAGCTCTACCGCTACCGCTTCAACCTGCGGACCGGCGCGACCACGGAGTCGGCCCTGGACGAGGACAACATCGAGTTCCCCAGCGTCGACTCACGCATCATGGGTCAACCGCACCGCTACTCCTACAACATGAGCCTGGCCAACGAACCCACGCTTCTGTTCGACGGCATCGTGGGCTTCGACTCCCTGACCGGCGCCAAGGAGCGACACGGCTTCGGACCGGGACGGTGGGGCTCCGAGGCGCCGTTTGCCGCCCGCGACGGATCCACCCACGAGCGCGACGGCTACCTCGTGTGCTTCGTCAACGATGAGGGCGAGGACCGCGGCGAGATCAACATCTTCTCCGCCGAGGACCTGACGGCCGGACCCATCGCCAGGGTGCTGCTGCCCCGACGGGTCCCGTCAGGCTTCCACGCCACATGGGTCAGAGCCGACCAGTTGGCCTGATCGGCCCGGCTGCATTCAGTCCCCGACAGCGTCTCGCTGGGCGAGTGCCCGGCTCGCAATCGTCTCGTTGTGGGCGAGATGCTTGTCCAGGGCCCGAGCTGCGGCCTCCGGATCTCGGGTGCGGAACTCATCGACGAGGAGTTGGTGCGCCTCGGCACGCCGGCGGTGCTCCTCGGGGTCGGTGTCGAGGAGTCCGAAGCCAATCCGCACGTAGCGCTCGCAGGCCTGCCAGAGGACGGTGAGGATCCTTTCGTCCCACGCGGTTGCGGCGGGTGCCAGCAGGTCGAGGTGGAAGGCCCGGTGGTCGTCGTAGATGTCGTCCATGCTGCGCCGCTCGTCTCCGAGGTCGGTCGCGACCTGATAGAGCGCGTCGAGTTGAACATCGGACAGACCGCGCACCGCACGACGCGCGAGATCGGGCTCGAGGCGACGACGGATCCGATAGACCGACTGCAACTCGGCCAGGTCGAGGGGCGCGACGCTCGCGCTCCGTCCCGGTGGGTTCGTGATGAGGCCCTCGGACTCGAGGACCTTGAGGGCGTCGCGCACGGGAATGAAGCTCACCCCGAGTTGGTCAGCCAGCTTGCGGAGGGAGAGGCTCTGGCCTGGTGTGAGGTCGCCGGAGACGATCGAGCGGCGCAACTCCGAGGTGACCTGCGCAGAGAGTGACTGCTGCGCAATGGGCCGGAGGGCACCCATTGCGCTGGACGCACCCTCGGCGCCCAATGGGCCCGCTGTCGTGCTCATGGTCATGCCGCTCTCTCGCCTCTGGGAACTACCGGGCAAACGTTATCAAATCTGACTACAAGGGTTGTGTTATCACATATCAGAGTCTAGGTTGAAGGCTCCACCGATCTCAACGACGAGGTTCACGATGCGAGTCGCCACCATCGACAACCGCCTGTGTGTCATTCGCCCTGAGGGGGCGGTCGACATCGCCACGGTCACCGGAGGGGAGTTCCCTGCCGATCCGGCTGGTCTCATGGCGCGCTGGGATGACTTCAGGGCTTGGGCTGCTGCCCGCGCCGCCGAACTCGAGGCCGCCCCTGCGGCGGAGTACCAGTCCGCCGATCTCGATGCTCCCGTGCCGTGCCCGTCGCAGATCTTCGCCATCGGACTCAACTACCGCGACCACGCTGCTGAGGCCGGCCTCGACCTCCCCGAAGGCAGCCCCGTCGTCTTCGCCAAGTTCTCCTCCTCTGTCGTGGGGCCCCACGCGGAGGTGGTCCTGCCCTCCGACGCTGTCGACTTCGAGGCCGAACTCGTCGTCGTCATCGGGCGGGGCGGACATGGCATCAGTCGTGACGAGGCCTGGGACCACGTGGCCGGCCTGACGCTCGGGCAGGACCTCTCGGAGCGCCTCGTTCAATGGCGCGGCCCGTCCCCTCAGTTCTCGCTCGGCAAGTCCTACCCGGGCTTCTCGCCCGTCGGGCCGGTCATCGTCACCCCGGAGGAGTTCCCGGATCGTGAGGCGATCGCGCTCGGCTGCACGCTCAACGGCGAAAGCATGCAGGACGGCACCACCGCGGACATGGTCTTCGCCATCGATGAGCTCATCGAGCAACTCTCCGCCGTCGCCACCCTTCTCCCGGGCGACCTCATCTTCACCGGCACCCCCGCCGGCATCGGCTGGACCCGCGATCCCCGCGTCACCCTCAAGGCGGGGGACCGTCTCGTGACCCACGCGGAGATCATCGGCGAACTCACGACGACCTTCACCACTGCCTGACCCCTCACATCGACCAGATCCACCACCGGCCCCACCCGATCAAGGAGACCCTCATGGCCAAGCCGAAGTTCGCCCACATCGTCTTCCAGACCGCGCAGCCCGAGGCCATGCGCGAGTGGTACAAGGCGGTGCTGGACGCCCACGTCGTCTACCAGGACGAGACCTTGAGCTTCCTCACCTTCGATGAGGAGCACCACCGAGTCGCCCTGCTCCACCCGCCGATCCCGATGGAAGCCAAGACGGCGACCACGGCGGCATTGCACCACTCGGCATACACGTTCGAATCCGTCGACGACCTTCTTGACCGTTATGAAACGTTGCGGGACAACGGGATCAAGCCCGCGGTATGCATCGCCCACGGGGTGACGATGTCGATGTACTACCAGGACCCCGACCGCAACTTCGTCGAGCTCCAGATCGACCGCTTCGAGGACCCGGACGACGCCACGGGCTACATGCATGGTCCTGAATATGCCGCTGACTCGGTCGGTCCGGGCTTCGACCCCGAGGACCTGCTCGCCGCCCGCAAGGCCGGCGCGACCACCGAGGAACTCACCGACCGGGCCTGGGCCCTCCAGAAGGAGCACCCCAACCCGCTCGCGGTCCTCATGGGCGGCTGATCGGTCCGGCACAGGCCACGACCGCCCACCGACCCGAACCCGAGGCTGACCATGACCACCGACACCGATGCGCTCACTGTGCCGGTGCTCATCTGCGGGGGAGGGCCGGTCGGGCTCACCCTCGCCATCGAGCTCGGGCGGCGCGGCGTGCGCTGCGTCCTCGTCAAGCCGCGCTTGCACCCAACCCGACTGCGACCTCGGGCGAAGACGCTCAGCACGCGCACCCTGGAGCATTTCCGTCGGTGGGGCGAGGACAGGCGCCTCCGCGCGGCCGCGCCGCTGCCGACCTCGTGGTCGCAGGACATTGCCTTCCGGACGAGCCTCGTCGGCCCGGAGCTCACCCGCTTCACAGGGGTGCTCGGTCTTGCGGACACAGGGGTCTCCCCCGAATTGGGGCAGCAGGTCGCGCAATATGTCACCGAAGAGGTGCTCCGGGAGATCGCGGCCGAGTTGCCGTGTGTCGACCTGCGGATCGGTTCACGGGTCCGGGCCGTGCGTCCGGAGCAGGACTGCGTGTCGGTCCTGATCGCCGATGCCGATGGGGAGGAGCAGGAGGTCATCGCCGACTACGTCGTCGGCGCTGACGGCGCGCGGAGCGTGGTCCGCGAGAGCATCGGGGCTGCCTACGTCGGGACGCAGGCCTTGCGCCCCAACACGGGAGTCGTCTTCGAGGCGCCTGACCTCGCCGCGGGGATCCCGCACTCGCCCGCCGTCCAGACCTGGGTGGTCAACGACAACACGCCGGGGATGCTCGGGCCGATGGACCTCAATGGCCAGTGGTGGCTCATCGCCTTCGGCGTCGACGGGACGGCGCCGGATCTCGACGCCCATGCACTCATCGACGGCGCGGTCGGCGAACACGTCACGGCGACCGTCATCAGCACCGATCCCTGGGTGGCCAGGATGGAGCTGGCCGACCGGGTCCGTGATGGGCGCGTCTTCCTCATCGGCGATGCCGCGCATCTCAACCCGCCCTTCGGCGGTCACGGCCTCAACACCGGCCTCGGGGATGCGGTCGATCTCGGGTGGAAGCTGGCGGGAACGCTCGCCGGTTGGGGTGGTCCCGGATTGCTCGATTCGTATGCCGTGGAGCGAGTTCCGTTGCACCGTCGCGTGATCGATGAGGCGGCTTCGAACATGTCGACGCTGTCGACGGAATTGCTCGGTGACGATCTGGCCGGGGACGGAGTCGCCGCCACCGAGGCTCGGGCTCGGCTGGCGGAGCGGATCCAGGAGACGAAGCGGCAGGAGTTCTTCAGTGACGACCTCGTGCTCGGCCATCGGTACGAGTCATCGCCGGTCCTCCCTGTGGGGGCGGACTCAGGTGAGTCGGACTGGTCCACCACTGCACTGCGCGGTCGTCGCCTGCCCCATGTCTGGCTGTCTCCCGGGGCATCGTCGCTGGACCTCGTCCGGCTCGAGCATGTCCTGCTCGCCGCGGAAGGCGCGGAGGTGACGGGCCTGTGTGAGGAGGCCGCGGCATACGGGATGCCGTTGGAGGTTCATCGCCTGCCGGCTGACGTGATGGCCGGACTGGGCGCTGACTGGATCGTTGTCCGGCCCGATCACATCGTGGGTGCGACTGGGCACCAAGGAGATTCGATGACCGGGGTGGTTGCGACCCTCGCCGGTCACCACACGAAGGAGACACCATGACCTGTCTTCCCTGCGACCTCGAGGACGCCACGGAAGGGGTCGTCCATCGCGATGACCTCTGGGCGTGTGAGGTCGCCGAGGGCTATGACGTGCCGGGGTGGTTCGTCTTGAGGACGCGCCGCCACGCCGAGGGCTGGGGTGCGCTGACGCCGGACGAGGCAGCGAGCCTGGGCCCGGTGGCGCAGCGCGTGTCCACCGCGATCCAAGAGGCGACGGGAGCGGTCAACACCTATCTGCTCAGCTTCGGGGAGAACTACCCCCACCTGCACTTCTTGCTCATCGCGCGCCCACCGGACCTCCCCGCAGACCTCAAGGGAGCGGCAATCCTCTCGCGCCGTCTCGAGGACCGCGACCGCGAGGCAGCGCTCGCTGTGGCGGCCGATGTCCGGGCCGCACTGGCTGCTCCTGCGCTCGTGCACGACTGACCGCACACCCTGCACCACGGCATACCAATTCACCGAAAACCGAAAGGGGACAACGATGTCCACCAGTTATGTCCACTCGGAAGGCGACCGGAACCACTCCGGGCGCACCAATGTCACGGACGGCTTCGAGGCCGCCGATGGCGCGCCGCTCGTGATCGCCCTGCACGGCGGCACCTACAGCTCCGCGTACTTCGACATCCCTGGCTACTCGCTGCTCGACCGTGCCGCCGAGCGTGGCGTGCCGGTCATCGCGCTGGACCGACCGAACTACGGGGAGTCCAGCGCACTGGAGTCCGATGACTCGATCATCATGGCCAACGCCGAGGTGCTCAACGGGACCATCGGGTCGATCTGGGCCGAGCAGGGCGAGGGTCGGCCGGGTGTCGTGTTGGTGGCCCACTCGATCGGCGCTGCGATCGCCACGGCCATTGCGGCTGCGCCGCGGGACTGGCCCCTGCTCGGTCTGGCCATCTCTGGGTGTCTGGTCCGCGTGCCGATGGAGTCGCGCGGGGCCTGGGAGGCGCTGCCCCCCATCCCGATGATCGAACTCCCCGTGCCGATGAAGGACTTCGTCATGTTCGGTCCGGCGGGCACCTACACCGAGGACATGCCCGCGGCGAGCCACCCGTCCAACACCCTTGTGCCGAAGGTGGAGTTGCTCGACATCACCGGCACCTGGATCGAGCGTCGGGCTGAGGTGTGCGGTGGGGTCGACGTGCCGGTCCATCACCGTCAGGGTGAGTTCGACGCGCTCTGGGTGACCGACCAGGACCAGATCGACGAGTTCCGGTCGGCGTTCACGTCGGCTCCGTCGGTGGACACGGCCCTGC
>Ga0073899_10006283_pt1 | contig 10270 bp, 10 predicted proteins | sample KloWWTmetaKNB5Ph_FD_88975 | JGI IMG/M metagenome (GOLD analysis project Ga0073899, IMG submission 88975) | Active sludge microbial communities from Klosterneuburg, Austria, studying microevolution and ecology of nitrifiers - Klosterneuburg... | ecosystem: Engineered > WWTP > Aerobic digester >...
CTGTTCCTCGGGCTCGGCGTCTATGCGCTCGCGATGTTCGACCCTCGTCGCCAGGGCTTGCACGACAAGGCTGCCGGCACCCTGGTGGGGCTCACCCGACACCCCTGATCAGGCGATGATCACCACGACGTCGCCGGCACCGACGGTGTCGCCGGCGGCGACCTTGATCTCCTTGACCGTTCCGGCCTTCTCGGCGGTGATCTGGTTCTCCATCTTCATTGCCTCGAGAACCACCACCGCCTGACCGACCTCGACCTCCTGCCCGACCTCTACCAGCACCTTGACGATGGTGCCCTGCATCGGCACTTCGACATTGCCGCTCCCGATGCCACCGGCCGCGCCGCCGCGGCTGGCCGAACTGCGGGCGGGCTTCTTCGCCTTGGCCGACCCGGAAGCGACCAGAGGCATGTCGGGCACCCACATGTTGACGTCGAAGCGCTTACCATTGACCTCGACGGTCGTACTGCGCCTGACCAGCGAGGTGTCGTCACCTTCCGTCGGGGCGGGTGGCTTGGGGGCCTCGATTGAGGACAGGTCGAGCTTCTCCTCCACCCACTTGGTGCTGTGCTCCATCGCCTGGAAGTCCGGGTGGCGCAAGATGGCGAGGTCAGCGGGAACCGTCGTGGCCACTCCCTCGACGACCAGCTCTTCGAGGGCGCGGATGGTGCGGGTGATCGCGGTGGGGCGGTCCTTGCCCCACACGATGAGTTTGCCGACGAGGTTGTCGTAGTACTGGCTGACCGTATCGCCGGTCTCGTAGCCGGCGTCGAAACGGATGCCGAAGCCATCGGGTGCTGTGAGCCTGGTGATGGTGCCGGGTGACGGCAGGAACTTGCCGCCGGCCGGGTTCTCGGCGTTGATCCGGACCTCGATGCCATGGCCGCGACGTTGGGCAGCAACCTGCTCCTGGGTCATCGGCAGGGGCTCGCCGCTGGCGACGCGGATCTGCCATTCGACCAGGTCGATGCCGGTGATCACCTCGGTGACCGGATGCTCGACTTGGAGGCGGGTGTTCATTTCGAGGAAGAAGAACTCACCATCCTGGTAGATGAATTCGACGGTGCCGGCGTTGTAGTAGCCGACCGCCTTGGCCGCCTTGATCGCGGCCTCGCCCATAGCCTCCTCGACGCCGGGGCCCATGCCATGAGCGGGGGCCTCTTCGATCAGCTTCTGGTGGCGACGCTGGGCCGAGCAATCACGTGTGCTGACCCACACGACGTCGCCGAACTTGTCGCCGACGATCTGTACTTCGACGTGACGGGGCCAGGTGAGGTAGCGCTCGATGTAGATCTCGTCGCGCCCGAAGAAGGCCTTCGACTCGCGCTTGGCGCTATCCATCGCCTCTTGCACCTCGTCGGCGCTACGTACCACCTTCATGCCTCGGCCGCCGCCACCGAAGGCGGCCTTGATGGCGAGGGGGTAGCCGTGCTCGGCGCCGAAGGAGAGGATGTCGTCGACAGACTCGACGAACTCGGTGGTGCCGGGGACAATCGGGGCGCCACCGCGAAGGGCGGCCTTGCGGCTGCTCACCTTGTCGCCCATCTCGTCGATTGCCTCGGGTGGCGGCCCGATGAAGGCCACCCCCTTGGCGGTGATGGCCCGCGCGAAGTCGGCGTTCTCGCTGAAGAAGCCGTAGCCGGGGTGGACCCCGTCGGCGCCGCTCTTGTCGATGGCGTCGAGGATCGCCTCGGTGTTGAGGTAGCTCTCCGCGGCGGTCTGCCCGCCCAGGGCAAATGCCTCGTCGGCGAGGCGGACATGGAGGGCGTTGCGATCGAGTTCGCTGTAGACCGCGACGGTCTTGATGCCCAGTTCTCGGGCGGCCCGGATAACCCGGACGGCGATCTCTCCACGGTTGGCGATCAGGATCTTGGTAAGCACAGGTGGCAATCTTGGCGGAATGGACACCCCTACCGCCACCTCATCGAGAGATTGGCCAGCCGGATGGCACGTAGACGTGGTGGCGGAGACCGGTAGCACCAACGCCGATCTGCTCGCCGCCGCGGCCCAGGGTGCTGCGGATCGCAGTGTGCTGGTCGCTCTGCACCAGACCGCTGGCCGGGGTCGGCTGGACCGCCGGTGGGACGCACCGCCGGGTGTCAACCTGCTCGCGTCGCTTCTCTTTCGCGATTTCGCCGGGTCGCCCCACGTGCTCACCCAGAGAGTCGGCCTGGCGGCGCTCGCAGCATGCAGGCGGCTTGCCGGGGTGAACGCCGAATTAAAGTGGCCAAACGACGTCCTTCTCGAAGGTGCCAAGCTGGCCGGCATCCTCGCCCAGGCCCAATTCGGTGAGCGGCCCGCAGTTGTGGTCGGCATCGGCATCAATGTCGGCTGGGCGCCCGAGGGGGCGGCACTCCTCGGCACCGGGATCGACCCCCTCGACCTTGTCGCCGGCCTGCTCAGCGCCTACGACGAACTGCCGACCGACGTGTGGCCCCTCTATCGCCGGCACCTTGCCACCTTGGGCAAGAGGGTGAGGGTCGAGTTGGCCGATCGGGTTGTCGAAGGTCGTGCCGTCGACGTCGAGCCCGACGGTCGCCTCGTCGTCGTCGACGACGACGCCGTCCCCCACCGCTTCGACGCCGGCGATGTCGTCCACCTCCGCTGAGCCCCGCCCCACAGGGGCTTGTGCAATGGGCTGGGGATGGGGTGCCGCACCCGGATGAGGGGGGAGCAGTACCCTCGGCGATCGTGCTGGCCATCGACACCAAGCCGTTGCCGCGCCGGCGCCGGCTGCCGGCGTTCTTCGGCATCGCGCTGGTTACCGGCGTCGCAGCGACTGCCGGCCTGCTGGTTGAGGCCCGGCAGTTGGTCGACGAAGTGCAAAGGGTGCCCGATGTCGCGGCCTCGTTGAGCCCGGCGAGCTCGACGGTCGACAACTATCTGTTGGTGGGAAGCGACAGTCGGGCGTTGGGTGACCCGAACACCGGTGAGACGGGAGGGGTCAGCGGCAACCGCAGCGACACGATCATGGTGCTGCGCTACGACCGGGATGACGGCACCGCCGCCCTGCTGTCGATCCCGCGCGACCTCTATGTGGAAGTTCCCGGGCATGACGGAAGGAGGCGGATAAATGCTGCCTACAACGACGGCCCGGCAGTCCTCGTGCAGACGGTCCAGACTGCCCTCGGCATCCCCGTTCATCACTATGTAGAGATCGACTTCTACGGCTTCAAGACCCTCGTCGAGGCACTGGGCGGGGTGGAGGTTTGCTTCTGGTTCCCGACCCGCGACCTCAACACCGGACTGAACATCACCGAGCCGGGCTGTCATCTGCTCGACGGCACTCAGGCACTCGCGTACGCCCGCAGCCGCTACTACGAGGAGTACCGGGAGGGGGAGTGGCGTATGGATCCGACCTCGGACCTCGGCCGTTCGACCCGCCAGCGGAACTTCGTCGACCTCAGCTTGCAGACCGCGCTGGCCGAGGTGAAGGCCGACCCGTTCCGCGCGGGTGAGCTGGTGAGAGCGATCTCGGCCGCGATCCGCATCGACGGCGACCTCGATCCCTTCGATGCGGGCAGTTCGCTGCGCAGGGCGGTCGGTGCCGGACTGGTGTCGTACTCACTCCCCGTCGTGCCCGTGACCGTCGACGGCAACGCCGTGCTCGAACTGGGCGACGCCGCCGGCTCCGTGCTCGACTTCTTCCGTGGCGCAGGGCCTGCACCGCCCGCTCCCTGAGCCGGTAAGGCCATACTGGGGGACTATGCCCGAGGTACGAGAGAGCGACGCCATCGCCGGTGTGTTCGTGGTGGTGCCCACGATCCACGGCGACCAGCGCGGCCTGTTCATCGAGACCTACCGCCGCGAATGGTTTCCCAACGCCCGTGAGATGGTGCAGGGCAACCGGTCGAACAAGCAGGCGGGGGCCCTCGTCGGCCTCCACTACCACCTCCACCAAGCCGACTACTGGTACTGCCCGGTGGGCACCATTCGGGTCGTTCTGCACGACCTGCGCGAGGGCGGGCCCACCTGCGGTGCCAGTGACACCTTCGACATCAGCGGCGACAACCACATGGGCGTCTACATCCCCCCGGGTGTTGCTCACGGCTTCGCGGCCCTCACCGACGCCGTCATGACCTACCTGGTCGACGGCTACTACAACCCGGCCGACGAACTGGGCATGCGATGGGACGATCCGGTCGTAGGGGTCGACTGGGGCGTAACCGACCCCATCTTGTCTGTGCGTGATCAGACCAACCCGTTGAGCGCCGACCTGCCGGCGAACCGGCGGCCGTACTGGCCGATGAGGACCTGAGAGAGGCACCAATGAAGCTCTTCGTCACCGGGGCTGCCGGTTTCATCGGCTCCAACTACGTCCGCTGGCTGCTGGCCAACGGAGACGACGAGGTGACGATCTTCGACGCTCTCACCTACGCCGGAAATCTGGAGAGCATCCGCGACCTGCTCGACGATCGTCGCTGCCGCTTCGTGCATGCCGACATCTGCGATCAGGAGGCCGTGCTGAACAGTATGGATGGGCACGACGCGGTGGTGCACTTTGCCGCCGAGACCCATGTGGATCGCAGTATCAGCGACCCCTACTCGTTCGTGCGCACCAACTGCTTCGGCACCAATGTGCTCTGCGACGTCGCCCGCCAGGTCGGGGTGCAGAAGTTCCTTCACATCAGCACCGACGAGGTCTACGGAAGCATCGATGTCGGCTCGTTCAGCGAGACCGACAAGCTCACCCCTCGCTCGCCCTACAGCGCGGCAAAGGCGGGAAGCGACCTCATCGCCCTCAGCTATGTCACCACCCACGGGCTGCCGGTGGTGGTCACCCGCTGTAGCAACAACTTCGGGCCCTACCAGTTCCCCGAGAAGGTGATCCCCCTGTTCACCACGAACCTCCTCGATGGTCGCAAGGTGCCGCTCTACGGCGATGGTGGCAATGTGCGCGACTGGATCCACGTCGAGGACCACAACCGTGCCGCCCATCTTGTTCTGCAGCATGGCGCCGTGGGCGAGGTGTACAACATCGGTGCCCATCACGAGCTCACCAACAGGGAGCTCACCTACGCCTTGCTCGATCTGTGCGGGCGCGACGAGAGCTACATCGAACCCGTCGCCGACCGTCTCGGTCACGACCGCCGCTACTCGGTCACGATCGACAAGGTCGTCGGTCTCGGGTGGTCGCTGCAGCGCTCCTTCGAACAGTCACTCGCGGAGACGGTGGCGTGGTACCGCGACAACCGCTGGTGGTGGGAGCCGCTAAAGGCGAGAGCAGGTCTGTAGATGCGCGTCCTGATCACCGGCGCCAGCGGACAGCTCGGCCTCGATCTGTCTCATGAGTGCCAAGCCGCCGGCGACGAAATCCACGCAGCCGATCGCCAACACCTCGACGTCTGTTCACGGTCCGACGTCCTCGGTGCCGTCACCTCGCTGAGTCCCGACGTTGTGGTGAACTGCGCGGCGTGGACCGCGGTCGATGCGTGTGAAGCCGACCCCGACCGGGCTCTCGCCGTCAACGGCACCTCCGTGAGATGGCTGGCCGAGGCATGTCGACGCTCGGGTTCACACCTCGTTCAGCTGAGCACCGACTATGTCTTCGACGGCACCCTCGACCGGCCCTACCACGAGTGGGATACCACCAACCCGCGGAGCGCCTACGGAATCAGCAAGCTCGCAGGCGAGCGAGAAGCACTGGCTCTGGGCACCCACGCAACGGTGGTGCGCACATCATGGGTTTGTGGCGCGCACGGCAGCAACATGGTCAAGACGGTCTTGCGCCTGGCAGGTGTACATCGCCAGCTCTCCTTCGTGTCGGACCAGGTGGGTCACCCGACGTTCACCCAGGACCTGGCTGTGGTGCTGAGACGCATCGCCCTCGACCGGCTCAGCGGAGTCGTCCACGTCACCAACCAGAGTGCCGTCTCGTGGTACGAGTTCGCTCGCGAGGTTGTCGCCGCGACGGGCAGGGACCCGGCCATGGTGAAACCGATCACCACCGCCGAACTTCAGCCACCGCGACCTGCCCCACGCCCGGCCAACAGCGTCCTCGACAACAGGGTCCTGAGTGCCGCGGGCTATCCGCTCCTGCGCGACTTCCGCGAACCACTCGCCGAGACCGTCGCTGCCCTCCTCCAGCGCTGACGCTCAGGTGCGATCCGCACCCAGCAGTGACAGACACGGCTCGACACCGTCGAGAGCGATGTCGTCTCGCCGCACCGACGCCTGCCACCGCTCACGGCTCATCTCGTAGCCGAGCATGGTGGCTCCGGCGCCCCGGCGTACTGAGCGCCGGGAACCCTGGGGCTCGTAACCGAGAGCGTTGGTTACACCGAGCGAGGGTCCGTTGTCCGCCCAGGCGCCAGTGGTGGCCCAAAGGGCGTCGAGGCCGGCAAATCCCAACTGCAGGGAGGCGACGCGCATCTCCTTGCCGAGGCCGCGACCCTGGTGGGCGCGGCCGAGCCAGGAGCCGGTCTCGAACTGACACAGGATGGGGAAGTCATGGGCGATCAGGGCGGTTGTTCCGACTACCTCACCCCCGACGATCACGGCAAAGTTGATGTTCCAGTCCGATGGGGAGAGCTCGGCGCGGCACCGCCAGTAGAACTGCATCGTGTTGAGCTGCTGCTGGGGTGGTTCGACGTCGGTCCAGGCGACGCCGAACGGCATCGAGGCCGGGTCGTGCACTCCCTGCGCAGCCAGCAGGGCCAGTGAGCACGCCAACTCGTCGTCGACGTAGCGCAGTTCGAGACGCGGGGTGCGGACCCGGAGGTCGAACAGGGGCCAGACGGGGTGGGTCACGTCACCAGTGTGGCCCATCGGGTGGCGTCAGTGGGGTGGTCTTTCGGCTTCGGCTCGGTTCGCCAGGTACCAATCGATGGTGTTCCTCAGGCCTTCGTCGAAGGGCATCTGCGCCTTCCAGCCGAACAAGGCTTCGGCGCGGCTCGGGTCGACCCGTCGACGTGGCTGGCCGTCGGGCTTGGTAGGGTCCCAGACGAGTTCGCCGGCGTAGCCGACCATCGTCGCGATGAGCTCCACGGTCTCGCGGATCGTGACCTCGCGGTTGGTGCCGAGGTTCACCGGCTCACTGCCCTCGAAGTGTTCGGCGGCGAGCACGATGGCTTGTGCAGCGTCGTCGACGTAGAGGTACTCGCGGCTCGCCCGGCCGGTGCCCCACACGTCCATCTTCTGCTCCCCCTGCTCCTTGGCCTCGACGCAACGCTTGATGCGGGCCGGGATGACATGGCTCACCGAGGGGTGGAACTTGTCGCCGGGGCCGTAGAGGTTGGTGGGGATTAGGTAGGCGAAGCGCTGCCCGTACTGCTGGTGATTGACCTGAGCGTGGACCAGGTGTGCCTTCTTGGCGATTCCGTAGGGGGCGTTGGTTTCCTCCGGGTAGCCGTCCCACAGGCTCTCCTCGCGGAACGGTACGGGGGTGAACTTCGGATAGGAGCACACCGTGCCCAACAGAACCGTCTTCTCCACTGACGGGGCCATGCGGGCGGCTTCGATGATGTGGGTGCCCATGAGCAGGTTGCTGAGGTAGAGGGGTGCGGGTTCGGCCTGGTTGTAGCCGATCCCACCTACCCGGGCGGCCAGGTGCACCACATGGCTGGGTGAGGTGTCGGCGAGCAACTGCTCTGCCGCTCCTGGCACGGTGAGGTCGTACTGGCGGCTACGAGGCACGGTGACCTGGGCGCCGAGCGCCTCCAACTTCGCCACCACCACACGGCCGAGGAACCCGGCACCTCCGGTGACAACGACCCTGCGGCTCTGCCAAAAGCTGGTCATGGCGACGATGCTACGACCGGGCGGGCCATGATGGGGTGCGTGCGTGTTGCCTACACCCTCGAGCAGTGCTGGCACCGGGTGCCTGGTGGTACTGGCGTGGCCGCGCTGCGCATCGCCGAGGCGTTGGGGCCCCACAACGACGTCCAGTTGATCGGCGTGGCCGGTCGCCACAGACGCCTTCCCCCGGAGCCCTGGGTGCCGACCATTCCGGTTGCCCACCTTCCCATCGCCTCCCCCTGGTTGTACGAGACATGGTTGAGGTTCGGCTGGCCCAAGGTCGAATACGCCACCGGACCGGTCGACATCGCCCACGCCACGACCCTCATCCCGTGCGCCACCGACGCCCAACTCGTAGTCACCTTGCACGACCTCGCCTTCTTGCACGAGCCATCCCACTTCACCCGTCACGGGGTGAGGGTGTTCCACCGCAGCCTGCGCCACATCAAGCGACACGCCGATCTTGTCCTGTGCTGTAGTCAGGCGACGATGGACGACTGTGTCGTGGCCGGCATCAGCGCCGACCGGTTGAGGCTCGTACCCCTCGGGGTGGAGACCGAAAGAGCCGGCGCCGACGAGATCACCCGTGTGCGCAACCTGTACAACCTGCCCGAGCGCTACCTGCTGTTCGTCGGCACCATCGAGCCGCGCAAGAACCTGAAGGGGCTGGTGGCCGCGGCAGCGATGCTGCCCGAACCTCTGCCGTTGGTGGTGGCCGGCGCCGACGGGTGGGGAGAGAGCGGGCTGGCGGCTGGGGCCGATGGGGTGCAGTTCCTCGGCTTCGTCGCCGCCGCCGACCTCGCCGGGCTCTATGGCGGGGCGTCCGTCTTCTGCTATCCGAGCGAGCGCGAGGGCTACGGGCTGCCTGTGCTCGAGGCCATGGCCCAGGGCACACCTGTGGTCACCAGTCGCGGCACCGCAACCGAGGAGACCGCGGGCATGGCGGCGGTGCTGGTGGACCCAAGGAACCCCGCCGACATCGCCCGCGGCATCGACGAGGCGTTCGTTCGCCGCAAGGAGTTGGAGGCTAAGGGGCTTGCCCGCGCTCAGAGGCGCAGTTGGGCCGAGTCGGCGTCGCTCACCGCGGTGGCCTATCGGGAGCTCGCGGGGTGAGTCAGCCGGCGGTACTGGTGAACCTGCTGTGGTGTGTGCCTGGCGGGGTGGGCGGCTCGGAGGAGTACCTCGTGCGTCAACTGCTCGGGCTCACCGAGCAGCCCCAGCCCCGGTGGGCTCCGACGCTGGTGATGGCCAAGGGCCTGGCGCAAGCCCATCCGGCACTCGCCGCCGCCCTGCCCACGTTCGAGCCGGACTTCGAAAGCAGTAGTCGGCTGCGTCGCATCGTCGGTGAGTCGACGTGGTTGCGTAAGCACACCAAGGACCTGGCGCTGGTGCACCATGGTGGTGGCACAGCGCCACTGCCCGCCCACCGCCCTTACGTGCTCACCGTTCACGATCTCCAGTTCCGCACCTACCCCCAGTACTTCTCTCGCTCGAAGCGCATTTATCTGGAATACGTCATCCCCCATTCGGTGCGCAGGGCCGAGCTCGTCGCCGTGCCGAGCGACTATGTGAAGAAGTCGGTGGTCAGCGCCTACGGAGTCGATGAGGCCAGGGTGATGGTCGTGCCCCACGGCATCGAGCCTGCCCTGGTGGGGCAGGTCACACCAGAGCCCGAACTCCGCCACCGCTACAAGCTGGGCGACGGACCGGTCATCGTCTACCCGGCCGTGACCCATCCTCACAAGAACCACGTCTTCCTGCTCGATCTGATGCGCCACCACTGGAAGGACCCGTCTCTGCGTCTGGTGCTCACCGGCGCGGCAGGGTCGGCCGAAGAGTTCACCACCGGGTGCAACGACCCACGGGTACGTCGCCTCGGCCGGGTACCCGAAGCCGACCGTAACGGCCTGCTGGCGATGGCGATGGCGATGGTGTTCCCCAGTAGCTACGAGGGTTTCGGCGCCCCGCTCATCGAAGCGATGACCCTTGGCGCGCCGGTCGTATGCGCCGACACCACCTGCATGCCCCAGATCGTCGGCGAAGCCGGTCTGGTCCGGCCCCTTCAGCCAGACGCCTGGGCCGATGTGCCCGACGAGGTCCAACGCCGTCGGGACGAACTTGTCGCGGCGGGTCATCGGCGGGCCGCCGATTTCACCTCCGCTGCCAGCGGAGCCGCTCTGGCCAACGTCTATGCGCGAGCCTTGAACAGGTCATGATCGCCTCAGGCACCCCACGCCCTCTCCGCTTCGCAGTGCTTTGCCCCCACTTTGCCCCTGATACGGCGCCCACCGGCGAGGTGATCACCCGAATCGTCACCGAGTTGGGTGCCCTGGGCCACGAGCTCCACGTGGTCACCTCACTTCCCTGGTATCGGGGGCACCGGGTCGAGCCCGGATGGGATGGCCGCTGGGTGAGGCGTGAACGGACCCAATGGGGCACTATCACCCGCGTCAACCCCTTTCCCGGCGGCGACAAGCGCAACTTGCCGAGGCGGGCGGCGGGGTTTGTCGGCTTCAGTGCTCTCGCCGGGCTCACC
>Ga0073899_10006284_pt1 | contig 10270 bp, 12 predicted proteins | sample KloWWTmetaKNB5Ph_FD_88975 | JGI IMG/M metagenome (GOLD analysis project Ga0073899, IMG submission 88975) | Active sludge microbial communities from Klosterneuburg, Austria, studying microevolution and ecology of nitrifiers - Klosterneuburg... | ecosystem: Engineered > WWTP > Aerobic digester >...
GCGGGCGCGCTCGGTCAGGTCGATGCAGTATTTCTTCAGCGCCTCGCGCTGGCCCTCGCCCTCGGCGCTGTCCATCTTGGCGCCGCCACGCACGGCCTCGATGGCGGCCTCCAGGCTCTTGCGCGTGAGGCCGTTTTCCTTGGCGATGCGCGCCGCCTCGCCCTTGCTGTCCGTCAGCGCCAGCAGGAACAGCTCGCTGGCAATGAACTGGTCGCCGCGCTTGATGGCCTCCTTCTCGGTGGCCTGCAGCACGCGGCCCAGCTCGGGCCCGCCCTGCACCTGTTCACCGCCCTGCACCTGGGGCAGCCGCTTGATGGCAGCCTCAGCCGCCGACAGCAGGCCAGGCACATTGGCCCCAGCGCGCTCCAGCAGCGCGCGCGGGCCGTCGTCCTGGCGCAGCATGGCCACCAGCAGGTGCACGGGTTCGATGTAGGCGTTGTCATTGCCCAATGCGAGCGACTGCGCGTCGCCGAGGGCTTCCTGGAACTTGGTCGTGAATTTGTCGAGGCGCATGGAAGGGCTCCACCCGGTATTTGAACTGGCATGCATGTGGCGCCCGCTGCGGGCATTTCAAGGGCTGCGCGTCCGTGTGGCCTATGCCAGCAGGCGCCAATAGGCATAGCCCCAAGCCACCGCCAGCCCCGCACGCCGGTACAGCGCCAGCGCAGGGGCGTTGTGCTGGTCCACCTGCAGGAACACGCGCTCGATGCCGCGCTGGCGCGCCTCTTGCGCCATGGCGCGCAGCACGCAAGAGGCCAGGCCTTGGCCGCGCTGCGCCGCCGCCGTGCGCATGCCGTGCACGCCCAGCCAGCCCTGGCTGTAGCTCGCAGCACCGCAGGCCACGGTCTCGCCCGCCCTTTGCACGCTGGCGTAGCGCAGCCCCTGGGCACGGGCCAGCGCGCGGGCACGGCTGGCACCATCCACCGGATCCAGGCCTGCGCCCAGGTACATGGCCATCCAGGCGGCGTCGGGCTGGACTTCCAGGCGCACTTCGGCGCCGTTGCCGGGCAGGTCCAGCAAGGCCTGCACCGTGCCCACCTGGGTCCAGGTGGGCTGCCTGCGCTGCCAGCCCTGGGCCTGCAAGGCCTGGTGCCAAGGCGCATACGCAGGCGCCTCGGGCAAGCGCAAGGCGGGCGGGTATCCGGCAGCCCGGTAGGCCTGCACGATGGCGTCCAGGAGTTCGAGCGGCTGCGCCACATGGTGCAGGGGCACGGCGCTGCGCGCGCGGCCCACGGTGCCGCTGTCCATGGGCAGCAGCCAGCCGGGGCACTCGTCCAGGCGCTCGGGCGCCACGGCGGCCACGGTAGCGCGCTCTATCGATTCAATGTCGGAAGGAAGGACGGCATGCATGTCAGTGGCAGATCATGCACGAGCGGTCAATCCATTGGCACGGCCACCGGCTCCATGTGCAGCAGGGTGCCCGCAAACCCGTTGCGCGCAATGTCGGCACACAGGCCGATCCAGGGGCAGCCTGCACACGCGCGATGGAACTGATCCTGTGCAAAGGCCGCGCGCAGTTGTGCCAGGCGCTGCGCGCTGAGCGTCAGACGCGCGCCCGGCACCAGCGGCTTTTCAAACCAGGGGGCCAGCGCATCGGCCGCCAGTTGATCGCGCTGCGTGACGCTCTGGTTGTGGCAGTGCGCGCAGGGGTCACCGCTCAGGGGAGCGCAGATGGCGTCCGGGCCGGTGACCAGTTCAATGGGCTCTGCGTCCGCCAGCCGTTGCACGATGCCATTGAACCCGTGGACGAAGGCCGGGCTGTAGCCTTCGCCCGAATAGCTCAGCATGCACAGCAGGTGGTGTGCACGCAATGGCACGGCCATCAGCGCTTCCAGTGGCTGCGTGCGCTGTGCCACAGGGCCAGCGACGCCGCCCCCAGGGCCGACTTGACCACATCACCGACCAGAAAGGGCTGCACGCCCAACTGCCACCCCTTGGCTGCACCCACCATGGCCCCCAGCCAGAGCCCGCCCAAGGCCAGGATGAGCGTGGTGCACAGAAACATGGCCCCAAAGGCACGCAGCGGGCGGGCGCCATCCCAGCCGCGAGCGGCCAGCCAGCCCATCAGCACGGCGCCCACCGGAAAGGCAAACAAATACCCGGCCGTGGGCCCGAAGAAGGGTGCCAGGCCACCCTTGCCACCGGCCAGCACCGGCATGCCCAGCGCCGCTTCGAGCAGCCAGGCCAGCACCGTCAAACCACCCAGGCGCCAGCCGTAGAGCGCCCCCACCATGAGCACGGCAAAGGTCTGCATGGACACCGGCACGGGCGACAGCGGAATGCTGAGATACGACGACAGGGTCAAAACCACCGTGCCCGCCAGCACCAAACCGGCCTGGCGCAGCCACCGCGCCGGGCCTTGCACGCCAACACCCGGGGAAACAGAAATATCTTGAGTCATGAACCAATCCTGATGAACAAAACAACCGCGAAAGCCCGAACCTCCGCCGCAAAACGCAGGCAAGTATCTACAGCCATTTATTTATTGTCAACCAAAATTTATAATTACGTTTACAAATAACAGCACCAGATGCGCATATGGACCGCAGCAATCTACGGCACACTCCTCGGCATGAAACCCTTATTGCACCCCCGCGAAGTGCTGCAGCAACTGGCCCATGGTGGACCGATGTCAGGCACGGAGCTGGCCGAGCAGTTGGGTGTCACACGCGCAGCCGTGTGGAAGCAGATCGAGGCGTTGCGCGCCTCGGGCCTACCCATTGAGGCACGCACCAAGGTCGGCTACTGCCTTCCCTGGCCCATCGATCTTCTGGCAGCAGACCGCATCCAGAGGACCCTGCACGCCGCAGGGCCGCCCGTGCAGGTGCACTGGGAGCTTGACTCCACGCAGGATGCGCTCGCGCGCCTGCCCGCCGATGCACCCGACCTGACCGTGGTGCTGGCCGAGTTGCAGACGCAGGGACGCGGGCGGCGTGGGCACGGGTGGGCATCGCCCGCCTGCTTGGGGCTGTACCTGTCATGCCTGAAGCACTTCGCGGGTGGCCCGGCCAGCTTGGGCGGCCTGTCCATCGCCGCCGGGGTTTGCGTGGCCCAGGCCCTGACCGAAGTTGGCGTGCCGGACCTGCAGCTCAAATGGCCCAATGACGTGCTCGCACATGGCGCCAAGCTGGCAGGCGTTCTGATCGAGGTGCAGGGCGAGTACGACGGCCCCTGCACGGCACGTGTGGGTGTGGGCGTGAACCTGCGGCTGCCTCCGGCGCTGGGTGCCACGCTGGGCCAGCCTGTGACCGACCTGGCCGCCCTGTGCGGCGGCGCACCGCCTGAACGCAATGCACTGGCGACGCGGCTTATCGACCACCTGCGTGCGGGGCTGCTGAAGTTCGAGCAACAGGGCCTGGAGCCCTTCGTCCAGGACTTTGCCCGGCGTGATGCGCTGGCGAGTCAGGCACTGACCATCACGGGAGCGGGCGACCTGCACCAGGGCGTGGGCTGCGGTATCGATGCGCGCGGCGCCTTGCGTGTGGAACACGGCGGCCAGGTGCACACCATCCAGAGCAGCCATGTGTCGGTGCGCCTGCAGCCATCGGCGCACAAGCGCTGAACCCACCCTGCCGCATACTTTGCTCAGGCGTTGGACGCCGCGACGCCCCAGCGCGCCAGCGCGGCGTCGTCGCTCACGCGGGCATCGACCCAGCGGGCGCCCTGGGCGGTCGCTTCCTTTTTCCAGAACGGCGCCTGGGTTTTGAGGTAGTCCATGAGGAACTCGCACGCCTGGAAGCTCGCGCCCCGGTGCGCCGAGGTCACGGCCACCAGCACGATCTGGTCGAGCGGCGCGAGCACGCCCACGCGGTGGATGACGCGCGCGCCAAAGAGGTCAAAGCGTGCAAAAGCCGCATCAATCATGGCCTCGATGGATTTTTCGGTCATTCCGGGGTAATGCTCCAGCTCCATTGAGGCAACGGTTTCAGCGTCTTGGGCCGCCAAGGCGCCCGCAGGCGCAAGCGCCCCCTCAGGAAGCAGCGGGGGCACGGCCACGCCGGGCGGGGGGGTGCCATTGCGGTCGCGCACGGTGCCGACGAAGCAGCACACCGCGCCCACACGCTTGTCGTGCGCGCGCAGGGCGGCCAGTTCGGCAGAAACATCAAAATCATGGGTCTGGATGGAGACACGCGGTGGATTCATGGCCAGGACAGTACGAAAAATTAGGGCGAACGGTGCAGGCGCGGCGCGGCCAGCAGGGCGCGCTCTTCCTCGACGAACGCGGCCAGCAGCCGCAGCGCCGGGGTGGGCGAGAGCTCGGCCAGCAGCGCCTGCAGCCGGGTGACGTCGGCGACGGTGGGCGCAACCTTGATCTGTGCCCGAGCCGCCTCCATGTTGCCCGCGCGGACCAGCGCAAAGACCTTGGCGGCCCATTCATTTTTCGTTCGCGCCATGGCGCCCTTTCAGGTGTCGTCAGGATCGACGATCGATTTTCGATACGATGTACCGGCACTGTAACGCCCCTTTCATTCAAGCCATGGCAACCCAGACCATCACCACCGACGAGTACCAGCTGTTTCCGTCCCCCCGCAACGAGCACCGCACGGTGTTCGAGCACCAGCTGTTCCTGCCCTACCCTTACGCGCTGATCCACCTGCCCGACTTTGCCTTGGTCGGCAAGGCCAGCCTGTTTGCGGCCCACCGCCTTGCCGACCGAAAAATGGGCCAGCTTGTCAGCTTCGAGCTGGAGCAGGACGTTGCACGCTTCCAGCAGCAGTTCACACCCGACTGAGTGCATGCACGACGACAACCAGATCCTCGTCCCGCCCTCGTTCATTGCCGTGCACAGCGACGCCCGGAGCCGCCTGCGCGAGCGTGCCGACGTGGTACGCCAGCGCTACGAGCTGTGCGAAGACCTGGCCAGCCATCTGGTCGAGCAGGCGCAGACGCTGTACCACGTGCAGGCCCCCTCGGAATCCGCGATTCTGCGCAGCATCCACGCCGGGCTGCGCTCTGACGATGCGGGCATTGCCGCCGCCGAAGCCACCTGGGTGGTAATGCGGCTGGCCGAACTGTTGCAGTGGCCTTGCCCTGCTCTGGATGGGCCGGACTGACACGCACCCCGCGAGTCACCCCAAAAACATCCAGACCGCCGACAGGGCGGGCGAGGCGAATATGGCTGCGTAGCTGGACAGGTGCTTGGGTGAAGAACGGCGGCTTTTCCCAATGCGTTCAAGCGTGCGGACATCGAAGGGGCAGATTGACGCAGGGCAGGTAGACGGACCGCGGCACCTGCGCAACACAGGAGCTGCAGGCCACTATGCCGCCTGCAGGCTGAAGCCCCCTTTGGGTTTGAAGACACCGCAGCCAATCACCCGGTCCGTACCCAGCGGGAGGATGTACGAGGTTTTTTCATCCACGACGCGGGTCACCGGGTTCACCACCTCGTAATCCACCCAGTCACCTCCGCGCTGTGCTGCTGCAAAAAATTCGCGCAGCACCAGGGTGCCGTCGAGGCCCGGAACATCGTGCACGGTTTGCCCGACGCGCTCCGGACTGGAGCCGAACGCCTGATAAACCCCGTGACGATCGAACACGAAGATGTACTGATCCCGGTCGCGGAACCCTCCCGCCGGGTCGTGGAACTGCTGCACTGCGGCTGCCAGACCGCTTTGCTGCACTAGTTGCGCAGCGCGGCAGACCATGGCATGGGCCTCGTCGGCAGTGCCCCGGCGTAGACGGATGGCGGCCACCGAGGCACTGAGACTGGAGGACCGGTCTCGCAGCCCCAGGGTGGAATGCAAGGCCTCGTCGACCATGCTGCCATTGCGCTGCGTGATCTGATCGAGCTCCTTGACTGCCTGGGCCACCTCTTTCAAGGTCATGCTCTGCTCGTCGCTTGCCTGGGTGATCGTCGACAGGCCTTCGGCCACGTCGCGGACCCCCTGGACCACCGTTTTCAAGTTGGTCCTGACGGCATCCGTACGCGCCACACCTGTGTCCACCTGGCCGCCTGCCCGTTCGATCAAGGCCCGGATCTCGCGGGCCGATGTGGCGCTTTGCTGCGCCAGGGCGCGCACTTCGCTGGCAACCACGGCAAAACCCCGCCCACTCTCGCCGGCCCGCGCAGCCTCGACTGCGGCGTTGAGTGCCAGGATGTTGGTCTGAAAGGCGATGCCGTCGATCACATTGACGATCTCACCCATGCGCCGGGACCCTGCGGCTATTTCACCGATGGCAGCCACAGCGGCCTCCATGGCGTGGGCGCCGGATTCCGCCTCCGAGCGCACGCGGCGCGTGAGCGCATCCACCTCCTGCGAGCGCAGCGCTGTAGCCTGCACCGACTCACTGAGCGCCACGATACTGGCGCTCGCCTGCTCCAGGCTGGCGGCCTGCGCCTCGGTGCGCTGCGATAAGTCCTGCATGTTCGCCGTGAGCGAGGTGCCCGCCTGGGCCACATGCACGGCCTGGTTGCGCACCGTGCCCACCAGACCCGAAAAATTCTCGTTCATGGACTCCAGGTGCCGCCCCGCCTGCGCCAGCGTGCCGTGGCCAGGAACCACCACGGTTTGGGACAGGTCCCCTCGGGCGTTGTTGCGGGCGATGCCGGCCAGGGCTCCGGCCTGCAGGAGCAGTTCGCGGGCGACTCCAGCAAACAGGTACAGCGCCGAGCCCCACAGCACGCCACCCAGCCACAGCCAGAGCTGCTCACCGCTCCAGGCCAACGCGACGGCCATGGGACCGAGCGCCAGCACCAGGCAAGCCAGCAGGAGCAACCGCCCGCGCAAGCCCAGGGGGCGCAGCAGCCAGGCGGCCGGTTGGATGGCAAGGTCAAGGATTCGCATGGGGCGTCCGCATCAGGTTCATGGCGGGCTGGCTCCCGCGCGCACTGCATCACGCACCCACGGCAGAAGCCATGCCAGACCTGTCACCGGGCGCAGGCCGTGGAGCGCACTTGAAGGCGCAAGACTACTGGACTGCCCTCGCGCGCGCGGCCTCGGTCCGATGATGTTTTTTCAAGCGGACGCACAAGATTCTTCAGTACAGGGCTTTCCCTAGCCCCGCGCTGCCCGCAGCGAACGCAATCTCAGCCGCCGGTGACAGGCGGGAAGAACGCCACTTCCGCTCCGTCGTTGAGGGTGGCGGACTCGTCGCTGAGCACCTGGTCCAGTGCCATGCGCACGGCCCGGCCGCGCGCCAGGCTGGTTGCGTGCGGGCCGCCGCGGGCGATGAGTTCATCGCGCAGCGCGCCCAGGGTGGCGGCGGCGGTGTCCACGGACTCGCTGCCCTGCCCCACGGCCTCGCGGATGGAGGCGAAATAGCGCACGGTGATCTTTTTCATCGCCGGGCCGCCCCACGATAAAAAGCGGCCGCCGCAGGGGGTAGCGGCCACACGCAGTGGAGAGCGTGGGGGTCGGTTTTCATGCCAGCAGTTCCGAAAACGGGAGGTAGCGCACCGTGTCGCCGGGTGCAATGGTCTGGCCCGGGGGGTTGTCCACCACCCCATCACCCCAGACGGCGGATGTGAGCACGCCCGAGCCCTGGTGCGGGTACAGGTCCAGCCCACCTGCCGCGTTGCGGCGCACACGTAAAAACTCACGGCGTTTATCGGCCTTGAGCCATATAAAATCTGCGCGAGCAGCTATTGATTCAGGAGCAACACTGTGCACGCCCTGCAGGCGCAGCAGGTAGGGGCGCACCAGCACCAGAAAGGTCACCAGGCTGGCGACCGGGTTGCCCGGCAAACCGAGAAAACGGGTTTGCCCCACACGGCCGCATGCGAAGGGCTTGCCGGGCTTGATGGCGATCTGCCACAGGTCCAGACTGCCCAGTGCCTGCACGGCGGGCTTGACGTGGTCTTCTTCCCCCATGGAAACGCCTCCACTGGTGAGGATCACATCCTGCGCGCCGCTGGCGTGGCGCAAGGCTTGCAGCGTCGCTTCGCGCTGGTCGGGCACGATGCCGCAGTCGGTGACCTCGCACCCCATGCGCTGCAGCAAGGCGCGCAGAAAAAAACGGTTGCTGTTGTAGATGGCGCCCGGCGGCATGTGCTGGGGCAGCACGTCGCCGGGCATCACCAGCTCGTCGCCAGTGGAGAAAAGGGCTACGCGCGGGCGGCGTGCCACCGGGAGCTGCGCCAGGCCCATGCTGGCCGCCAGACCCAGCGCGGCGGGGGTCAGCCGGGTGCCTGCCTTCAGCACCACGGCACCGCGCGCGATGTCCTCGCCGCTGCGACGGATGTTTTGTCCCGACCGGGGCACCGCCTGCACGCGCACGCAGCCACCGTCCAAGGCGACGCACTCCTCCTGCATGACCACGGCATCGGCCCCGGGGGGCACGGGCGCGCCGGTAAAAATGCGGGCCGCCGTGCCGGATTCGAGCGCCGCCGGGACCGCGCCCGCCGCGATGCGCTGCGACACCTGCAACACGCTGCCGGGCTGGAGCACATCGGCACAGCGCAGGGCATAGCCATCCATGGCACTGTTGTCGTGCGGCGGCACTTGGAGCGCCGCCACCAGGTCCTGGGCCAGCACGCGGCCATCGGCCTCGAAGGTGCTGACGGTATCAGCCCCTGCCAGGGGTGTGGCTTGCGCCAGCAGCGTGGCCAGCGCTTCGTCCAGCGGCATCAGCGGGGCGCGCATGGCAGCAGGCCTCCGTGCAGTTCCCAGTCGTACTCAAAACGCTCGCCCTGCGCCAGCAACCATTGCGCCACTTGCACCGGCTGGTTCAGGTCGAGCACCGGCAGCCCGGTGGGCACCGGAAAAAGGTCGGGAGTATCGGTGGCCACTGCCACCACAAAATCGTCCTCGGGGTAGCGCACGGGCCGCGCGTCCTGCCCGGCCTGGGGAGCACGCCAGACTTCGACTTTGAGCAGATCGCTCTCCCTGAAGCCTTCGACCAGCACCCAGTCCACACCGTCGTGCAGCTCGGCCAGCAGGTGGTGCACGCTGAGCTGCTGGGGCTGCTCGAACTCGCGCACCAGCGCAAGGCGCCGGTCGGAGGCAATGACCACCTCGAATGCGCCGGCCTCGCGGTGGCGGTGCGAATCCTTGCCGGGGTGGTCAATGTCAAAGCGGTGGTGGGCGTGCTTGACCACCGAGACACGCAAGCCCTGTTGGCGCAGCAGCGGAATGATCTGCTCGATCAGCGTCGTCTTGCCGCAGTTGGAGTACCCGGCAAAGCATGCAACCTTCATCCATCCACCCTTTTGCTATATTTTTAATAGCTACAAAAGCTTACCCAATAAGCGGTAGGCAGCATTTTTATTCAAAAACAGTGCCGTTCAATGTAGGCCTTGACCTGTTGCACGTCGGCCGGCATGACCTGAACGCGCTTGGGCAGGGCCTCGATGCCGAGGAACTTGGGTGGCCGGTCGGGCGTGCGGCCCAGCGCTTCCTGGATCGTCTCGGCAAACTTGATGGGCAGCGCCGTCTCCAGCACGATCATGGGCACGCTGCGGTCGCCCCGGTGCTCTCGGGCCACCTTCACACCGTCGGCAGTGTGGGTGTCGATGATGACGCCGTGGCGCTGGTAGGTGTCGCGGATGGTGGCCAGGCGGTCGGCATGGGTGCTCTTGCCGCTCTCGAAACCGTAGCGCGTGGCGGCCAGGGCAAAGCGCGGGTCGCCGCTCAGGTCGAAACGCCCCTCGCGGGACAGCGCGTCGCCAAACAGGGCCTTGGTCTGCGCGGCGTCGCGGCCGAGCAGGTCGAAGACGAAGCGCTCGAAGTTGCTGGCCTTGCTGATGTCCATCGAGGGGCTCGACGTTTCGTGCGTGTCGCTGCTCGCGCGCACGCGGTACACGCCGGTGCGGAAGAACTCGTCGAGCACGTCGTTCTCGTTCGTGGCCACCACCAGCCTGGCAATCGGCAACCCCATGCTGCGCGCCACATGGCCGGCGCAGACGTTGCCGAAGTTGCCCGACGGCACGGTGAAGCTCACCTTCTGGTCATTCGTCTCGGTCGCCTGCACATACCCTGCAAAGTAGTACACCACCTGCGCCAGCAGGCGCGCCCAGTTGATGGAGTTGACGGTCCCGATCTTGTACTGGCGCTTGAAGTCGAGGTCGTTGCTGACGGCCTTGACGATGTCCTGGCAGTCGTCAAACACGCCCTCAATAGCGATGTTGTGGATGTTTGCGTCCTGCAGGCTGAACATCTGCGCCTGCTGAAAGGCACTCATGCGGCCGTGCGGGCTGGTCATGAAGACGCGCACGCCCTCTTTGCCGCGCATGGCGTACTCGGCCGCGCTGCCGGTGTCGCCGCTGGTGGCGCCCAGGATGTTGAGTGTTTCCCCCCGGCGCTTCAGTTCGTATTCGAACAGGTTGCCCAGC
>Ga0073899_10006286_pt1 | contig 10267 bp, 6 predicted proteins | sample KloWWTmetaKNB5Ph_FD_88975 | JGI IMG/M metagenome (GOLD analysis project Ga0073899, IMG submission 88975) | Active sludge microbial communities from Klosterneuburg, Austria, studying microevolution and ecology of nitrifiers - Klosterneuburg... | ecosystem: Engineered > WWTP > Aerobic digester >...
AAGAAGGCTCCGGCCAAGAAGGCTCCGGCCAAGAAGGCTCCGGCCAAGAAGGCTCCGACAACGCCCACCCCGTCGAGCACGCCCGACGCGTAGCTGCGTTGCGGCCGGTCGAGCCGGTACTCGGCAGATGAGACGCCGTCTGGACCGGTCGATGGTGCGTCGCGGGCTGGCGGCCGATGTCGACTCGGCGTCCGAGCTGATCGCCGCCGGGCTGGTGCTGGTTGGAGGCGCGCCGGCTCTGAGCTCGCAACGGCTGACCGACGACGGCGAGCCGGTTCGCTTCGTCGCCGACCGACGGTTTGTCGGACGTGGCGGTGACAAGCTGCGCCACGCCCTTGATGACTGGGCGTTCGACGTCGAGGGCACACGCGCCCTCGATGTCGGATCGTCCACGGGAGGATTCACCGACTGCCTGCTCCAGAACGGAGCCGCAGCGGTCGTCGCCGTCGACGTGGGCACCCATCAGTTGCATGAGCGGCTGAGGGACGACCCTCGCGTCACGGTGCTCGAGCAGACCGACATCCGCTCGCTGGACCACGAAGCGGTCGCCGCTCCGTTCCCGATGGTGACCGTCGACGTCTCGTTCATCTCGGTCTGCTCGATCATCGAGTCGCTGGCGGCCCTGACCGCCCCCGACGGCGATCTGGTCGTCCTGGTCAAACCCCAGTTTGAGGTTGCGCGCAGCGATGCGTCCCGCGGTCGTGGGGTGATCAGGGATCCGCGTCTGTGGCGCTCGGCGCTCGGTGCGGTCGAACGCTCCGCCGAGGATCGCGGGCTGAGGGTTGTCGGGGCTACGGTCTCGGCCGTGAGAGGCGCACAGGGCAACACCGAGTTTTTCGTGCGCTTTCGCCACGACGGTTCCTCAGAGGTGCCCGCGCTTGGCGACGGGTGGATCGACACTCTGGTGACGTCGACCAAACCCACAGACGAGGACATCGGTGCCGCCGATGGCTGAGCAGCGAACGCTGAAGCGCATCGGGGTGGTCGTCCATCAGGATCGACCGCTTGCCGCCGAGCTGGCGGCACGGGTGATCGCCTGGTCCGAGGCGCTGGGGGCGACGGTCATGTTGACCGACGCGGATGCCCGGGCGGCCGGCGCCCCCTCGCTGGCGGTCGAGAGCGAGCAGTTGGTCACCGCCGACGTCGTCGTCGCCATCGGCGGCGATGGAACCGTGTTGCGAGCGGTCGGGATGGTGGCCGACGCCGGGGTTCCGTTGGTGGCCTTGAACGCCGGTCAGCTTGGATATCTGGCCGACGTCGCCCCCGAACGGGCGGAGTGGGCGCTCGACGAGTTGGCCGCCGGGAGGGGCCGCCTCGAGGAGCGCATGCGGGTGCAGGCGACGGTCACTCCGGCTGCGGGCGACCCGCAGACGCCGATCTCGATCCGCACCGGCCTGAACGAGGTGGTGGTCGAGCGCTCGCTGACCGGGCACACCCTGCGACTGCGGGTGTACCTGGACGGCGAGTTCTTCACCTCCTATGTCACCGACGGGATGGTGGTGGCCACCCCGACCGGGTCGACCGCCTACGCCCTCTCAGTGCGCGGTCCGATCGTCGCCCCCACCCACCGGGCGTTGGTGATGGTGCCGGTGGCGCCCCACCTGTTGTTCGATCGGGCGATGGTGCTCGAGGCCTCGTCCACCGTGGAGCTCGAGGTGGTCGGTCACCGTTCTGCAGTCCTGTCGGTCGACGGCCAGTCCGGAACCGAAGTGGCACCAGGCGGCCGGGTGTGCTGCTCGATGGCGCCGGTCCCGGCCCGCTTCATCCGCTTCGAGCAGCTGCGCTTTCACGACGTCCTGAAGCGCAAGTTCTCCTTGGCCGACCGCTGAGCTACCCCCGGAACGCCCGACCGCGACGACGACGGTCCGGCTGCGCAGCCACCAGCCGTCGCCGGGCCCCATCGGGTACCCGGGGGAGCCCTACGATGGTGGGCACCCATGTTGGATGAGCTGGCAGTGACCGATCTGGGCGTTATCGCCCATGCCCGCTTGGATCTGCGCGACCACATGACCGCCCTCACCGGAGAGACCGGCGCCGGAAAGACGCTGCTGCTCGGTGCACTCGAGTTGCTGTCCGGCGCACGGGCCGACGCCACGGTGGTGCGGACCGGTGCGGACCAGGCGGTGGTCGAGGGACGCTTCTCGACCGAATCCGGCGACGAACTGGTGCTCCGACGGGTGGTCCTCCGCGAGGGCCGCAGCCGGGCGTATCGCAACGGCGAACTCGTCACGGTGGGCGAGCTGTCTGCGGCCGCTGAGGGGCTGCTCGAGATCCACTCCCAAGGTGCCCAACTGGCGCTGACGACGACAGCGGTTCAACGTCGGGCGCTCGACCGATGGGCGGCCATCGACCTGACCGAGCTGTCCGACGCCGACGCCGAGGCCGCAGCGCTGCGGTCCCAGCTCGGCGAGCTGGGTGGCGACGAACGGGCCCGGGTGCGCGAGATGGACCTGTTGGGGTTTCAGGTGGATGAGATCGATGCGGCCGGCCTGGGCGACGCCGCCGAGGACGCGTCGCTCGCCGCCGAGGAATCGCTGCTCGCCGATGCGGTCGGGCACCGGGAGGCGGCGGCCATGGCCCTGGGCATCGCCTCCGACGAGGGCGGCCTGTCCGACGCCCTCGCCGCCATGGCCGGCGCCCTCGCCGACCGCAAACCCTATGAGGACGCGTTGGCGCGGGTGCTCGCCCAGCAGGCGGAACTCGCCGACCTGACCAGCGATCTTCGCAATCAGGCCGAGACGATCGAGGACGACCCCGAACGGCTCGAAGCCATCCGCCTGAGACGCGTCGAGCTACGCGATCTGTGCCGCAAGTACGGCGAGACGCTGGCGGATGTCATCGCCTTTGGCGACGAGTGCCGTCGGCGTCTCGACGAGCTGACCAATCGGGAGCGCCGCGCGGCCGAGCTGGAGGACGAACTCGCCCAGGCCACCGCCCGCCGCGACCGGGCCGCCGCCAAGGTCGGGGCCGCCCGCCGGGCCGCCGCTCCCAAACTGGCGGCGGAGGTCGAGGGCCGGCTGGCCGCGCTGGCGATGCCCCAGGCGACCCTGCAGATCGAGGTCGGCGAAGAGGATCCAGGCGACCGGGTGGAGTTTCGCCTCGCCGCCAACCCGGGGATCGACCCGGCACCGCTGCAACGGGCTGCCTCGGGCGGCGAGCTGTCCCGGGTATTGCTGGCGCTCAGGCTGGTGCTGTCGGGCGGCCCGGACACGATGGTGTTCGACGAGGTGGATGCCGGCATCGGCGGCGCAACCGCCCTCGAGGTGGGTCGTGCCCTGGCGGAGGTGGCCGAGGGCTCGCAGGTGCTGGTCGTCACCCACCTGGCGCAGGTGGCCGCCCACGCCGACCAACAGGTGCGGATCGCCAAGTCGATCGGCGAGGAGGCGACGACGACGACCGTCGAGCCGGTCGATGGCGAGGCTCGCCTGGCCGAGCTGGCACGCATGTTGTCGGGAACGCCCGACTCGACGGCGACCCGTTCGAACGCCGAGGAACTGCTGGCCCGGGCGAGCAGGCCCGCCGTTGCGGAGAGGCACTGATGGCGTTGCGCCCGTCGAAGTCCCAGGCGCGCAGCGACGAGGAGTCGCTGGCGGCGCGCGCCCACATCATCGGTGAGGCCAAGGTCGACCGGCGCACCAAGGACCTCGTCCAGCGGCTCAAGCCGGGCGACATCGCGGTGATCTCCCATACCGATCTCGACGTCGTGGCGGCCGAAACCCTGGTCGAGGCCCGCCCGGCAGCGGTGATCAACGCCGACGCCTCGTCGTCGGGGCGTTACCCGAACCAGGGGCCGCTGCTGGTCATCGGGGCGGGGATCCCGTTGGTCGACCGCTGCGGTCCGGACGTGATCGAGGAGATCGCCGACGGGGACCAGGTTCAGGTGGTCGGCGCCGAGGTCTACCGGGGCGACGTGTTGATCGCCCGAGGTGTCGAGGAGACCGTCGAGACCATCGCCGTCAGCCACCAGCTGGCCATGGACGGCCTCGACGCCGAATTCGGCCGGTTTGTCGCCAACACCCTCACCTACATCGAACAGGATCGCGACCTGCTGGGCAGCGACCTGGAGTTTCCCGACGTCGGCCTGGACTTCGACGGCCGACACGTTCTGATCGTGGTGCGCGGCTCCACCTATCGGGAGGATCTCCAGATTCTCTCCGACAACGGCTACCTGGCCGACCTCAAGCCGATCCTGATCGGCGTCGACGGGGGCTCCGACGCGTTGATGGAGCTGGGGCACACGCCCGATCTGATCGTTGGCGACTTCGACTCGGTCACCGAACGGACGCTCCGCTCCGGTGCCCAGCTGGTGGTGCACGCCTACAAGGACGGTCATGCCCCCGGCGCCGCCCGCCTCGACGAGCTCGGCCTCGAGTACCACACGATGTCGGCGTCGGGTACGAGCGAGGACATCGCCATGCTGTTGGCCTACGAACAGGGTGCGGAGCTGATCGTGGCGGTGGGCACCCACACGTCGATGGTCGAGTTTCTCGATAAGGGCCGGGCGGGGATGGCCTCGACCGTCCTGGTGCGCATGAAGATCGGCACCCGCCTTGTCGACGCCAAGGGCGTGTCCAAGCTCTACCACACCGAGGTTCACACCCGCGACCTGATCTTGATGGTGCTGGCGGCTGCGTTCGCCCTCGGCGCGGTGGTGATGATCTCGGCGCCGATCCGTCTGATCATCAAGACCGCGTGGCTCAACCTGACCAACATGGCGCTGTTGTCTGCCGTCCCCGCCCCCGGAAGGCTGCTGAGCCTGGTGGCCCTCTGGAGTTTCTCGTGATCAAGCTGCGCACCCACATCATCAGCCTGACGGCGGTGTTCCTCGCCCTCGGGATCGGGCTGGTGCTCGGTTCGACCTTCCTCGACCGGACCTTCGTCGACGCGCTCGACGCCCAGGTGAGGCGGCTCAACGATCGGGTCGACCAGCGAACCGAGGAGGTCGAGGCGCTCAACCGGGTGATCGACGAGCAGACCCTGACCGAGGAGGCGGCGGCGGACGCCGGCTACGAACAGCTGCTGGCCGGACAGCTGACCGATGCCCAGGTCGTCGTGCTGGCCAACCGGGGGATCGACGAGGACCAGGTCAACCGAACGGTCGAGGTGCTCCAAGCGGCCGACGCCGAGGTGCCGGCGGTGGTGTGGCTGACCGATCGCTGGAATCCGACCGACCCCCAGCGGTCCGCCGAGATTGCGGAGTCGCTCGACTTCGACACAACCGACCCGGCCCAGGTGACCGCCGAAGCGGCGGCGATGCTCGGTTTGGCGCTTGCGGGACCGACCCCGGCCACCAATGCCCCGGCCACCAATGCCCCGTCCACCACGGCGCAGGGTGATCCGACGACCACGGCGCCGACGGATGGCGCGGCGTCGACATCGACCACCGGCATCTCACCTGGCACCACGGTTGCGCTCGACGCCGGCCCCGAAGAGCTGCTCGACCGGTTGACCGACGCCGAGTTGATCGAGCAGGAGGCGGCGCCGGCGGGCAACCTGTCGGTACCCGGACCGGAGGCGCTGATCGTCTCGATCACCGGCGAGGGCTCCTCGTTGGATCCGAAGAAGGCTTATCTGCCCATCGTCACCGAGCTGGTGTCGTTCAACCCCGGTCGCGTGCTGGTGGCCGAAACCCGCAACACCCGCACAATTCAAGCTGAAGCCACCGAGGACGACGTCCCCGTTCGCGGGGCCGCGCTCGAGGTGGTGCGGTCCGACGACGCACTGCGCGGTCAGAGCTCAACCCTCGATGGGCTGGAGAGCCCGTTGGGCAAGGCCGCCGTCGTCGTGGCGCTGATGGAGCTGCGGGAGGGCAAGACCGGGGACTACGGGTTGGCCGCCGGGACCGACGGTCCGGTGCCGTCGATCACCCGATGAGCGACACCCCTCTGCGCAGGGGGGCGGCTTGACCGAGACGACCGTCGCCCCCCGCACCAACCTGACCCGTGCGACCGCCGGGATGTCGGCGGTGACGCTGGTCAGCCGGTTGACCGGGTTCGTCCGCGTCTGGGTCGTGCTCAACGTGCTCGGCTCCACGTTGCTCAACGACGTCTACCAGTCGGCCAACTACGTCCCGAACATCCTCTATGAGCTGCTGGCCGCCGGTGCGCTTCAGGCGGTGCTGGTGCCACAGATCGTGGCGGAGCTGAAACATGATGACCGGCGCAAGGCCGACCAGTTGGCCAGCTCGGTACTGGTGCACGGATCGGTGATCCTCGGGGTGGTCGCCGCCATCGGCATCGTGTTGGCCCCGCAGATCATGGCCGTGTCGCTCGGCGGGATCAGCGAACCGATCGCACGGCAGCGAGCGATCACCCTGGGCTCCCAGTTCCTGTGGCTGTTTTTGCCGCAGGTGGTGTTGTACCTGATCAACGCTGTGGCCACAGCGCTGCTCAATGCCCGCGACCGGTTCCTGTTGCCGGCGGCCGCACCGCTGCTGAACAACATCGTCGTGATCGCCACCTACCTGGTCTTCGCTGCGATGCGAGGCGACCAGGAGCCCAACCTGCTGTTGACCGGGCCCGAGAAGTGGGTGCTCGCCGGGGGAACCACACTGGGCGTGGTCGTGTTCTGCGTGGCGGTCGGCGCCGGAGCGTGGGCCGACGGCTTCCGACCCAGGCGGCCGCTGTCGCCGCGCGACCCGGCGCTGGTGCACTTCGGGCGCCAGTCGACGTGGGCAATCGCCTACCTGGCCCTCCAACCGCTGCTCGTGCTCGTCGTGATCAGGCTGTCGTCCGCCGAAGCCGGCAACTTCATCATCTGGCAGACCGCCTGGCAGGTCTTTCTGCTTCCCCATACCGTCCTGGCGGTTCCGATCCTCACGACGAGGTTTCCCACGATGTCCCGTCAGGTGCAGGCGGGCGACCGCCGGGGGTTCTCCGGGTCGGTGGGCGCCGGGGTGAGGGCGATCGCCACCGTCTCGCTGGTCTCCGGGGCGTTTTTGGTGGCGGCCGCCCCGCTGGTGGCGCGCGTCATCGCCATCAGCGACCGGGCAGGCGACCCTGACGTGCTCGCCGGTGGCCTGATCGGCTTTGCCCCCGGGCTGATCGGCTTCGGCATCTTCCTGCTGTTGACCCGCGCCTTCTACGCGCTCCAGGACACCCGTACCCCGGCGCTGGTCAACGTCGTGGCCACCTCCCTGGCCGCACTGGCGATGATCGTTGGGATCCAGCTGGTCAGCGACGAGCTACGGGTGGGGGCGATGTCGCTGGGCTTCTCGCTGGGTCAAACGTTCGGCGCAGCGGTGCTCGCCGTGTTGTTGTATCGGCGGGGGGTGGCGCGCGACTCGCCGCTGGCGCGTCTGGGGGCGCAGTTCGGGCGTCGCCTGGCGGCGGCCGCCGGGGCGACCGCGTTGGGGTGGATGGTGGCCCACGAGTTCGTCGGCGCCGGCTGGTCGGTCGCGGCGCTCGGATCGGGTGTCACCGGCGGGGTGGTCGTCGCCACCTTCCTCGTGCTGTGGTGGGGGATCGGCGGGCCGACGCCCGGCCGGGCGGTCAAGACGATGGGCGCCACCGAGCGGGGCTGGTCATGAGCCCCCGTCGCGTGCTGTTGGTGCTCGGGCCATCCGCCGGGGGCATCCGCCAGCATGTCGCCGTGCTGGCCGACGCGCTGGAACAGCGGGGCTGGACGGTGCGGGTGGCGGGCCCTCCCGGGGTGATGGACGGGCTCCGCCGTCTCGATGCCGAGATCGACGTCCCGGCGTCCAAGCGGCCGGATCGTCTGCTGCGCGCCGCTGGTCAGCTCCGCCGGGTCCGCGGCGACGCCGAGGTCATCCACGCCCATGGCTTCGGTGCCGCGGCGGTGAGCCGGCTGGCCCGCCTCGGGCGGCCGCTGGTCGTGACGGTCCACAACCTGGTCATCCCCGAGAACGCTGGCCGGTTTCACGCTGCCAAGGTGTGGTTGGCCCGGCAGGTGCTCTCCGGCTGCGACCGCGTGATCGTCATCTCCCCGGAGATCGATGCCGAGGTGGCCACGGTCGTCCCCGACGAGCGTCGACGCTACGTCCTGCCGATGTCGGCCGAACGTTCCCCCGACCGCGATCGGGCCACCACCCGCGAGGCGCTCGGCATCGCCGAGGGCATCCCGTTGGTGGTGGTCGTCGCCCGCATCAACCCTCAGAAGGACCTGGGCACGTTCCTGCGGGCGATGGCGGCGGTACGTGACCGCCTGCCCCAGGTCCGTGCGATCGTCGTCGGCGACGGTGAGGAGGCCGAGGCGACCACGCTGGAGGCACTGCGCCAGTCCCTCCGCTTGGGGTCCACCGTCGAGTTTGTGGGTCGGCGGACCAACCCGGCCGACGAGATGATGGCGGCCGACGTCGTCGCGCTGTCGTCGGCCTGGGAGGGATCGCCGATCGCCGTCGTCGAGGCGCTGCGCCTGGGACGCCCGTTGGTGTCAACCGCGGTCGGCACCGTCCCCTACGACCTGACCGACGGGGTCGACGCCCGGGTGGTGCCGATCGGTGACCCCGCGGCACTCGGGACGGCGATCGTCGAGGTGCTCACAGACCCGGTGAAGGCCGAGGCGATGGCCCAGCGGGGACGGAAATTGGCCGAGCGCATCTACGAGCCCGATCGTCTCGTCGACCAGATCGTCGACGTCTATGGTGAGGTGCTCAGGAGGTGAGCACATGACGGCCCCCGACCGCTCGCCGCCGACGTCCAACAGCGTGCCACCGGCGTCCAACAGTGTGCCACCGGCATCCGCCGTGCGCACCTGGGTACAGCGGGTGCTGATCGCATCGCTGGTCGTCTTGACCCTCGGCACGATCCTCGCCGTCGTCGCCCGCTCCGGGGCCGCCGAGGTGGAGCTGGCAACCGCGGCCGAGGCCCCCGAGCGCATCATCGTCGTCACCACACCCCGCCTGAGGTGGGCTGACGTCACCGACGACACGCCCAATCTGGCGGCCTTCGCCGGCGACGGGGTGATCGCGTCGATGAGCGTGCGAACCCTGGGCCCGGTCACCGACCCCCCCGAGGGCTACCTGACACTGGGGGCCGGCAACCGGGCGGGCGCGCCGCCCAGCTCGTTCGTTCAACTCGACCGGCCCGGGTTGGTTTACGGCCCCGACGAGATGGTCGAGGGCCAAACCGCCGCCGAAGTGTTCGAGGAGCGAACCGGGGTGGACCCGACCGGTGTCGCACTCGCCGTCAACATCGGCGCGATCATCGAGTACAACGAAGCCCTCAAGTACGGCTCCCAGGTGGGGTCGCTGGCCGACGCCCTCACTCGAGACGACCGGCAGATGGCTGCGATCGGCAACGCCGATTTGGCCGACCCCGAGCGGCGCTCGAGGGCGGCAGCCCTGATGGCGATCACCCCCGATGGGCAGGTGGCGGCAGGCTCGGTCACGCCCAGCCTGCTGATGTCCGATGACGAGTCGGCGGGAGGGGTTCGGCTCGACCCGGGCGCCGTCGCCAAGGCCACCTCCGAGGCCCTCGACAGCTCCGATGTGGTGGTGGTCGAGCTCTCCGACCTTGAGCGGGCGGCGCAGGTGATCAACGACAAGCTCTCGCCGGCGGAGGCCGAACGGCTGCAACGCCGCGCGCTCCAACAATCCGACGAGGTCCTCGGCGAGGTGCTCGACCTGGTCGATCCAACCAGGGACCTCACCCTGATGTTGACCCCGGACGTGCCCTTTGGACCTGCACAGCTGGGGATTTTTGCCGCTCAGGGGCCCGGCTTGGACCCGGGGTGGGCTCGCTCGGCCTCTACCCGTCGAACCGGCTACGTCACGCTGACCGACATCGCCCCCTCGATCCTGGCGGCCTTCGACATCAAACTGCCGACGTCGATGCCCGATACCCGGCTGATCCGCTCGGCCGACCGCGCCGGCGGTCAGCTGCCGATCGCCGAGCTGACCGAGGCCAACGACACGTCGGTGTGCATCATGGCGACGCACGATCCCGCAGCGACGATCTTCGTCGTCCTGATCGTCCTGTTGGTGTTGTTGACCGTCGGGCTCTGGTACTTCCGGCCGACGCTGGTGCGGCACCTGGCGGTTCCGGCGCTCACGTTGATGGCGGTACCGCCGGTTGCGTTCATGATGGGGCTGTCCGGCCGGCTCGCCTGCGTTCCGCCCCCGCTCTACGTCGCGCTGATGGTCGGGGGCTCGGCCGTCCTCGCCTTCGCGGTCATGGCGCTGACGCGACGCTGCCTGGTGGCCGCCCCGGTCGTGATCGCTGCGCTGAGCTTCGTCGTGCTCGTCGTCGACCTGTGGACCGGTGCCACGCTTCAGATCGACACGGTGTTCGGCTATTCGCCACAGGTG
>Ga0073899_10006290_pt1 | contig 10265 bp, 5 predicted proteins | sample KloWWTmetaKNB5Ph_FD_88975 | JGI IMG/M metagenome (GOLD analysis project Ga0073899, IMG submission 88975) | Active sludge microbial communities from Klosterneuburg, Austria, studying microevolution and ecology of nitrifiers - Klosterneuburg... | ecosystem: Engineered > WWTP > Aerobic digester >...
CACGGCGAGCACGAGCAGGTCGACGCCGGCGCTGTGCGGCAGGCGCTCGCCGTCCTCCTCGACGAGCACGACGTCGGCGCCCTCGGCGTGGGGGTCGGCGCAGAGCACCAGGATGTCGTTGCCGCGCTCGCCGATCGGCACGTCGTCGGGGCGCAGGCGGCCCTCGGCGCGGATCGCCGCGTTGGCGTCGGTGGTCTCGGCGAGCTCGGCGAGCGGCCACAGGCGCAGCTCGCCGGCGGCGAGCTCGAGGCCGTCCCACTGGCTCCACAGCAGGCGAGCGGCCGGCGGCAGCGGGCTGGCGGCCAGGGCCGCGGGGTCGGCGGGGGGATTGACGGCGTGCAGCCCCTCGGGGGCGTCGCGCAGGCGGTCCTCGATGCGGTCGAGGTTGTGCTGCACCCGCCGGCGCTCGTCGGTCGTGAGTGAGGCGCTCGACAGGGAGCTCGGGGCTGGTGCGGCGCGGGTCATCGGTGCGGCGCGATTCTTAGCACGCCGCCCGGCTGCAGCCTACTCCGTCACGGGCGTGCGCTGGCATTCGTAGGTCACGTCGATCGTGGGGCCGTGATCGATGACCTCGAAGTCGGTGGCCTTGAGGGTGTTCAGGTCGTGCGGTCCGAGGTCGACCTCGGCCCAGGTCGCGCAGCTGACGACGTCGGCCTGGGCGGTCAGGGCGATGCTGCCGCCGTCGGACATGTACATGCCGTACTTCTGCAGCGCGCGGGCGACCACCTGGGCGGCCGGCTTGAGGGTCTCGACCGGGTAGTCGGCCTTGAGGCGCATGTGGCCGCCGTAGGGGATCGCGGTGGCGGGCCCGCTGGTGTTGGTCCCGTGGGTCGCCGGAGACACGTACTTCTTGGCGCGGATCATCGTGTTGGGCAGGATGAAGCGGATCGCGTGGTCGATCAGGCCGGCCTTGACCTCCTCGGCGCTGAACAGCAGCGGGGCGATCGGGAAGCCGGCCGCGTCGGCGCTGGTGCACTGCTGGCCGCGGCCGTCGGGGCCCGGCGCCGCGCCGGTGCTCCACACCGCCTCACAGCCGCCGCGGAACGTGTCTTCGACGTCGAGCGTCGCGTGGTAGATCTCGTAGAGGCGCTGCTCGCTGCGCGAGACGACGATCATGTGACAGTCCGCGCCCTCGCCGAAGCCGCTGCAGTCGTAGCCGGCCCACTGGTTGTTCGGGTCGGGCGGGTCCTGCGGGTAGTCCTCGACGTAGCCGCCGGGCGGCAGCGGGACCGGGGCGGTGTCGCAGTCGGGCTCGTAGTAGTAATCCGGCTCGAGCGTGAAGTCCCGCTTCGCGGTGCCCGCGGGCGCGTCGACGGCGACGATGCTGAAGTCGATGCGCATGGTGCCCGAGCCCCAGCCGCCCGGGCCCATCTCCTGCACCATCCACGCCGTGATCGCGTCGGAGTCGGGGGCCACCGGCGCCTGGCTCGCGTCCTGGTAGAACCACGCGTCGTCCGGGAAGTAGCGGCCCTCGGCCTGCGAGGCGCACAGGGTGCTGTCGTCGCCGCCGGTGTCGGTGGTCGGATCGCCGCTCGGGTCGGAGGTCGCGTCGGTGCTCGGGCCGCCGGTCGGCTCGGGCCCGGTCGTGGCGCTGGTGTCGCTGCCGGTCGCGGTGGTCGGGCCGGTGCTCGCGGTGGTCGGGCCGGTGCTCGCGGTGGTCGGGCCGGTGCTCGCGGTGGTCGGCTCGCTGCTCGCGGTCGCGGTGCCGGTGCTGGACACGGTCGCGGTGTCGCTGCCTGGAGCTCCGCTCATCGTCGACTCGCCGCCGCTGCCGGGGCAGGCCGCGAGGCAAAGGAGACCCACACCGGCCCAGCGAGGGATCGATCGGAGGCGCATGCCGGCATCATCGATCGCGGCGGCGCCGCCGTATAGCCCCGCGGGCGGCCTCGCAGCGGGGGCCTGGCGACCCCGGAGGAGCGGCTCCGCGCCCTCGACCACCTGTCCCCGGGGCCAGGCGATCGGCCCCCGTCGCCGCCCCGATCCCGACCTTGCAGCCGGCGTGCTCGAGCGTCAGCGGGCGCTGGTCGACGGTCGCGCGCGCTGCTACGTTGCCGGCGATGTCGACGACGCCGACGGCGGACGGCCCGGACGAGCTCGATCGCCTCTATGCCTATGCCGCCTGGATGCTCGGCGATCGCGCGGCGGCGCTCCGGGTGCTGCGCGGCGCGCTGGCCAGCGACGGCGGCCGCGGCGGGCCGCGCGAGCGGCTGTCCGCCGTGCGCAGCGCCGTGCTGCCGCGGGCAGGATCGAAGCGGGAGACGCCCGCGCGACGGCGCGAGCTGCTGGACACCAAGCTGCGCACCGGCACCAGCGTGTCGATGAAGATGGGTCACGCGGCGCTGCGCGGCGAGGCGCGGCGGCTGCCGGTGCTGCTGACCGGCTTCATGCAGAGCTGCCTGATCGCCGCGGTCGGGGCGCTGCAGCCGGCGCTGCGCGAGATGTTCGTGCTGACGGTGGTGCTCGAGCTGCCCGAGGCCGAGGTGCTGGCGCTGCTCGCGGCCCCGTCGCGCGGGCTCTCCGGGGTCAAGAGCCGCATGTTGAGCGAGCTCGACGCGTACCTCGGGCCGCGCTGCGGCCACCTGCACGCCGCCAACCCCTGCCACTGCCCCAACCGCCTGATGCTGGCGCTGGACCAGGACTTCGTGCAGCTGCCCGACCACGAGCTGGCCAGCGCGGACTACCCGGCGGGCGTGTTCGCGGAGGTCCGGCGGATGTACGCCGCCCTGCCCCCGCTGCGGCTGACACCGGCGGCGCGCGCGGCCCTGGACGGCCCTGAAGCGGCTGAGACGGCGGCTAAAACGGCTGGATGAAGATCAGGTTGAGGCCGACCGGGGGCAGCGTGTACTCGCCGGGCTTCAGGCCCTGGACCTCGCCGAGGTAGTCGGGGTGGACGTGGCCGAGGCACTCGCTGCGGCGGCGGACCAGCGGCACGGCGACGTCGAGGCGGATCAGCTGGGGCGTGACGCCGAGCAGCTGCAAGAAGGCCGTCACGCCGTAGCCGACCTGCGCGTAGTAGGTGTCCTTGCCGAACCATCCGTCGAGGCCGCCGCAGGGGGCGACGCTGGCGACGCCGGTGAACAGGGCGCCGCCGAAGCCGCGCAGCCAGCCGAGCTGCAGCAGGTTGACGTTGAGGTTGTTGACGAAGACGTGGCGATACTCGAGCTGCGCGATGGCCATCGCCCGGCCGAAGATCTCGTTGCCGCTGTACGCACCGAGGCCGTCGAGGCCGCCGACGCGCAGCAGGCTGCGATATTCGGGGCTCGAGCCGAGCGGGGCCATCACCGCGACCTCGAGGCGGCTGGCGAGGATGTGCTGGTGCGCGAGCGGCCACAGCTGCACCCACGAGGCGTTCACGGTCAGGCTGTGGCGGCGATCCTGAGAGCCGTCCAGGCGCAGGGTCTGGCCGGCGCTGACGCCGAACGCCAGCCGGCGGCCGCGGTCGGGCCACAGCGCGAACTTGCGGTTGTCCGCCATTAGGAAGGCGCTCTCGTTGACGCGCAGGCCGCTGTTCTGATCGAGGCCGTCGGGGTTCAGGTACTGCAGCTCGGCGAACAGGCGCAGCCGCAAGCGGCGGCGGCGGCGGTTGATCTTGTCGCCGAACCACAGGCTGACGCCGGTGCCGACCGCCGCGCTCGACTCGCGGTCGCGCGTGAACTGGAGGTGGCCGTTGGCCCGCAGGTCGCGGCGCTGGCTGCCCTCGAACAGGACCCGGCCCGAGACCGCCTGGAGGCGCGCCGTGGCGGTCTCGGCGGCGGTGAACTCCGAGGCGGCGATCTCGAGGCCGATGCCGGTGTAGACGAAGCGCGCGAGCGGCGGGTCGCGGTTGTTGAACAGCGGGTCGACGTTGGCGCGCGGCGACAGGGCGGTCTCGGTGAGGCGCGCGCGCGGGTCGACGGTGACGGCGCGCAGCGGCTTGTCGGTGACCAGCGTGAAGACGTGGCTGGCAGAGTGGTGGATCGGGGCGAACTCGCTGGCGGGCTGGCCCTCGTCGTCGCCGTTCCAGACCAGGTAGTGCTCCTTGCCGCCGCGCTCGCTCACCATCACCTGCACCGGCTCGAGCAGCGGGCGATCGCCGTCGCGGCCGATGGTGATGCGGTGGCGGTAGCGGCCGTCGACGAGCGCGGTCTTGACGTCGCGGACGACGTAGTCGAGGCGCGGGTGCGGCGCGAGCCACTGGTCGAAGAACCAGCCGAGGCGCCGGCCGTAGGTCTGCTCGGCGAGGCGGCGCGGGTCGGCCTCGGGCTCACCGATCAGGCCGATGTAGATCTGCGCGCGCTGCGACGGGGTCATGATGTCGGCGAGCTTCTCGTGCAGGCGGCGGCCGGTCGGCAGCTCGTGGCTGAAGTACAGCGGGTGCACGCGCACGGGCATCTCGTCGTCGCTGCCGCGGAAGTAGGCCGCGGCGAAGGTCGCCTGCCCCGAGTACAGGAAATTGTCGACGGCCGGGACGAAGGTGAACTTGCGGAAGATGTCGCTGACGTACTCGTCGCCCTGGGTGCGAGCGACCCGCCACACGTCGAGCAGCGCCATCGTCAACATGCCGTGGGTCCACAGGTCGGTGGAGGGGTCGTGGCGACCGACCATGCGGCCGTAGGTCTGGAGGTCGAGGCTGGCGCGGGCGACCACCGCGGTGTGCAGCTGCATGAAGCGCTTGCCCGGCCACAGCTGCAGGAACTGGTCGCTGAGGAGGATCGCGCTCGGGTGGAACTCGGCGACGTTGGTGCGCAGCGGGCCCTGGACCACGGTGATCGTGCTGCCGACCGGGGCCTCCAGGCCGGCGGCGCGGGTGACGTCGAGGGTCTCGCGCACGACCTTGAGCGTGTGGCCCGGGACGTCGCGATAGAGCTGCGCGCGGCGCTCGGCGGGGACCCGGTCGCCCGGGCGCCACAGGGCGTGGAGCACCTCGATCTTGACGCCGCGGTAGGTCTGCTCGGTCCGCCGCCAGCGCGGGCCCCAGAACACCGAGGGGTAGGCGAGCCGAGCGTCGCCGCCGACGGAGTCGCGGGTGACGACGAGCTCGTCGCCGGCGAGCAGCCGGGCCTCCTCGGCGGTGGGGACCTGTCCCGCAGACCAGGTGGGCACGGCGGCGAAGCGCAGGTCCTCGACGGTCCAGCGGACCGGGTCGATCACCCGGCCGGGCGGGAGCTCGTGGCCGCCCTCGGCGCGCACGCTCGGCAGCGGCGCGACCGCGCCGGCCAGCGAGCAGCGCCGCCGCGAGCAGCCGAAGGGCCAGTAGCGGCGCGGCACGGTGACGCGGTAGGCGAGGCGCACGTGGGTCTCGCCGGCCCGCAGCTCGAGCTCGAGATCGCCGCGCTCGCCGATCCGGCGGACCGCGGTGGTGCCCTGGTGATCGAGGAGGTCGAGGCGGCCGGCCTGGAAGGGGCCGTCGATGTACGTGGAGACCGCGACCTCGTCGAGCTCGATCGGCTCGCGGGGTATCACCGCCGCGTAGTTGAGCAGCACCAGGCGCTCGCCGGCCCGCGCCGGTCGGCTGAGCGCGTACACGGCCTCGCCGTCGACGACCGCCCCGCCCCGTCGGATGCGCTCGCCGGTGGGCAGGCGCTCGCCGCCGCGGTACACGGCCAGGCGCACGCGCACGGCCTCGATCGCCAGCGGCCGGGTGTCCGGCGCGACCACGTCGGCCGGCCCCGGGGCGCCCCGGCCGGCCATGCCCGCGAGGTCGACCGCGGGCGGGACCGCGGGCGTCTGATCGTCGACCGCGGCGTCGGGCGCGTCCGCGCGTGCGCTCGTGATCACCGGTGAGATCGCGGCGGGCCAGCCCTGCAGCGCGCCGGCGGACCAGCCGGGCCGCACCGGGGCCGCCGACGCTGCGGCGCTGCGGCTCACCGCGATGACCGCGAGGATCGGGACGACGAGGCTCCACAGGCATCGCCAGGCCGTCCGGCGCGGAGGGCTGCGAGGATGGCGGTGGCGGGGCGCGGCGGAGCGGGGCACGGACGTGAGCACGAGGGTGCGAGGGGGGAGACCACGTGCCCTGCGAGAGCCCGGGCGCCGCGACGAGGGTCTCCTGGGGCCACACACCGTGGAAGCCCCAGCTTGCCGCACCTGGCGAGTCGTGGCCAGCGCTACCCGGGCGGCCGGCGACCGACGATGCGCGGCCGCGGCTCCGCGGGTCATTCGCTTGCTCATCGCGCGCCCGCGGCTCTACAGTGAGAGTGCTGGCCGCCCCCGCGGGGGACGCGCGAGCGACTTACCTGGCCTCTGGATCGCCCCCATGACTGCTTCTTACGTTTCACGCCGCCTCTGGTCCTCGCTGCGCAAGACCGCCTCGCTGTCCGCGGGTGGCTGGGCGCGCGGCTTCTTGCTCGGCCTGGTGGTCGCGGCGTGCGGGCGCAGCGACTACGCGGTGCCCTGCGAGGCCGACGCCGACTGCGGTGACGGCTCGGTGTGCACGCCGGAGGGGCTGTGCGTGGAGGTCGAGGGCGAGTGCATCGTCGACGCCGAGTGCGAGTCCGGCGAGAAGTGCCTCGATTACATGTGCGTCGCGCAGCAGATCTGCGACGACGACCTCGAGTGCCCGCCCGGGACGACGTGTGTGCGGGCCGACCCCGAGGACGACCTCGGCGTGTGCGAGGGCGCGACCGACTGCCCGCCCTGCCCGCTTGGGACCGCGTGCAACGGGGCCGGCCAGTGCCTGCCGGTGCCGCCGCCGCCCTGCGAGAACGACTTCGAGTGTCCCGAGGGTCAGGTCTGCATCGACGGCGCGTGCAACGGGTCGCTGATGTGCTTCAACGACTTCGAGTGCCCCGCGGGCCAGATCTGCGTCGACAACGTCTGCGTCACCTCGCTCTGCGAGTTCGACTTCCAGTGCGACTTCGGCCAGCTCTGCATCGGCGGCGTCTGTCAGGACGACCCGGGCTTCTGCCTCTCCGACGCCGAGTGCCCCTTCGACCAGATCTGCCTCGACAACACCTGCGTCTTCCCGCAGTGCTTCAGCGACTTCGACTGCGGGCCGGGCGAGATCTGCCTCGACGGCTTCTGCCAGTTCAACCCGCAGTGCTTCGAGGACTTCGACTGCCCGCCCGACCTGGTCTGCATCGACTTCGAGTGCGTGTCCCCGCCGCAGTGCTTCAGCGACTTCGACTGCCAGCCGGGCGAGAGCTGCATCGACAACATCTGCGTGCCAAACCCGCAGTGCCTCAGCGACCTCGACTGCCAGCCGGGCGAGAGCTGCATCAATAACGTCTGCGTGCCCGTCGTGCCGCAGTGCATGAGCGACCTCGACTGCGCGGTCGGTGAGAGCTGCATCAACAGCGTCTGCGTGCCCACCCCGGCGTGCGTCGTCGATGCCGACTGCGCGGTCGGTGAGAGCTGCATCAATAATATTTGTGTGCCCACCCCGGCGTGCGTCGTCGATGCCGACTGCGCGGTCGGTGAGAGCTGCATCAACAACGTCTGCGTGCCCACCCCGGCGTGCGTCGTCGATGCCGACTGCGCGGTCGGTGAGAGCTGCATCAACAACATCTGCGTCCCGAACCCGGCGTGCGTCGTCGATGCCGACTGCGCGGTCGGTGAGAGCTGCATCAACAACATCTGCGTCCCGAACCCGCAGTGCGTCGTCGATGCCGACTGCGCGGTCGGTGAGAGCTGCATCAACAACATCTGCGTCCCGAACCCGCAGTGCGTCGTCGATGCCGACTGCGCGGTCGGCGAGGCCTGCGTCAACAACGTCTGCGTGGTCGTGCCCGAGTGCGTGTTCGACGTCGACTGCCTGCCCGGCGAGGTCTGCAACAACGGCGTGTGCGAGCCCGACGTCTGCATCGATGACGTCGACTGCCAGCCGGGCGAGATCTGCAACGCGGGCGTCTGTGTGCCCGCGCCGCAGTGCGTCAACGACGGCGACTGCCAGCCCGGCGAGGTCTGCCAGGGCGGTGCCTGCGTGGTCCCCCCGGACTGCGTGGTCGATGCCGACTGCCAGCCCGGCGAGGTCTGTCAGGCCAACGTCTGCGTCGCGCTGCCGGAGTGCACCGAGAACGTCGACTGCAACGCCGCCTTCGTGTGTCAGGCCGAGAAGTGCGTGTTCGCCGGGGAGTGCGTGACCGATGCGCACTGCGCCCCCGGACAGACCTGCGACGCGGGGACCTGCGTCGGCGTCGCGGAGTGCATCGATGACGTCGACTGCCAGCCCGGCGAGGCCTGCGAGTTCGGCGGCTGCGTCGCGCCCACGGCCTGCAAGAAGAACAAGGACTGCGACGTCGGCGCCGGTGAGGTGTGCGCGGGCGGCTTCTGCTCGGGCGGCGTGGTCTGCGTCGACAACGCCGACTGCGCCGCGGGCTCCGCCTGCTTCGAGAACGCCTGCGTCGCGCTGCCCTGAGGCGGGCCGGCGCGCCGACCCGGCCAACGGTGAAGGCCGCCCTGCTCGGGGCGGCCTTCACTGCTGGGAACCGGGGAGACGTGGGGCTCGGTAGGCGGCGTGATCAGTTCGGGACGCCGCAGACGCCGATGTGCCCGGGGTTCGCGGGATCCGGCGGGAACGGCTCGGCAAAGTACTGCATGCATTGCTGGTCCGGGTTCGGGCAGGGGCCGCCCGGGTACTCGCAGAACGGGGTGCAGCAGCCGGTCGCGGGCGGCTCGCAGCCCGCGCCGACGGAGGCCGCGTCCCCGCACATCAGGCCCTCGTCGCAGACGTTGATGTACTCGCAGGGGTCGTTGGCCTGGCCCTCGTCGCCCGAGGCATCCGGGACGCAGCCGAAGCTGCCCTCGATCGGGTAGCAGGCCAGGATCTCGGTGGGACAGTCCTGAAGCAGCGGGTCGCAGACCGGCAGGCACAGGTTGAGCACGCCGTCGTTGGCGACCATGCAGAACTCTGCCGCTTCGCAGACCGGTGCTTCCGGGGTGCCGGTGCACAGCGCGACGCAGGTGCCGACGCCCTCCATGTCGAGGAACCAGCACCTCGCGCCCGCGATGCAGCTGTCGATGCCGCTGTCGGTGCCCTCGGTGGTACACGCGTCGCCGGGCTGGTCGGTGCCGGTCACGTCGACGCACTTGACGGCCCATGATTGGCTGCCGAAGTAGCCGGCGCACTTCTGGCCCTCCGGACAGTCCTGAGCCCAGAGGTCGCATTCAGGCTTCAGGTCCTGGCAGAGGAAGGAACAGCAGCCGGAGGTCTCGCAGGGGTCGCCCATCGAGGTGCTGGTGCTGGATCCCGACGTGCTCGTGGTCGTGATCGTCGTGGTGCTCGTCGTCGTGGTGCTCGTCGTCGTGGTGCTCGTCGTCGGGGTGGTCGTCGTGGCGACGCTGTCGGTGGTGCTGGTCGCTGATCCTGATCCGGTGGTGGCGGGTTGGGTCGTCGTGGCGCTCGTGGCGGCGCTGGCGTCGTCCTTCACGCAGCCGAGCGCCAGAGTGGCCGAGCACAGGGTCGATACGAGAAATGCGGCGCGGGTCATGGCTCGGTCCTGGATGACGGCACAACGACGGTCTCGTGTCGAACGCAGCTGCTGCGGGCGGGAGCCGGGCGCGGCGTTAAACGGCGAAGGCCGCCCGGGATGGGGCGGCCTTCGTGGGCCCGGACTTGATGACCCGGGCGCGGAGCTTCGGTGAGCGAGGGGCGCTCACCCGGCGGATCACATCGGGATGCCGCAGACGCCGATGTCCTCGGAGTTCTTGGGCTCCATCGGGAACGGCTCGACGAAGTACTGGACGCACTTCTGGTCCGGGTTCGGGCAGGCGCCGTCCGGGAACTCGCAGAACGGGGTGCAGCAGCCGGTCGCGGGCGGCTCGCAGCCGCCGCCGACGAAGGCCGCGTCGGCGCACATGAGGCCCTTGTCGCAGACGTTGATGAAGCCGCAGGAGTCGTTGGCCTGACCCTCTTCGCCCGAGGCGTCCGGGGCGCAGGTGAAGCCGTCGTTGATCGGGTAGCAGACCTCGGCGTCGTTGAGGCAGTCCTGGAGCAGCGGGTCGCAGGACGACAGGCAGAGGTTGAGCACGCCGTCGTTGGCGATCGTGCACATGACCGGGCCGCTGTCGCCGGGCGGGCAGACGCCGGCGTCGGGGCTGCCGGTGCAGAGCTCGACGCAGGTGCCCATGCCCATGTCGTCGACGCCCCAGCACATCGCACCCTTGTCGCAGCTGTCGACGCCGCTGGCGGCGCCCTCGGAGGTGCACTCGTCGCCGATCGCGTTGGGCTCCTTGGCCACGTCGACGCACTTGGTCGCGTCCCAGGCGCCGCCGCCGCCGGCGATGTACGCGGTGCACTTCTGGCCCTCAGGACAGTCCTGGGCCCAGTTGTCGCACTCGTTCATGAC
>Ga0073899_10006291_pt1 | contig 10264 bp, 14 predicted proteins | sample KloWWTmetaKNB5Ph_FD_88975 | JGI IMG/M metagenome (GOLD analysis project Ga0073899, IMG submission 88975) | Active sludge microbial communities from Klosterneuburg, Austria, studying microevolution and ecology of nitrifiers - Klosterneuburg... | ecosystem: Engineered > WWTP > Aerobic digester >...
CCCGTCGTTCCAGATGGTGCCGATCACGAAGTTGACCGGCTTGGCGGCGGCCTGCTGGATGCCAGACCAGATGGTGGCCCAGTGGGAGCCGAAGTTGCTCACGGCGTCGCCGATGTTCTTGAAAGTGGGCGCCCACACCTCGCGCCACAGCCACACCAGAATGGGGCCAACGACGTTCTCGAGCACCCAGCCGACCTTCTCGAACGCAGGGATCACGACGCCGTAGAAGATGGGCTTGATGACCCGCTCGCCGAAGTCCTTTAGAACCGGAGCGACTTCCTCCTTGACGAACGTCGCCACCTTCTCCAAGGCCGGGAACACCTTCTCCTGCATCACCTCGCCCATGCGCTCGAACAGATCCCGGGCGTCGCCCATCGGGCCCTCGCCGTTCTCCCACGCGGCCGTCAGGTTGTCGACGCCAGGGAGCACCTTGTCGGTCACGAAGTCGATGACGGCACCCATGGCCGGCTGTAGCCGCTCGGAGAACTCGCGGGTGATGGTCTTGAGCTTCGTGCCCAGGTTGTCGTTCAGCGCGTCGCCGGCCTTCTTGGTCGACCCCTCGATATCGCCCAGCCCTTCGCCCGTGTCGGACAGCGACTGAAGGAACGCGGGAATGCCCTCGGTGCCCAGGTCCTCCAGCGGCGTACCGAACAGCGCAATCGCCGTGTTCGCCCGCTTGCTCGGGTCCTCCATCGCCAGCAGCCCGTCGACGATCTCCTGCATGGCCGTGCCTGCGGTGTCGCCGCCCGCAAGGATCATGTCGGCCATCACCTCGGCGTCGAGCCCAAGGTCCTGGAAGGCGCCGACGCTGGTCTTTGACATGTCGGTGGCGCGGATCGTGAATTCCTTCAGCGCGTCGCCGGTCTTGTCGATGCCGTACTGGCCCTTGTCCGCGCCCTTGACGAGCGCGGCGAACGCCTGCGGGCCGTCGAACCCGAGCTGAGCGAACATCGGCCCGTATTCGTCGACCGCATCCAGGATGTCCTCGCGGAGCGCGGCGGGCACCTTCTGGCTTGCGGCGGTCAGCAGGTCGAACGCCTCGGTCGCGTTGTCCGCCAGGCCCGTCTTGACGGCCTGCCCGGCCACCTGCGCGGCGCGTGAGATGTCCACATCGAACACGGCCGCGTAGTCCATGGCGCGCGCGGTCAGATCCTCCAGCGCCCCCGTGGGCAGCTTCGAGGCTCCCTCGATGGACGACATCACGGCGCCCACAGCGCCCGTGACATCGCTCATGCTGTCGCCGTACGCCTGCGCGTACAGCTTCCCCGCAACCCCTCCGATACGCGCCGACTCGGACTCAGACAGACCCAGGCCCGCAGACAGCTTCTTCTTCGCCGCCTCGGTGTCCATGGCGCCCACGAACGCGGCACCGATCGCAGCCGCGCCGGCCACGACAGCGCCCACGGCCGTCGCCATGCCCGCCTTCATCGCCCCGCCGAACTCGGGCGCCTTCTTGGCCGCCTTGTCCGACGAGTCGCTGATCTTCTTGTAGGACTTCTTCACCTTCTCGGCGGAATCCTCGGAGTCCTTCGACACCTCGTCGGTCGTCTTCTTGACCGCCTTGGCGACCTTCTCGAACTCCTTCGACGCCTTGTCCTTGGCGAGAATGTCAAACGCTAGGGCCAACTCAGCCACGGTTCACCCCTTCGCGTTCGTAATGACCTTGGCGGCGATGGTTCCCATCGCGGCCTCAATGGCGGGGCGGATCGCCTTGGCCGAGTTGGCGTCGAGCGTCGACGAGAACCAGCCCTCGCGGGTGCAGGTACGCGCCCACGCCTTGCGGTTGCCGTACACCGGGTGCCACACGTAACCCAGTTGGTCGGCCGTCCATGCAGCGCTGCGCCGCTTGCCCGCCGTGATGCGAACCCCGGCGGTGTCCACGCCGGTACGCACCTGCGCCCGGATCGGGGTCTTCTTCGCAATCCGCGCGGCCAGCCCCCCGCGCTGGGGAAGCTGCAGCCGTGCAGCGGCGCGGGCCTGAGGGATCAGGGGCCGCGCCGCCTTCGACATCTCCCGGTGTAGCTCCTTGCGGAGATCCAACGCCCCGGCACCCTTGAGCGCCTTCGACAACCTGAGGAAGTCCTCGGCGCCCCTGACCTTGAAAGCCTCGTCGCTCACGACACCCCCAGGGCCCTACGTAGTGCCGCCTGCGCCGGGTCAACATGCTTGCCCTTCGACTCCTCGACGAGCGCCGCATCGAAGCGTTCGCGTGCATCAGCAACCGACGGAATGTCATCCGCGCGGAGCATGATCGCCGCCTGATACTGCGCCACTGCGACCCGCTCCACGTGCTCCAACAGCAGCGCGTGGGCCACGTCGCACAGGTCAGCCAGGCTCAGGCCGAAGCGCCCTGCGCCTGCATCACGAACAGCGCCAGATCCGGCCGGCCCGCCGCCTCCAACGCTTCGATAACCTGCGAGGATGAGTCGCCCGCAGACTTCGCGGTCGTGGTCTGCGACCCATCCGACGAGTCGGAGGGCCGCGACGTAGGGCGGCCAGAGTGAATGGCGATCACATCGGCGACCACCTGCATCAACTCCTCGGAGTCGGCGCGCTGAGCGTCAGCATGATCGCTGAACCGCTCCCACTCGTCATCCGCGATGGACTGCTGCAACAGGTCGTACATGGCCGCCAACCCGTCCATGTCGGACGAGTCGGCGCCACCCTTCGCCACCTTCGCAAAGCGCATCATGGGCAACACGCCCAGCTTCTCGGCGACAGCGAACCGCTCGCCCAGAAACTCGACCGTCAGCCGATCAGACACGGGTCGTCCCAGCGGCCCACATCGACCACGGCTTGCCGGCGGTGGGAACCTCGAAGTTGAACGTGCACGGGATCACCGCATTGGCCGGGGCCTTGGCGAACGCCGACGAGATCTCGCCGCCCTGCATCGTCTGACGGGCCATGAGTCGCACGGTGGAGTCGGTCGACTCCCACAGGATCATGGCGCGAACCTCCTGTCCGGGCTCCGGGGGCTCGAGCGTGGTCAGCTCGGAGCCGGCCACGCCGGTCGGGACCAGCGCAGCGATGCCGCCGTTCAGGGCGCGGCGGTAGTTGCTCAGGGTCCAGTTCGCCAGGTTGAAGGCGATGGAGCCAGCGCGCTCGGTGGTCACGTACTTCACGGGGTCGAACAGCTCGGCCACGCGGATCGGCTCCACAGTGGAGGAGTAGTTGAACGTCGAGCCCTCAGCGGTGGCACCCAGCGGCAGCCACGCGGCCGCCACCGTGTCGGAGAACTTCCCCGCCGTCACGGTGTTCGTCGGCGCAGCAGTCCCCAGCGGGGCGATCCACAGGAACCCGGGGTCCGTGAGGATGTTCGGAGTCGAAACAGCGGGAGGCATGGGTCAGCCCTTCTTCTCAGCGGCCGGCGCGGCCTTGGCGATCTTGTGAACCAGACCGGCAGGCACAACGCCCCGGTCGACATGGGAGGCGGGCACCGGGTCGCCAGCGTTGAACGCGCGCGCCCCGTCGATGAAGATCGGGCCAGCAGCGGTGTAGGTGCCATACTCGGCGGCGATTGCGGCAGCCATGTCGGCAGCCGTCACGGTTTCACTCATGGGGAGGGTTTCCTTCCGGGATTCAGGGGAGGCGGGTCTGATAGTTGACGCTCACAAGCAGGTGCTGAGTCGCGCCGGACTGGGTTTGGAGTTGCGCAACCTCGGCGCCGACCGTCACGGTCGACCCCGCAAACAGCACCCCGCCCAGGGTTTGATCCCCCTGGAGGTATGCGGCGATCAGGTCGAACGAGGCGAACACGTCGGGCGCCAGCGTGGTGCCGGCGATGGCGCCCAACTCGCACAGGACGGTCCCTGTCTCGATGGCAGAGAAGCCGTCATTGGGGGTCGTCTGCGTGAAAGTCCCGGACGAGTCACCAACAGACGGCTGACTGCCGATGGACAGATACGCGGACGGCGCCTCGCCCACCACCACAGGGCCGTCGTAGACCCTCACGCCGCTTCCGACGAGGCCGGGCAGCACGGACACCAGATGCGCCTTCACAGCGCCCCACGCGGTGCCCATCAGGCCACCCCGGGCGGCAGCAGGTACGGCGCCAGAAGATCCAGCGCCCGCTTCGGCAGGGCGAACCCCGCCGACCAGGGTGCGCCGGACGGGTCATCCAGCGGCAGCGCTGACGGGGACCCGCCCAGCTGCGTGCGCCACAGATGCTCAGCGATGATGAGCGTGGCGACGATCACCGCGTCCGGGCAGATCAGCCGCCCAGCCGTATAGGTGACCGTCACCGGCGACGAAGCCGACACCTTGCGGATCAGCCCGGAGCGCTCCTTGAGCACCCAGCCCGACAGGGCAGACCCGCCGACCGCGACCGAAGCCACAGAGATGACGGGCGACTGCTCGAGATAGACGGTGCCGCCAACGACCTCGCATTCCTCGGCCACCTCGCGGCGGAGGACGGGGCCGATCAGCTGCTCAACATGCTCTTGGGCGGCGCCCAGGAACTGCTGCAACTCGGGGTCATGGACGGCGGTGGTGATGTTCAGGTGCTCGCGTAGCTGCGTCAGCGTCGCGAACTCGGACGTACTGGAACCGATCAGGGTCGGCATGGCCTACCCCCTCGGATGAGCGATGGCCCGCTCGGGCTTGGTGTCGCGCTCGATGACCCGCTCGGCGCGGATGCCGTCGGCCCACACACGGGCCGTAGCAGCGTCCACGGTGAGCACGTCGCCGGCGGAACCATGGACCGGGCCCCCGCCCTCGACCGACGTCAGCAGGCGAATGCGGGGCATCGGCTACTCGCCCCCGATCAGCTCAGGGTTGATCTGGTCTGGGGTGCCGTCGGCGCGAACCGACAGCATCGCCACACGGTCACGCTGACCGTCGTCGCGCTTCGGCTCCTCGGCGGGCTCGGGCTTCTTCGTGGTCTTGGCGGCCATGTTCGGTCCTCTCTGGTCTGCCGCCCATGCAGACGGGCCCAGCCGAAGCCGGGCCCGTCAGGCAGGGATGGGTCAGGCGGCGGAGTGCTGGTAGGCGCGAACGGCGGCGCCGTTCTGCAGGGTGCCGTCGGAGCGCTGGAAGCCGAGGAACCCGACCTGCAGGTAGTCGGCGTAGCGCTCGGTCAGGCGGAGCAGCTGGAAGTCGGACACGTCGCGGATGACGTACGCCTCGCGGAAGTCGCCGAACAGGATCGACTTCGCCGACGCGGCCGGAACCGGCACGTAGTTGTTCAGCGCGACCCCGTAGCCCAGGAGGGTGTCAGGGGTGCCGATCTGCAGCGACGGCTCCCACAGCGGGCGGCCGGCGGTGTCCTTGAGCTTCCGCACCATCTTGCGGGCGCCCTGCGACATCATGAACCGCACGTCGCCGGCCAGGTACGCCGGGTCGAGCGAGTCGGTCAGGTCCACGAGATCCTCGTAGATGATCGAGGTCGTCTGGCCGGTGGTGCCCTGCTTGCCCACGGTGGAGCTGGTCACGATGCCGTCAGGCAGCGTGGTGCCGGCGCCGATGGTGAAGTGCTTGTTCTGGATGCGGCCGATCCGCTCGCCGAGCACCCGTGCCAGCCACGAGTCGAGCGCGAACGCCGAATCGTTGAGCAGCTGGTAGGAGACGCGCACCAGCTTCGAGGTGTACATGTAGGAATCGAGCGAGGCGGTCCCGAAGGTCACGTCCTGCTCGGTCACCTGCGTGTTCTCGTCGAGGATGGCGCCCTCGTTCGCGGTGTCGTCGTTGGTCGGCCAGGGAAGGTTCGCCCCGGAGTCGGTCGAGATGACCTCGGCCAGCTGACGCATGGACGCGACGAAGTTCATCTTCTCGACGACCTTCGCGCGGAACTCAGCCGGGACGGTGTAGCCGCCGGCCGACGGGGTGGCGACGCCCTGCGCGCGAAGCTCGCGGCCGTCGACCCAGCCGGTGCGAAGCACCTTGCGCTGCTCGCTGGACAGATCCTCGGTGCCGCCGCGCATCCACGCGGTGAACGCCTCGTTGTAGCCACGGGACTCGCCGGCCTGCTCCGCGACCTCGCCGGGGGCGTTGCTGCGATCGATCTTGGAGAACTCGCGGTCGCGGCCCTCGAAGCGCTCCTGGCGAGCGATGTCGTCGCCGAGCCGGTCGAGGTCAACCTCGGCCTTGTCGTACTTGGCGCGCTCCTCGCCGGAGAGCTCGCGGCCCTCGGAGTCGGCGCGCTCCATGACTTCCTTCATCTGCTCCCAGATGGACGCTCGCTGCTCCCGCAGCTGCATGGATGTCGGCATGACTGCCTTCCTTTCTTCCGCATAGCGGACGGCCCGCACGCGGACGCGGCGGGATTCAAGCTACAGCGCCGGGGCGGCGTGCAGCGGCTCCCGCGCTTCGGGCGGGATGAATGGGGGGGTGGGTCAGGGGTGCTTGTGAAGCACGGCGCCCAGGTGGGCCAGCGTGCGACGCTTGCCGTCGCCATGGTCAGCGACAGGAACGGCATCTACGGTCGGCAAGTCAGCGTCGCCGACGGGTGCGCCCGCGATCGAGTCGAGGCCGTCCTCGATCGTCGGCGGCTGCCCGGTGCGGACCTCGGCGCGGTGTCGGTCGGCCACGGCCCGCGCCTCGCGCATCGCGGCGTCGGTACCGTCATAGGCCGGGTAAGTCACCAGCGACGAGTCATACAGGTTCTTCGCCTTGAGCAGCGTCCGCAGCTCCTTGCCGTCTTCAGCCTCGGACCACTTCTCCTCGGCGATGGTGAACGCAAACGACATCTGCGTCACGTCGCCGCGCTTCACACGGCCAGCCCACTTCACTGCGTCAGGATCAGCAGGGTCCCAATCGGCGGTGACCACGAGGCCCCGCTCATCCACGGCCAGGCTCATCGTCGACCCGTTCCGGGCAAGCACAATGTTGGGGTCATGGTTGACCAGGAACCGGGCATCGTCGGCCAGCACGTCATCGAAGAAGCGCGGATCGACCTCCTCCCAGAACCCCCAGTCCTTCGGCCCGATCCAGGTTCGCTGGTTGAACACGGCCGCATGGCCCGTGAAGGTCAGCGCAGGGGAGTCGTCAGCGGTGCGCACCTCGGCGCCAGTCAGTGCAACAGCGCGAGTCTCACGCATCAGGGGTCTCCTCGTCGTCGTCAGGCTCGGTGTCCGTGTCTGGCAGTGAGCCAAGGGGCGCCATGTTCAGCGGGGCCATGTACGTGTCACCACCCTCGATGGGGGGGCGATCCTCCAGCGCGAGGATGTCGTTGGGGGACATCCACCCCCACTGCCGAGCGATGGCATAGCTCTCATAACGGGTCTTGGTGTCGCCCCGCAGCAAGCCCTCCACGGAGAACTTCACATACCGGTTCGACGGCGGCAGAAGCGGCGTCAGGCGCTGCTCGAGGCGGATCAGCCAGGGGCGCAGCGTGTAGGTCACGAAGCCGATCGACTGCTGCTCAATGCCCGTACCCCACGACGTCGACTTCTCGGTATCCATCAGCAGATGCGGGGGCACACCGAAGATCCGCGCCACCTGCCCAACAGACCAGCGCTGCGACTCCACCAACTGCGCATCCACCGGGTTGATCGAGATGGGCATGAACTTCGTGCCCGACCCCAGAACCGCGATGTCGTGCGCGTGCGCCAAGCCGCTATTGCTCTGCTTCCAGCGCGCCTTGAGCCGGTCTGCGGTGTCGGTGTCGATCTTCTGATCGGTGGACAGGATGCCCGACAGCATCGAGCCCGACGCGAAGAAACTCGCCGCGTTCTCCTCGGCCGCGATGGCGGAGCCGATGGCCGTGGCCGCCGCGCGAATCGGAGACATCCCGACCACGCCGTCATAGCCGATCCCGGGGATGTGCAGGATCTCCCTGTCGGACCAACCCTTGCCGTTGTACTGGTAGACCTTGGTCTTGTCGGACGCACGGCCCGGCTTGACCTCGGACGGGTGAATCGGCCACAGCTCGACCACACGGCCCTGCCCGTCAACCTGCTTCCACAGGTAGGCGTTGCCCCAGCCGAGAAGGTGGACCATGATTAGCTCGAGCCACTCGAACTGGGTCAGGTCGGGGTGTGGCTTGGCGATGATGTCGGGCTGCTTGCTCAGCCGCTCACGGCCCCCGCCGGGAGTGTCGCGGTAGGCGTGCAGCGGAAGCCCGGCGATGGCGTCAGACACCAGCGACACGGCGCGGAACACGGCAGGCAAGCCAAGCGCGTTCTTCTCGGTCACCTCGACGCCTGCCACCTTCGGCCCGACAAGCATGTCCACCAGCGCCTGCGACGTCAGGGGAAACGTCGGGCTTTCCGCCGTCGAGCGTCGCTCACGAAGCGACCCCAGCCACGTCACAGGAACCGCTCCGTCAACTCAGGGACCACAACCAGCAGCACCCCGGCCGCCACCAAAGCCCAAGCGCCGAACAGCGCCGCCAGCCCGACGGCCAGCAGGACGAAGCCCACAGTTTGCGCGCTCACCACACCATCACCGCCTCACTAGTCGTTGTCACATGCGCAGCCAAAGCGACCGCCTCCGGTAGGGAAATGTCGCCCGGCTTCCGAGCGAATGAGCGCCGGTCACCCGAGGGCTTCCATGCAGCCGACAGTGCGGCGGTCGTCAGGTCCTTGTCGCCAGGGTGGACCACGGCGCGGCCCTCGATCCCCTGCCATAACGTCTCGCACGAATCCACCCAGCCGGACGGCTCGACCAGAGTCAGGTCCACGCCGGTTTCGTCCAGCTTGTCCAGCAGATGCGACAGCGGGCCATTCGCCGCGACGGCCACCTTGCAACTGTGCTTCTGTTGAATCCGCAACGCCTCATCAACCAGCCACAGCTGGCCACGTCGCCGCTCCACAGGCGCTACCGCGACCCGCCCGTCCTCCAGCGTTGCGGCCGTCCCGATCGCCCCATAGAGGCCATCAGGAGTCCCAGCCAGCGCAATCACCGGCACAGTCTCGGGCTGCTCCAACTGGTCGTCGGCGATCGCCGCCCACGACGTCGGGGAGATCGCCCCGCCCAGCGAGATGGGGTCCTCCCACCACGACAGGAACTCGCGCATGAACTCTTCAGGCGGCATCGAATTGCGCATGTCCACCAGGCCCGACTCGTCGACGCGCCCCTCCCACAGAGCGCAGTTCGCGTGCCACCACAAGTCCCGGCGATCCAGCGCGCAGCCCGGTGTGCCAACCAGGTGCAGACACCGGTCATCCTCGCAAGGCACACGCGGCGCCCCGTACTCGACGTACGCCATACGTGGGTCCTTGCCCGCACGGCCACGGTCGCGCATCTTCCGCAGCGACTCAGACGTCTCGAGCCCGGCAGACGAAGCCACCCGCACCTGCGCACCCGGGCGGGTCAGCATCGTCGGGTAGATCGCGCCAATGTGCGACGGCTGCAGGTAGAGCGCCTCGTCGAGCGTCACCCGCGACACGCCCGTCAGCCCACGCTTGCCCTTGCCGGTGCGGCTACCGAAGTCGATCCGGGCGCCCGTCTCCCGGTGAACGATGGAGCGGTCCTGATGGCCCTCGTAGAACTGCACCTGCTCGTCGTACTCGGGGTTGCGCCCGATCCACTCCTTGAAGTCGGCGAACGTGTTCTTCGCCGTGTCGTCCAGATGTGCCGACCACAGATGCTTCTGCACCCCGAAGATGAACATGTCCGCCAGCCCGGCGATGCCCAGCGTTGACGTCTTGATGTTCTGACGAGGGCCGATCACCAGCACCTCGAACGCGGCCGGCCTGTTAGGCGCACGCTCCGCGTAGATCATGTCAAGCAGCGCCCGCTGCTCCGCGTCAGGCGGCAGACCTAGATCCGCACCAACCCGCGCCGCGATGTCGCCATACGTCCAGCGATCAGGCGGCCGGTGACGGTGCAGCGGCGCATACGTCTCACGCGCCATGAGCAGCCCGGCGCTGCGCCAACTCGTCGCGCAACTGCTGAGGCGACGTGGCCGCCACAGCACCCCGCGTGGCGGTGGCCAGTGTCGACTCAAGCTGACGCACCACGGCGGCCACAGCCGAGCCCGTGTCGGCGCCCGGCTGGTCGACCCGCCGCGCCAAGGCGAGCGCAGCCTGACCCATTGGAGAATCAACCCGCTCGGCCTCAGCCAGCGCCCGCAGGGTCGCCGCCTCGACGGGGCCCACGCCGTCAGCGACCGGCGGCACGGGGATGGCCAGCGGCACCACCTCGCCGCCTGCCCGCGACGAGCGCGTGCGGCACCGAGTGGAGCAGAACTTAGACGTCGCCCGCTGCGCCTCGTACGAGACCCCACAGGCATCACAGGGGCGTTGCATGGGCGGGTCACCTCCAGCCGGTAGCGATACGTGAGCGCCACGGAGGGAGAAAACGGGAGAGTGGCCAGTCTTCCCGG
>Ga0073899_10006293_pt1 | contig 10263 bp, 10 predicted proteins | sample KloWWTmetaKNB5Ph_FD_88975 | JGI IMG/M metagenome (GOLD analysis project Ga0073899, IMG submission 88975) | Active sludge microbial communities from Klosterneuburg, Austria, studying microevolution and ecology of nitrifiers - Klosterneuburg... | ecosystem: Engineered > WWTP > Aerobic digester >...
GCAGGCCAGCCCAAACGACCTCCGCCAAATAAAATCTTTTGTGGATGCAAACCGGGCGGGCGGCGCGTTTGACATCATCGTGGAAGGCGCCACCGGCCAAGACCCATCTGCCGATGCCGAAAAGTTGCGCGAGTGGCAAGCCGCGGGCGCGACCTGGTTTATTGAGGCGATGTGGAACGCGATGGGCGACAACGAAGCCGTCCTCAAACGCATCCGGCTGGGGCCGCCGCGTTTTTAGGGCGGTCTGACCCCTAACCGCCTTACAGCGATTTTTGCATATACACGCCATCCAGCCAGCGGTCAAATTTGTAGCCAATATTGCGGAACAAGCCAACTTGCTCAAACCAGGCTTTTGTGCAGACCGATGGAAGCCGCGTTGGCGCTGTCTCCAATCACAGCCATCATTTGGCGGTAGCCGCGCTGGGCGCACTCATCCATCACACGGGTGAGCAAAACACGGGCCACGCCCTGCCCGCGATATGCGTTGTGCACGTAAATGGAATCCTCGCAAGTGAAGCGGTAGCCAATGCGCGGGCGGTAGGCGCTGGCATACGAATACCCGGCCAGAACGCCATCGGCCAAAGCCACAAAATACGGGTAGCCCTGCGCCAAAACCGCGTTCATGCGCCTCAGCATTTCCGCCTCGTCTGGCGGGTCATATTCCCAACTGGCCGTGCCGTGCAGCACTTCCTCGCGGTAAATGGCGGTGATGGCGGTGATATTCTCAGGTTGCGCGGGTTGAATGACCAACATGCGGTAGATTATCCGTCAGATATGGACACCCTTCACACACTTTTGGCCGAACTTGAACATTTTGGCAAAACAAATGACGCTTCTGCCGCTGGGCGTGAGCGCAAGATGCTGAACATCACGCCAGATACCGGCGAGTTTTTGCGCGTGCTCATTTTGGCGATGAACGCCCAGCGCGTGTTGGAAATTGGCACCTCCAATGGATACTCCACGCTTTGGCTGGGGCTGGCAGCGGCCCAAACCGGGGGGCATGTGCGAACGGTCGAGCTTTCGGAATACAAAATCAAGCTGGCCGCGCAAAATTTTGCGCGGTCTGGTCTGGGGCAATGGATCACCCAACTTCACGATGACGCGGGTCATGCGTTGGCGCAATGCGAGGCGGGAGAAATTGACCTGCTCTTTCTTGATTCCGAGCGCAAGGAATATGCCGGATGGTGGAGCGACATCAAGCGCGTCTTGCGCCCTGGCGGGTTGCTGGTGGTAGACAACGCCACATCTCATGCCAGCGAGATGCAACCATTTGTAGATGTGGTTAAGGCCGACGATGATTTTGCAACCAGCCTTGTGCCGGTGGGTAATGGCGAATTTATGGCGGTAAAGCGATGATGAATTTGGTTTTGTTAACGTGAATTTTGGATAAGTATCGCAAATCCGCAACGGGATATAAGACTAAAAAATACGGCTTAAATCTGTCATTCCGAACGCCGCAGGCGGAGGAATCTGCGCGTAAGTCAGGCTTGGTGCGTACCTTTTTCGCAGATTTCTCGCTCGTTCCTCGCTCGAAAACCTGTCCTGAGCTTGTCGAAGGATGACAGGCTTACTCTTATCCAAAACTGACGTTTTGTTAAAAGCCCAAATTCTCACCGCTCATTTTCTTCCCAAATCGCGGCAATCCTCAAAAACGCTTCGCCCCAGCCGTTATCAATTGCAATTTCTTGCAGCGCGCCGGTGGGCGCAAAAAGCAGGCGCAGTTCGTCGTAATCTGCAAACGTTTGGGCGCGGGTCAGGCTGTCAATCTCGCGGGTGATGGCGCTGGCGGCCTGCGCGGGTGTTCGCTGCGCATACAGCGATTCCTCCGAGCGCCGCAACAACCCCGCGAGTTCGTCTAACGCAGAAATGAGTGCGTCAAATGTCATATTGAGGTGACCTCTGGCGGCCTTTATGTCTTGCTCACAATTACGGGTGTGCCGGGCGCGGCGTAATATTCGGCGGAATCATACGGCGCGGCGGGCGTGGTCCAGCGCCAATACCAGCGGGCGATGGCGGGCGGCACATTCACACAGCCGTGGCTGCGATGCGAGCCGTAATCGTTGTGCCAATACGCGCCGTGTATGGCCGCGCCCCGCGGGGTGAAAAACGTGGCAAACGGAACGCCCGGCAAATCATAATAATCTGGCGTGCCCCACAAACCCATCATGTGAGCCGATGGCTTTTTGGAGATGACGCGAAAACTGCCATTGGGCGTGTAGGTGTATAGCGTCAGCTTGCCCGTCGCCACCCGCGTCTCCAGCGCGATCTTGTCATCCTCGTACGCCCGCATCAAATTAATGGTGGTGTTCACCTCAATGCGTTTGTTCTTCACCTCTGGCGAGAGCGGGGTCAGGTCATCCAGGCTGATGGGGCGCAGATGGGCGGCGGGGATGAACGCATCGCGGCGCAACCCTTCGCGCAGTTGATACCACGCATTCCCTGCCGCATCTTTTGCCACGCCCGCGATGCGAAACACGCTGGCGTAATACAGCCGATAAAAAATGGGCGCATCGGCGCGTGGCTGAGTTCGCGCATCGGCGAACGGTGCGCAAATTTCGCCCCAGGTTCTGGCAGGGGCCAGCGCATTTTGCGGCGCGTTTTCCACCGGCTGAACCTGCGTCGCGGCCACAAAACCGCGCTCGGATTGAAACCAGGCGTTGTTGATGTGCGCCAAAACAGAGAAAACGTCATCGCGGGCATACTGGCCCACCGCGGGCGAGGCCGCATCTGGCGCGGCGTGAATGGGCAACGTGGCGGCGGTCACCCGCCCCAGCGATGCGGGCGGCGCGGCGTTTGGCGCGTCCATGAGCGCCATCGCTTGCGGGTTTTTGGCGTAAGCCGGCGTGTAGTGCAAGAAAGTTCGCGCGGCGATGACCGCCGATGAGAGGGCAACTCCTTTGATGAAGCGACGACGTGTGACCATGCTGACTTATGAAATGCTGAATGCAAAATGCAAAACTTCCCTTTCCGCAAATTTTACATTTAGTTTTGCTTCTGCACAACCAGCAAATGCGAGAGGCCAAACACGCGCAACGGCGAGGACTCCAGCCCTTGCATGGCCGCCCGCAACGCCCGCCCGCGCCCACCAGACCGCGCCACAATGTTGTCAAAACCCGGGTATACCTGGGTGTGCGAGACCACGCGCATTGGGGTTCCATCAAACAAACCGCGCAGGCCAGCGGCGGTGTAGGCCCGCACATGCGGGGCGAGGCGGTTGCGCAGGGCGCTGGGCAGCCAGTTCACCAGCGGGATGTTGCCAAAATGATATTCGCCGCGCACATACACGCCATGCGTTTCAAAAAAATACAGCCGATTGGGCACAAAAATGACCGCCCGCCCGCCGGGGCGCAGCACCCGCGCCATTTCGCGGCAAGCCAGCCGGTCATCTTGCACATGCTCCAGCACCTCGTGGCTAAACACCACATCAAACGATTGGTCGGCGTAGGGCAAATGCTCGCACACGCCGCCCATCATCCCGCCAATGCCCATCTGCGCGCCCTCGGCCACGCGATCCACCTCAATGTCTATGCCGTATACGCGGGGCGTGAAGCGCCCAATGGCGCGGACATACATGCCAATCCCGCAGCCATCCACCAAAACGGTTTTACCCGCCAGCGGCGCGGCGGCGTTGAGCATGGACAGGCGGCGTTCTTGCCCGGCCCGCCACACCAGCGAGGGCACGCCGCGCTCGGCGGCGCCGGGCTGTTCGGCGGCGGTTCGGTGAGGGTGGAGTTGTTCGCTCAAGGCTTTGTATTCACATGAATAGGCAGGATAAACGGGATGAAAAAATCCTGTTCATCTTGTTCATCCATGTTAATTGGAGATATTACCTGCGGCGCGGCCAAGCCGCACTTCTTCAATAGATTGCAACTGGTCATCCAGCACGCGCACTTGTTCGTCCACGTCCTGGCTCAGGTGGGCGTAATCGGCGATGGCGGTTGCGCTTTGCCCGGCCAATGCCTGCGAGTAGATGGTGCCAAGCGAGGAGACCGTACTCTCCAGTTGAATTTCGGCCTCGCGCACGGCAGATTGCAGTTTTTCCAGCGAGGCCAACTGGCTTTTGCGGGTGGCCAGGGTTTTGCTCAATTGCGCCCGCACATTGTCGTTTTTCTCGGTCACCAGTTCACCTTCCAGCTTTTTGATGGATTCCGGGACGGCGCGCAGGTCTTGCTGAACAACGGGGTTGCCGCGATATACGGAAATCTTCTGCGCCGTTTGCTCCACCAATTTTTGCCACTCGGCAAATTGCGCCGAGAGCCGGGTTAGATTTTCTTTTCGCGCCCCGCTGGCGTTGCGGGTCAGTTCATCCAGCGCCTTGCGATAAGCCTTGACTTGATCCAGTTGCGCAACCAGCGAGCGATCCAGCGTGACCGATGCCCCTTCTGCGTTGGACACGGTTTGGGCGTTAAAACCTCTGGCGGGCTGGTCGCGCTGGTCGCGATCCTCGCCCAGCATGGTGTTCATAAAAATGATGAACACCGGGATGCCTATGCCGAGGATGGGGTAGATGGCCCAAAAATAATTTGGCGAGGTGATCACGCTCAGCGCAGCCAAGAAAGCCATCACCCCCAGCAAAGGCGAGGTTTGGCGCAAAAACTTACGAAATTTGGATGACATGCTTTTGGGAATTATAGTTGCTGAACGAGACGACCGCGATGACAGGGATAAAGAGGATGACAAGGATGAGCCACCAGCCATTAGCAACTAACAACCAGCAACCAGCAACCAGCCAAAACCGCTCTGCTATAATTAACCCTTGCGTCCCCATGGCGCAGTGGATAGCGCGTTTGGTTGCGGACCAAAAGGCCGGAGGTTCGAGTCCTCCTGGGGACATACGGGCGGGAGTCAAAAGATGACTCTCGCCCTTTTGTTTTTTTCGCCAAAAGGGTATAGTTCTTGCCGATGAGATGTTACTTCAACGGCACAGTTTACACACCTGAACAAGTTATTGAAAATGGCGCGGTTTTAACCGATGACGCGGGTCGCATCACCTGGGTGGGCGCGGGGGCAGATGCGCCCGCGCCAGAAGGCGCCACGCGCGTGGACGCGCATGGCAAGGCCATCATCCCCGGCCTGATTGATTTGCACACGTTTGGGTGCAAAGGGGCGCAACTGCAAAAGCCAGATGATTTTCTGGAATCTTTGCGGGCGCAGTGCCGCAACTATTTTGAGTTTGGCGTGGGCGGGTTTCTCATCTCGCCGCCAGTGGCGCCAGATGGCGCGCCAGAAACGATGAGCGCGTATCTCCGCGCCCTCGCACATGCCATCACCCAAATTGCCGCCGCCCCAGAGCCAAACGCGGCGCAGTGCCTGGGCATTCATTTGGAGGGGCCATGCCTGGACCCGCGCGTGCATGGCGCGTTTCCTCTCGCCGCGCTGCAAACGCCATCACCAGAAAATTATGCGGCTTGGCTGGGTGCAGCGGGTGGGCTGATTAAGCTGGTGACGCTTGCGCCAAACCTGCCGAGCGGCGTGGAGAGCGCGGCATTTTTGCGCGGGCGCGGTGTAAAAGTGAGCCTTGGGCACAGCGCCGCAGATTATGCGTTTACCGCAAAAGTTTTGGCCGATGGAAACTGCGATTTAGCCACGCACATGTTTAACGCCATGACCCCGCTGAGCCACCGAGACCCCGGCGTGGCTGGCGCAGTGCTGGAGAGCAATCTACCCGTGATGCTGATCTGCGATGGCATTCATGTACACCCCGCGGCCATGCGGCTGCTTGTGAAATGCAAAGGCGCAGAGCGCATCATTCTGGTCACAGACTCAATGGCCGCCGCGGGCATGGGAGATGGAATATACGAGTTTTTTGGCCAATCGGTAAGCGTGACCGCCGGGCGGGCCACGTTGCCATCTGGCACATTGGCGGGCAGCGCGCTCACGCTAAACCAGGCAGTGGCAAATATGGCGACCTTCACCGGCCTGCCGTTTGCCGCCGCGCTCAAAATGGCAACGGCGTTGCCCGCGCAAATGCTTGGCTTGTCAGGCATGGGTTCGCTCGCAGCGGGTTCCATCGGCCCTGTTTTTGTGATGGATGAAGCGACAGGCGAGATATTAAATACCTGAGCAGATTTGTGTAATTACACATCTGGTTGCATTTTCCTATCCCAAAATCTGTTATAAAGGGATAAATCTGTAGCACCTTTGTGCAAGCTTAAAGTCCGAATGTGCCGTGAACAATTTTGAGTTAATGTTTAGGAGAAAATGACCAGCTCGGAAGTTCCATTGCTCGCGTTCAAATTGCTGGGCAAACCAATCATCACACAAAACGGCCAACCCGTGAGTGGATTTATCTCGGCCAAGGCGCAGGGACTGCTGATTTATTTGGTGGTGACGGGCAAAGTGCATACCCGCGCCACGCTGGCGAATGTGTTTTGGGGCGATGGAACCGATGTTCAGGCCGCAAAAAATTTGCGGAACGCGCTTTCAAATTTGAACGCGCTGGTTGGGTCGCACCTTTTGATCTCGCGCGAGGAAATCGCGTTTGACACTTCTCAACCTTACACGCTGGATGTGGATGAATTCACGCGCGCTTTGTCTGGCGACCCCGCGCGGAACGATGCGCACACGCTTCGCCGCGCGGTGGAGTTATATCAGGGCGATTTTTTGGCCGGTTTTTACGTGAAGAACGCGCTGGAGTTTGATGAGTGGGCGGTAGGGCGGCAGGGCGCGCTTAAGAATATGGTTTTGCAGGCTCTGCACACGCTGGTCACGCAGTATTTGGAGCACGAAGAATATGCGGCGGGGATCAATTACGCCAACCGTCTGCTAGACATCGGCCCCTGGCACGAGGAAACCCACCGCAATTTGATGAAGCTGCTTTCGCGCAGCGGCCAGCGCAGCGCGGCGCTGGCGCAATATCAAATTTGCTGCCAAATCCTCAAAAGCGAGCTGGGTGTTGACCCGCTGCCAGAAACCACCGCGCTGTATGCCCGCATCAAGGCTGCCGCCGCGCCGCCGCCGCACAATTTGCCGCCGCAGTCCACGCCTTTTGTGGGCCGCACCGCCGAGCTGGCCGAGCTGGCCCGCTTTTTGCGCAACCCAAAGGCGCAATTGCTCACCCTGACCGGGCCGGGCGGAATTGGCAAAACACGGCTGGCTTTGCAAGGCGCAACCCACGCCATTGACCCATCGCAAAATGACGAACAAATTTTTGGCGATGGCGTTTTTCTGGTGTCGCTTCACGCAGATGACGGGCCGGAGAAGCAATCTTTGGCAACCGCGCTAGACACGGCCTTGCGGGTTGAGATGCACGGATCAATCCGTTCTCAAGCGCCATTAATGTCTTTTTTGCGCGACAAAAAGATGTTGCTGATTTTTGACAATTTTGAGTATTTGCCCAATGCCGCCGGTCAGCTTACGCAACTGCTTCATTTTGCGCCGGGGGTAAAGGCGCTGGTCACCTCGCGCGTGCGCCTGAACCTGCCCGAAGAAATTTTGCTGGAGGTGAAAGGGCTGGACTTCCCGGCCAGCATTGAATCGTATGTCCCAGCCGGGTTTGGCGCATTGCAGTTGTTTATTCAAAATGCGCAGCGCATCCATACAGATTTTTCGCCGAATGCCGCGGAAATGGCGGCGGCCATCCGCATTTGCCAAATGGTTGAGGGGGCGCCGCTGGGCATTGAGCTTGCATCTGGCTGGCTGCGCGCTCTTTCTTGCGTGGAAATTGCGCAAGAGATTCAAAACAGCCTGGATTTTCTAACCGCGTCATCGCCGTATTTTCCGCAACGGCATCGCAGTTTGCGGGCCGCGTTTGATTACTCCTGGGGGCTGCTCCGCCCGGATGAAAAAGGCGTATTGGGCAAGCTGGCCGTTTTTCGGGGCGGGTTTGAGCGGGAGGCCGCGCTCAAAATCGCGGGAGCATCCATCAGCATGTTGGCCGGACTTACAGACCATTCCTTGATTTGGCGCAACTTCACCGGCCGATATCATATTCACGAAATGGTGCGCCAATTTGCAGAAGAAGCGCTGCGCCGGCAAAACGAGGAGGAAGACGAGCGCACCCGCAACGCCCACGCCAATTATTTTGCCGAGTGGCTGCTGGCGCGTCAGACCGACCTTAAAAACGATGACACAAAGACGCCTTTGGCCATTGAAGTGGAACGAGAGAATGTCCGCGCGGCATGGGCCTGGGCCACCAGCCATCGTCTTGCGAATGAGGTGGATATGTTTATGGCCTGCTTGTGATTTTTACTCCTGCCCCAGCACCAACTCCAAGCGGCGGGCCAGTGGCTCCAGCCGCCGGGCAATGGCTTCTTCTAAATTCAGATTAGGGTCTTTTAGAACCTCTGCCCACAAACCGGCAAACTCGGTGGAGAGCCGGTCTTCCACCAGGCCCCATGCGCGGGTCATGGGCAATATATATGTGCCCCGCAAACCAGCGATCACCATTTTAAAAAGCCGCTCGGTGGAGTATGGGGGCAGGTCATACGCCTCCATCACGGCGGGCAATTCCCCAACAATTTGGCTGTACTCCACCTGCTGTTTTATGCTGGTCAAAAATTTAATCAGTTTGATGGCCGCCTCGCGCCGCCGCGAGTGCTTCCACACCACCAAATGCGAGCCTCCCACAAAAAACATCCCCATTGGCATGGCCAGCCCAATTTGATTTTTCATGTTGGCCGAGATTTGATTGATGAGCCACGGCCCGCTTATGGTCACTGCGGTTTGCTCATCGTTCAAAAATTGGTCGTCTGGTTCCAACGCGTTGAGATGGCGCACGGATGGCGCCAGCAGCCGCCCCAGCGAGAAATAGCGCCGAATGCCCTCGCGGGCGGCGGGTTGATCAAACATCACCCGCTTGCCATCTACCGAGACAAGCCGCCCGCCCGCGCCCCGCACCCAACAGGCCAGGTTGTGCAATGTGGCGTGCGTATAGCCCGTTGGCACCGTCCAGGGAACTTTTATACCGGCCTCGTGCAAGGCCACGAGCGTGTTTTCAAAATGATCCACCGTTTGAAAGGCGGTGTCTTCTTAAATGCCAAGCGCTTTCAGCATGGCGCGGCGGTAATAAACCAACTGCATCCCGACAAACCAGGGGATGGCTTGAATTACATCGCTCTCTGGCAAATGACAGCCATACCACGCCGCTGGTAAAAAACGGTGCGGTTTGCCAACAAACGCGATTTCATCCGGGGTAAATGCGTGCAGGGCGTTCATGGTCGCAATATCGCCCAGCCAGGTGGATCCGATCTCGGAGACATCCGGGCCATCGCCATACAACGCCATCTTGATCAAATCGCCCCAAGACCGATCCCACGGCAAAGCCCGAACATTGACATGGATGCCGCTTTGCGCTTCAAACTCATCGAGCAATGGCCGAATCCGGCTGGCGCTTTGCCCTTGAATAGTAAATTCGATTTCTTGAGACATGTGAGTTCACTCTTCCTTGAACTCCCTTGACAATGCCACTGGCAGTTGCTCCGCGGGCGGCATTATGCCACATAAAACCCTTTCTCCGGCACAGCCTTTGCGGCGCGTGCCTTTTGAAAAAAGATTTTCTGTCAGCCGCCAAGCACTTAGAAATTGTTTTTCAATCCAAATCGGATTCCGATTTTTGCTGGAATTACTTTGTGCGTGGTGTTCATGCTTCGGCCTCAACGGCAAGCGCTCAACGGCAAGCGGATAAAATCCGCCGCCTAAGTATCGGGAAACCCGCTGGCGCGGGTTACAAAATCTGTGCTAACCCGCAGGCGGGTTTTCCAACCGAGTAGCCGCCGGATTAATCCACGTCCTCCTCGCGAAAGCGGGATGGCGGCAACACGCGCACATTTAATCAGAGTAATTTACCCAAATACCGCACGACTTTGTGTAATTGAAAAACAGTTATTTAGCGTTTAACAATATGAAGCCGTGATTTTTTAACAAACTCAAACTCATTTTGTTTGTCCGCGAAGAAATCGTCAATGGCACGGCGACACCCCGACCAGTGATCGTAGTCATCAATGACAAGCCGCCCACCCGCTGAAAGAAACGGGACAATTCTGGCAAGGCAGGTCATGACGGAATCGTACCAATCGCAATCAAGATGCGCCAACGCAATTGGCTCATTTGGGGCAAGCGTATCTTCAAACAATCCGGGCAAAAAGGACACGCGATTGGCTTCGGGTTCTATTCCGCATAATTGAAAATTTGCGACGACCCTGGCGAGAATATCGCTTTGATAGCCATAATAGGGATTGCTCCCGATGCCCTGCGATTGACCCGATGCAATCACCTCATAGCGCTCGTGCGCGTCGCTTCCATCGCGCTCACCCGGTGATGGGA
>Ga0073899_10006294_pt1 | contig 10262 bp, 11 predicted proteins | sample KloWWTmetaKNB5Ph_FD_88975 | JGI IMG/M metagenome (GOLD analysis project Ga0073899, IMG submission 88975) | Active sludge microbial communities from Klosterneuburg, Austria, studying microevolution and ecology of nitrifiers - Klosterneuburg... | ecosystem: Engineered > WWTP > Aerobic digester >...
GTGCTGCCCGACTTCGCCGAGGCCACCGGGCTCGATCTCGGCGACACCTTCGCGCGGGTGATCCGCGGCGTCGAGGATCCGCCGCTGGTGGCCGAGCTGGCCGCGGTCGGGCTGGCGCTGCGCCAGGTCGGCGAGGCGGGCAGCGACGGCGCGCCGCCGGCGTGGCTGGGCGTCACGCTCGGCGGCCTGCGCGTCACCGGCGTGCTCGACGGCGCGCCGGCGGCGGCGGCCGGGCTGGCGGTGGGCGACGAGCTGCTCGCGATCGACGGCTGGCGCATCGGCAGCGACAACGACGCCCGGGCGCTCCTGGCCGCCGCCGGGGTCGGGGCCACCGTCGAGGTCGCGCTGTTCCGCCGCGGCCGGCTGGTGCAGCTGCGCGCGGAGGTGGGCGCCGGGCCGCCGCCGCGGTTCGAGCTGCAGACCCGCGTCGACGCGCCGCCCGCGGTGGCGGCGCGCTACCAGCGCTGGCTCGGCGAGCCGTACCCGCCGGGCGAGACGCTGGCGTCGATCACGATCGCCACCCGCGCCGTGTAGCGCTCGGGCGCCCCGTCACATCGCGTCGACGTCGAGGGCGTCGACCTCGACCGCGTCGATCGCGGGCGCGTCGACGCTGGCGTCGGGGCCGGGGCCGCCGCGCACCACCGCGCACGGCGCGACCGGCACGCCGCCGACCTCGGCCACGCCGCCGGGCGCGCGGGCCGGGCCGACGTCGGCCAGCGGATCGTCGGCGGCGTCGTGGGGCTCGAAGCGCTCGAGCGTGGCGACCGCGCGGATCGTGCCGTCGGCGGAGCCGCGGGTGAAGCCGCCGCTCACCAGGATCGTGCCGTCGGGCATGCGGGTCAGGCGGTGGCCGTAGCGGGCCAGCCCGGCGGCGCCGGTGGTGCGCGCGGTGGCGTCGGCGGCGTAGCGCACGCTCTGGGCGTTGACGCAGGCCAGCGTGCCCAGGCAGGCCAGGTCGCCGGCCACCACGCCGCCGCTGATCAGCGCGCCGTGGCGCGGCAGCTGGGCTGAGGCCATGTAGGCCGCGCCGAGGAAGTCGCCGACCGGCAGCTCGGTGACGACGTCGGTGGCGACGTCGATGCGCACGCCGGGCACCGCGCCGGTGGTGTCGCTGATCGCGCCGGTGACGATGCGCAGGCCGCCGGCGGCGATGATCTCGTCGTCGAGCCGCACCGCGGTGGCGAACGCGCGGTTGACGCCAGGCTGGGGCGCGGCGGGGCCGGCGGTCAGCGCCGGCGTGGCGTCGAGCTGGATGATCTTGTCGTACAGCCGGGTGCCCGCGAGATCGCCGCCCAGCCACAGCGCGCTGGTGGCGGTCGCGGCCACCACCGCGGCCCCAACCCGCGGCACGCCGGGCAGCGACACGGCGATCTCGCCGGTGGGGGTGAGCGCGTCGAGCACGTCGCCGCCGGCGCCGAGGCCGCCGCCGATCAGCCGCGGCGTGGCGAACTCGACGTCGGGCTGGCCGCCGGTGGCGCCCGGCGCGCCGCTGGCGCCGACGATCGGCGTGCGCATCACCGCCCGGGTGCTGGGCGAGTAGGTGAGCAGCTCGGCCGCGATCGGCACCGCGCCGGCGCGCCCCAGCGCGGCGTCGACGGCCGCCGGCCCCCACGGCGCCTCGCCCAGCGGGCCGCCGATCGCGGCGACGTTGCCGGCGGCGGTGGCGTCGCCGGCGACGCCGAGCCCGCCGCTGACCGCCAGGCGCACGTCGCCGTTGGCGTCGGTGCCGAGCACGACGACCTGGTGGAACGCGCGCGGCGACAGCCCGGCGATCACCAGCGGCGTCACCCGGCCGCTGCCGGGATCGTAGAGCTCGGCCGACGCGGTGACGTAGGCGCCGGCGGCCGGCGCGAAGTCGGCGCCCGCGCCGCTGGCCGGGCCGGTGAGGCCGCCCAGGAACAGCACCTCGCCGGTCGGCAACAGCGTCGCCGCGTGGAACGCGCGGGGCTGGGTCGGCTGCGCCGGCTCGCAGGCGTAGCCGTCGGCGTCGGTGGTGTAGATCGTGACCGTGCCGCCCGTGAGGTCGACGTCGGTGGCCTGGCCGCGCGCCACCAGCGCGCCGGCGTCGGTGAAGTACTCGACCCACAGGTCGACCGGCTCGGCCTTGCGCGGCACCGCCAGCACCGGCGCGTCGCCGCCGCGCGGCAGCACCACGTCGCAGCGCAGCGGGCCGGGCCCGGTCGCGGTGTGATCGCGGAACGTGAACCGCACCTTGGTGGCGCCGGTGGCGAGCGGCGGCGTCCGCGGCACGGCGCCGCAGGTGCCGCTGGTGACCGGCGCCAGGCCGACCACGCGGTAGTCGACGCTGACGTCGAGGCTGTCGCCGCAGCCGCCGGCGACGATCGCCAGCGCGCTGGCGAGGGGGAGGGCGTGGCTTGACCGCACTACCCGCTGAGGGTATCCCTTCGCGCGCGCGCCGGCCACCCGCGGCGCTTCCCGTTCCCGGAGGATCCGTATGCGTGACGTCGTCATCGTAGGCGCAGCCCGCACCCCCATCGGCAGCTTCCTCGGCGCTCTCGCCGCGGTCCCCGCCCCCAAGCTCGGCGCCGTGGCCATCAAGGCCGCGCTCGAGCGCGCCACGGTCGAGCCGGCCGCGGTCGAGGCCGTCTACATGGGCTGCGTGCTGCCCGCCGGCATGGGCCAGGCCCCGGCCCGCCAGGCCGCGCTCGCCGCCGGCCTGCCCCAGGGCACCCCGTGCACGACGATCAACAAGGTGTGCGGCTCGGGCCTCGAGACCATCATCACCGCCGCTCGCGCCATCGCGGTGGGCGAGGTGACCATCGCGGTCGCCGGCGGCATGGAGTCGATGTCCAACGCGCCGCACCTGGTCCGCGGGCTGCGCGGCGGCGTCAAGATGGGCGGCCTCGACACCGTCGACAGCATGGTCAACGACGGCCTGTGGGACGTCTACTCGAACCAGCACATGGGCAACTGCGCCGAGATCTGCGCCAAGGATCGCGGCATCTCGCGCGGCGCCCAGGACGAGTTCGCCGCGCAGAGCTACACCCGCGCGCTGGCCGCCCAGAAGGAGGGCAAGTTCGCCCCCGAGATCGCCGCGGTGACCATCCCCGGCAAGGGCGGCGACACCGTCGTCGACAGCGACGAGGAGCCCGGCCGCGGCAACGTGGCCAAGCTGGCCGGCCTGCGCCCGGCGTTCGCCAAGGACGGCACCGTCACCGCCGGCAACGCGTCGTCGCTCAACGACGGCGCCGCCGCGGTGGTGCTGATGAGCGCCGACGAGGCCAAGCGCCGCGGCCTGACCGTGCTGGCGCGGATCGTCGCCTCGGGCTACCACGCCCAGGCGCCGGAGTGGTTCACCACCGCGCCGGCCCCGGCCATCGAGAAGGCCTGCGCGCGCGCCGGCTGGAAGCCCGCCGCGGTCGACCTGTGGGAGATCAACGAGGCGTTCTCGGTGGTGTCGATCGCCAACAACCAGCTGCTCAACCTCGACCCGGCCAAGGTCAACGTCTGGGGCGGCGCGGTGGCGCTGGGCCACCCGATCGGCGCGTCGGGCACCCGCATCGTCGTGACGCTGTTGTCGGCGATGGCGGCCAAGGGCGCCAAGACCGGCGGCGCGTCGTTGTGCATCGGCGGCGGCGAGGGCATCGCGCTGCTCCTGGAGCGGCCGTGATCGCGCGCCTCGGCGTCGTCGGCGGCGGCCAGATGGGCCAGGGCATCGCCCAGGTCGCGGCCCAGGCCGGCCTCGACGTGATCCTGGTCGACGTGACGCCCGAGCTGGCGGCCGCGGCGATCGGCAAGCTGGGCAAGACCCTCGACAAGCTGGTCGAGAAGGGCAAGCTCGCCGCCGAAGGGCGCGACGCGGCCAAGGCCCGGCTGCGCGCCGGCGCCAGCCACGCCGACCTGGCCGATCGCGACTTCGTGATCGAGGCGGCGCCCGAGAAGGAGGCGCTCAAGCTCGAGCTGATGGCGAGCCTGGGCAAGGTCACGCGGCCCGAGTGCATCCTGGCGTCGAACACGTCGTCGATCTCGATCACCAAGCTGGCCGCGGCCTCGGGCCGGCCCGAGCGCGTGATCGGCATGCACTTCATGAACCCGGTGCCGATCATGAAGCTGGTCGAGATCGTGCGCGGGCTGCCGACGTCCGACGCGACCTACCAGACCACGATCGAGCTGGCCCAGCGGTTCGGCAAGACCACGATCGCGGCGCGCGACATCCCGGGCTTCATCGTCAACCGCGTGCTGATCCCGCTGCTCAACGAGGCCTGCTACGCGCTGTACGAGGGGCTGGGCACGCCGGCCGACATCGACACCGGCGTGAAGCTGGGCCTCAACCACCCGATGGGCCCGCTCGAGCTGTCGGACCTGATCGGCCTCGACACCGTGCTGGCGATCGCCAACGTGCTGCACCAGGAGCTGGGCGACGACAAGTACCGGCCGTGCCCGCTGTTGCGGCAGCACGTGGCCGCCGGGTGGCTCGGCAAGAAGGTCGGGCGCGGGTTCTACAAGTACGACGCGACCGGCGCCAAGGCCTGAGGTCCAGCGGCTGGTCGCCGCTCGGCGGGCGATCAGCCGGCGGCGTCGACGAGGTCGTCGTCGTGGCCGGCGCGGGCCAGCAGCTCCGCGGGGGCGCCGTCGGCGACGACCTGGCCGTGGTCCATGCGGATCACGCGATCGGCGAGCGCGCGGGCCTCGCCCAGCGAGTGGGTGACGGCGATCGTCGGGATGGCGAGCTCGGTGGCCAGCGCCCGGACCAGCGCGATCAGCGGGCGCTTGCGCTCGCGATCGAGCGCCGAGAATGGCTCGTCGAGCAGCATCACCCGCGGCGTCATCGCCAGCGCCCGGGCCAGCGCGACCCGCTGGGCCTCGCCGCCCGAGTAGGTGCGTGGGCGGCGGTGGGCCAGGTGGCCGACCCCGAGCTTGGCCAGCAGGGCCTGGGCCCGGGCGTGGCGCTCGGCCCGCGGCACCGTGCGCGGCACCGCGTAGGCCACGTTGTGCAGCGCGCTCAGGTGCGGGAACAGCGCCAGCGACTGGAACAGGTAGGCGGCGTGGCGCGCCTCGATCGCGACGTGCAGGCCGCGCGCGGTGTCGACCCACACCTCGTCGCCCAGCGCCACCCGGCCGCGGGTCGGGCGCAAGAGGCCGCTGATCGCGCCGAGCAGCGTGCTCTTGCCAGCGCCCGACGGCCCCAGCACGCAGGTGATGCCGGGCGCGAAGCTGGTGGCGATCGCGAAGCGGAAGTCGGGGCGCTCGACGACGACGTCGACGGTCAGTGCCATCGGGCCTCGTCCTCGCGGTGGCGATCGCGGGTGAGGCGGTTGACCGCGTAGAGGATGACCACCGCGCCGATCGTCAGCACCAGCGAGCTCATCGCCGCGGCGTGCTCGCGCTTGGCCTGGACGTGATCGTAGATCGCCAGCGGCGCCGACTGGGTCTCGCCGGGGATGTCGCCGGCGACCATCAGCGTCACGCCGAAGTCGCCGAGCCCGCGGGCGAAGCCGAGCATCAGGCCGCCGATCACGCCGGGCGCGGCCAGCGGCAGGGTGACGGTGAAGAACGCGCGGACCCGGCCGGCGCCCAGCGTGCGCGCGGCCCGCGGCAGCGTCGGGTCGACCCCTTCGAACGCGGTGCGCGCCGCCTTGGCGATCATCGGCAGCGCGCCGATCGACGCGGCCAGCACCACCGCGTGGAACGTGAAGGTGAGATCGCTGCCGAACAGGTCGCGGTACAGCCCCCCGATCGCGCTCTTGCGGCCCACCGTCACCAGCACGTAGTAGCCGAGCACGGTCGGCGGCATCACCATCGGCGCCGCGATCAGCGCGTCGAGCAGGTGTCGGCCCGGCATGCGGGGGCGGGCCAGGAGCGCGCCCAGTGTCACCCCGACCACGCCGGCCACCAGCGTCGCGATCAGCGCCGCTTCGAGCGAGAGGAGCAGCGGATCCCAGTCCATGATCGCGCCGTCGGCGAAGGTATCACGGCGCGTCGATCGCGGCGTCGATCGCGGCGTCGACCGCGGCGTCGACGCCGGCGTCGCCGTCGGCGCCGGCCCGGGCCAGGCACTGGCCGACGATCAGCCGCGACGCGCGATCGCGCAGCGCCGGGCGGGCCACGCAGGCGCTGGCCGCGCAGCGGAACAACAGCCGGTTGTGCGGGTAGTCGACGTCGAACTCGGTGGCGGCCAGCGCGCTCAGGCCGAGCACGCCGTCGATCTCGGGCTGGGCCGGGCGCAGCTCGGTGCGCAGCGCCTGCAGCAGCGGCTCGTCGTCTGCGACCACCAGCGCCTCGAAGCGGGTGGCCAGCTCGACCACCGACGGCACGCTGCAGAACGCGGCGTCGGTGCACGGGCAGGCGTCGCCGTCGGCCGGCAGGCAGTCGCGATCGGTCAGGAGGTGGTGCGACGCGACCTCGCGGCAGGCGCCGCGCGGCGCCGACGCCGAGCCGACCAGCGCCAGGCCGTCGAGCGTGGCCAGCCGCCCGCTGAGCGCCCCCGACGGCAGCAGCACGGTGGCCGGCGGGAGCTGATCGAGGGTCGGCCCGCCGGTGGCCGCGCGCCAGGTGGCGTAGCGGCTCTGGGCGAGGATCGACGGGCCGATGCCGGTCGACAGCACCAGCGCCGCGTCGACGCCGCGCTGGGTCGGGTCGGGGTTGGTGGGATCGGGCGACAGGCACACGCCCAGCGTCGGCCGCAGCCCGGCGAACGCCAGCTCGGTGCCGTTCACCACCAGCGTGCCGCCGCCGTAGAACGGCGAGGGCACCTCGGCGTCGCACACCTTGTCGCGGGCCTCGCCGTCGCCGGCGACGTCGGGCAGGACCGCGATCACGTCGTCGGCGCCGCGCACCCGCAGCGCGTCGCCGCGCAGCGTGTCGGCGCCGATCACCGCGCTGATCGCGGTGGGCGCGCCCGGCAGCCCGACCTCGCACGGCGCCGCGGTGGCGCACGGGTGCAGGAACAGCGCGGTGGCCGAGAACCGGGCCCGGGTGATCAGCGTGGCGTCGGTGGCGCTCCGGTGGCCGAGCAGCGCCAGGTCGACGCCGCGGCGGCGCGGGGTGGCGTCGAGCGCCGCGTCGATCACCGTCAGCGGCGACATGACGTCGAGCACCGCCGGCACCGGCGGCCCGTCGTCGACCCGCACCGACACCAGCAGCGCGCCGCCGACGCGATCGACGTGGATGGGGTAGGGGTCACCCGAGTTCGACTCGTCGGTGCCGCACGCGAGCGCGAGCACCGCGAGCAGGGCCAACCACCGGGTCACCCGCCGACGCTACCACGCCGCGGCGGTGGGCAGCTCGACCACCGTGGCCGGGCGCCCGTCGACGGTGACCTGATCGCCGACCGCCCCGGCGCTGCGGTGCAGGTACGCCAGCGCCAGCGCGCCCAGCCGCGGCGAGACCACCGCCGAGGTCACGGCGCCGGCGTTGGCCTTGGCCGGGTGCGCGACCATGGCGCCGACGGCGACCGCGCCATCGCCCGCGACCAGCAGCCCGCGCAGGTGGCGCGCGGTCTGGCCCTGGGCGTGGACCCGGAAGACGGGCTCCTGGCCGACGTAGCAGCCCTTGCCGTAGTCGAGGAACTGCGCGAGCGGGGTCTCGAACGGGAAGCAGCCGTCGTCGACGTCGACGCCGTAGCGCAGGAGGCCGGCCTCGACGCGAGCGATCTCGACCTCGGCGGCGCTGGCGCACGGGCCGGGCGGCGGCGCGAACACGAACGGCGCCCGCCACGCGTCGGCGGCCGACGCCCAGCGCTTGTGCGCGGCCAGCGGCACCGCGGCTGCCACCACGTCGTCCATCACCGCGTACTTGTCGAGCAGCGCCAGCGTCGGCTCGACCAGCGCCGGCTCGACGTGGACCAGCACCCGCTCGGCCTCGAGGGTCAGCTCGATCACCGCCAGCACCCGCCCCTTGGGCGACAGGATCGCGCCCCAGGCGTGGCCGCCCACCGGCAGCCCGGTCACGTTGACGGTGGTGAGGCCGTGCAGGAAGCGCAGGCGATCGCCGCCGGTGACGGCGAGGTGGCCCCACGACGAGAAGTCGACCAGCATGGCGGCACCGTAGCAGACGCTACGCTTGGCGGCCGGCGGCGCGCAGCCGCTCGGCGCGGCGCGCGAGCGCGTCGGCGTGGCGCCGGCGATCGTCGTCGGACTCCAGCACCAGCGGCGGGATCTCGCGCGGGTGGCCCCCGGCGTCGACCGCCACGAAGGTCAGGTACGCCTTGGTGGTCTTCCGGCGCGAGCCGGTGGTCATGTCCTCGGTGTCGACCCGGCAGCCCACCTCCATCGAGGTGCGGCCGGCGTAGTTGACCTGGGCGTGCAAGACGACGACGTCGCCGACGTGCACCGGGTGCACGAAGTCGAGCCGATCGATCGACGCGGTCAGCACGCGGCCGGCGGCGTGGCGCATCGCGGCCACGCCGGCGCAGACGTCGATCCACTGCATCATGACCCCGCCGAACATCACCCCGGCGGCGCCGTTGGTGTGCGTCGGCATCACGATCTGCGTCATCACGCAGCGCGACGCCGTCGGCGTCCCGGTCATGCGCTACTTCTTCTTGGTCGGCGCGGGGGCGGGCTTCTTCGCGGCCTTGGCGGCGGCGGTCTTCTTGGCGATGCGCGCCTTGAGCTTCACCTGGCTCTTGCGGCGGCGCATCTTCAACGAACGGCGGCTGTCTCGACGACCCATGGCAGTGGCTCCTTGAAAGTGCCGCGGAGTATTGGGAGAAGGGGGGGCGCTGTCAACCCGTAGGGGGGCGCGACCGCGACCGGGGGCGCGCCCGAGGCGCGACCGCGACCGCGCTGGGCGCGGCGTCCCACGTGGGAGCTGGGCGCGGCGTCCCACGTGGAGATGGGCGCGGCGTCCCACCTGGGAGCTGGGCGCGGCGTCCCACGTGGAGATGGCCGCGGCGTCCCACGTGGGAGCTGGCCGCGGCGTCCCACGTGGAAGATCGGGTCAGCGGTGGAGGCGGCGGAGGAGGGCGAGCTGGGCGAGGGCGCCGGCGACAGCGGCCTCGGTGCGGAGGATGGCGTCGCCGAGGGAGACGATGGTGAAGCCGCGGGCGGCGAAGGTGTCGACCTCGCGCTCGATCCAGCCGCCCTCGGGGCCGATGGCCAGGGTGGTTGGCGCGTTGGCGGGGCCGGGGGCGGCCTCGATCGGGAGGCCGCCGCGGGCGTGGGCGCACAGCGCGCGCGATGGTGGCGCGTCGGGCGGGTGGTGTTCGTCGAGGAAGGCCATGAGCCGGGGGTGGACGCGGACGGGGGGCAGGTGGGTGGTGCCGCCTTGCTCGGCGCCCAGCCGCACGTGGGCGGCGAGCTCGTCGGCGGCGAGGCGCGGCGAGCCGAAGTACGATTTGTCGACGCGCCAGGCGTTGATCAGCTCGATCCGGCTGACGGCGAAGGCGGCGGCGGTCTCGAGCGTGCGCGCGAGCACCTTGGGCCGCGGGATCGCGAGCACCAGCGTGATCGGCGTCGGCGGTGGCGGCGGGGCGAGGTCGCACAGCCGCACGGTCACCGCCGCGGCGTCGCGGGCCAGCACCTCGGCGGCCCCGATCGCGCCGCCGGCGATCCCGGCGCGCAGGCGCTGGCCCACCGCGACGTCGAGCACCTGCCGCAGGTGGTCGGCGCGGCGATCGGTCAGCCGCGCGCAGCCGTCGACGAGCTCGGCCTCGTCGACGAGCAGCAGGTTCACAGCTTCTCGACGCGCTGCCCGGCCTGGCTCCAGCCCATGATCCCGGCGGTCAGCACCTTCACGTCCTTGTAGCCGAGCGACAGCGCCTTGGCGGCCGCCTCGTGCGAGGCGCCGCACTGCTCGTTGGCGCAATAGAACACCAGCGGCTGGGCCTTGTCGGCGGGCAGCTCGGTGGCGGCGTAGGTCTCGTAGTCGGTCAGGAGCACGGCGCCGGGGATGAAGCCGACGTCCTTGCGGGTCTTGTCGCCGTTGGCGTCGACCGGGCGCGCGGCCTTGGCGTCGAGCTGCTTGGCCAGCTCGTCGACCGACACCGTCGCCGGGCCGGCCTTGGCGGTCGACTTGGCCTTGTCCTTGGAACACGCGGCGCCGGTCACGGCGAACGCGGCCAGCGAGCACGAGACGACGAACGACAGGGTACGCATGGTGGCCAAGCCTACCCGCGCCGGTGGCCGGCGCAAGCGGTCGATCGCCCGCGAATCGCCGGGCGCGCGCACGCGTTGTCCCGAGGCGCGGTTACAGTCCGCGCGGAGGTTCCGTGAACAACAAGCTGATCATCGGTGCGCTGGTGCTCGCGGTCGCGAGCGCGTGTGGCGGCAAGAAGTCGGACGGCCCGGCGGGGCAGGGCA
>Ga0073899_10006296_pt1 | contig 10261 bp, 9 predicted proteins | sample KloWWTmetaKNB5Ph_FD_88975 | JGI IMG/M metagenome (GOLD analysis project Ga0073899, IMG submission 88975) | Active sludge microbial communities from Klosterneuburg, Austria, studying microevolution and ecology of nitrifiers - Klosterneuburg... | ecosystem: Engineered > WWTP > Aerobic digester >...
CGTCCGAAGTCCCCGGTGAACAAGCGTGAATACGGCCCCGGCCAGCACGGCCAGCGCCGCAAGAACAAACTGTCGGATTTCGGCACCCAGCTGCGCGCCAAGCAAAAGCTCAAGGGCTACTATGGCGATCTGACCGAAAAGCAGTTCCGCAAGATCTACACCGAAGCTGAACGCGTCAAGGGCGACACCGGCGAGATGCTGGTGGGTCTGCTGGAGCGTCGTCTGGATGCCGTTGTCTACCGCGCCAAACTGGTGCCGACCGTGTTCGCCGCGCGTCAGTTCGTAAACCACGGCCACGTCACGGTGAACGGCCAGCGCGTCAACATCGCCTCCTACCGCGTCAAGGAAGGCGACATCATCGCCGTTCGTGACAAGTCGCGTCAGCTGGCGATCATTGCCGAAGCCTTGGCTTTGACCGAGCGTGACACCCCGGATTATCTGGAAGTTGACGCTTCGAAACTGACCGTGAAATTCGTCCGCACGCCGGGCCTGTCCGACGTGCCGTATCCGGTCGTCATGGAACCGAACCTGGTCGTCGAATATTACGCGAAGAACTGATCTCTGCCCCTATTGGCAGACGGGTATCAGAAGTTGGGGGCCCGCCTTTTGGCGGGCCTTTCCGTTTTCAACTGGAAGCTTGCGATGTCTTTGAAACCCTCGATTGAAACCAAATTCGAACAGGGCCTGTTTGCCAGCCGCTGGCTGATGGCGCCGATGTATCTGGGGCTGGTGATCAGCCTCGCGATGATGGCGGTGCTGTTCGTCAAGGAACTGGCCTATTATCTGCCGAAAACCCTGACAATGACCGCCGATCAGGGCATTCTGGCGGTGCTCACGTTGATCGACCTGTCGCTGGCCGCGAACCTGCTGCTGATCGTGTTGTTCTCGGGCTATGAGAACTTCGTTTCCAAGCTGGACATCAAGGATAGCGAAGATCGGCCCGACTGGATGGGCAAGGTGGATTTCTCGGGTCTTAAAATGAAGCTGATTGCCTCCATCGTGGCGATTTCCGGCATTCATTTGCTGAAGGTGTTCATGTCGCTGGGCAAACCGGCCTCGGCCTACACGGTGACGATCGAGACCCTGCAATGGATGGTGATCATCCACCTGACCTTCGTGGTGTCCGGTGTCTTGCTGGCGCTAATGGACTTGCTTTCAGCAAAAACCGACAAGCATTGAGGTAACCATGACCCAACCAGTTCACGCCCGCATTGACGGTCCCTTGGTAATGATCGGTTTCGGCTCCATCGGTCGCGGCACCTTGCCGTTGATCCTGCGCCATATCGCCATTGACCGCAGCCAGTTCACCGTGATTGAACCTTCGGGTGAGTTTGCGCATATTCTGGCCGAGCATGGCATTGCGCATCTGCAGGTGGCGCTGACCGCCGACAACTATGCGTCGGTGCTGCGCGGGCTGTTCCCGAACGGTCGCGGCTTTGTTGTCAACTTGTCGGTGGACGTAGATAGCGTCGAACTTATGCTGCTGTGTCAAGAGCTTGGCGTGCAGTATATCGACACCGTGGTCGAGCCGTGGCCGGGCTTCTACTTCGGCTCGCCGCTGCCGAATGCGGATCGCACCAACTACCCGCTGCGCGAAAAGGTGCGGGCTTTGGGCAAGAAATTCGTTGGTGGCCCGACAGCGGTGTCGTGCTGCGGGGCCAATCCGGGCATGGTCAGCTGGCTGTTCAAAGAGGCACTGCTAAAGCTGGCTGCCGATACCGGTGTTGCCGCTGATCCGAAATCGCAAGCCGATTGGGCGCAACTGGCGATGACTCTGGGCGTCAAGGGTGTCCATGTGGCAGAGCGCGACACGCAAATTTCTGCCAAGCCGAAGCCGCAGGGGGTGTTTGTCAACACCTGGTCGGTGGATGGGTTGCTGTCAGAAGGCTATCAGCCGGCTGAACTTGGCTGGGGCACGCATGAGAAAAAGCTGCCGCCAGATGGTCACCGCTTCAAGGATGGCCCCGGCTATGCGATCTGGATCGACCGCCCCGGCGCCGATACCCGCGTGCGGTCATGGTGCCCGGATATCGGCCCGCAATTCGGCTATGTCGTGACCCATAATGAATCGCTGTCGATCCCGGATTATTACACCGTCTGGGATGGCGGCCGGGCGCTGTATCGGCCGACCTGCCACTATGCCTATCATCCCTGCAACGATGCGATCCTGTCGCTGCATGAAACCAATGGTGCAGGCCAACTTACTGAAATGAAACATATTCTGACGGCAGATGAGATCGCTTCCGGCGGCGATGATCTGGGCGTGTTCCTCTATGGTCATGCCAAGGGGGCGATGTGGTATGGCTCGCGGCTGTCCATTGACGAGGCCCGCGCGCTGGCACCCTATCAGAATGCGACTGGCATGCAGGTCACTTCCGCGGTGCTGGCGGCAATGGTCTGGGTGGCGGAAAATCCATACGCCGGTTTCGTGGAGGCCGACGAGATGGACCACGCCCGCTGTCTTGAGGTTCAGCGCCCCTATCTGGGCCGTGTCGAATGCCACTACACCGACTGGACGCCGCTGAAAAACCGCATCAACCGCTTTGCCGAGGACCGCGACGAAGACGATCCGTGGCAGTTCACCAATTTCCTCGCGGTCTGAGACATTTGCGCAAGGGCTAGCCTCTTGCGCACGGCCATCGGCCAAATCTTGCTGGCATTGCGCGCGCCCCCTCGCTAAAACCCGCCCCAATAGGTGAGGACTCCGATGAACGACGCAATCCGCCCCCAGCCCGGTATCTTGGACATCGCCCTGTATGAGGGCGGTAAGGCCGCCGTCGCAGGCGTCACCAATGTGCTGAAGCTGTCGTCGAATGAAAACCCGTTCGGCCCCTCTGACAAGGCGAAGGATGCGTTTGCCCGTTCGGTCCACAACCTGCACCGCTACCCATCCACCGATCACGCCTCCTTGCGCCAAGCCATCGCCGATGTGCATGGCCTTGATGCCGCTCGGGTGATTTGCGGTGTGGGGTCCGATGAAATCATCACCTTCCTGTGTCAGGCCTATGCTGGCCCGAAGGACGAGGTCGTGTTCACCGAGCACGGCTTCCTGATGTATCGCATCTCGGCGCTGGCGGTCGGGGCAACCCCGGTCGAAGTGGCGGAACGCGAACGCACCACCGATGTGGATGCGATCCTCAAGGCCTGTAACCGGCGGACAAAGCTGGTTTTTATCGCCAATCCGAACAACCCCACCGGCACGATGATTTCTGCGGCTGAAGTAGAACGGCTGGCCGATGGCTTGCCGCCGCAAGCCATACTTGTACTGGACGGGGCCTATGCGGAATTTGTCGAAGGCTTCGATGCCGGTCTTTCGCTGATCGAATCGCGCACGAATGTGGTGATGACGCGGACGTTCTCGAAAATCTACGGTCTGGGCGGTTTGCGGATTGGCTGGGGTTATGGTCCGAAGCAGATCATCGATGTGCTGAACCGCATCCGGGGTCCGTTCAACCTGTCGAACACTCAGCTTGAAACCGCCGAAGCTGCGGTGCGCGATCAGGATTTCGTCAACCGCTGCCGCGCCGATAACGCCCGCATGCGCAGCTGGCTTGCGCAGGCTTTGGCCGAACTGGGCATCCCGTCGGACACCTCGCTTGCCAATTTCATCCTTGCCCGCTTTGCGAGCGCCGAAGAGGCCGAGGCCTGCGATCTGTTCCTGCAAAAACAGGGCCTGATCGTGCGCCGGGTCGCCAGCTACAAATTGCCGCAGTGTCTGCGCATCACCGTGGGGGACGAGGCATCTTGCCGTCGCGTCGTGCATGCGATTGCGCAGTTCAAGGGTGTAAAATGACCGCAATCTACCGTTGCGTTGCGCTGATCGGGCTGGGGCTGATCGCCTCGTCGATGGCGCATGCGATGCGCGCCAAGGGTTTGGCGGGTGAAATCGTCGGCCATGCCAAATCGGCGGAAACACGCGCCACCGCACTGGAGATCGGCATCTGTGATCGCGTTTTTGCCACCGCGGCCGAGGCAGTGCAGGGCGCTGATCTGGTGGTGCTGGCCGTGCCGGTGGGCGCAATGGCGGCGATTGCCGAAGAAATCGGCCCGCATCTGGCACCGGGTTGCACCGTCACCGATGTGGGGTCGGTCAAGCAGGCGGTGGTTGCCGCCGTCGCCCCCTACATGCCTGCAGGCGTTCAGTTCATTCCCGGCCACCCGATGGCGGGCACCGAATATTCCGGGCCGCGGTCCGGCTTTGCCACCCTGTTTCAGAACCGCTGGTGGCTGCTGACGCCGGCGGAAGATGCCGATGCCGGCCAGATCGCGAAACTGCGCAGCTTGCTTGAAGCCATGGGCGCCAAGGTCGATGAAATGGACGCGGCGCATCATGATCTGGTGGTGGCTGTTGTCAGTCATGTGCCGCATGCCATCGCCTATACGATGGTTGGTGTGGCCGACCATATGCGGCGGGTTTCGCAATCCGAAGTGGTGAAATATTCTGCCGCGGGCTTTCGCGACTTCACCCGTATCGCCGCTTCTGACCCGACGATGTGGCGCGACGTATTCCTGACCAACAAGGACGCGGTGCTCGATATTCTTGGCCGCTTTGCCGAGGAACTGTTCGTGCTGCAACGCGCCATCCGCATGGGGGACGGCGATTATCTGCACGACTATTTCACCCGCACCCGCGCCATTCGCCGTGGCATCATCGAGGCGGGGCAAGATACGTCTGCGCCCGACTTTGGTCGCGCCCCCGCGCCGGTCAAACCTGCTGGGCAGGCCTAGGCAGATGCGACGTCTGGTGCTCTTTGCGCTGATCCTTGCAACGCTGGCGGGATCGGTCTGGGCCGAGGCGCCGACGCAATCGCCGCATCCAGCGACGCGTCCAGCCGATGCTGGCCTATCTACAGAGGCTGCGCCAGCCGAAGCGCCGCCCAGCAGCGAAAGCCCCGACGCAAGCCCTGTGGTCCGCCCGCGCCCGCGCCCTGTCGGCCTTGCCGTGCCGCTGCCCAAGTCTGAAACCGCCGAGCCGGAAACCGCGATGCTGCGTCCTCGCCCGCGTCCAGCCGGGCTTGCGACTCGCACCGAAGATGTTGTGGTCGCCGCAGCCGAACCTGCGCCAACGACCAAAAAGGGCAAGAAAAACAAGAAGACCCGCAAAGGATCGGTTTGCGGCGATCCGGAAATTCTAGGCGAACAGCTGAAACCGATCGGTTCCAAGACCAAGGGCTGCGGCGTGGCCGAGCCGGTCAAGGTAACGTCGATTGCAGGTATCCCGTTCAGCCAGCCCGCGACTTTCGATTGTGACACCGCGATTGCGCTGAAAAACTGGATCGAAAGCGGCATGCGCCCGGCCTTTGGCAACCGCGAGGTTGTGCAGCTGCACATTTTCGGCAGCTACATGTGCCGCACCCGCAATAACCAGAAGGGTGCGAAAATCTCCGAGCATGGTCGGGGCAGGGCGGTTGATATTGCCGGCTTTGTGTTCTCGGACGGCAAGGAATGGACGATTGCGCGCGATTACAACAAGACCATCCGCAAGGCGCAGAAGGCTGCCTGTGGCATCTTTGGCACCACACTTGGCCCCGGATCAGACGGCTATCACGAAGACCATCTGCATTTTGACACCGCAAACTACGGCAACGGGCCTTATTGCCGCTAAAACAGCCGTGGTGCCGGGCCAAGCGGCAGCGGACCAAGGCTCATCTGGCCATCGGCGCATTTCAACACCACCTGCACCACCTCCAGATCGCCACCTTGCGCCGCCATCACCTCCAGCGCGCGTTCCACCGTGGGGGCGATATCGGGCTTGACCAGACCCAGCGCCGCGAGGATTTTCGGCAACCGCCGCCAGCCTTCCACCCGCAGCGCAATCTCGCCTTTCGCCAGCCCATCCGGCCCCGCCGTCAACGCACCTTGCGCCGAAAACCGCAACGCGCCCCAGCTGACCCGCGCCTCGTTCAGTTCAAACAGCGCCAGTCGCGGCCGGGTTTGCGCCACATATCGATCCAGCGGCGCGGTAAATCCGGCATGGGCATCCACGAAAATCTCGTCCAGCAGCGCCGGCAAATCTGTGTCCGTCAGCGCAGCCATAAGACGGGCATCCGGCGCGATTCCCGTCACCGCCAGCCCCAGCCGATGCGTATCGGCCCGCGTTACATCCTCGCGCGTCGAAACCACGGCCTTCTCAACGCCAATTTTCCAGCCAGCGGTCGAGGTCAGCACCACTCCATGTGCCTCGGCAACCGTCTCGTTCAAAGTCAGCGCCTTGCCCGGATGCAGCAACAGGCTGGCGAAAATCTTGTCGGATGACACGCTAATCGCCTGATCTGCCAGCGTAATCTCTTGACCGGAGGGCAGGGCGGCGATCAGGTGCCACGGCTTCCACGTCATCGCGTAAACCTGTGCAAACGGCGCTTGCCACGTCATGCCGCTGGCTGGGTCGGTCAGAACCGGCTCCGTCACCGTCAGGTCAAAGCGGTTCGGAATGCCCTGCACTGACACCCCGGCATTGCTGGCAAGGCCCGCTGGCTGTTCGGCAAACCACTGCGCCACCGCAGCTTCGATCGCCCGCGCGCCGACGTACCAATAGCCGCTCCACAAAACCGTCGCAGCCAGTGCAATCCCCAGAAGCGTCCGCATTCAACCCTCTTTTATTTGCCCGAAACCCTGCTTACACCCAGCCTGACAGGAGGACCAGAGAATGCCAGACGCGATGTGGGTTTTCGGATATGGCTCGCTGATCTGGAACCCCGAGTTCCCAGTAGCCGAGCGTCAGATCGCCAGGTTGACTGGCTGGCACCGCAGCTTTTGCATGCGTTCGATCCACCATCGCGGCAGCGTCGAAGCCCCCGGTCTGGTGCTGGCACTGGACCACGCGCCGGGCGCCTTTTGCGATGGCGTCGCCTTCCGCGTCCAGCCGGGGGCTGAGGCTGAAACCCTGGCACAACTGCGCGAACGCGAGCTGATTTCGTCGGCCTATCTGGAGCGCGAGGTCAACTTGCGCCTTGCCGATGGCCGCGATCTGGCCGCGCTCGCCTATGTCATCGACCCCGACCATGACCAATATTGCGGCGGCTTGTCCCTGGCCGAACAGGCCCGGATCATCGCCGATGCGGTCGGTGGACGCGGGCCTAACCGCGACTATCTGTTCGCGACCGCTGACCATCTGGCCGAACTGGGCATTGCCGACGCCGATCTGACTTGGCTTGCCGCACAAGTTCGCGCCAGGTGACATCGGTTTCGCTTGGCAGTCGCCCGTCGCCTGCTATGCTCTGCTCAAGCAGAACAGCCGGGCAGACCGCTACATGGAACGACCCAAGGCCGAAGAGATCACGTTTAGCCAGCCCATCCGCCAGATTGTGACCATGTTGCTGGCGATCAGTCTGGTCGCCGTCGGTGCGTGGATCATCCATGCCACGGTGCTGGGCATCATTGCCACCAACCCGCTGCTGAACGGCTTTATCACCTTTGTGTTCTGCCTGGGTGTGCTGACCTGTTTCTGGCAAGTGTTCATTCTGGTGCAGTCCGTGTCGTGGATCGAACGCTTTGTGCGCCACGATGTCGGTTTTGAACGAGCCGCACCACCGCGCTTGCTGGCCCCTTTGGCGCAATTGCTTCGCAGCCGGGGCGCGCGGATGCAGATATCCGCTTCCTCGGCGCGTTCGATCCTTGAGTCGGTCGAAACCCGGATTGATGAAGCCCGCGATATCACCCGATATTTGACCAACCTTCTGGTTTTCCTGGGTCTTTTGGGAACTTTCTACGGTCTGGCCACCACTGTGCCGGCCGTTGTCGAAACCATCCGGTCGCTGGCACCGCAAGCGGGTGAGACCGGGATGGAGGTGTTCGGCAAGCTGATGAAAGGGCTGGAAAGCCAGCTCGGGGGCATGGGCACGGCATTCTCGTCGTCGCTTTTGGGGCTTGCAGGGTCACTTGTGGTGGGCCTCCTGGAACTGTTTGCCAGCCACGGCCAGAACCGCTTTGGCCGTGAACTGGAAGAATGGCTGTCGTCGATCACCCGTGTCGGCTTTTCCTCGGGCGACGGCGAAAGCGGTGACGCGGGCGTCACCTCTGCGGTGCTGGACCATTTGTCCGAACAGGTCGAGGTGATGCAGAGCCTGTTTGTGCAGGTTGAAGCCAACCGTGCCGGCTTGGAGCAGGGCTTGGCCGAGTTGACCGCCGCCGTGACGCAGTTATCGCAGCGGATGGGGGCCGAAACCGGCCAGACAGCCGCGTTGATCCGCATCGCCGAAGGACAGGACCGCCTGATCGCCGCCATGACCGGGGCGGAAGGCGGCGCGCATTCCGATGCCGAAAGCCGGATGCGGCTGCGGTCGATCGACGTGCAACTGCTGAAAATACTTGAGGAAATTTCCGCAGGCCGTCAGGAAAGTCTCGCCGATCTGCGGGGCGACATTTCCGCACTGACCGCTTCGGTCCGCCAAGTGGCGCGCGGTGTGGCGGGGCGCGGCTAGGATGCGTTCGCGTCGTCAGCGCGACAGTTCGATGATGTGGCCGGGCTTCGTCGACGCCGTCACCACCTTGCTGATGGTGCTGATGTTCGTGCTGACCATCTTCACCGTGATGCAATCGGTGTTGCGCGACACCATCACCACGCAATCGACAGAGCTGGACGAATTGACCGCACAAGTTGCGGGCCTTGCCGACGCCCTTGGGTTGGAACGCAAGAAAGTCAACGACTTGCAAGGTCAGGTTGGCACGCTGACCGCTGATCTGACCACCGCCCGCGCCAAGGGCGAGGAGCAGACGGCGCTGATCGCAACCTTGACGGGGCAGTTGACCAGCAAACAGGATGAGCTTTCCGCCGCGCAAGGCCGCATCGCCAGCTTTGAGGCGCAGGTTGCAACCTTGCTGTCGCAACGTGACGAAGCGCGGGGGCAGAATGCCGCGCTGACGGCGACCGTGGCGGAAATGGAAGCTGCCAGCGCCAGGCTGATGTCGGAGAAAGACGCGCTGCAACTGGCGCTTGCCCAAGCCCGGACCGAGACCGACAAAGCCAGCGAAGAGGCCCGCCTCGCCGCTGCTCGCCGCGACGCGCTGGAAGCTTTGCTTGCCGATTTGCGCGCCAAATTCGCTGCGACCAGTCAGGACTTGCAGGCGGTGCAGGGGAAACTTTCCGAAGCCGAAGCCAACCGTCTGGTCGATGCTGCGGCCTTGGAGGCGCTGCGGGCAAAGCTGAGAACTTCGGATGATGAATTGGTTGCGATGACTTTGGCGCTGGAACAGCAGCGCAAGAAAGCCGAAGACACCCTGACCCTGCTGGCCGCCGCCAGGACTGATGCCGCGCAAAGAGCCACAACCGGTGATAAAAACGCCGCACTGCTTGTCGCCGCTCAGCAGGCGCTGACTGCCGAACAGCAAAAAACCGTTGCAGCCGCCCGCAAGATGGAGGTGCTGAACCAGCAAATCGCGGCGCTTCGTGCGCAGCTGCAGCAATTGCAGGGGCTGCTGGACGCCTCGGCCGCCAAGGACAGCGCCGCGAACGTGCAGATCGAGGCCTTGGGCAGCCAGTTGAACTCGGCTCTTGCGCAGGTGGCGGCTGAACAGAAGAAGCGCGCCGAGTTGGAAGCCGCCGAACGTCAGAGGCTGGAGCTGGAGAAGGCCGATCTGGAGAAATTTCGCAGCGAGTTCTTCGGCCAGCTTTCGCAGCTGCTGACCGGGCGCGAGGGGGTTCGTGTGGTGGGCGACCGTTTCGTGTTTTCCTCCGAGGTGCTGTTCAACCCCGGCTCCGCCGATCTGGCCCCAGAAGGGGTGGCGCAGATTGCTGATGTGGTGAAAATTCTCGACGAAATCGCTAGAAAGATTCCGCCGGGGATTGATTGGATCATCCGGGTCGATGGCCATACCGATAACGTGCCGCTGTCGGGGACGGGGGAGTTCGCTGACAACTGGGAACTGTCGCAGGCCCGCGCGCTTTCGGTGGTGCGCTACATGCAGGACCAGCTTGGATTTCCGCCGCAGCGGTTGGCGGCGACCGGCTTTGGTGAATATCAACCCGTCGCCGCCGGAGACACGCCGCAGGCACGGGCGCAGAACCGGCGGATTGAATTGAAGCTGACGGAAAGGTAGTGTCCGCGTGTGGGCAGAGGGTGCCTTGACGCGAAATCAATGGCTTAAGACCCTGCATTCACCAACGCTTGCCTAGGGCCCGACGTTGATCGCAAGGCCTTCGCGGCCGAGTTCCACCCCGTCGCGCAGCAAAACCGCCTCGCCCTGATAGCGCCCTGCCGCCCATGCGGCGGTTTTCAATCGCTTGCCAACTGCCCGAAACGCCAAAGCCTGCGCCTTTTCCAAC
>Ga0073899_10006300_pt1 | contig 10258 bp, 9 predicted proteins | sample KloWWTmetaKNB5Ph_FD_88975 | JGI IMG/M metagenome (GOLD analysis project Ga0073899, IMG submission 88975) | Active sludge microbial communities from Klosterneuburg, Austria, studying microevolution and ecology of nitrifiers - Klosterneuburg... | ecosystem: Engineered > WWTP > Aerobic digester >...
GTGTTGACCATCTCGATGGTGCTCGACACCACGCGCGCCTCGGGCGTCGGCACATTCTCTTCGCCCGTCAGAAGCGAACAGGGCACGCCGCGCGCAACCAGGCGGTCGCGCCCTTCCAGCGCCAGCAGGCGCAGCGGCGCCAGGTAGGCACCATCCATCGCCTGCGCCAGTCGTTCGAAGGCCGCATGCGTCTTGCCGCTGTTCGGCGGGCCCACGTACAGCGTGACGCTGCGCTGCAGGCTGCGCGCGGTCTCGAAGGTGTCCGGGTAACCCTGAAAGGCCAGCACCTGGTTCAGGCCGGCCAGCGTGTCGAGCTCGGTCACGCGGTGTTCCCAGCGGTCCTGCGCGCGTGTGCAGCCGGCCATCAGCTCTTCCAGCGGTCGCGCCGTGGCGCATTCAGCCTGCAAGCGCGGCAACAGGGTCGCCAGGTGCTGCGGCTTGTAAGACTTGCTGCGCGCCACCAGGCTGTCCAGATGACGCTTCAGCGCGTCGGCATGCGGCCACGCTGGCAGCGGGCCCAGTGCTTGCTGCAGCGCCGCCTGGTCGCCGTCGCGGTAGAAGGTCCAGATCGCCGTGTCGTCCACCGGCCAGCGAAATTTCACCGCGATCTGCCAGCCGGGTTCATCCAGCACAAGCGCTTGGCTCGCCAGGCGGGTCCAGATGCCCCCGTGGCGCGTCAGGCCAAGTCCTTCGAGTGCGGCGCCACGTTCGAGCATCAGCGGGCGAACACCCGGGCCGGTGCCTACGCTGTCCAGATGGGCCAGTGCGCTGTCCATCAGCAACGGGTCGATCCAGCGGCTGGGTCGGGCGCCGGTCACGGCCTTCTGCAGCAGTACCAGGCCCAGATGATCGAGCTGCTCTTCGGGGCGGGCCCCGTTTTCGATGCCGTAGTCGGCAGGCTTGATGACCTGCGGCAGGGCATAGGCCGCCTGCCGGATGCGCGCCAGGTCGTCACGGTCGATGTGGGCGGGCACACGCTCGGCGTGGCGCGGATTGGGCAGGTTCAGGGCAGTGGGCATCGGGAGGCTTCGGGTCAATCCCGATAATCGCTCATGAACGCCACCTCAACGCCGGTCGACGCCGACATGGCCTTTTCGACCCTGCCGCTGCCGCCACACGCGCTGGACAACCTGCAGCGCCTGGGCTACCTGGCGATGACGCCGATCCAGGCGGCCAGCCTGCCGCTGGCGCTGGCCGGGCACGATCTGATCGCACAGGCCAAGACCGGCAGCGGCAAGACCGCCGCCTTTGCGCTGGCACTGCTGGCCAACCTGAACCCGCGGCGCTTTGCGGTGCAGGCCCTGGTGCTGTGCCCGACGCGCGAGCTGGCCGACCAGGTGACGCAGGAAGTGCGCCGCCTGGCGCGCGCCGAAGACCACATCAAGGTGCTGACGCTGTGTGGCGGCAGCACCATGCGGCCGCAACTGGCCAGCCTGGCGCATGGTGCGCACATCGTGGTCGGCACGCCGGGCCGCATCATGGATCACCTGCAGCGTGGCAGCCTGCAGCTCGAAGCGCTGAACACGCTGGTGCTCGACGAGGCCGATCGCATGCTCGACATGGGCTTCTTCGACGACATGGCCACCGTCATCAAGCAGTGCCCGGTCGAGCGGCAGACGCTGCTGTTCTCGGCCACCTATCCCGAAGGCATCGTCAAGCTCAGTGCCGCTTTCATGCGCAACCCGAAGCAGGTCACGCTGCTGGAGGCACCGTCGGTGACGCAGATCCGGCAGCGCTTTTATGAAGTGCGCGAAGACGAACGACTGCACGCGGTGTCGCTGCTGCTCGATCATTACCGGCCTGTCAGCACGCTGGCCTTCTGCAACACCAAACAGCAATGCCGCGACCTGGTCCAGGTGCTGCGTGCGCAGGGCTATGCGGCGCTGGAACTGCACGGAGAGCTCGACCAGCGTGAGCGCGACCAGGTGCTGGTGCGCTTTGCCAACCGCAGCTGCAGCGTGCTGGTGGCCACCGACATTGCGGCGCGCGGGCTGGACATCGAACAGCTCGAAGCTGTGGTCAACGTCGACATCACGCCCGAACCGGCCACGCACACGCACCGCATCGGACGCACGGGGCGTCTGGGCGCAGGCGGTGACCAGGCCGGCTGGGCCTTCAGCCTGGCCAGCCTGGACGAGATGGGGCGCGTGGGGCAGATCGAGCACGTGCTGGGTTTCACGTCCGAATGGCATGCCTTGAGCGAATTGGCCCCGACCAGCACCGAACCCCTGCGCCCGCCGATGGCCACGCTGCAGATCCTGGGCGGGCGCAAGGAGAAGATCCGCGCCGGCGACGTGCTGGGCGCGCTGACCAAGGACCTGGGCTTTGCCGCCGCACAGATCGGCAAGATCAACGTCAACGATTTTTCGACCTATGTCGCGGTGGCGCGCGGCATTGCGCCGCAGGTGCTGCAGCGGCTGTCGACCGGCAAGGTCAAGGGCCGCAGCGTGAAATTGCGTCTGCTGGACGATTGAACCGGCCTTGATTCGACCTTGACCCGACCTTGACCCGCACCCAGCGCCGATTCCAGGGGCGTCCCTACAATTCAGCGATGTCTGCCTTCGACGTCTGCATCCGCGGCTCTGGTGCCGTTGCGATGGCCTCGGCGCTGGCGCTGTCGCGGCTGGGGCTGGCCATCGCCTGGACCGGGCCGCGCCCGCATGTCGGCGGCCCCGACGTTCGCACCTACGCGCTGAATGCGGCGTTGGTGAGCCTGCTGACCGACCTCAAGGTCTGGGACAGCCTGCCCGTCGATGCGCGCACTGCCGTCTACGACATGCAGGTGCAGGGTGATGCGCCGGCCGCTGCAGCGTCGTTCTCGGCCTGGTCGGCGGGCCTTGCGCAGCTGGCCTGGATCGTCGACGCGGCCGAGCTTGAAACCGCGTTGGCTGCGGCGCTGCGCTACGCGCCCCATGTCACGCATGTGGCCGACGGGGCCGACGCCGCACTGCAGCTGCTGGCCGAAGGCCATGCCTCGGCCGCGCGCGACCGCCTGGGTGTCGCGATGTCGGTGCAGCCCTACGGCCAGCGTGGCCTGGCTGCCCGTCTGCGCGCCGACCAGCCGCATGCGGGCCTGGCGCGCCAGTGGTTCCGCTCGCCCGACATCCTGGCGCTGCTGCCGTTTGATCGCCCCGCCGCAGGCCAGTCCTACGGGCTGGTTTGGTCGCTGCCCGACGAGCGTGCCGCGCAGCTGCAACAGGCCGAGCCGGCGGCCTTCGAGGCGGCACTGGCCGAGGCCACGGGCGGGGCTGCCGGCACGTTGACGCTGGCCGGCGAACGTGCGAGCTGGCCGCTGACCCTGGCCACCGCCGAAGCCGTGTGCGGCCCTGGCTGGGTGCTGTTGGGCGACGCCGCGCACCGCGTGCATCCGCTGGCCGGCCAGGGCCTGAACCTGGGCCTGGCCGACGTGGCCGAGTTGGCTGCGCAAATCGCCGCGCGTGAAAGCTGGCGCCCGCTCGGCGACGAGAGGCTGTTGCAGCGTTACGCGCGCGCCCGCCAGTTGCCCACGCGCGCGATGGGCCTGGTCACCGACGGCCTGCTGCACTTGTTCGCACATTCCTCACCGCTGGTCAGGGAACTCCGCAACCGCGGGCTGACTCTGGTGGATCATCTGCCGCCGCTCAAGCGGCTGCTGGTGCGGCAGGCGATCGACGCCTGATCGCCGCACCGTCGCCCCACTTCTCAAAGCAGGACACCCCATGAGCTTATCTTTGCCCCGGCGGCTGGCCGCTGCCGCCTTGCTGGCCTTGGCCTGTGCCGTCCCTGCCGTGGCGCAGGAGGCGGTGATCCGCAAGACCCTGGCCGAGCGCATCCCCAACTTTCCGAAGATCGACGAGGTCAGCAAGACGCCGATCGCCGGCCTGTACGAAATCCGTATCGGCACCGACATCTACTACAGCGACGAAAAGGGTGACCACCTGATCCAGGGCTCGCTGATCGAGACCAAGACGCGCAGCAACCTGACCGATGCGCGCATCGACAAGCTCACCGCGATCGACTACGCCGCGCTGCCGTTCAAGGATGCGGTGGTCTACAAGCAAGGCAGCGGCGCGCGCAAGATGGCGGTCTTCGTCGACCCCAATTGCGGCTACTGCAAGCGCTTCGAGCGTGACTTGCTGGTGGTGAAGGACGTGACGATCCATCTCTTCATCTATCCCATCCTGGGCGCCGACAGCAGCGCCAAATCGCGCGACATCTGGTGCGCCAAGGACCCCGCCAAGGCCTGGCGGGCCTGGATGATCGACGGCGTGACCCCGGCCAAGGTGATGGGTGCGTGTGACACAGCTGCGCTCGACCGCAATGTCGAGTTCGGCAAGAAGCACCGCGTGCAGGGCACGCCGGCGGTCTTCTTCGAAGATGGCACGCGCAAGCCCGGCGCGATGAGCGCCGCCGAGGTCGACAAGCTGCTGGCCGCCGCATCGAAGAAGAGCTGAGGGTTGCGCCCGGCAGCGACAATCGGTCGATGTCGTCTGCTTTCCGTGCCCCTGCAACTGCAGGCGCCCCTTCGGTGTGGGCGCTGCGTCTGGGCTACGCCGGCCTGATTCCCTTCGTCACCGGGGCCCTGCTGGTGTGGCTGGTGCGCGAAGACGCCCATCCCTACGCCACTCTGGGGCTGTCGGCCTACGCCGCGCTGATCGTGTCCTTCCTGGCCGGCATCCATTGGGGGCTGGCGATGCGCGAACCCGCGCCGCCGCCGTCGCTGTTCATCTGGGGCATGCTGCCGTCGCTGCCCGCCTGGGTGGCCCTGATGATGCCGCCCAGTGCCGGGCTGGTGATTCATGGCCTGATGCTGATCGCCTGCTACCTGGTCGACCGCCGGGTCTATCCGCGCCACGGTCTGGCGCCCTGGCTGACGCTGAGGTTTCGCCTCAGTGCGGTGGCAGCGATGAGCTGCTTCCTGGGCGCGGCCGGTACCTGAGCGCGTGCGCGGCGGCCCCGCATCGGCGCCAGCCGCCGCCCGCCGGGACCCGGACCGGCGCCGGCCCGGGCTGGTCCTGCTGGTTGTGTTCGTGGCCCTGGCGCACCTGCTGCTGGGCGACTGGATCGCCGAGGGCATGGTCGAGCTCGGTGAAGGGCGTGCCGACCGCGAGCCGGTGCGCCTGAAGGCGGCCTTCGTCACCGTGCTGCAGCCGGTGGCACCGCCAACGCATGCGCCCAGGCCGCTGCCGCCGCCAGCACGTCGAAAGCTGCCGCGACCGCTGGCTGCAGCATCAGCCGCTTCAGCTGCGGATGACCAGGCGCCAGCGCAGGCGGTCGTTGCGGCAGCTTCGGCGCCGCCGCCGGAAGTGCCCGAAACGCCGTCGATCGATGCTGATGCGCCAGCCGCTGCAATGGCCCAGTTGCCGGTAGAGCCTGCCATGCCGCTCGCGTCTCCGGTGCAGACCGCGGCCTCGGCGCCGCCCGACGCAACCACCTTCGACTGGCCCCGTTCGACGCGCCTGAGCTACCGGCTCAGCGGATACTACCGCGGCCCTGTCGAAGGTCAGGCCAGCGTCGAATGGCTGCGCGACGGGCCGCGCTACCAGGTTCATCTCGAAGTCAGCGTCGGGCCGTCGTTTGCGCCGCTGGTCAGCCGGCGCATGTCGAGTGACGGCGAGATCGTGGCCGAGGGCCTGGCGCCGCGGCGCTACGACGAGCTGACACGCGTTGCGCTGAGCGCGCCGCGGCAGCTGTCGATGGCCTTCGACGCTGCGACCGTACGATTGGCCAATGGCACGCTGGTGCCACGTCCGCCTGGGGTGCAGGACACGGCCAGCCAGTTCGTGCAGCTGACCTGGCTGTTCACGACACAGCCCGAGCGGCTGCGACCGGGCCAGTCGGTGTCGCTGATGCTGGCGCTGCCGCGCCACGTGAACGAATGGACTTACGACGTGCTGGGCGCCGAGCAGCTGTATACGCCCACCGGCGAGATCGAGGCCGTGCACGTGCGCCCGCGCCGGGCCGCTGGGGCGGGCGGCGATCTGGTGGCCGAGGCCTGGTTCGCACCCACCTTGCAGTACCTGCCGGTGCGCATCGTGATCCGCCAGGACGCCGAGACCTTCGTCGACCTGCTGCTCGACCGACTGCCGCAACAGGCCGTCGATGCACCCGCGTCGTCGGCCGCACGCTGAGGCGCCGCTCAGCGGCCCTGGGTTGGTCGCGCGCCAAGCGCTGGCGCCGGCGGCTGCAATCGATCACCGTATAGTGGGCGCAGTTGTCTCTTGGAGCCCGCGATGTCGGAAGCCCTTGTCCTGAGTGAAGTGCGTGGCGAGGGTGCGCGACGCACCGCGCTGATCACGCTCAACCGTCCCAAGCAGCTGAACGCACTGAACGACGCGCTGATGGACCAGCTGGGCGCAGCGTTGATCGCGTTCGATCGTGAAGACGGCATCGGCTGCATCGTGATCACCGGCAGCGAGAAGGCCTTTGCCGCCGGCGCCGACATCAGCGCGATGGCCAGGTTCAGCTACATGGACGTGCACCACAACGACTTCATCACGCGCAACTGGGAGACCCTGCTGCAGGTGCGCAAGCCGGTGATCGCGGCGGTCAGCGGCTTTGCGCTCGGTGGCGGCTGCGAGCTGGCGATGTTGTGCGACTTCATCATCGCCGCCGACACGGCGAAGTTTGGCCAGCCCGAGATCAAGATCGGCATCATTCCCGGCGCCGGCGGCACACAGCGATTGCCGCGGGCCGTGGGCAAGGCCAAGGCGATGGACATGGTGCTGACCGGCCGCATGATGGACGTGCACGAGGCCGAGCGCTCGGGACTGGTGTCTCGCATCGTGCCGGCAGCCCAGCTGATCGACGAGGCGCTGTCGGCCGCGGCGACGATCTGCGCGCTCAGCGGCCCCAGCGTGGCGCTGGCCAAGGCCTGTGTCAACAAGGCCTTCGAGGGCGGGCTGATGGACGGCGTGGGTTTCGAGCGCCGCATCTTCCACTCGCTGTTTGCCACTGACGACCAGAAGGAAGGCATGGACGCCTTCCTGAGCAAGCGGCCCCCGGACTTCAAGCAACGCTGAACGACGCGCGCGCGTCGCTCAGGGCGTGACCCAGCGCCGACCCTGATCGTCGAACACGGCGCGGCGGTGGCCTTCGGGGTGCAGTTCCAGCCAGTCCAGGCTTTCGATGTGCGCGGTGATCACGCTGAAGAACTCGCGGCTGCCGCGCTCGGGCAGCGGGGCGCCGATCGGGCTGCCCGGCGGCAGCGGCGACAGGTAGTCCTGCGCGCCGGGTGACATCTTCAGCGCTGCCCAGCGCGACGACACGGCCAGCCCCGCCGATTCAACGCCGAGCTGGACCTTCAGACGCAGCTGCCAGCTCAGCGCCGGCGACCACAGCACCAGCGCGCCGGCCGGGTGCGCCTGCAGCTGCTGCACCTTGGGTGAGCGGCTGTCGGCATAGAACAGCAGCTTGCGCCGTGCCTTGTCGACGTCGCGCAGCACCACGCTGCGCGCCTGCGCCGATTGCCCATCGGTCGTGGCCAGCACGCCCACACGCCATGCGTGGTCCCGGTCACGCGGCGCACGGTCCAGCTCGACCCACACGGCCTGCTCGATCTCATCGAGCTGCTGCAGACGCTGCATGCTGCGGCCTAGGCCTCGCGGCGCAGCGCCGGGAACAGGATCACGTCGCGGATGCTGGGGCTGTCGGTGATCAGCATCACCAGGCGGTCGATGCCGATGCCGCAGCCGCCGGCCGGCGGCATGCCGTATTCCAGCGCGCGGATGAAGTCGGCGTCGTAGTACATGGCCTCTTCGTCACCGGCTTCCTTGTTGCTGGCCTGCGCCTGGAAGCGCGCTGCCTGGTCTTCAGCGTCGTTCAGTTCGGAAAACCCGTTGGCGAACTCACGTCCGGTGATGAAAAGCTCGAAGCGTTCGGTGATCGCGGGGTTGCTGTCGGACGCGCGCGCCAGCGGCGACACCTCGACCGGATAGTCGATGATGAAGGTCGGCTGCCACAGCTTGTCTTCGACCACGGCCTCGAACAGGCCGAACTGCAGTTCGGGCAGCTTCCAGTGCGCCGGCGGTTCTTCGCCCAGCGCCTTCAGCCGGGCGTGCAGCGCGGTCGCATCGTCGGCCTCGGCCGCGCTCAGGCCGGCGTGCGCAACCAGCGCATCACGCACCGACAGGCGAGTGAAGGGCTTGTCCAGGTCCACCGGCCGGCCGCCGTAGCTGATGGCCGCGGTGCCGGTGGCGGCGCGGGCCGCATGGCGAAACACGCCTTCGGTGAAGTCCATCAGATCATGGTGCGTCCAGTAGGCCGCATAGAACTCCATCATCGTGAACTCGGGGTTGTGGCGAACGCTGATGCCCTCGTTGCGGAAATTGCGGTTGATCTCGAACACACGCTCGAAGCCGCCCACCAGCAGCCGCTTCAGGTAGAGCTCGGGCGCGATGCGCAGGAACATCTCCTGGTCGAGCGCGTTGTGGTGCGTGACGAAGGGCTTGGCATTGGCGCCGCCCGGGATCGGGTGCAGCATCGGCGTCTCGACCTCGAGAAACCCATGCTCGACCATGTGGTTGCGGATCGAGCTGACCGCCTTGCTGCGTGCCACGAAGCGCGCGCGCGCCGCATCGTCGGTGATCAGGTCGACGTAGCGCTGGCGGTATTTCTGCTCCTGGTCGCTCATGCCATGGAACTTGTCGGGCAGCGGGCGCAGGCTCTTGGTCAGCATGCGCACGCGCGTGGCGCGTACCGACAGCTCGCCCGACTTGGTGCGAAACAAGGTGCCCTCGCAGCCCAGGATGTCGCCCAGGTCCCAGTGCTTGAAAGCGTCGAGTGCCTGCGCCCCGACGTTGTCCAGGGTCACGTACAGCTGGATGCGGCCCGTGCCGTCCTGCAGCGTGGCGAAACAGGCCTTGCCCATCACGCGCTTGAGCATCATGCGGCCGGCCACGCTGACCGCGATGGCCTGAGGTTCGAGCTCGTCGTTGGGCACCTGACCGTAGCGGTGGTGCAGATCGGCGGCGTGGTGTCCGGGCTTGAAGTCGTTGGGAAACGCCACGCCCGCGGCGCGGATGGCCTGCAGTTTCTCGCGCCGTTCAATCATCAGCTGGTTGTCGTCGGCAACGGCGGTGGCGTTCGGCGTGGGGGCAGGGAAGGTCATCAGGCAACTCGTTGAAACTGCTGCAATTTTAGGTGCTGCGCCAGGGCCGGGCCATACAATCGTGGGCTTTTCTTGCATTGCTGATGCCTGTCGCCTACCCCATCGTCGATCGCCCGATCCGCTTTGCGCTGGTGGGCTGCGGTCGCATCTCGGCCAACCATGTCGAGGCGTTGCGCCAGCACGCCGACCGGGCGCAACTGGTGGCCGTGTGCGACAACCGACCGCAGGCGCTGGCGGCCGCGGTGGCCAAGACCGGCGCCACCGGTTTCGTGTCGCTGGATGCCTTGTTGGCCGGCAGCGACGCCGACATCGTGGTGCTGGCCACGCCCAGTGGCCTGCACCCGCGGCAGGCCATGCGCGTCGCTCAGTCCGGCCGCCACGTGCTGACCGAAAAGCCGATGGCCACCAAGTGGGACGAAGGCATGCAGATGGTGCGCGTCTGTCGCGAAGCGGGGGTCAAGCTCTTCGTGGTCAAGCAGAACCGGCTCAACCCGACCTTGCAGCTGCTGAAGTCCGCGGTCGACAGCGGTCGCTTCGGCGCCGTGCACCTGGCCACGGTCAACGTCTTCTGGACGCGCCCGCAAAGTTATTACGACGACGCGCCCTGGCGCGGCCGCTGGGACCTGGACGGCGGTGCCTTCCTCAACCAGGCCAGCCACTATGTCGACATGGTCGACTGGCTGGTCGGCCCGGTCGACAGCGTGCATGCCTACACCGCCACGCTGGCGCGCGACATCGAGGCCGAGGACACCGGCGTCATGAGCCTGCGGCTGCGCCGCGGCGGGCTGGCATCGATCAACGTCACCATGCTGACGCACGGCAAGAACTTCGAAGGCAGCATCACGCTGCTGGGCGAGCGCGGCACGGTGCGCATCGGCGGCGTGGCCGTCAACCAGATCCAGCACTGGGAATTTGCCGACAGCCGGCCGGAGGACGCGCAGGTCCAGGCGGCCAGCTACGCCACGCCCAGCGTCTATGGCCACGGCCACCCGCTGTACTATGACAACGTGATCGGCACCTTGCGCGGCGAGCATAACGCCGAGGTTGACGGTTATGAAGGACTGCGCTCGCTGGAAGTGGTGATCGCCGCCTACCGCAGCGCGCGCGACGGTGTGCGCGTCGGCCTGCCGCTGGTGTTCTAGATGGCCGTGCACATCCACCCCAGCGCCA
>Ga0073899_10006301_pt1 | contig 10256 bp, 10 predicted proteins | sample KloWWTmetaKNB5Ph_FD_88975 | JGI IMG/M metagenome (GOLD analysis project Ga0073899, IMG submission 88975) | Active sludge microbial communities from Klosterneuburg, Austria, studying microevolution and ecology of nitrifiers - Klosterneuburg... | ecosystem: Engineered > WWTP > Aerobic digester >...
GCGACCCCCCGGAGGGCTTCGGGGCCCGCGCGAGCGCGCGGATCAGGCTCCCCCGAACGTTCGCCAGGGCGGGCATGACCACCGCGGCGTCGAGCGTGTCGATGTCGCCGCCGTAGATGCCGCTCACGACGGGTTCGACCAGGTGGGCCTTCACCTCGCGGCCGAAGCGTCGGCCCACGAGCGCGCCGACGCTCACCTCGGCCTCCCGCCGGGCGGGCAGCAGGAGGTCCATCGCGGCCCGGGCCTTTCCGAGCGGCGAGAGCAGGCGGGTGCGCCCGAGCTGCGCGAGGCTCCGGGGCATCCCGAACGCCATACCCTCGGGCAGGGGGTGCATCTCGCCGCGGTGGGCCACCATCACTTTCGAGGCGGCGCGGTCGGGCGTGAGGAGGGTGTCGCCGAGGCCGAGCGCGCGGCACAGCGCCTCCGTGTGGCCGGGCTGCGCCAGGAACGCGTCCGGCCCGAGCTCCACCGTGCAGCCCTCGCGGCGCAGGGTGCGCACGTTGCCGCCGACCGTCGCCCGCGCCTCGAGCACGGTCACGGCGAGGTCGGGCCGCAACGCGAGGAGCGCGTGCGCGGTCGCGAGTCCGGCGATCCCGGCGCCGACGACCAGCACCCTCGGCGCGGTCACTGCTCCCCCGCGGGGGCGCCGTACCCGCGCGGCACGTACGCGCACAAGGGGTCTTCGGCCATCGCGTCGCCGCGCATCGCCCACGCCCTCGCCCGCGAGCCGCCGCACACGCGGCGGAAGGGGCACGCGCCACACTTTCCGCCGAGCGCGTCGGCGTCGCGCAGGCCGGTGAAGAGCGGGTGCGCGCGGTACACCTCGGCCAGGTCGTCGCGGCGCACGTCGCCCGCGGCCTGAGGGAGGAAGCCGCTGGGGAAGATCTCCCCGCGGTGCGACACGAACACGAAGCCCACCCCGTCGGTGATGCCGCGGGCGCCGCGCACCACGCCGCGCTCGTCGACGTCGCACAGGATCCCCCGCGCCCCCTCGCGCTGCTTGCGCTGCAGGAGCACGCGGCGGAAGTGCGGCGCGGCGGTGGTCTTCACGTCGAAGGGCGCGGTCGCGGCGAGGTCGGCGAGCTCCTCCAGGAGGCGCTCTACCTCGGGCGCGCGCATCAGGAGCGAGGCCCCCGCGCGCCCCGTCGGCACCACCAGGAAGACGGCCCACAGCGCGACGCCGAGCTCCGCGCAGAGGTCGGCCATGGCGCGGAGCGAGCGCGCGTTGTGAGGCCCGACGGAGGTGTTGATCTGGGTGGGGACGCCGCAGGCGCGGGCGGCGCGCAGGATGCGGAGGCTCTCGGCGAAGCTCCCGTCGACGCCGCGGAAGGCGTCGTGGCTGGCGGCGTCGGGCGCGTCGAGGGAGACGGCGAGGCGCGCGACGCCAGCCCGCGCGAGCTCGCCGACGAGTGCGTCGGTCATCGCGGGCGTCCCCGAGGGGGTGACGGTCATCACGAGGCCCCGCGCGGCGCCGTGCGCGACGAGCGCGGGGAGGTCGGGGCGCTTCGCTGGGTCGCCGCCGGTGAGCACCACCACGGGCGTCCCCATCGCGTGGATCGTGTCGAGCAGGCGGAGGCCCTCCGCGGTGCTGAGCTCGGCCGCGTCGCGGTCGGGCGTGGCGCAGGCGCGGCAGTGCTGGCAGGCGAGGTCGCAGGCCTGCGTCACCTCCCAGATCGCCAGGAGCGGGTGGTGGTCGAAGTCGAGCGTGGGCGGGGCGCCGGGGAGGGGGCCGCGGACGGCGTCGGGGGAGGGCATGCGCGGGGCGCTTCACGTCGCGTGCCGCGTGTAGGAGGCGGTGTGGTGAGGCTTCGCCGCATCGGATGCGCGCAGCGGTGCGCGGCGCGCAGTGGGCGCGGGCGAGCGTCGGCCAGATCACGGAGGTGTGGCCCCCGGCTGCGTCTCCCCGCGCAGGGCGGACGCCGCCACGCCAACATCAGATTTCTGCCCGTGCGACCTCCTGCAGGTAGCGGTTCATGGACGCCACCGTGTGCGTCAGCATCGCCGCGCCCACCACGATCGCGAGCGGAAATGCCTCGACGAAGCGCCCCACGAGAAGGGACGCGCTCAGCAGGAGCAGGAGGTTGTCACCCCCGACGAGTCCCACGCGCAGGAGAAGCCCGCGCAGCCCTGGGTCGTTGCGCTCCGCCGCGCGCTGCACCGCTCGTCCCAGCGGCGTCACGGCCCGCTCGGGGCCGTCCGTACGGGAGTCCGAGCCCTCGTCCGACGGCGGAGAGAGGCGCCCGTCGAGCACATGCACCTGAAACTCGAGGACCAGGCGGCTCATCTGGAGCGCCGCGGTGGGGCGCGCCGTGGAGGCGCGCAGCAGCTCGCGGCGCTCGTCTCCTGTGGCGTCGTAGCCGCGGGTGACGAGCGACGTCAGGCGCCGGCGGAAGAGGTCCCACGCGGCGGTACAACTCGCGGCGACCAGCGTCGTCGCCAGCACCAGCGCCGCGGCGGCGCAGGACCCGTGCGCGCGTGAGAGGCACACGAAGCCACCGGCCATGAACGAGACAAATCCGACGGCGTCGCCGAGCTGATCGACCGCGCGGCCGGCGGGTGAGCACATGCCCTTCGCGCGCGCCAGCGCGCCGTCGAAGCAGTCGAGGATCGCGCGGACCTCGAACAAGAGCCCTGCGGCGAAGAGCGTCCGCGGCGTACTTGTCGCGATGGCGGCACCCGCGAGCACCGCCAGCAGCGTGTGGAGCGCCGTCACATGATTGGGCGTGAGGAAGGTGCGCGTCGCGGGGCGCACCATCACGCGGCAGATGGGGTAGCGCCACAGGCGGTCGGCCGGGCACGCGGCGAGGTCGAGCAGCGCGTCGATGTCGGGGCTGAGGGTCACACGCGGGGGTGCCCTGTGCTCCGCGCGGGGAGGGTGGTCTGCATGGTCGAGACGGTGCTCCCCTCGCGCGCCGCCCACTTGACCGGGATCAACCGCCCCGCGCCCCCCGCCGCGCATGAGAAAAGTCATCGCCGTAGATGCGCGCGGCGCCTATGTCCCCACGGACGATGAGAAGCACCACGGGCGCAGTGACGACGGACCCGGCGCTCCTGGAAGGGCTACGCGGCGTGCTCGACCCCGAGATCGGCGTGAGCGTGGTCGACCTGGGCCTCGTCTACGGTGTCTGGCGCGAGGGAGACGTCGCCCGCGTGGTGATGACGATGACGACGCCCGCCTGCCCCCTCGGCGGCGTGATCGCGGCGGAGGCTCGTGCGACCCTGATGGGGCGCTTCGCGGACCTGCGCGACGTCGAGGTCGACGTCGTCTTCGACCCGCCCTGGGACCCGTCACGCATGACGGACGCCGGGCGCGCCCGGCTCGGCTGGTGACGCGCAGGCGGCTCCCGCTGCTCCTCTCGGGCGCCGTCGCGCTCGCCGCGGGGCTGTGGGCGGGCGTCGCGCGGCTCGGCTACGAGCTGCCGAGCCCCGGTGACCTCCCGGCCATGCACGGGCCGCTCCTCGTGTGCGGCTTCCTCGGCACGGTCATCGCGCTCGAGCGCGCCGTCGCGCTGCGCAGGGCGTGGGGCCTCCTCGCGCCCGCCTTCGCGGCCCTCGGCGCGCTCGCGCTCCTCGGAGGCGCCCCGCGCGCGCTCGCCGCGCTCCTCGCCGCCCTCGCGAGCGTCGTGGTGCTGGCCATCTCCCTCGTCGTGCTGCGCGGCGATCGCTCGCTCCACCACGCGGTGATGACGGCCGCCGTCCTCGCGTGGCTCGCCGGCAACGTCCGGTGGGTCCTCGGCCGCCCCATCTTCGAGGTCGTGGGCTCGTGGGTCGCGTTCCTCGTCCTCACCATCGCGGGCGAGCGCCTCGAGCTGCGGCGCGTCCTCCCTCCGGCGCGCGGCGCCCGAGCCTCTTTCCTGGTGGGGGTCGCGCTGCTCCTCGCCGGCGCGGCGCTCGCGGCGACGTCAACCCGGCTCGGTTTCCGCGTCCTCGGCGCCGGGGAGCTCGCGCTGGCGGCGTGGCTCGCGCGATTCGACGTCGCGCGTCAAACGGTGCGCATCGCGGGCCTTCCCCGCTTCGTCGCGACGTGCCTCCTCGCGGGCTACGGCTGGCTCGCGCTCGGCGGCGCGCTCGCGCTCGCGTACGGCAACCCGGTCGCCGGTCCCCTGTACGACGCGGTCCTGCACGCCGTCTTCGTCGGCTTCGTGTTCTCGATGATCTTCGGCCACGCCCCCATCATCGTGCCCGCGGTGCTGGGCGTGCGCGTCGAGTTCCGTCGGCGCTTCTACCTGCACCTCGCGCTGCTCCACGCGTCGCTCACCGCGCGCATGGTCGGCGACCTCGCCGGCCTCGCGGCGCTGCGGCGCGCGGGGGGCCTCGCCGGAGCGCTCGCCATCGCCGTCTTCCTCGTCAGCACCGCCGCCGCCGCGCGCCCTGAACGCCCGGCCGCTCGCTCGTAGGGGACTTTGACTCACAGATCGCGAGGTCACCGCCCGCGTCGCCGCGGAGGTCTCCACGACAACAGCGTTCAGCTCGACCTCGCCGTGGCGCTCCGATCGCGCGGATGACCGCCGTCAAGTCGCACCCGCGCCACCGACCTTGGCCTGCGACGAGGAGCATCCACGTCGGCGTCCGCATCGGGACGAGGGCCGGGTGGGCCTGGCTGTTGGAGGAGGCCGGACTCCGCGTCGAGGCCGTGACCACCGCGCCGATGCACCTCCTCGAGGCGAGGCGGATCGCGAGCGACGAAGGGGCCGCGGGGGCCGCGCGCTTCGTCCTGAACGCGGTCCGCACGCCGGGGGCCGCCGCGCGGCTGCTCCACCTGCGCGGGGTGTTTCGCGCACACGGGCGGCACCTCTCCGCGGTAGCCCTCGTCGCGCGACGCTCCGCGCCCTCGGCTCCGCTCCGCAGGGAGCACCCGCGGGACGGATCCGGGGCCCGAGACCCGCCCAGGTGCGACCCGTGAACCTACGGCGTCGCCTGCACCGCAAGGCCTGCGGCGCGCAGGCGCCCGGCGAGCGCGTACATCTGCACGCCGCGCAGCGGGGCGCCGTCGCGCACGAGCGTGCATGTCCGGCCGGGCCTGCGGCGTGAAGCGTGGGGTGAGCACCTCACCCTCCAGGTAGGAGTGCCGGCGCAGGTCGCGCTCGGGGTGCTCCAGCTTGCGTATGAACACGCGGTACGTCGTGCACGGGCGGCGCCCCAACGGGCGAGCGTACGCGGCGCGCGAAGGGGGTGCCTTGACCTCCGTCAAGGCGCCGGGGAGCCCCCCCGCCGCCCCACCTCACTGCCCGTCGGCGATCGCTTGGAGAGCTGCGGGGTCGATCAGGTGGAAGCCCGCCGCGTCGGTGGTGAGGAGGCCGCGCTTCTGCCAGTCGCTCGCCACGCGGATCACCGTCTCGGCGCGCGCGCTCACGAGACGCGCCAGGGCCACGCGCGACAAGGGGAGAGGGATGTGCGCGCCGCCGGCGTCGTCAGTGTCGCCGAAGCGCTCAGCGAGGTGGAGGAGGAGCATCGCGAGGCGCTGCGGGACGGCGCCCGCGCTGAGCACGTCGATGCGCGACCGGAGCATCGTCGTCTGCTCGCAGAGGGAGCGGTTGAAGGCGAGCGCGAGGGCGGGGTCGCCGTTCATCGCGAAAAGCACGGGCTCGGCGCGCACCGCGAGGAGCTCGACGACGTCACCCTGCGCGACGGCCTCCGCGGGGTACGCCCTCTGGCCGAGCACCGCGACCGTCCCCACGCACTCGCGCGGCCCGAAGATGCCCAACGTGGTCGTGTCACCCGACGGGGAGCGCCGCAGCACCTGCACCAGCCCGCGGATCACGAGCATGAAGTGCGTGGCGACCTCGCCAGGCTGCCAGAGCGCCTGCCCGTCCTCGAAGCGTCGCGCGGAGGTCTCCCGGGCGAAGCGCCGGAGCTGCTCGGCGCTCACGTCACGAAACAGCGGGCTCACGCGGAGGCGGGATTCGATGTCTTCCAGGCGCATGGGGGAGTGCGGCATCGTACAGCCTTCACCGCGGCGACAACAGCGCCCCTGACGGAAGTCATCGCCTGCCTTGGGCCGATGGCGCTACAGACCGCCGCAATGGAGAGCGCGGCGCTTGATGGAAGTGTGACGGCGACCGGAGGGCGCCGCGGGATCCTCGACCCGCCGGGCGGGCTACTGCTGTGGATCGTCGTCGCGCTGGAGTTGCTCGTGTTCGCGATGATCTTCGTCGCCGTCGCTCACCTCCGCCGCACCCAGGGCGCGGCGGTCAGGGCGGGGCAGGCCGCGCTCGATCCGCGCAGCGGCGTCGTGCTGACGCTCGTGCTGGTGACGAGCGGGTGGCTCGCGGCGGAGGGCGTCCACGCCTTCCGCGCGTCCCGCCTCGAGCGCGCCCGGGCGTGCTACGCGGGGGCCGTCGGCACCGGTCTGATTTTTGCGGTGTTGAAGGTGCTGGACTACGCGTCGAAGATCCGCGCGGGCCTCGGCCTCGGGGTCGACGACTTCTGGGACTACTACTTCCTCGCGACGGGCTTCCACTTCGCTCACGTGCTCGTGGGCCTCGCGCTCCTGGCGTACGCCGGGTCGCGGATGGGTCGCGCGCGCTTCGAGGACCCGGAGACCGCCGTCGCGGGAACCGCCCTCTTCTGGCACATGTGTGACCTCGCCTGGTTCTTCCTCTACCCGCTGTTCTACGCGAGGGGCTGACGATGCGCGTCGCGATCTACCTCACCCTCGTCAGCGCCGCGGTCGCCGCCTTCCTCTGGGGCGCTCTCGTGCCCGCGCTCGTGCTCGGCGGCGTCAAGGCCGCGCTCGTCGGCGTCGCGTACATGGAGCTCCACGACGCCCACCCCGCGCACCGCGCGGGCTTCGTCCTCGGCGTCGCGCTGCTGGTGGTGGCGCTCGCGCTCGTCGCGTGACGCGCGGCGGTCGCGGCGCGAGGCCGTCCTCATGCTCCCGTCATGGGAGGGGCGGAGTGGAGCGGCTGGTGGTGCCGCCGCCGAGCTGCCCCGCCGTGCGCGCACCCAAGCGCTGCGTCTCACGACGCCAACGGTTCGAAGCGCGCGCTGAAATGTCGCAGCGCGCGCGGCGCCTGGGCGACGCGCCAGCCGCCGAGCGAGGCCCGACGCGCGGCCACCGAGACCACCACCTCCGCCACGTAGTCCAGGTGTGATTGCGTGTACACGCGCCGCGGGATCGCGAGGCGTACGAGGTCCATCGTGTGCGCCGCCTCGACGCCGTCCGGGCGCATGCCGAACATCACCGTCCCGATCTCGACGGCGCGTACGCCGCCCTCGACGAACAGCGCGTTGGCGAGCGCGATGCCGGGGTACTGAAGCGGCGGCACGTGCGGCAGGAGCGCCCGCGCGTCGAGGTACACCGCGTGACCGCCGCTCGGCCGCAGCACGGGCACGCCGGCCGCGTGGAGCTTCTCCGTGAGGTACTCGATGGCCCGGATGCGGTACCGCAGGTAGGGCTCCTCGAGCACCTCCTCCAGCCCGCGCGCGACGGCCTCCAGGTCGTAGCCGGCGAGGCCCCCGTAGGTCGGGAAGCCCTCCGTCAGGATGAGGAGGTTCCTGCACCGCTCGGCGAGCGCGTCGTCGTTGAGCGCCAGGAAGCCGCCGATGTTGGCGAGGCCGTCCTTCTTGGCCGACATGGTGCATCCGTCGACCAGAGAGAACATCTCGCCCGCGACCTCGCGGGGCGTGCGGGCCGCGTGGCCCTCCTCTCGGGTCTTGATGAACCAGGCGTTCTCGGCGAAGCGACACGCGTCGAGGAAGAAGGGCTTGCGATACCGGTCGCAGAGCGCTCGTACGCCGCGGAGGTTGGCGAGCGAGACCGGTTGGCCCCCGCCGCTGTTGTTGGTCACCGTCACCATCACCAGCGGCACGCGCGCGCCCTCCATCTCGAGCACCCGCTCGAGGGCCTCGAGGTCGATGTTGCCCTTGAACGGGTGCAGCCGCGCGGGCTGCAGCCCCTCGGCGATCACGAGGTCGCGCGCCTCCGCGCCCACGCACTCGATGTTGGCGCGGGTGGTGTCGAAGTGGCTGTTGTTCGGGACGATGTCCCCCGCGCGCACCGCGCTGCGAAACAGGATGTGCTCGGCCGCGCGGCCCTGGTGCGTCGGGATGACGTGCCGGAGGCCCGTGAGCGACGCCACGACGTCGCGGAAGCGGTAGAAGGACCGGCTGCCGGCGTAGGACTCGTCGGCCTGCATCATCGCGCTCCACTGGGCGGAGGACATCGCGCCGGTGCCAGAGTCGGTGAGCAGGTCGATGAGCACGAGGTCGGCCGGGAGGAGGAAGACGTTCCACCCCGCGGCGGCGAGGGCCGCCTGGCGCTCGGCGCGGGTGGTGAAGCGAACCGGCTCGACCGACTTGATCCGGAACGGCTCGATGATGGTCGTGAAGCGCGGCTCGTTGGTCATGGTGGGGCGCCGCGAACCGTCGCACCCTCGTCGCGGGCCGCACTTGACGGCGGTCAACCCGCGTCCGGGGTCAGCCTGAGAGACTCCGGAGGCCGCCACGAGACGAGGGACAACCATCGATGGAGCCTCCGCGCCGAGCCGACGTGAAGGTCGGGTTCGCATGCAACAACCGCTGCCTGTTCTGCGCGCAGGGCGATCGGCGTGACGCGTGCGCGGTCGTGCCCTTTGACGACCTCCTGCGGCGCCTCGCGGAGGTGCGCCGCACCACCAGCTCGCTCGTGCTCACGGGGGGTGAGCCGACCGTGCACCGCCGCATCGTGGCCCTGGTCGAGGCCGCCGCGCGGCTGGGCTTCGACCCCATCCAGCTCCAGACGAACGGTCGGCTGCTGGCCTACCCCCGCGTCCTCGATGCGTTGGTGACCGCCGGGCTCACGGAGGTCTCCCCGTCGCTGCACGGGTCGTCGCCGGGGGTGCACGACGCGCTCACGCGCGCCCCGGGCTCCTGGGAGCAGTCGGTCGACGGGATCCGCAACGCGCTGGCCTCCGGGCTCCCGGTCGTCACCAACTCGGTCATCACGCGCGACAACACGGGCGACCTCCCTGAGCTCGTGGCGCTTCTCGCCCGCCTCGGCGTGCGCCGCGCGCAGCTCGCCTTCGTGCACCCGGTCGGCACGGCGGCGCAGGAGTTCGACCGGGTGGTTCCGCGGCTGCCTGACGTCTCCGAGGCGCTGCTGAGGGCGCGCGCGATCGCCATCGTGGCGGGCGTGTCGCTCGTGACCGAGGCGGTGCCCTACTGCTTCCTGCGCGGGATGGAGGAGCTGTGCGTAGAGGCCATGATCCCGAGCACCACCGTGGTCGAGATGAGGGGTGAGGTGTGCGACTACTCCCGCTGGCGCGTCGCAGAGGGCAAGGCGCACGGTCCGCCCTGCGAGGGGTGCGCCGCGCGGGTGCGCTGCGAGGGCCCATGGCGCGAGTACCCCGAGCGCTTCGGGTGGGGTGAGTTCACGCCGCTGTGAGCGCGCTCACTCGTGGACGTAGTGGTCGCGCGGCCGCAGGGTGGTCCAGCGGGTGAGCAGGTCGCGCGTGGCGGCGTCGGCGTCGGTGAGCTTCTCGAAGAGGAGGTCGAGGATGCCCAGGTGGGTCGCGCACCACCGGCTCTCGCGCATGCGCCCGTGGATGTGGCCCTGCGTCGCGTAGTTGTACACCGGGCACACGCCGCAGTAGGGGCGGTACGCGCAGGTGACGCAGCTGGGCTGGGCGTCGAGGTTCGAAGCGACGAGGAGCGCCCGCACCGTCGGGTGCTTCATTAGCCCGTTGTAGGTCGCGTCGTCGACGTGCCCGATGCGGAAATAGGGGTCGCCCGCGTCCGCGAGCATGCGCCCCTCGTCGCAGGTGTACACCGCCCCGTCGTGGTTGTAGGTCACCTGGCCGACGCCGGCCCCGCAGGGGGAGCGGATGTCGAGGAAGTTCGGGTCGCCGTCGGTGAGGATCTTGGTGAGGAAGATCGCGGCGAAGCGCTCGATCATCTGCACGCCCTCACGGTTGAGCTCGAGCACGCGCTCGAAGGCCGCGCGGTAGAAGTCGAGGAAGGCCTCGTTGCGGTACCCCACGCGCCCCTCGGTGCGCGCCGCGAAGCCGAAGGGGTCGACGGGGCGCAGATAGATGGCGCGGCACCCGAGCGCGGCGTAGGTGTCGACGATCTCCCGCGGCTGCGAGAGCGACTCGCGGGTGGTGGTGAGGAGGGCCTCGACGCGGTAGAGGTTGGGGTCGAGGCCCATCGCGGCGTAGCGCTCGTTGATGCGGCGGATCCAGCCGGCGACGGCCTCGTGGGCGCTCCCTCCCGCGAGGCGCCGCTGGCGGTCGTGGAGGGCTCGCGGGCCGTCCACGCTCGTGCAGATCTGCACGCGC